>WNGL01013721.1_pt1 | contig 12075 bp, 10 predicted proteins | sample 5400591 | NCBI WGS metagenome assembly WNGL01 (sample SAMN13153377, study PRJNA577476) | soil metagenome | isolation source: 80 cm soil or saprolite under Garry oak tree replicate 1 | place: USA:California | collected 2016-06-15
AGCCAGGAGCGGATCCTGTGAGCCATACTAGGTCTTCTAGACCTAAGGCCACATCTGAGACAGTATCTTTCAGGGTCCCTAGCGATCTGCGTCTGATTCTTGAAAGTGAGGCCCGTAAGACCGGTGTCGCACTTAACACCCTTGTCACTCAGATATTCACGAGATATGCGAGCTGGGGACAATTTGCGGGAAGGCTGAAGCTCCTCCCGGTCAACAAGGATCTTCTCAGGGAGATATTTCAGTCGATGCAAAAAGAGACGATCGTTGAAATCGGCAAGAGGCTCGGCGAGACGACGGGCCGAGAAGAGATCCTATTTCTGTTTCATCAGGTAAATCCGCAAACTGTTCTCGAGTACATGGATGTCTGGACTAGCCACTTCGATGCATGTAAGCATCACTACGATGGGAAGACTCATTTCTATACCGTGCACCATGATGTTAACCTTAACTTCTCCATTTTCACCAAGGAATACCTGTCATCTATGATTCAGAGCACGATTCCTAGAGCCGTCTCCTTTGAGAGAGTGACCCCGAACGCGTTGACGTTTAGCTTCGACTTGCCATAACACACCTCTGGTAGAATTGAGAGGATCAGGCTCTGGGTTATTGTTTAGTCATACGTAGGTCTTGGAGCGGGGCTCGGCCTGGGAACGATACTATGACTGCATGTACAACGACAGGTCTGGACAAAATGTAGAAGCAGCAGGCGCCCACTACGCGCCTACCACTCCCTTTTTGCTTCTCTTTGCAACCAGTCTCACTTGGGACTTTATCGCACTCCAGGTTTCAAATCCGAGTTTTTCTTGAAGGGAACCCCTTGTACGGACAAGGTCAATTTGCCACCGTGGAGGACAACGCTCCCCTTTTCGAAACGGCCTATGTCATCGAAGATCGTAGAATCCAGTCTGGCTCACACTATGTGAAGCAAAGCGCAAGTCTCAATAGTAGCTAGGGGGATCCGGGTTGCTGCGTCCGCAACAAAATCTTCGCTGCCCACGGCGCCCATAGGAGAACCGGTGGTAGAAGGATGAGCAGTACTGCCCACGGCCAATTCCACCCCAAACGATACAGCGAGAAAAGCCGACAGTGTGCCAACCCCTGGAGAGAAAGTGAATCCAGCCTCGTTCTTGGCCGCGAAATACACGTGAAGAGCATACCATGAAGGCAGTAGAGGCAAGAGAAAGAAGAAGAACAACCTGAGTAGGAGGAAGAAAACAATCGCCAATAATGGTGCCATGTCGAAGAGTGGGACCAAGAACCCACCTAGAGTAAGAAGAACCACCACGTCGAGAACTAGGATTGGGGCGGCAGGTAGAGCAACCACCCGGATTCTCATAGCCACCATGACATGGTTGAGCCCCGAGTTTAGACAAACCGTAACCGATTACTCATTATGCGGGGACGAGTACTCCAAGAAAACCTCGATTACCCTCTCGCGCTTGTTTTCATGGCGGGATCGGATCGATTCTCTTGGCTCTTGGTAGTGCTAAGGTGGAGAAATCACGACGGGAAATGAAAGAAGCTTCCCGTCGTGCCATATCACAGTTTATTGCACCCTCGGATCACTAGCTAAGCGCTACAGACCGCAGTGGAGAAAGAGATCTATGGGTCCGGCTGTGCTTTGCGTTAGCTTAGAGATCCCGATGATGTGGGTGTGATTGTTCCGCTTTGCTGCGAGGGCAGATGTGAGAGATGTCTGGCTCGAACTGGACGGGCTGGTATTGGTGCCGGTCAAGTCAGGCTCGGGACGCACAGTCACGCCGTGTAGTGCGCACCCCATGCAGTTGGCTGGGTTCACCGAGATCGAGGGCGGTGCGAGGTCGATGTAAGATACCGTCAGCTTTTGGGCGTCGATGACCGCGAGCTTTCCGCTCATTCTGAGTGTGACGTAGACGTTGGTTCCTTGTACAGCTACAGCGTCGGGTTGGTCGTTGCCTACTCCAGGTGTCGGGTCTAGGAAGAATGGCGTTGCCGTTCCTGCTTGCAGGTCGATGATTTGTAATTGGTCAACTCCGGGAGATGTGCCATAGCCCACTCTCTCGTTCGGGCTTATGTTGAAGCTGTGCCATGACCCCGCTCCGAGGGTGTGCCCTGTGTCGATCAAGGTGTCCGATGTTGTGTCGAGAAGGTAGAGATGTCCTCCACTTCCACCGGACGCAATGAAGACCGTGTTGCCGTCGTGGGACTTGATCATTCCGCAAGCTATGAACCCGTCAGTTGGAATAGTCCCAAGCAGGGTCATTGTGGGGACGTCCACGACCGCGATGCCTGATGGGAGAAGCGAGACATAGGCGCGGAGTCCGTCGTTGCGGAACACGGTACAGATTGGTGCCTTGCCGATGGATGTAAGTTTGAGGCTTCCCGAAAGGGTCCAGGTTTGCGAGGCCTCGTCGGCAGCGATCCTGAAGAGCGTCTGGTTTGCTATCTGGGCCACTAGAACTATTGTTCCGTCCGGTGACGGCTTAGCCTGGTGGACAAGTGTAGGAGCCAAATGTAGAGCACCCACAATCTCGCGGTCGTCCGCTCGTATCACATAGAGGGTGCCGTTTCCCATGTCCGAGACATACGCGAATTTGCTGTCCGGGGAAAAAGTAGTGATGTGGGGATGTGCACCCGCGGGAAGGCTGATAGTTTCCACAGCGCTCCCTGCAAGTACTGACTGCGGGTGAAGAATCGATATCCGGCCTGCTGCCTGCTGGGTAACCCATAGTTCCCCATACGAGCTTGTTAGATCTGCACTGACTGAGTGTGAGTAGATAGTTGTTAGTGACAGCATCAGAATGACTGCGACCATGATAAGAGCCGGGATTCGTCTGGTGCTCAGAAAACTGTCAGAAACAGTAGTACGGTTTTGCTCGTGATGTTGGGCTTCTGTCGTGCGTATCGGTATTTTCATGTTCTGCTTTGATCCTCGGAATGTTATTTGGGCTTTTTTCAGAGCCCATGCCGGAGGCCGAGGTGTTCACTCCCACGGCCAGAATAAGCGTGAAGCTTAGGTTTCAGAACTTCAAGCGAGTTGACGTGGTAGCAGGCGAAGTTACCTACGGGGGATGGCCTACGACCGGATCGTCTCTTTTCTTGAGAGCCTCAAGGGATGCCCTAGTCGAAGTTCTTTGCCAGTCCAATTAGAGTGAGAACAAGAAAAAGAAGAGGGGGGATTCGGGGATCGACTGAGCCTATGGATTGTACCAGGAGCAGTTCGCAGTGACCGATCCTTGATCTGCTCTGATGACGTACGCTGAACACGACCCAGAGGTTTGGTTCGTGATCGGGAGCTTGTCATTTGCTGTGCAGTGGCTGGTCGTTGAGCAACCTGTGCTCTCACTGCCGCAGGCAACGGAGCCTCCGACTGTACCCATGGTATTATCCGAGACCTTTACCGTAATTGGTCCGATGCAGCTACCAAAGGATACCGAAGCGGATCCTCCCCCGAAGCCGTTAGCATAGGCTGTCACCGTTACGCTCATCCTCTTTCCTGCATGAACCATCGGCGCGAAAGCCGAAACCATCAATATTCCTGCCATCATCAGGCTTAGCCGAAGTATTTTGCTGAGTTTCATTCCCTCACCTCCCTTCTGTTTTGCTTCGCATGAGTGAGCTAGTTCTCGGAATGTTAGTTAGCCATTTTTCCGAGGGGAAACGGGCTTTCGAGGAAACTGATTATTCAGACACTGGGCTCTTGCCCAACGAGGCGCCTGTAGCCTTTTCAATGAGCCTCCTCACAGCTTCTCTCTCGTAGTTGGCACGGACCCTGATCACGCTGCCCCCCCTCCCCTTGCCTCGAAAGGTACGGTATTCGCCAATACCAGACCTGATAACGGCCTCTAGGGGCCTGCCGAACGTATGACCATACCTCGTTTCACCATATGCCTGACTCTTTGGAATCCCTAGTGTGCCAACAATGTTCATGAGGCTACGCCACCCTGATTGTTCGAACGCGAGCCTCTTCACGGCATAGTCCTCAACGAAGGCTTTGACCAGAAAATCCATTATTGGCGAAGCTGGATGGACAAGAATATCGGTAGGAGTAATGTTTCCTCTTCCTATTTTTCCAAGTCCGTTTTTGAAGATGACCTGAGGTGCTAGGCGGACTCTCCCCTCTCCGTTCGCTTTCAAAGTCACGGCAAGGCGGTGGATTCGTGAAGGATGAAGCCTCAAACTTCCCAAGTTGATGTTGCCTTCTTCATCCAGAACCCCGCCTTTGATCGTAGTCGCAGAGAAGCCCCCGGGGACGACGCCCTCCAAACCTTCCAGGTTTACCGGCGCCTGCCCTATTGACTCGATCTCGATCGTTTCCTGGAAGCTTTCTCCGGAAAAGAACTCTTTTGACGGGAGGAACAGTCTTGTATCAACGGCCGCTCCCTCAGGCCCAGTGTCTCTAACAGTCAGGTCTAGAGGATCAAGTTCATGATGTACTAAACTCCCGTTTTCGTCCAAATATGAAACTCGGGGTCTAAACTGGACTGGGCCTAACGCTTTTGGCTTGAAGACCAGTCTCAACTCTTCCATTTTCAGCGGGCTAAGACTCTTGCCCTTCAAGCTGAGATGATTTTCTTCGACACTGCAAGCTTGCGGTTTCTCCACTAGGTCAAAGCCTTCAGGGACAGCCTGCTCCAACTTCACGAGTTGGGCGGGGTTGGTGCCTGTGTTCACCAGCAATATCCTGAGTTCGAAGTCGTGCCCGACCTCTAGGTTCCTCTGCCGGGTCACTATGTTTGACTGAATCTGGGAGTTCTGAAATCTTTCGATGCCCGGAGTGGTTTCAAATGAAGGCACGGCCATGGGTGGCGGGGCGAATGGCTGTGGGGCCCACAACAGCTCGGTTAGTGAAACCGCGATTTCGCGTTCGTTTCTCACCCCCTCCAAAAGATTCAACACTTGGTCGTTTTTCGCGGAGAAGCCAGCCTTGGAGTACAAGTCAGCTGAGGATTGAAGCAGTCTCTCGGCCATCGAGTAGAGGTTCGTTCTCTTGTTCTTCAGTGGTTCCTCGTTGGCATAATCTAGGTATGCATACGCGTCAACTAGGAGTTTACTAGCTTTTGTGTGCATGGCAGCATTGTGAGTTCCTGCTTTGACATAATAATCACCCGCGTCGTCTAGGTATCGAAGGGCGAGAGTATGGAATCGTTTTTCTTTAGTATCGGCGAAGCGCGCTCCGGCTTCGAGAGCTCTACAGAACTTATTGTGGCCTGCAAAGAGCGCCTTTGTCTTCGCGTTTGGCACCAGGTTCTGAGCTTTTTGGAAGAGTCTAGAGGCCGCGAGGTATAGTTTGGCCGAAGATTCGGCCTCGGCTTGGCTCATCGTTGCGAGACCGAGAACCAAGATGCGCATTGATCTGATACTTCTACGATCGATGTCTGATTCTGCCGCTTCGTCTAGTCCAGCGAGAAGGTCGGCTGCTTGTTTGGATTTTCGCGAGCTTGAGTAATAGTCTCCTTGCTTGAAAAATATCCTGGCTTCTTCTTGGCTGATTCGCGCATCGCAGTATTCTTTTCTCAGTCGAGCCATTCTGACCAGCCGGTTTACCATCTTCTTTCGGTTCGCGTCTTCGGCTCTTTCGATGCGCGAGGCGAGAATCTTCCCGACTTCTTGGAAGAGCCTTGATCCTTCATTGAATGCTCGGGACGCTTCTTCATTCTGATCAGTCTTGCTTAGTTCTTCTCCCTCTTCGACGCGAGCCCAGGCAGCACAATTGGGGGCCATGAAGCTCCATTCTCTGGTCGATTCTAGTAATTTTGCGGCTTGCTCGTAACATTCCTTCGCTGCCTGGTAGGATCCGGTCCAGTGATGGTGCTTTGCCTTTTCGGCTTCACTCTCGGCCTGCATGTAGCTTGCTTGGCCCTGATAGAATTCCTCAATTGCGGGGATTTTTTGCGAGGCGTTGTAATAGCTATTCGAAGCGAGGTTGAAACTTTCCGCTGCACGTAGATAATCGCCGAGACCATTGTAGGTTAGAGCTGCATTCCAGTAGGCCTCAGCTGCACGACTCGGTAGGCTTGCCCTTCGATAAGAGTTCGCAGCTTCATCGAATGCATCTGCGGCGCGTTTCAAGTCCTCGTCGCGCCTATCAGTTTGATAGAGAAACGCTAGCATCTCACCGTATCGAGTCAACCATCGTCCACGCTCGGCAAGTCTTGTACGTCCTCCCTCGCCGGGATCAGGGGGAATCTCTCGGAAATTCTTGGCCTGAATAGTCAGAGCCTTCTCCGAATCGAGGAGGGCTTGCTTGAGGAGTCTCCGTCTGACCCCCGGATTTTGTGCTAGTCCTGCGAGTTCGGACTTCAAATCGGAAAGGTAGGTCAAGCCCAGCGATTCATTGTGACGTGAAGGATGTTCGATTCGGCTGAGGATTTTGATCGACTCCTTCCTGTAGCGGAGAGCTTGAGCTAGGAACTCTCTCCTCTCCTCAGGTTCTTCCATTTTTGACAAAGTTACTAGAGCCTTGCTGAGCTCGTGATTCGCGTAGGCCAACACTATGGGGTAGCCTGAATCCTGAGCACGTTTCAGCAGGTCCGTTCCTTTTCCTATGGCCTTTTCCAGCCACTCATGTCTCTTGTTCTGGTCGGTCGCAGATTTTGCTAATTCGTGGTAGAACTCAGTTTCCGGCGATTCGACCCAAAGCGTCCATCCAAGAGGGCTGACGAAGCTTAATGGCGAGAACATTCTTCTAGCTTCTTCGCTGTACTTCAGCGCCTGCTCTAGAAGACCAAGGCTATCGTCTGGAATTTCTGTAAGAAATAGTCGTAAACGTGAAGTGTGAATTGCTAGCCAGTTCAGCGCGTAACCGATGAGGAGCCTGTCCCGGGTAGTTCTTGCGTATTGCCAAGCTTTTTTCAGTGTCTCCCCCCCGTCGGATGCGAAAGCTGGGCCCTGACCCCACTCATCTAGTGATTCGATGAGGGCTGTCTCTTCAGAAATTTTCCTTGCTTTCAACCAATAGTCTCTGGCTTTTTCGGCATAACCATTGGTTTCATCCTGCGTGCTTTCCCGGTTGTTTGCATACCATGTATGCCACGTGTCAAGGAAAGAGGCGGTTTTCACAAGGGCTCGAGCAAGATCTGTCAGATCATGGGGCGTTGAAAGAAAAGCGATTGCTCTCTCTCCATATCTCGCCCCTTCTCTTAGGAGCTTCTCACACGCCCGGTAGCTCCCCTCCAGCTGATAGGCCAAATTGACAGTCACCGCAAGTTGGTTGAATGTTGTTCCATAGCCGAGCTTATCCCGAATATCTCTGAAAGAATCCAACGAATCTTTTGTCAATCGCCAGGCCTCGTTCAATTCTCTCCTCTTCTCCTGAGGCTGTTCAGCAAGCCAGTACGATAGGTACTCGATCATAGCATCGCATCGAATTTTCCTAGGCTTGTCTCCGAGCTGCCCAGCGCCAAAAATACCCCGAGCTTTCCGATAACTCGCGATCGCGTCGCTAATGCGCTGCGTGAATTGATCCGTAGTCTCGGATTGCATCGAAAATTTGTATTGGGAATAGCCTAGTCTCTCCCAAAACTCGCCAGTTCTCAAAAGATTCTGGTTGGAATCTGAGTTGCGTAGTTTTTCATACGAAACGGTAGCTCCCAGCCAATCAAAAGCTTCCTCCTGTTTCCGGGCCTGAGCTAGAATCGTCCCGAGGTCAAGGCTTTCACCCATTTAGCTGGCTACCTGGTAGTTGCCCCGAATACTCCTTATACTGCACTAAGCCTTCAAGCGAAAGGGATTCTCTCAAATTCGCTCTACCCTTAACTACCCCGTTCATTCCCTAACAAAAATCTAGGTCGGCTTTCATTGTCTACGGGCTCGACTGAAGTTAGCGCGGATAGGATAGCCAGCGAGCTCAAAGGCAATACATTACGGGTCTACTGGTTCGTGATGAACGCTTCGAACCAGACGGTCGGGGTTCGTGAGGCTCAGAGAGCCTTGAACTTCTCAAGCCCAACTCTCGCCCTATACCATCTGGACAAGCTCCGAGACCTCGGCCTCGTCTCTCGTGACGCTGGAGGGTACAAGCTGATCAAAGAAGTGAAAGTGGACGTTCTCAAGCAGTTCATGAAGCTCCCGGGCCAGTTCTTCGTGCCCCGATTCTCCCTCTACGCCGTCCTATTCACAGTCTTAACCATCTATTATGCCCTAAACCTCGTCACTGTCGATTTCTTCGCGTTCTTCGGCCTGCTCTTCGGCGGGCTAGGCTCGGCAATATTCTGGTTTGAAACCATCAAGACTTGGAGACAGCGACCCTAGAACTCATCAAAATCTAGAACAGGTGTTCAAAATCGTTGAGTTAATTGGCAGAATGACCCTAACATGGTAGGAATAGACGGATGGACCTAGCAACCAGAAAGATGGTCTACTATGGCCTGGTAGGTCTACTCATGGCAGGGTCAACAATAGCCCTCTTCCAAGCTTCACCGGTCCAGATTCTTCCCAGAGATGGAACTCTTTCGATATACTTGGCAGATATACAACCAGATATCCAAGGAAATCAAGTGATCTCTTTTGGTCCTCTACTGTCTCCAATCTCACAAACTCCTCAAAGACTCTCGGCCTCCCTCCTTAGCCTGAATGTCACAATCGATTCAGTGACAATTCATAGCAACGGCGACTTGAATGATGCTGGTATGACTACGAATACCAAGTTCACATTTGACGTCCTGAAACCATTCGATGTGTCACCACTAATCTCCAACGCCAAGGTCCCAGTTGAGAACGTAACAATGGTAAGCTTGCATGTCGGCAGCGCTACAGCAGCAGTCCAAGGGCTTGTTGGACTCCAACCCGTAAAAGTTCCAAGTGACGAACTAAAGATTCCGGTGAGCCCTGCGGTTCACATAAAGGCCCAGATGAGTTCAAGCATAGTAATTTCCGGAACTGCTCACATCGTTTTCGAAGGAAACGGCGATATCATGCTGACGCCCGTTCTTCATGTGGAAAAGACAACTGGGCCCCAATAAGCAAAATCTTGTCTCCTCTCGAAAAATTTGGTAGCGGGGGGTGGATTTTCGGGTCCACACGGGCCCTTCGAACCACCGCTTGAGGATCGAATTCGGGTCGATCAATCTCAGGGTTATGAGCCCTGCGGGTTAAACCTGGCTAAGCCACCCGTTCCGGCCATTTGTTCAACCGGAGTCGAGTGTCTACCCCACCCCGCTACGCCGGGGGCGTCGGCGGGGGTGCTTTTCTTCTTTACTCGGGCACACGGGGGTTCTGATAACAGAATATACTAGCACTCGGACACGGCGGGAAGGAATTGCTCGAACGGGTGTGTAACGAAAACGCCGAGAGCAATACGAATGGAAGCGTCTGGACTTGGACGCGTTTCGTTTCCTTGTCCAACTCGAAAAAAGGAGAAGGGGGAGGTGAGCGCTTTCCCTATGATGATGTTTGGGTAACTTGAAGGTCGTAGTGTATGCCGGGCTGTGCGGGCAGAAATGGAAACAGTGGGATCATGTTATAGGAATAATGTCCGGCAACGGCAGGAATGCCCGTGTCGCATAGGAAGAATAGCGCGGGAGATAGGGGAACTGGCGTGGCACCGGGGGAGGGAGTGCATGTGAATGCGGTCGGAACACCCGAGGAGAGTCCAAAGGCATCGGCACCTGGACCTCTAACAGTGACGGACCCAGACCCGCTTGCAAAGAAGGCTGGAAGAGTCGGTTGCGCCGGAATCAATACGCTACCCTTTCCAACTACCCAGCCCGAGTAATCGACGGCGAAGTTAGTGGGACCGTAAGCTGGCCCCAAGCTTCCCTTAAGGTTGTAGATGTCGAACTGGCAATCTCCTGTCGTCCCACTACCACCAAAGGCACACCAACCCCAGAAAGCAAACCCCGCGCAGAAAGAGACGGGAGCGTTACAATTGAAAGACAAGCCAATCTGCCACTGCTCACTGCCATAGGCGTGGACTGCAAGCACTGCACCGAGCAAAAATGACATCGTTATTAGAAGAGAGCTGAAGGCCATTATTTGTTTGTGCGATATAGAAAGGTACATTTTCGTTTTTCTGTTCTAAGACTTTGGCTATTTAACATGACCCCTGTTGGAAAGCGTTAAGGATGTTTATAGACAGAATAAGATTAGAAAAGACAGCCCACGATTGTAACGTACTAACTAATACAACCCCGTTACCAACCGTTTTCTTCTGGGCGTTGATAGAGCCTTGGAGCCGGGAGAAGATTGGGAAATATGCGGGTTGCTGCAAGGTTGACCGAAAGAAAACCCATGGATATCAGTTACCTGATTCATCCAGATGCAATCGGAATTGAAACGAGGGACTCAGTCTGATCGATGATGGCGTTGCTGGTTTGGAAGATAGCGGGGCGACGGATTCCATACCTAGAAGCAGGTTTGGTCAAGTGTCGATGGGATCTGGGCGGTGGAAGATAGACTCCCGGTGTAATCGCTCGATGCTCTAGTCTCTGAGTCCGGGGCGTTCTTGGAAAACGAAGTTTGCATTTCTTGCATCTGAACCCTTGACTCTTGCCCATTGATTCGCACCTTCCTCGGCAGCCAGAACAGAAAGGATTCTCTAGCCGAACCAGGTCGACTAGTCCGGTCACGTCCAACTTCTCGACATTCAAGGTCAGCTCTCCAATTGGTCGAGGACGGACTCCGCCTGAAACGGTAACTGAGTCCCCAGAGGTTAGCTGAAGGGCCGTATCACGAAGAGGTCCCGTTGCACGGTAGGCTGCGCAACCAACTGAGCCCGTTTCGTCACTCGTTCTAAAGATCACGTGGCCTCCGCGAAGCATCTGAGGGATGCTACTGACTCTTCCAGTAATTACTGTAGACTGGTAGGGTCTCAGCGTTTCGATTTTTCTGTGACAACTAAGATGAGCATCTGTTCCTTGGTTTGTCTTGAAAATCATTACTCTTTCGATTGGTTCGTCGACATCGATCTGATTGAACACTTTAGCGACGCTGGCAGGGTCTTCGCCTCGGATTCCAAGCAGAACCGGGTCTGGACCGTGGGGACAAGTGAGTACTCGGCCCGTTTCATGGTCAACATTGTTGAAGGTTAATCCCGGAAACATTGCATCCATTCGTCGAACTGAATCATGGTTCACCCTCCTCGTCGTTCCGATGTTTTCGCGCGTTCGGTAGGCGATAATTTCGAAGGTATGATCTTGGCAGAAGTTGGCTCCGATACTTGCTAATGCTCCGACGAGTCCCCGAGATCCTTTGAGCAGATGCGTTTCTGCATCTACAGCCTTCGCAATGCGTCTCGCTTCTCCAATCGAAAGAATATCGTGTAGTGCTCTGACGGAAAACTCGCCCAATGGAGTTGGCACAGGGCCTTTGAGAAACACCACAGCTGGGTCTGTTGATCGCTGGGTAAGATCGGTAGTTCGTTCGATGGCTGCAATAGCAATTTTCTTCACTTCTCGCAGTTGTTCTTCCTCGAGAGTGAAGTGTAGTGAGAGGGCTCCGTTTCCTCGTGTTTTCCAGGGGATGTTAGGGTTTAGCCTGACTAGCCAAGGAAAGTCGAGGGGGTTGAATCCTTTGGATACTAGCTCTTGGAATAGGAGCGCCGCTGTGTATGTGGTGCATCCGGCAAGTCTGGAATCGGTGTCGTCGATTCCGATGTGAAACTCAGTTTGCACTGGTGGCAATCTTCTCAACGGGGCCTAAGAGAGGTTTTCGAGAGCGACTAATTCTCGATAACTATCATCGTGAGAGTGGATTTCACCTTGTTGAGATGGCGTACTTTCCAGGTGATGATCTCTTTCAGCTTGTCCATGCTGTCAGCGGCAACCTTCGCCACGATGTCATATACTCCATAGACCATGTAAGCCTCTTTGACCTGCGGAACTGACTTCAGTTCCTTTACAACTTGGTCTTCAGAGCCGATCTCCGCGTTTATCAGAACGAAAGCCATAGGCATTTTTTGAACAGCCGAACTGGTGGTCTGAGCTGTTTAGTTTTAAGCTTTCGGCCGAATCGTGCGGCACTAATGCTGAGTAGTACCGGGCGTTACTAGTGTTGGTTTCAGAATTGATATGCCCAGTTCCGATGTACAGCCGGAAGATTGAAAGTCGATGAGTAGCACGACGCCGTCCAGCATCGATCTGGCAGCTCTCATAGTCA
>WNGL01021741.1_pt1 | contig 12075 bp, 12 predicted proteins | sample 5400591 | NCBI WGS metagenome assembly WNGL01 (sample SAMN13153377, study PRJNA577476) | soil metagenome | isolation source: 80 cm soil or saprolite under Garry oak tree replicate 1 | place: USA:California | collected 2016-06-15
GAAATACTTGGTCTTCAAATCCGTAACCACATTGACAGGCCACTTTGCGAGCTCGTCGTCCAGCAGCCGTGGCGACCAGCCACCAAAGAACAGCGAGCGTCCTCCCACGGTATAGGCGAGACCAGGGAATCCCAAACTCGAGCGCCATGGAAGGCCCCATACCTCGCCGGGCTGTCCATTAAGCGGCAGATTTTGGAAATGCTCAGGCAGGGAATGCCGCCCCGCTTCAAGCACCAGAATCCGATAGCTATTCGTCTCATCCGCATACATCAGGTGCTGCGCGAGGACGCCGCCGAAGCTGCCGCCACCAATGATTATTGCATTGAATGGGCGCGCGTCGTTCTGTGGATTGCCATTGGGCCGTTGGGCGTTTTTGTCCATGCTGTGCATCGCCTCGTCGAAGCCGTTGCACATGTATCTGCCGAGAATATCGACACTGAAGTCGGTTAATTGAGATGTCTTGCTGGAGGGCATGATTGCAGTCTGATAATTGTTTTCATATTTCGTTGCTTGGCGACAATCTGAGTAAATCCCTTTCTCTTCATCGCAGCATGGAGACTTTCATAATCACTCCATTCTGGATTCCCATAGAGCTGCACACGGGTAGTAAATCTCGGCATTAGAATCTAAATACGTCCTGATAAGCTTTTAAATCCGCCAATGACAGCCGTCTAGAGAAACAGTTGCGGAACAGCTTCCAAATCCGTTCGCAAAATCAAGCAATTGGATATGCCTTCCGCAGTGTAAATGCCGGACCCAATCGCCCTGCTCTGTCTTTCTCGCGGAAGTGCTGCTGCAGAGAACACTGGCGACCGCGCCATTCACCGATGTGATTGTCGGAAGCGACTAGGTCACAAATACCTCAAGACTGAAAATGACGGTGAGTAGCCCGATAACCTGCTGGCGCTTCCCGAGTGCCCATGAGGCCGTTCGCGGATTTCATCGGCTGGCCGGGCCTCCTCTGGCTTCTAAGCGATGATGACATCGCGGTGACGACCTAATCGACACGGTCTCAATTGTGAGCCAGCAAGATCCCATAGGATCAGACAAATCGAGAACGGGCAAAAACATTTGAACACGCGAAGTCGGCTGTTAAGCAAGATTTCAGCATAGACGATTTTTGGGCTATCCACAAAATCGATGATAAGATCCGCAGAGTCTCACGGAGCACGCGGCGTGAGCGGCGATGGCAACGCGGAGCTCGAAATTGGGCGGCGATTTCAACCACAATTTTGGCATTGCCTTCGACATTTTGAGGGTTTGAGATCGATGCGCGTTAACTCGCTTCTCCCGCGCACCATCGAAGTCCTATATTTTCGCAACGTCGATTCGATATCCCTGCGCAGTCATTTCTTTCGCAAGGAGAAGGCCGGCTTCCATGCGCAGATCCGTTTAAAAGGAATGTAGATAAGACCCTGAATGTCAGATGGACGCTCCATTGTCTCCTGGTCTTTCAGTAAGATTGCCACTTTGTTTCGGCCTAAGTGAGCCAAGAGCATTCCTAATTCGAGAACTACATTTTGCCGAGCTCGAAACGCTTTTTGATCTTCTTTGTTCCTTGGATAGCCCACGTCGTCGGGAGTAGCGAGAACGACGGCAAATCCAGCATTGAGTACGTAGTTCTCCAGCTTCTCGATTAACGTGACACCTTCCGATGGCAGCTGATTGAAAATAACAGGATCTAATTCCCAGCGTCGTAACGTCGCCTCGAGCTGATCTCGATCGTTTTGATCACGCCCGTAGACGACAAAGACTTTGGAACTCGGTGCTGGCGCTCCGCTGGCCGACCCCCGTGCGCCGATGGCCTTTTCGACATCATCACGTTTTTTTCCTTGGACACTTACCGTTCCGTTATCAAAACAGTTTACGATGGCGCCGTTACTCAGCCGGATTTGTAAGCCGCTGTCATTCGGAAGCCGGCGTTCGGTTTTGATTGTGAGGCCTGCGGCCTTTAGCCTGTCCTTAAGCTCGTCGGGAGTCATGTTCTAGGGCGTGCTGAGAGGCTCGGCTAATCGATCAACTTGCAGTTTGCGCCGCACTCAGCTTGTGCCAGCAAGTTATCGTTCCATTTGCCATCTGCGTGCGTTCGAAGGTAAGGGAGTTGGCCTGGTTTCCTCACAACGCCGATGTACGCCCCCTTACGTGCCGTTGAATCGATTGTGTAAAACGCTTCTTCTCCAGAATCAATCCCCCTGATCGCTGACTCTCGGGTTAGAAGCCAGTCCTGCTCACTGTTTCCAATATGAGTGATATGCTCGTGCGTACTGAAACGATTCGGCTTTCGAATGCAATTCACATGAAATTCCTTCGCCATAATAAATTTTCTCCTAGCTCCGCCACTTAACGTGTTGAACCGCCAAGGCAGCAGGCGCAATTGTCGTAGCCGGCAGCGTGGGCATCCGACAAGTATCTGAACGGTTTGTCGTGATCCGCCGCGATAATTTCGTCGATTTGACACGCCATTTTTTCCTCATCCAAATCGTGAACCTCCCTGTCGTGGGTGTTCCCGAGATATTTCTCGCCATTCATGTGACCTGTGTAACGCCTCACTAGGTGTGTCATCCGCGTCTCAGCCTGATATCGCCAGTGAAACAGTTTGTGAACAGTTGAAAAATCATTGCGCTAGGTCCTTCATGTGGTTTACGGACGTGACCGTGATGCGGGATGACCGTCTTCAAGCGTAAAGGATATTACTGCCGGTTATTTCCGGCGCCGAGCAGCCCTATCGCCAGAAGCGATGAAGAGAAGCTGATCAAGCTCGGCGAAGCCATGCGCTATGACGTTGAGCGCGAAGGTACACTTACGCCTCGGGTCGGATACACTTATTTTAGTCAGTTCGTTGGCCACGATCTAACTCATGATCCAACACCCTTAGATGGACCATATTCGGATCCCGAACAGACTCTTAATTATCGGACGCCATACCTTGATCTTGATCATGTTTATGGGGGCGGTCCGAAGCATTCACCAGATCTTTATCATGGCGAGCTAGGGTCAGAAACATTCAAGCTAGGTGCTACCACACCTACTGGTTATCCTCGCGACCTTCCCATTGAAAACGGCGCGATCCTACTCGGCGACGGGGAAGACACGCGCGACTTGGACAACCTTATTCTAAGGCAGCTCCACGTCCTCTTTTTGAAATTCCACAACGAGGCGGTCAAGCAGCTCAGCGTTAAACCTTCAACAATAAGCGGCTTCGAGCATCGTAATTCCGGAACAATTTTTGAACAAGCACAGCGCCTTGTTCGATGGCACTATCAATGGATTGTTCGTCACGACTTGTTGCCCCGAATTTTGCACACCAGTGTTTGGAATCGACAAGATCGGAGGGCTCGCGCGCACCTTCAGCCCAAGGATCGATCTGCCATCCCGATCGAGTTTTCGCTAGCGACATTTCGATTCGGACACAGCATGGTGCGGAACGCCTATGGGTTAAACTGTCGTCAAAAACGTGTTGTATTGCCGGAATTAATGGCGCTTGGGCACAAACCGTCACCGGTTCCAGACGATTTCATTATCGAATGGGGGCGATTTTTCGATGGATTACCCCGTTCTGGTCCGGTTGCGTCCAGTTCATTTATCGATACCTCTATTGCCGCGCCTTTGCACGATTTGTCGCCCTCGATCATCCGTTTGTGTAGCAAGATGGAACGTTCAGTAGAACCTCAACGCCTCCCGGTGCGGACGTTATTAAGAGGCGCTCGAGCAAAATTACCATCTGGCCAGGAAGTGGCTGATGTGCTGGTCAGGCAAGGAATAATCAAATCGGAAGACCGCCTCACAAGCGCACAGCTAACCCAAGATACATGTAATCGCGCGGGCAGCGTATTGCGGGACGTCGGTCTCGATGAAAACACGCCGTTGTTTTATTATTTGCTCAAGGAGGCCGAGTTGATCGCTAGTGGGCTAACATTGGGGCCTATCGGTAGTTACATAGTGACCGCAGTAATCGAAGGCGCGCTAGAGGCTGACCCCAATAGTTACGTTTCTGTTATTGGCCCTGACTGGAAACTACCGCTATGGCGTTTCCCAAGCGGATTGGATAAGCAAGTTAGTTCCCTGATTAGAATTATTCGCCTAGTCGGTGACAATCAGCTTCTTCCGGAATGTGAAGCCAGATGGCGGAGTTTCCTGCTTTCTTAGGAACTGGTGTCGCGCAGGAATTCAGAATACGGCGACCGTTCTTGATGCTTATCTCCGACGAAGAATTTATTGCGATCGTTGCCGCGGCAACCGGCCACAATGATTTTCACCGAATCTGGACGAATCACGCTCGCGAAATCCTCTCAAGACCAAGACACTTCCACCTTCCACGTTGGGCGAGTGATCTTCGAGAAATGTTGACTGGTCTAGCTGAGCTCGAATTCAGGCCACAACGAGCGTCTCCTTTGCAGAAGGTGTGTGAAGCTGGATCCGAATACGGACTCAGAGCTTTACAAAAAACGGTCTCATCGGAGCTTCTTTCTCTGCTGCGACCAAAAGCGAAGCGGCGCATCAAAGACAATCTTCGACGAATCCTTGCGCGAGTAACCCGCCCTTGCTTTGCCCTTGAGCTCAATGCATTTCGCTGCGCATATGAAGCAATCTATTCTCAAAAAGTCTCCTCGACTCCGGAGTTGATACAAAAGAAATTTCTGGGAGAGAGACCCTACGATCGATTGATCTCGCTGTTCGAGGAATTCCCGGTGTTAGCCGAGCTCTGGTCTCAGTTGATTTGCCAATGGTGCGATAGCGTATCGGAACTTCTCGCAAGAGTTGAACGGGATAAACAGACGCTTTCTCGCTTTTTTTTTCGTGGACAGCCTGTCGGAAAAATCAACGATTTGCGCGCCGGGCTCTCTGATCCACACAATAAAGGTCGCACCGCGATGCGGGTTCAATTTCAAGCGGGTTCAATCATCTATAAGCCTCGACGCGGGCACGGAGAACAAGAATGGTTCAGTTTTGTTGATTATCTGAATACCAGATCTCTTCGGCCCAGATTAAGAGCAGCTCGGGTTTTATGCCGCGATGGTTATTGCTGGATGGAGGAGATCAAATTCGCGCCGTGTAAAAATCACTCAGCCGCGCGGCGATTCTACAAACGTCTCGGCGGAATGATCGCCGTAGCTTATCTCCTGAGGGCTGTCGATTGTCACCGGGATAATGTGATTGCGTCTGGGGAGTATCCGGTATTGATTGACGCGGAGACGCTATGGCATGAGACAAAGACGCAAAGTCCTTTCGATGTGCTGTACGGGACTGGGTTCCTTCCAACGTCCGGCCGACGATCGAGCTACCAATATCGGAGCAGTGCTTTAGGAAGAACGAGTCCTGGAAAACACACTCCACACATTGGCGGTAGGCCACTCAGCGCTACACATTACGAAATCGAAATCATCAATGGATTTCGTAAAGCGTGGCGGTGTTTGCTAGGGACGATAGGCCGGCGCGCGGCCTTCGTTCGTCGTGTGCAACGCTTCCGACGCCAAGAACGACGGTGGATTTACTGGTCAACGAGAAACTACGATGAGATCAGACGAGCTTCCATCCAACCGGCTGCTTTACGAAGCGGAATCGAGCGAGATCTGCTTATCGCCAAGTTATGCGCGCGAAGCGCGGTTCCCCAATCAGTCATTCGTGAGGAAGTCAATGCCCTGAAGCAACTCGATATCCCGTATTTTAATCGGAAAACAACCGCCGGTCCGCCTTCTAAGGATAATGCCGCGGCAACGGAAATAGTGGAGAGTCTTCGGCACGCCCTACACCTATAAGTATGGCTCTCGACGGCACCGATCCACTAACCGTTCCAGATAACATATGTGCACTTCTCATAGTCCTCGGCGTTGCGTACTTCGGCCACTCCGTTTTGCGGAGGAATAAAGTCGGGAATTGCGAGAATCAGACTCTTCAGTTGTTCCTCCGGAGTCAAAAACTGAACTTTGAAATCCTGTGGAAATTCTATTTTCCCGACCTCGCCAATCGCCTGCTTCGCCGACTGAGGCGACACGAGGCAGCGGTCGCGGAATTTAATGTCCGATCCAGCGCGTGTAAGAACAGACGTTAAGCGATCGAGTTTCTCGTCATTAGTTAGCTCGTCCCACTTTTTCGTAGTCATTTTGTTTATTCCTCCGTGTTTTTATAGTTATTATTTGTTAATTTTTACTCTCATATCCGCCACCTTAAAAGCAAGATCCTTGAGAATTGTCTTAACCTGCGGATCCTCCCGAACAGCATCGAAGCGGGGATCCATCGCGAGAGATCGGTAATCAATCCAACCTGATCTTACAGCTTCGTGCAAATGACGAATCGACTGCTGCAGCATCCCGAGCGAGGATTCGACGGCGGCCAGACGGTACAGCGCTTCGGGGTTTGTTGGTGTGCGTTTTACGGCGGCCGTTTCAGTCTGCAAACAACGTTCGAGGGTTGTTTTTGCGCCTATACTATCGCCGCTCGCCTGCCTCGCTCGACCTAAAGCCGACTGGTAAGAGACTGCACCATAGAAAGAGCCGCCACCATTAACATCAGTCTTAGAAAGATCGGCATAAAGTTTTTCGGCCAGGTCGAATCTTCTCGCAAAGAACTCAACTTGCGCTTCAATTTGTTCGCCCTCACCAAGCCCGCCGTGGTTCCACCGGCTGTTTCGACAGAGGTCACGCGCGGCCTCAAAATTGCCTTGGAGCAATCGCAAGTGGCAGAGTCCGATGCTTCCTTGAGGAAACTGTGGGTAGAATTCCAGCACGTGACTGTAGGCCTGCAGGGCTTTCTCATCGTCGCCTAGCTTGGCCCAGCAATCGCCAATAAGTCCACACGCGTCGGCCGACACACCATCAAGGTCACTCGTCAGACTATGCCAACCTAATGCCCGATCGGGACGCCCCAATGTATCCAGCGTCATACCGATGAAACGAGCCGTTCGCCCGTCCATGCCACCAGATTCGATCGATTGCAGGCTTTCCTCTAGCGCTTCGGCGAATTTCCCCTTTTGATAAAAAACGCCTGCTAATGCTCTATGCGCTTCCTTTGAATCAGGCGAGAGGCGAAGCGCTTGGTATGCTTCCGCTTCATAACTCGATCGCTTGGTCGAGGTCGGGTAATGTGTGCCGAATCATCAAGTCGCGGCCGGCTGCGATCGCTTCTCGCGTGAGTTGATTGCGTAAGCCTGGATCAATTTTCGATTGAGATAGAAGCGACCAATCCTTAGTGTTCAAGACCTCATCAATGGCCCTGCCGATCTCGTTTCCGACAATTTTCATTCGACCTTCCTTGCTAGCTTCGCAAACGCGAATAAGCAGTGGCTCAGCGGTAGCCGCGTTGAGTAGTCGAAGAGAAATGCGTTTTTTATCATGGATCATGCGTTTCGTACCCGTTAGAACTGCCCGCGTTTTTGCCGTCTGACCAACGTTTCGAATCTCTTCAGCCGTTGGCCAACCAGCAGATGCAAGCAACGGGATTTTCTTTATGCGAGCAGGACTGACGCGACCCAGTTCATCTTGTAAAGAATCGGCGACCAATTGTGCCGATGCCTCGTCAGGACCCACATTATCCAAATCCAGGAATGGCAATACTGCGACTGAACGGCTGGCCAAGTTGCCTTCATGTGCGGCCACTTGAAGCCGCCAGCTATGGATTCCCCAAGGGACGGATGCGGCGGCAAGTATCAGAAAGGTACCGATGGTAGTGGCCAGCATGCGATTGCGGCGAGACCATCGCCACAAACGGATCGGAATGCCTACCGGGCGTGCCACAATGGGGCGCCCTTCCAACCAATTCTGTAAATCCTGTGCAACAGCGCCAGCAGAATGATATCGCGCTGATGGTTCGCGTTCCAAACAGCGGCTACAGATCGTTTCTAGGTCCCGATCCAAATGGGGCGCCAGGGAACGCAGCATCGGCGCAGGCTTCTCAACCGCCTGTTGAAGAACCGCCAGGGCGTGTTCGCCCACGAACGGCGATCTTCCTACCAGTAGTTCAAACAAAATTACACCCAGATTGTAAATGTCAGCTACGACGGTCAGCTGCACACTTGGCCGCGCTGCTTGCTCGGGTGCAATATAGCCCGGCGTTCCAAAAACGGTTAAGGTTCGGGTAAGGTCATTTGAGTCTTCGATCCACTTCGCCAGACCGAAATCACTGACCATCGGTTCCCATCGATTGCTCAGAAGGATGTTGCTCGGTTTGAGATCGCGGTGAAGAACGCCCTGCTCGTGAGCGTACTGAACGGCGAGTGCGACCTTCGTGATCAGCGAAACACTTTTCGTGGGTTCTCTGCGGAAAGCTTCGCGCGCTTGGGCCACGCTTCCCCCGGGGGCGAATTTCATCGTGAAAAACGGCAATCCTTCTTCGTCCTCACCGACATAGTAAACAGGAACGATGTTGGGATGATCCAACCTTGTTGTCGTTTCTGCTTCCCGATGGAAACGCGCCAGCGTTCGGTGGCAATCAGCGTGATAGCTTAAGACGCGTTTTAGAGCCACGATACGGTGGGAGTGCACTTCGCGCGCCCGGTAGATCACTCCCATCCCGCCACGCCCGATCTCGTCCAGGATTTCGTAATTACCGATGCGCCATTTCGCTTCTGAACGTTCCACTTCGGCGAATACGTCCGTAAGTGTTGTTCCTGATGAGGCGGTCGATTCATCCTTGAGAAGTGCCCCCAGCAGAAGGCACTTTAGGCAGAGTTCGTTGCCAAGGCGAAGCGTTGCGCTGCAGTTCGCACACTTCGTCAGCTCACTTTGAATAGCGGCCGGAGAGTCCGTAAGGCCGGAAAATTCCATAGTCTTTATCCTGAGATAGCCGAGAGAACCGTGCACAAGTATCTGATTTCTTCATCAACGTCGGCTCCATCTTCGACCGTTTGTGTGATCTCCTCTCTAAGAAGTCTTCTGTAACGCGTACGAAATTCGTGCATCAGCCTTTTGACGACAGTCGTGGACGCCTTCAGCGCTTTAGAGAGACGCTCGTAGGAAATCTCCGTCCGCTCGGCGGTGAGATAATCGCGTAACGTTTCATACGCGCGGCGATGGCCTCTGCTCTCGCATTCTTCGCGTAACCGGCGAAGCGCCTGTTCGGCAACGCTCGCTGCCCAACGCAGGTCAAAAACGGCATCAGCCGGACAGGATTCAAGCGTGTGCGAAGAGATGAGCAATTGCGACGGCGCCTCTGCCATCCAATCTTCCCACGAAATAAAGTCGAAGTCGCCGCCTCGTTTATGCCTATGGTGCTTTATCTCCGCGTTAGTCAAAAAGTTCTTAAGCGATTTGAGCAGAAAACAACGGAATCGACCACGTTCAGGATCAGCAGACGCAAATAGCTTACCGTCCAAAATCATCACGAAGAAATCTTGCGTAAGATCTTGGGCATCCGGCACCGGATAGCCACGCCGACAGATGAACGCAAAAATTGGTCGCCAATAAATCTGACAAAGCTCCGCCAAAGCATCCCGTGCGGAACCCCGCGCATCCGTGGTTCTCTGACTGAGAATCAAGCTCCATCGAGTTGTAGCGAACTGCGGGCGCTCACTTCCATTGCGCACAGAGGCTATTGATTCCACGCTACGAGCGTGGCAAATCTTAGGCGTTTTTGTCAAGTAAAAATAGGGGGGCGCCAAGGTTTGGTCGTCCCATTTTGCCAGCCGCCTGAGCAAACTTATGTCGAAAAAAATGGTAGTACCCTGTACATGGGCACGGTGTCGAATCATCATTCGCATCACTACAAAGGCGAGCTGAGCTCAGCGCTCCTAGCAGGCTTCCCTCTGCCGGAGCCGTCCTTACCAAGGGCGACGCCACCACCCAGACGCGCTGCAACGCGAAAATCTGCGCTTATCCTGCGACTGTTGAGACAGAAAGCGCGGGGAAGCCGCAACAAAAAACGTCAGCCGTTTTATTCTATTCGAGCGGCTGCCAGCCATTTTGGCGTGCCCACCACGACTATATCGCGCATCTACAAGCAATTAAAATGCGAAGGATTACTTACCAGCGTTTGGGGCTCGAACACGTTTATCGAACCCTCCAAGATTGATAACCAGTTGCGGGTCCGCGGCATCGTTGCCTTGCCGGCTTCACTTACATCTTTTTGCACGGGTCGGCAGTACAGGAATTTTTTCTTGGAGATGCGCGGCGCTCTCTGGAAATTCGGTTTTGCCACGCGCCTCTTGTTCTACGAGGGCCATGATGCCCAGTTGCCGAGTTTTGCGGAGCTTCTTTTAGGCTATAGACCCGACATCGTCATCTGGTTCCTGCCAAGTGCAAAAATGAAAGGAACCGTAGCACGGCTTCTCGATCGAGGTATCCGATTGATTGCGGTTGCCGATTGTCCAGGCGACTCCCGTGCACATTATTATTGGGTGGATCGAGAACACGCTCTAAAAAATTTGCTTGTTAGTTGGCAACAAAATGGCATTCGCTCGGTGACGGTGCTTCAGGATGCTCATCGCGGGTCGATCGGTGTGGTGGCACTGCTCGAGAAGTGCCTGTGCGATACATCGATGTTGCACGCGTTTGCCAATGCCGAATCGTGGCAATTACAAGACAGTCTTCCTGCATATCCTCAACGAACGAACCGAGGCATTATTTTTCCATCATCGGAGCTTGCCGTGGCACTTGCTACTCGAGATCCTGAGCGCTTTGCCAAGCTCTTGGAGCGATCGCGGATACTGCTAATGGACGGGCCGATGGACCTGCCGGGCTCATATGCCTTTAAATTGTCGCTCGACGTCGTCGAGATCGACTTACAAGCGCTCGTAAAACGAATCGCGAGCGATCTCATTCGATCAAATCGCCCGCGGAACGCCGAGCCGATAACCTTTCTAGCGAAATTCGTTCCGGGAACGATTGACGATCATGCCGTAACGCCCCATTCGGTTCAATCATGGCACAATCCTCGAGTGCGTCGACTCGGCGAGTCGAGCATTGCCATGTGAAGTAATCATCGTCTCGGTTTGCGCGGCGCGGCGAGGACGATTGGAATCAGAATCCAGCCCATCGTCGTCTGCGGATGAAAATGTGGATATAGAAAGTAGGATGCGAAGTAAGCCTGAGTCGCCCGAGATTTCTGTCTTAATCCTTGGCTTACATTCCAGCAGCTTCGGTCATTGCTTCATCCTGCGTCTCACTTTCCGTCACAATTAGGGGACACCGCATGCAGGCTGCCTTTCCTTCCTGGTGAAACCACCGACAATTCGGCCGTATCTGACAGGGCGGCAAAGGTGCCGCCACAGGAGGAATAAATTTTACAATGCGGCCTGCCAATTGGCATTTGTTTCCGTCGAAGTGGCGGCATGCAAACTCTGCACAGGGAGCGGCGAATCGAAAGACTTCTGTGGGTTTGACTGGTTTTGCCAGATCGAGGATTTCCGGCGTGACCGACTGTGGTTCAGTCAAATGGACCAAACGTGGTTCCTTCGGCGTACCTTGAACCACACCGAAGACAACGCTGTTTGCGATCTCGGGTTGAGCGCTCGGGCAAAGCAGTCGCGGAGGATTGGAACTGACCATAGGTTCGACGCACGAACCCACTGGAGATCGACTATTCGCGCCCCACTAACTGCGGTTCGAGGATAAAGCCAACGATGATCCGGGGATTTCTAAATGGACTTTGCGTCCCAGGCTTTTGTGCTTCGAGTGCACGTTGGACGGCGATTGTCACGTTTTCAGTTAATTCACCGATGTCGATACGTTTAATCTGTTGTGGTTCAGGCATGGTTTATTCTCCTTTTTTATTTAATCGCGACACAATCGAGTTAATCGCGAATCCTAGTTTAAGCCAGCTGTGCTCCGTTTCGCAACAAGAAAATTACCCAGTTCCGTGTCCACCCAGCGAGCGCGGCTAATCGAGCAGTCGTGATTCCGTGCATTTGGATGCGAGGCTAGGATGCAGCTCTGCCACAAGAAAGACGAGTTTCAGTAGTCAAGGCAATCGTGGTTTCACGCTTGCTCGTGTGTTTTAATGTACTGGGAAATAATCGCTGACAATCTGAGCAAAGCCGGTTGGAGTTGGGGCTGCGTCGCAGCCCTCGATTCTGAGGGACGCACAATCCGGATTGCTGACGCGCATGGCGACAACGGAAAGCGTTACGTTGTGCACGCGGATGAT
>WNGL01008416.1_pt1 | contig 12072 bp, 10 predicted proteins | sample 5400591 | NCBI WGS metagenome assembly WNGL01 (sample SAMN13153377, study PRJNA577476) | soil metagenome | isolation source: 80 cm soil or saprolite under Garry oak tree replicate 1 | place: USA:California | collected 2016-06-15
GACCTGAGCAGTGAGATTTGACGCCATGAAATTTACTGAATCGGTCAAGTCTTTCCACGTGCCGCCGATCCCGGACACCTGCGCCTGGCCGCCAAGTTTTCCTTCCGTGCCGACCTCGCGCGCCACACGCGTCACTTCCGCGGCGAATGAGCGGAGCTGATCCACCATGGTGTTGATTGTGTCCTTGAGCTCAAGAATTTCGCCGCGCACGTCCACGGTGATTTTTTTGGACAAATCGCCCTTGGCCACAGCCGTTGTGACGTCTGCAATGTTGCGAACCTGTGCCGTGGGGTTCGAGGCCATCGAGTTCACTGAGTCGGTCAGATCCTTCCACGTGCCGGCGACGCCCTCGACAGCGGCCTGACCGCCGAGTTCGCCTTCCGTACCGACCTCACGCGCCACGCGCGTCACTTCAGATGCGAAGGAGGAAAGCTGATCCACCATGGTATTGATGACGTTTTTGATCTGTAGAATCTCGCCCCGCACATCGACGGTGATTTTTTGGGTCAAGTCGCCGCTGGCAATCGCGGTCGATACCTTGGAGACATCCCGCAGCTGCACTGTGAGATTCGATGCCATGAGATTGACCTTGTCCGTCAGATCCTTCCAAGTGCCGGCGACGCCTTTCACATCGGCCTGGCCGCCGAGTTTTCCTTCCGTGCCCACTTCGCGTGCTACGCGCGTCACTTCCGACGCGAAGGATGAAAGCTGGCCTACCATCGTATTGATCGTGTTTTTTAGTTCCAAAATTTCGCCTTTGACCTTGACCGTGATTTTTTTCGAGAGATCGCCGTTGGCCACGGCCGTTGTGACCGCTGCGATGTTGCGGACTTGGGACGTGAGATTCGACGCCATCGAGTTCACCGAGTCCGTCAAGTCTTTCCACGTCCCTGAAACGCCTTCGACGCGTGCCTGACCGCCGAGAATGCCTTCCGTGCCGACCTCGCGCGCGACGCGCGTCACTTCCGACGCAAACGAACGGAGCTGGTCCACCATTCTGTTGGTGGTGTCCTTTAATTCGAGGAATTCGCCGCGAACATCTACGGTAATTTTCTTCGCCAGATAACCGTTTGCCACCGCGGTGGTGACTGCCGCGATGTTCCGGACCTGCGATGTGAGATTGGACGCCATAAGGTTCACGTTCTCGGTCAAATCTTTCCATGTGCCAGCGACGCCTTTGACTTTTGCCTGGCCACCAAGCTTTCCTTCGGTGCCCACCTCGCGCGCCACCCGCGTCACTTCCGAGGCAAAAGCGCCAAGCTGCTCCACCATGGCATTTACAGTCTTGGCCGTACGCAAAAACTCTCCTTTGAGCGGTTGGCCTTCAATCTCAGTAGCCATCGTCTCGGACAGATCCCCCTTCGCGACCGCACCGATGACGCGAGCCATTTCACTTGTCGGACGAAGCAGATCCTCGATCAAAACGTTCATGCATCCGATGGCATCGCCCCAAGACTCTGACACGTCGCTCAATGATGCGCGTTGCGTAATTCGGCCTTCCTTTCCAACCACGCGCACGATGCGTTCTAACTCCTGCGTCATGCGCTGATTGGTTCTGATCACATCGTTGAACGTATCGGCGATCTTGCCCGGCACTCCCGTCCAATTCTCTGGGAGGCGTGCGGAAAAGTCACCGCGCTTGAACGCCATTAATGCGGCAAGCAATTGCGTGGCGTCGAATTCACTTCCGTTAGTCTGCGCGACCTTTCGCGGTCGCGTCTTTGTAACAAGGGGAGCTTTCTTCATAAAAGTGGATGCTGCGCAGGCCCGGCGTTCTTCGCCGTCGCGAGTTCGACGCGTAAGATCGGAACGGTCATATTCCAGCGCCGTAGAGTAATCGCCCCATCAATCGCACCAGGACGCATTTTCTTCAACAAACCGTTGCCACCGGCTTTCGTCGCGAAAAAAAAGCGCTGGCGAAGGAATTTCCTGGATGAGAGCTACAAGACAGCGCAGCCGGTGAGCTTGCCGGCTCGCGAGCAAGAGCAAAAATAAGCAAAAGGCGTTCCTCTGACTAGGGTGCAGCAAATGTCGGCAAGCTACGCAAGCGGAAGCCAAAAATGATCGCCAGAACACCAAATATCACGGCGTACCACGCCATAATCCAGATCAGCGCCGCCGCGCCTGCCAGCGGATTCCATAAGAGGAGAGCCGCAAAGACGATTGAGGCCAGGCCCATAAGAATGAGAAACCATTCGCCTTTGATTTCCCGGCGCAGCTTGATTGCCAGCGCAATTTCTGTCGCACCAATCATTAACGCCCATGCCGCGATGTAAATGACCAGGGCCAGCGCGGTAATCCCAGGCGCATGGAACGTGAGAAAACCAATGATTATTCCGAGAATTCCGATGATCAGATTAAATCCCCAATCCGGGTCAGAACCACGGTGCCCGATCGCGCCTGCGACCCGAAAAACACCGTCGACCAACACCCAAGCTCCAAAGAAGAGTACGAGTGTCGCAGCAGCCATAACGGGATGCGTAAACGCGATTACTCCGAAGACAATAGCAACGATACCCCTTATCACCGGAACCCACCAATGACGTTTTAAGGTTTCGATAGGCATGACCCCGTTTTAGGGGCCGGGCTTCACGAAGGCAAGCCCGATTTCGGTTGCGTTTGTGGTAGGGACGGCGCGCCGCGCCGTCCGGTTCAACGCAGCGCATTGACCCTACCTACAGCCGACTACAGTCCGCACTTTGTGCCGGCCTCTGAGATGCTGGAGCGAGTCCGGAGGAGAGACGCTAAATATGTGTCGACCAAAGGCGCGTTATTAATTCGCGCCAGATTCGCAGGCGTCTGAAGGCGCGAAAAAATGGCGTAAGCGATCTTAGTCCGAAGAACAGCTTTTTCACCGTAGCCGGATGGAATGTTACTCGACCAATAGCGCACGTATTGGCCATCCGCACGATTCTCCATTCCGAGAAAAATCGTGGAATGTCCGTGCTCGTTTCTCCCGACCTGGCGCGACCAGAAAATTTTCATGAAATCGCCCGGCTTCGCCTGATCGAGGTTATCGAAGTTTGGGCCGAGGTCCAGCTCGTGGAAAAGACGCGCTGTGCCGGGTCCGTTGGCATTCCAGCGGCCCCAGATTCCTTCGCCATCGCGTTGATCCCGAATGATGAGCCGTTCCAGGGTGGAATAATCGAGATGAAGATCGCCTCGCACGCGCAAAGCCTCGATTGTCCTGATGAACACCAGATACGTTGCGCCCGAGCAGAAACTTGGCCCCGACGGCAGAATGAAGAATTTTCCTGATTCAAAATGCGCCGAAGATTGAAGGCGGATCTTTGCGAAATGTGAAACAGAATAGCGGCCGCCTTGCGGCATCTTCTTAATCTGATCGAGAATGACGTTATTGTAGTCTCCCGCGAACGACGTACACGGCGTGAGTCCGAGGATCGCAAGAAAAATCCAAGCCGCGCGTCGTTTCACGGCGGAATAAGTAAACGCCAAACTGCGAACTGGCAATCGCCTCGCACTTCTTTTGATCCTCCGGAACGAAATTTTTGTCATCCCAGCGAAGTCGAGGAATCGCTAATTTTAGAAGGCATGATGAGATGTCTCGACCAAGGCTGGACATGACAACGAGCACGGCCGCCGCTACAATCAGTATCATGCTGCGTTTCGCGAAAATGAACGGCGCGGGAAACGATTTCATCCTAATCGATAACAGGCCAGGGGACATTCATCTGGAACGCAACCAAATTGCGCATCTGTGCGATCGCCACCGCGGCATCGGTGCGGACGGAATTTTGCTGCTCGAAAAAGCAGCGAACCATGCCGACTTTCGCATGCGCTACTTTAATGCCGACGGAGGAGAAGCAGAGATGTGCGGGAATGGCGCGCGCTGCTTCGCCCGTTTTGCAAACAAGGTTGCTGGAGCGCAGTCAAGAATTTCTTTTGAAACACCGGCAGGCGTGATTTCAGCGGAGTTGGTGGGTGATCTCGTCACGCTGCAGATGACCGAGCCGACTGATTTACGGCTAGATATCAAGCTCCCGGCAGCGAATGGGAACAAAACCGTTCATTTCATCAACAGCGGCGTGCCGCACGTGGTTATTCCCATTTCACGGATCGACGATGTCGATGTGCGGCGAGACGGTTCAGCCCTTCGTTATCACAAAATGTTTTCCCCCACAGGCGCAAATGTGAATTTCATTGAGAAACGCGGATCGAAGAAAATCGCCATCCGCACATACGAACGCGGCGTGGAAGACGAAACGCTGGCGTGCGGTACCGGGATTGTCGCAAGTGCCCTCATCTTCGCCGCCACAGAAAATACGAACGGCCCGATCACTGTAATCGCGCGAGGCGGCGACGAACTACAGGTCGGCTTTGAAAAGATCGGTAATCAGTTTCGCGATGTCACACTCACTGGCCCGGCCGAATTCGTTTTTGAAGGCACGGTCGAAATTTAGCGAGCGTCATCCCGAGCGAAGTCGAGGAATCTCTAATTGTAAAAAGAAATAGTGAGAGATGTCTCGACTTCGCTCGACATGACAATTGAGTGAGCCCTTTTAACTTTGTAACCTTTGTAACGTTTTAACCTCTTCCAATGTTTCGCGGCACTTTCACGGCACTGGTCACTCCATTTCTCAATGGCGGCGTCGACGATTCCGCTTTCAACAAACTCATCGAAACACAAATCGCCGCAGGCATCAGCGGCGTCGTCGCGATCGGAACCACCGGCGAATCGCCGACACTTTCACACGAGGAACGCGAACAGGTAATTCGGCTGTCGGTCGCAACGGCGAATAAACGTTGTCTTGTCCTCGCGGGGACGGGTTCAAACGCTACGCAACACGCAATCGCCGACACGAAGTTGGCCGAGAAACTCGGCGTCGACGGCGCGCTGCTCGTCGCGCCCTACTACAACAAGCCGAGCCAGGAAGGGCTTTTTCGTCATTTCAAAGCAATCGCCGACGCCACCTCGCTGCCGATCATGCTCTACAACATCCCCGGACGCTGCAGCGTGGACATCCTTCCAGAAACCGTGGCGCGCCTCGCAAAGGAGTGCCGCAATATCATTTCAATCAAGGAAGCGAGCGGCAGCGTGGAGCGCGTCGGCGATCTGCGCCGGCGTCTGCCAGAATCGTTGACAATTTTGAGCGGGGACGACTCGCTAACGCTGCCGTTCATGGCCGTAGGCGCTGCCGGCGTGGTCAGCGTGGCCTCGAATCTGTTTCCCTCTGAAGTTTGTGCTCTGGTGCGCGCCTGCGAATCAGGCGATTTGAAATCAGCGGCAACATTGCATCGGAAATTACTGCCGTTGTTTAAAGATTTGTTCATTGAGCCTAACCCGGTTCCCGTGAAGACCGCGCTCGGCTGGCGCGGCTCGATGTCAGGCGAAGTTCGCTTGCCGTTGTGCGAGATGAGCGAAGCAAACCAGGACCGCTTGCGCAAAACGCTCGAAGAATTCGAGCAAAATGCATGAGCTCGCCCGTGCGAGTGTTACTTGTTGGCGCGGCTGGGCGCATGGGAAGAACCGTTGTCGATCTTGCCAAAGCCGATCCGAAGATTCAAATCGTAGCGGAGTGTGATCTCGGCGATTCAATCGAGGCGGCCATGCAAAATTGCGATGTGATCGTCGATTTCAGTCACGCCGGCGCCATCGATGAAATCTGCCGGGCCGCCTCACAGCACGGTAAATCGTTGGTCATCGGCACGACTGGCCATTCTCAGGAGCAACGTCGAATAATCGAAAAGGCTGCGGAGTCCTTGCCCATTGTTTTCGCATCTAATTTCAGCATCGGCGTCAATGTGCTTTTCTGGCTAACCCGCAAAGCTGCCGAGTTGCTTGGGCGGGATTTCAGTCCCGAGATCATCGAAACGCATCACGAAATGAAAAAAGATGTGCCCAGCGGCACGGCCAAGACGCTTGCGGACGTTTTGAAAACGGTGCAAAAAATTCAGAGCGAAATACCGATTCAATCAATTCGCGAAGGCGAAGTGGTGGGCGAGCACACAGTAATTTTCAGCGGACCTGGCGAGCGCGTCGAGCTTACGCATCGGGCAGCGAATCGCGAAATTTTTGCGCGCGGAGCATTGCGCGCGACGAAATGGATAATGGGAAGACCAGTGGGTCTCTACTCCATGCAAGATGTGCTGGGGCTATAGCTATTTTGTCATTCCGAGCGCAGTCGAGGAATCCCGTTGCGTTGCCTTTAGCGTTTCATCACGAGATGTCTCGACTTCGCTCGACATGACGGCAGAAAAATGAGAACCGCAGTCGCGCTTGGGTCGAATCTCGGTGATCGGCTGGAGAATTTGCGCGCTGCGCGAAGGGCAATTCTCGATCTCTCAAATGTGAAGCCGCCGATTCTTTCCTCAGCAATTTACGAAACCGACCCGGTCGATTGTGAACCGGGGGCGAACAAATTCTTAAACGCAGTCATTGAATTTGATTACGACGGTGATCCCCCGAGTTTGCTCGAGGAACTTATTCGAATCGAAAAAGCCCTGGGTCGCAAGCGCGATCATCCAAAAAATGTTTCGCGTACGATCGATATCGACATGCTCTATTACGACCAACGCATCATCGAGGATGAGCGATTGCAACTGCCCCATCCACGGATTCACTTGAGAAAGTTCGTTTTGCAACCGCTGGCAAATATCCGGCCCGGTTTTATCCTGCCGGGTCAAACGCAAACCGTGGATGAGCTGGCGTCGAAAGTGCAGAACTCTGGCGAGGTGGTTCCGTTCATGGACGAGTGGTAGGCCCCACGGCCACAGCTTGCGTTCTCGAATCGGCGGTTGATCTTCCGACCAAGCGCGATGAAAGATTTTCGCCAAATGAAGCAACGCGGTGAGAAAATCACCGCGCTGACCGCCTACGATTATCCCACGGCGCGTTTGCTTGATGAGAGTGGCATTGACATCATCCTCGTGGGCGATTCGTTAGGCATGGTGGTGCTTGGTTACCAGGATACCACCCGCGTGACTCTGGAAGAGATGTTGCATCACACGCGCGCGGCGGCTCGCGGCGTGAAACAGGCACTGCTCGTAGCCGATATGCCGATTCACACCTACGACACTGCGGAGCAGGCGGTGGCCACTGCCAGGAAATTTGTCGATGCTGGCGCGCAGGCGGTGAAGCTCGAAGGCGGTGCGAGTCACGTCGCGCAGATCCAAGCGATCACACAAGCAGGCATTCCGTTTATGGCGCACATCGGCATGCTGCCACAAAGTGTGCGCGAGGAAGGTGGCTATAAAATCAAGGGGCGGACACAGTCGGAGGCCGAAGCTTTGCTTTTTGACGCCCGCGCAGTAGAAGAAGCGGGCGCATTTTCGGTGGTGCTGGAGATTGTGCTCGCCGATATCGCGAAGCAGATCACAAATGCAATCGGCATCCCAACTATTGGAATCGGTTCGGGCGAGCATTGCGATGGACAAATTCTAGTCACGCACGATTTAATCGGCCTGTTTCCCTGGTTTACACCGAAGTTTGTTTCGCCGGAGGCGCGTGTGGGGGAGGAAATTCGTAACGCGGCGCGCGCGTTTATCGAGCGTACGCGAGGAAGCACCAGAGTGAAATGAGAGATGTGTCGATTGCGCTCGACATGACAAAACGATGACGAAATCCGAATGACGAATGTCGAATTTAGTCCAAACGACCAAATGACGAGAAGATTCGCCGGCGCGCGTATTTAGGCTTTGTCATTCTTTCGTCATTCCTCATTCGCGCTACGTCATTCAAATGTGATATGTTGCCAGCCACATGAGGGTCTCTGAGTTCGAGGACTTCGACACGTTCGAGACCGAAGGTCTGCTGACGGGCAGTAAAGAACGCAGCTGGCTCTGGTTCGGATTGATTGTTTCGCTGGCAATACACTTTGGGCTCTGCGCTTATTTTTATCGGACGCGTTTTCAGTCTGCGGAAACGGCGTTCGCTCCAAACGAGCAGACGCCCACGTTCAAGGTCAGAAGCATCACTGAATCGAATCTCGACAAGAGCAGCGCCGATCAAACAAATCCGGTAGCGAAACCGAACCCTGACAATACCGATGTGCAATTGCCGGACGAAAAGAAATCATTCGACAAATTATTGCAGGACGTTCAGGCAAGCGCGGCGCTCCCGGACGACATGCGTGATGTTTTGCCTGATCAACCGAAAGTGGAACAACCGGAAGTCAATTCCGTGCTGAATGAAATCGAACGCTCCACTGCGCAGTCGCTTGCTAACGACTCAAACTCGTTGCACGAACAATCTTTGCTCAACAACAGCTCGACATCGGGCCGTCCGCAGCCAGCTCTAAGCGGAACGGAGCTTGCCACGAGCACGGCGATCAAGCGGCCGAACACGTTCACGAGTAAATTGCCCGGCGATAGCGCCGGTCCAAATAAAGGGCACGCTCCCGGCTTTAGCGATCTGGATCAGTTGCTGGCGCAAAAGGGTCCGCTCGGATCAGGCACAAAATTGCGCCTGCCGGATGATCAGCTTTTCGAGTATGACAGCGACGTGTTGCAAGCGAGCGCCATCACTCAACTGCAAAAGCTCGGCACCCTCATCCAGCGCAACCCGAAAGCGACATTTACCGTGGAAGGCTACACGGATTCGTTTGGAACCTTCCAATACAATCTCGATCTGAGCCAGCGCCGCGCCGACAGTGTGAAACGATACCTTGTCGAAGTGATGCGCATTAACCCCGCGCAAATCGAAGCGCACGGTTACGGCGCAGCGAAATTCCGAGCCTCAGCGAACGGCTCAATCGACGAGCAAAGCGCCAATCGCCGCGTGGAAGTCGTGGTGCACACGAGCGAAGGATAACGGCGGTCCGCTTCGCCGAAATTGTAGGGCGTCTGTGTCAGACGCCATCGCGTTGGATCGGCGCTTCACATTACCAGTTTTTGATCCAGAGATTTTGTTGCGTAGCAGGAGGAGCTGGTGTGGGGGATGGTGCGACTCCAGCAGTGCTCCAGAGATCAAAGGTCGGATTGTACCCCTTGTTTGTTGGATCGTATTGGTTTGCAGTCGAATAACCGTAGGTATTTCCGAATGGATCTGTAATGGCGGTCACGGTGTCGCTTCCCCCAGAGGGCGACAGCATGCTTGGCTTAAATGCAAAGTAAGACTGCGGCAACTGCGTCAGTGGCGAACTCAACGTGGTGCCATCGATATTAAAGTTCTTGTCGTCATCGGTAACAGTACGGTCGCGATTTCTGTCGCCGGAAAGAGCACGGTAAAGCACCAGACTTGCTGCTCTATAGAGGGCTGCGTCTGTAGTAACCGGATCCAACATGGTGCGAGCATCGAGCGTGTCTGTAGCTGTATTTGCAGTTGGGTCTCTAGGGTAAACAGCATTATCCGCCTTGTAACTTTCGCAGGCAGCGGACATGGCGGCGATTTCGGTCTCGGCGCGGGCGCGGGCGCCTTTTTTTCTGACATAGCCGACTGTGCTCAGAACCAATCCAGTCAGGACGAGGATGAGTCCGAAGACAACGACCAGCTCAATGAGAGTGAAAGCGTTGTAATGACGGCGGTCGCCCCGGCGAGCGTCGGCATGATTACCCAGGCGTTTGACACAAACGCCTCTACAATTGCCGGGGAGAACTTTCTTCGTCATTCGAGGTTCGTCATTTCGGCGAAGCCGCTCACGTTTGCTCTTGCAGACCGGTGATAATGCTGATGAGCGGCGTGAAGAGAGCGAGCACGATCGTGCCGACAATGACTGCGAGGAACACAATCATGATCGGCTCAAGCATCGAGGTTAGAGCCACCACGGCATTATCAACCTCGTCATCATAGACGTCGGCAATCTTCAAAAGCATTTCCGGGAGCTTACCGGTTTCCTCGCCTACATCGACCATGCTGACCACCATTGGCGGAAATGCGCGGCTGGCTTCAAGCGGTTGCACGATCGATTCGCCTTCCTTCACGCTGTCGTGCACGTGCGAGATTGCGAGAGCGATGGCAGCGTTACCGGCAGTTTCGCGCGTAATATTCAATGCCTGCAAAATCGGAACACCGCTGGTAACCAGTGTTCCAAGCGTGCGCGCGAAACGGGAGATCGCGTTTTTGCGATTCAAATTGCCGAAAAGCGGCATGCGAAGTTTGAGCCTGTCAATGGCGAGTCGCCCGCGCCGCGTGCGACCAATCAATTTGTAAAAGGTCACTATCGCTACGATAACCCCGAGCAGAATCAAGCCGTGGTTCTTCATCAAGCCGCTTATTCCAATGACAAACCTGGTCACAGGCGGCAGCGGTTTGTCGCCGAGCAAATCGTGGAAAATCAGTTCGAACCTCGGCACAATGAAGATGAGGAGAAAAGTCATGATGCCCACGGCCATCGTCATCACGATGACCGGATAGACCATTGCCGCCAAGATTTTGTTTTTAATCTTGGCGGCCTTCTCCTGAAATTCCGAAAGCCTGGTGAGCACCAGCTCCAGTACACCGCCGACCTCGCCGGCCCTCACCATGTTGACGTATAAATCGTTGAAAATGCGCGGATGCAGAGCCAAAGCATCAGAAAACGTACTGCCGCCCTGCACGGAGTCGGCGATTTTGATGATCGTCTTTTTTAAGACCTTGTCACGCTCCTGTTTTGCCAGAATGTTCAGGCTTCTCAGCAGTGGCAAACCTGCTTCAACCAGCGTCGCCAGTTGACGGGTAAAGATCATCAGGATTTTTGACTTAACCTTTCTGCGCTGGAAAAGAGCAATGCCCTTTTTTGCGCGCGGCTTCGTCACGCGCGCAGTCGTCGCTGCACGACGCCGAGCTTCCTTGCCGTCGGGACTGCTGATGGCATCCTCAATAACGCTCGTGGGAAAATACCCGGCCTGACGCAGTTGAGTGATTGCGGCATTACTGGAGGCGGCTTCAACCAACCCGGTCGCCTCCTGTCCCCGGGCATCAAGAGCTACGTAGTTAAAACGTGGCATGGTGGCTTATTCTAATTAGGTCGGGGTGTTATGTCGAGCATCCTTCAAATGAACAATGACGAATGTCGAATGCCGAAGAAAGCCAAAATGACCGAATGACGAAAAATCCTTGACCGGCTTCTGTACTTCCTGCTTCGTCATTCGTCATTAATTCGTCTTTCGTCATTCGCGCTTTGTCATTTTTTCACGTATATCGCAGCACTTCCTCGATGGTGGTGTCGCCTGCGAAGATGCTGCGCAAGCCGTCCTGGCGCAGCGTGACCATCCCAAGCTCGATCGCCTTTTGTTTCAAGGTGACCGTGGGCGCGCGCTCATTGATCAACTCACGAAGTGGATCGGTAATTTTCAGAAGCTCGTAAATTCCTTTTCGTCCTTTGTAGCCGGTGTGGTTACAAGCGTCACAACCCTTGCCATAGAAAAATTGTTTGTCCCCAATTTCTCCCCGCGAAATCCCCAACTCCGCTAGCAACGCGTCGTTCGGCTGATACGTGGCCCGGCATTGGCGACAGATGCTCCGCAGCAAACGCTGGCCGAGCACGGCCTCCAATGTGGTTGAAATCAGGAACGGTTCCACGCCCATGTCGATCAAGCGTGTGACCGCCCCAGGCGCGTCGTTGGTGTGCAGCGTGGTGAAAACCAGGTGCCCGGTCAGCGAGGCCTGAATGGCGATCTGTGCAGTCTCAAGATCGCGCGTCTCGCCTATCATGATGCGGTCCGGGTCCTGTCGCAGGAATGATCGCAACACTCGCGCAAACGTCAGGCCGATGGCTTCGTTCACCGGCACTTGCACGATTCCTTCCAAATCGTATTCGACCGGCTCCTCCGCCGTAATCAGTTTGGAATCGATTGTGTTGATTTTGCGCAGGCAGGAATAAAGCGTTGTGGTCTTTCCCGAGCCAGTCGGTCCGGTCGCGATAAAAATGCCGTTGGGCCGCTCGATCATTTCGAGCAGGAAATTGTAGATGTAATCAGGCATCCCCAGCGCTTCGAGATCGAGATTTACGATGCTGCGGTCGAGCACGCGCAGCACCAGGCTCTCGCCGAATTGGGTTGGCAACGTTGAAACGCGAAGATCGATATTGCGCCCGGCGATATGCTTCTGGATGCGGCCATCCTGCGGTAGCCGTCTCTCGGCGATATTCATGCTGGCCATCACTTTCACCCGCGAAATCACCGGGAGTGCCAGAT
>WNGL01010823.1_pt1 | contig 12069 bp, 10 predicted proteins | sample 5400591 | NCBI WGS metagenome assembly WNGL01 (sample SAMN13153377, study PRJNA577476) | soil metagenome | isolation source: 80 cm soil or saprolite under Garry oak tree replicate 1 | place: USA:California | collected 2016-06-15
CGACGGGGCAGCCCCTTCTGGAGCTTCGAGGGCATGACGACCATTGCGTTGTCCTGCCGTGATTCGCGGTACATGTTGCGGACCGCGCCGATGGCATAGTCAGTGCCGCAGAGAGACATTCTAGCACACCTCTTAGTCCCTGGCTAATTTCGCGGGGAGTGATAACCCTTTTGTAGTATCCGCTACTACAAGATTCTCAGGGGTCAATGGAGGGTCGTTTGAGAGGCCGTTTCGCCCCCCGGGGCGCGTTTCACAAGGACCGCCGACTCGTCGACCTCGGCGAGCACCTCCTCGAGGCTCCGGAACGTCCGATCGGACAACGCCCCGAGGAACCGCGACGCGTGGACGCGCGTGCCCTCGTCCGCGTCGACGACTTTCCAGCCGTGATCCCGGAGGAGCGCCTCGCGCGTCGCCGGGAACGTCGCGTCCGGCCGGAGCACCTCGTCGAGCGAGGCGACGCCGCGGGCCGAGGTCGCGGCGGGGAACGAGCCGGTCCGTCTGAACGTCACGAAGCGGGCCGCGTCCTTGTACATCCGGACCCCGTGGAAGGTGAAGGCGACCTGGACGGCGTCCTGGCCCGCCCGGTCGATCGCCCGCAGCTCGTCGTCGTCGAACTCGTATACATTGTGCGGGCCGGGCCCGAAGAGACGCGAATAGACCGTGTCGTTGGCGACGCGGGCCGCCGATTGGGAAAGGTCCACGACATCGAGCACGCCCAGGTCTTCCATCGCTTTCTGTGCGGCGTTCGGAAGGGGCCCGGACCGATGGGCCCGGGCCTCGAGCCCGATCCGCGGGCCGCCCGCCGCGAGCCCGACGAGGTCCCGCAGGCCCGCCACTTGAGGCGCCTCGAGGGGCAGGCTCGCAGGGGTCTCGAGGATGAGGAAGGGGGCTCGGAGGATCTTCGCGATGCGGACGTCGTGGGCGAACGCGGCTCGCGCGGGCGCGGTGCCCCGCAGGCCGTCGACATGGCTCACACCCCGGAACGCCTTCACGGCGAACGTGAAGTCGGGCGGTACCCGGGTCCGCCAACGACGCGCAAACGTTTCCGGGATGGGACGATAGAAGCCCGCGTTCACCTCCACGAACCGGAACGCGCGCGCATACGACTCGAGGCCACCGGCGAAGTATCCCCAACCGCCCGCGCCGATGAACCGCTCGCCCATGCCGGCCCGCAGGCATCGGAGGGTCTTAAGCCGACGCCGCAGAGGGCCCTGAAACTGCCCCGGGCTGAACGCCGCTGGCTATACGATAATGTATCGCGCCGGCCTTCCGGTAGCGGCGATGGTCCGGCTTCGGTTCGGGTGCAGCGGCTGGGACTACCACGAGTGGATCGGCCCATTCTACCGCAACGCGACCGAGTCGAAGCTCCGCGCGTACTCACGCGTGTTCGACACCGCGGAGATCAACTCGACGTTCTATCGGTCGCCGTCCCCGGGGATGGTCCAAGGATGGGGGCGCTTCACCCCGGACGACTTCGTGTTCGCGGCGAAAGTCCCGCAGACCGTCACACACGACCGGTTCCTGGACGTCGCCCGCGGCGCGGACAAGGACGTCCTCGTCTACTGCGAGCTCATGCGGCCGCTGCTCGACGCCGGCAAGCTCGGGCCCCTCCTGCTCCAGCTCCCGCCCCGCCTGCGATTCGAGGAGTCGACGATCCACCGCTTCCTCGATGCGCTCCCTCGCGACTTCACGTTCGCCCTCGAGCCGCGGAACAAGTCGTGGATGGCGCTCGAGGCGTTCGACCTGCTGCGGTCGACGGGCGTCGCCTACACAATCGTCGACGAACCCCTTCTGCCGCCGGACCTGCACGTGACCGCGCGGCTGGCGTACGTCCGGTGGCACGGTCATGGCACGGACCCGTGGTACAACTACCGCTACTCGGAGGAGGAACTCAAAACGTGGGTGCCACGCGTCCAGCAGGTCGCGGGCCAGGCCGAGACGACGTTCGGGTTCTTCAACAACCACTTCCACGGCTACGCGCCGGAGAACTGCCTGCAAATCTTGCGGATGCTCGGCGTGCAGACGCAGGAGCACGCCCGCGCACTCACGCGGATCGAGACGTTCCGCAAGCAGGCCACTCGGTCGGAGGCGCGGCTCCGCTCCCTGACGTTGGAGGATTTCGGCGCCGACGTGCCGAAGGATGCATTCGTCGACGAGGCGCTCGGGCGTTTCATGGACCCGAGTCGCCTGGATCGGGCGAAGCGGATCCAGTCGCGGGACGTCGAGATCGCGAGGGATGGTGAGGTCGTCCTCGCTCGCGTCGGCGAGTATCGCATCGAAATCGATCCGGTCAACCGGACGATCGTCCACGACTGCGCGGACTGGGAAAAGCTCGTGGCCCGGAAGGATTTTTGCAAGCACGTTGGAAAGCTGTTCCTGAGCCTCCCGAAGGCCGAGGCGCTCGCACGGCTCGAGGCGGTCGCGACGGGCCGTGACGCCTGGACGTTCGCTCTTCCGACCACGTGAGCGGGCCGGCGGAGAAACGATTAACGCGAGGGAGCGATTGCGCGGCCGCCGTGGGCGTCCTCCTTACGCCGATCGTCATTCGGCATCCGACATCGCTCGAAGGGCTCCGCGGCCGGACCGTCGCCGTCGACGGAAACCTCGAACTCTACCAGTTCCTCTCGATCATGCGGACGCGCGACGGCCAACCGCTCCAGGATTCGCACGGTCGAATCACATCCCACCTGAACGGCCTCATGTTCCGCACGACGCGCCTCCTCGTCGACTACGACATCCGACCCGTGTTCGTCTTCGACGGACCCCCACCGGAGTTGAAACGGGAGGAGATCCGCCGACGACGCGAGGCGCGCGAGAAGTCCCAACGGGAGTACGAGACCGCCGTCGCCTCGGGGGACTTGGCGACCGCTTGGTCCAAGGCGGTCATGACGTCCCGCCTCACCCGCCCCATGGTCGAGGAAGCGAAGACGCTGCTCACCTTCCTGGGCGTCCCTTGGATCCAGGCGCCGAGCGAGGGAGAGGCGCAGGCGGCGTTCCTCGCACGGCGCGGGGACGTGTGGGCCGCGAGCTCGAAGGACTACGATTGCCTCCTGTTCGGTGCGCCGCGCCTTGTCCGGTTCCTCGCGGTCGCCTCGACGGAGTTCCTGCCGAGCCGAGGCCGATCGCGCGCGGTCCCGCCGGAGCTGCTGGACCTGGACGAGAACCTGCGGTCGCTCGGACTCACGCGCGAGCAGCTCGTTGACGTCGCGATCCTCGTTGGGACGGACTTCTTCGAGGGATTGAAGGGCGTTGGCCCGAAGACCGCGGTCAAGCGCATCCGCGAGTGGGGTTCGTTGGACCGCGCGACGGCGGACGTGCGGACGCAACTGCCGTCGAACGTCGACGAGATCCGACGTTTCTTCCTCGACCCGCCCGTGGCTACGGACGTGTCGCTGCGCGCGCCGCGTCCGAACCCGGAGGGTATCCTGCGGTTCCTGTGCGACGAACGCGATTTCTCCCGGGCCCGCGTCGAGTCCGTGCTCGCCCGCCTGCGGTCCGCCACCGCCCCGTCGCATCGCCTCGAAGACTTCGCGTGATTCGGACGGCCCTCGAACCCGCCGCTCGAAACGATTAAGAAGGCGAAGTCGGATTGGCCCGTGTCCTGACTGCGGAACATTGGGCGGTGGAGGACAGAGGAGGAGAGTTCTTTGGAACAGAGCACGCCGGAGCCGCGTCCTTCGAAAAGTAGGATGGTCTACGTCCTTGTGGCCGTGATTATCGCCATCGCGATCGTGGGCTCGGCCGCCTACGTCATCCTGACGGCGCCGAAACCGGTGAACAAGTACGGGCTCGAACTTTGGTATAACAACGACGGACACTACGGGGCCACAGAAGAAAGCCTCGCGACCGTGCTGAAGTCCAGCATCGAGTCCTGCGGCCTCGTCTCCGTGACGCTGAAGTCGGACACGTGGGCGCAGTACAAGGTGCGGTGGTCGCAGGGCCAGATGCCCGCATTCCTGCTCGGTTGGTATCCGGATTACTTTGACTCCGATGACTATGTCTCGCCGTTCCTCTCGACGTCCGGCGCGGCGTCGCTCGGCTCGTTCTACGACAACGCGTCGATGAACCAGCTGATCACGAACGAGCAGACGACCACGTCGGATGCGTACCGCGCGGCGAACTTCACTGCCATCCAGAGGGGCCTGGCGGCCGATGTGCCGTACGTCCCGCTGTACAGCGGCGTCGCCCAGGTCGCGTACGTGAACGGCCTGACGCACGTCGAGCTCCACCCGGTGACGTTCAAGTGGTTCATCATCGACAAGCCGGGCGCGACGCAGCTCAACGCGTCGACGAGCGACAAGATCGTCACCCTGGATCCCGCATCGGCGTACGACTTCTTCTCGATTGAAGTCATCAACCAGGTCTTCGACACCCTCCTGGTTTACGAGCCGGTGACGGCGAAGCTGATGCCGGGCCTCGCAACGGAAATCCCGACCGTGGCCAACGGCGGCGTCTCCGCGGACGGCTTGACGTACACGTACCACCTGAAGCCGGGTGTCCTGTTCCACGACGGCACCGCGCTGACCGCCCAGGTCGTCGCGAACTCGCTCAACCGCGCGATTCGTCTGGACCTGCCCGGGTCCGCTGCGTTCCTTCTCTACGACGTCGGCGCGCTCGGACGGGTCGGGGGAGCCAACAACAACAACTCCGCGCCGGGAGTGATCGAGGTCGTCGATCCGGTGACCATCCGATTCCACCTGCCACGCGCCGTGTCGTTCTTCAACGACCTCATGGCGTTCTCGGTGGCGGCGCCGGTGCCCGACACCTACAGCCAGACGGGCGAGCAGCCCTCGACCGTCGGCAGCGTGATCGGGACCGGACCGTACAAGCTGACGCAGCACACGGTGAACCAGCTCGTCGTCCTGGACAAGAACCCGACCTACTACAACGCCGGCCTGTACCAGAGCTTCGGCATCGCGTCGATTCCCGTGGAAGACCGGGTGACCATCAACATCCGCAGCACCTCGACGGCCCTGAAGCAAGACATCGAGACGAAGGCCATGGACGTCGTGTTCCGGACGCTGGACCCGCAAGACATCACGGACCTTCAGAGTCGCGCGTCCACGCTCGGGATCACCGTGAAGCTCGGCGCGAGCCCGCAGATTCGCTACATCGTGTTCAACGTCAACACGATCACGGACAAGAAGATCCGGCAGGCGATCGCGTACAGCGTCGACCGGGCGCAGGTCAGCCAGGTCGTGTTCAACGGCCAGGTATCGGCCCTGTACAGCATGGTGCCCGCGCAGATGCCCTACTCTTCGCCGGTGTTCCAGTCGACGTACGGAGACCACAACTGCTCGGCGGCGAACGCGTTGCTGGCGCAGCTCGGGTATGGGTTCGTGCAACCGGTATTGTGGATTGCCAGGGACCGCTGAGTCCCTGGCCCCTTTCTCTTTCCTTTCCTTTCCTTTCCTTCTAAACCTTCTTTTAGTCTGACCGCCTTCCGTCGAGTTCGGCCATGGCCGGGAGCCACTCGCTTGCGGCGTACGTCGTCACGCGGTTCCTCCTCGCGATCCCGATGCTCCTGATCCTCCTCACGGCCGTCTTCCTGATCCTGCGCGTTCTGCCGGGGGATCCCGTCCTCGCGCTCTGGGGAGGGCGGACTCCGCCGCCGGACGTCGTCGAGCGGGCGCGGGTCGCGCTGGGACTCGATCAACCACCGTGGGTACAGTACTGGAGATACATGACTGGCGTGCTGCAGGGACAACTCGGCCGGTCGATTGGCGAAAACTTCCGGGGTCAGCTCGTCTGGGACCAGATCGCATTGCGGCTCCCGGCGACGATCGAGATCGCGATCGGCTCGATGTTCGTCGCGACCACTGTGGGCGTCCTCGCCGGTGTGACGGCCGGCGCGCGGCGCGACACGTGGGTCGACGTCGTGCTCCGGCTCTACGGGACGATCATCTGGGTCATCCCGATCTTCTGGCTCGGCCTGGTCCTCCAGCTCATCTTCGGGGTATGGCTCCGGTGGCTCCCGCCCCACGGACGCTGGACGGGGTCGGACTTCCCGGTCCAGCGAACGGGGCTATACACGATCGACTCCCTCCTCGAAGGGAACCTCGCTCACTTCCAGGAGGCGGTCGCCCACCTGATCCTGCCCTCGCTGACGCTCGGGCTCGTCCTCAGCGGCTTCTTCACGAAGTCGGTTCGGGCGAACATGATCCGCACGATGATGGCCGATTTCACGGATGCTGCGAGGGCGCGCGGTTTGCCGAGGCGGCAGATCGTGTACAAGCACGCGTTCAAGAACGCGCTCGTCCCGGTCGTCACGGTCCTTGGGCTCCAATTCGCGATCCTGTTCGCGGGGGCCGTCCTCACGGAGAAGACGTTCTCGATCGACGGGATCGGGGTCCTGCTGTTGAACTCGATCACGGACAAGGACATGACGATGATCCAAGGCGTCGTCGTCGTGTACGCGACGATCATCGTGATCGTGAGCCTCGTCATCGACATCCTCGGAGCGGTCATCGATCCGCGAATCCGGTTGTAGGACCATGTCGAGCCCCGAGCCGAAGCGCGGCGCGCTCGACTGGCTTCCCCGACACTCCGTAATCGGACGGATCGTCCACCCGCTGTTCGAGGAACGCCGCACGCTCGCGGGCGTGATGACGTGGATCGGGATCGGGATCATCATCGCCTTCCTCCTCGTCGCGCTCCTGGCCGGGCTCTTCGCGCCGTTCGATCCGATTTGCCTCTGCGACGAGAAGGACGTGCCTCCCTGGACGAACGCGCCGATTGCCCGCAACGTGTCGTTCCAGGCGTGGAACGTCTTCACGACCGAGTGGGCGAACGTCTCGAATGCGATCCGGGCCGACGGGGTCGGCGCGACCTCGGCGGCGACCGGCGGGTACCTCAACACGACCGCCTTTCCGATGCGGATCCTCCGCGATTCCGTCCAGTCCGTCGGCTTCGTGGTCCTCCTCTCGCCGTTCGGCACGGACCCCGGGCAGTACGTCGGGGTACGCGTGAGCGCCGACGGGGGACGCACATGGTCCCCGAAGTACCTCGTCCGCGACGTCGGCACGCTCGTCGGCTTCGACGTGACGAACCTGACGATCTGGGACGCGGCGAAGCTCTCGACCTCGAACTTGAACCTCAACGTCACGCATGAGTCGGATCCCGCCACGAGCGGGAATGTGACCCTCGATTACGTCGGGGCGAAAGCCGTCTGGCTCAGCTCCTGGCACTTCATGGGCACGGACCCGGTCGGCCGCGACGTGTTCTCGCGCGTGCTGTTCGGCACGCGGACCTCCCTGGCAATCATGGCGATCGGCGTCACGATTGCGCTGCTCGTCGGATTCCCGCTCGGGCTGTACTCCGGATTTCTTGGCGGCAAATTCGACAAGGTCCTCGTGCTCGTGATGGACTCGATCTACTCGTTTCCGGGCCTGCTCTTCGCCGGCCTCATCGCCGTCCTCCTGGGGAAAGGCGTCTTGAACATCGGTCTCGCCGTCACGGTGATCTACATCCCGCTGTACTTCCGCGTGACCCGGAGCCAAGTCCTCTCCGCGCGCGAGGAGTTGTACGTCGAGGCGGCGCGCGCGGCGGGAGCGAAGCCGTCGCGGATCATCTTCAAGTACATCGCGATCAACGTGATCGGTGCGATCCCGGTCATCTTCTCGATCAGCGCGGCGGATGCGATCCTCACCGCCGCAGGCCTGTCGTACCTCGGCCTCGGCGTCGAGGCGCCGACGCCGGACTGGGGCCTGGATCTCTCCGCGGCCGCCTCCGGGATCGACAATGGCATCTGGTGGTCGTCTTTCTTCCCCGGGTTCGTCATCCTGCTCCTGACGATCGGCCTCAGCTTCGTCGGAGAGGGGCTGAACGACATCGTGAACCCGCTCATGAAGAGGGAGCGGTGATGGGCGACGTCATCCTGGAGGTCCGCGATCTCCGGGTCTACTATTCGACGAAACGGGGCCGAGTCCATGCGGTCGACGGCGTCTCTTTCGACCTCCACGCCGGGGAGACGCTCGGGGTCGTCGGCGAGACGGGATGCGGCAAGTCGACGCTCGGCAAATCGATCCTCGGCCTTTTGCCGCCGCGCACGCAGGTCACGGGTCGACTGGCCCTCCGCGGACGCGACCTCGTCGGGATTTCGGAGGCGGAACTCCGCAGGCTTCGGGGCGAGGAGCTCGCGCTGATCTTCCAAGATCCTATGACGCGCCTGGACCCGCTCATGACGATCCGCGAGCACTTCGTCGAGACGATTCGCGCGCACGACCGCAAGGTAAGGGCGGACGAGGCGGCCGAGCGTGCCGCGGACGTCCTCCGATCGATGGGGATTCCGGATAACCGCCTCAAGCACTACCCGCACGAGTTCTCGGGCGGGATGCGCCAACGGATCATGATCGCCCTCGCACTCGTCCTGAACCCGAAGCTGCTCGTCGCCGACGAGCCGACCACGGCGCTCGACGTGATCGTCGAGGCGCAGATCCTCGACATCCTGCGCGACCTCCGCCGTGCCTATTCGATGTCGCTCATCCTGATCACGCACAACCTGGGAATCGTCGCGGAGGTGTGCGACCGCGTCGCGGTCATGTACGCGGGCCAGTTCGTCGAGGTCGGCCCGGTCGAGACGATCTTCCGCCGTCCGATCCATCCGTACACGCAAGGGCTCCTCGCGAGCACCATCTCGATGGCGACGAAGGAGCTCCGTTCGATCGACGGACTCCCGCCGAGCCTCCTCACGCCTCCGAGCGGCTGTCGCTTCCACCCTCGCTGTCCGTACGCCCAGGACATCTGCACTTGGGAAGAACCGGCAATGGTCGAGTATCGGCCGGGCCAGCCCGCCGCCTGCCATTTCGGGAAGGACTTCGTATGACGCAGGACCTCCTCCAGGTCGAGGCCCTCAAGGTCCACTTCCCGGTCAAGATGAATGTGATGCAAGCGGCGGGGCGGGCGGTGCTTCGCCGGATCGCGGCGGGCGACGCCCAGGAATCCGCCCAGTACGAGCGCCCGAGGGTCCACGCGGTCGACGGGATCTCGTTCGATGTGTCGCCGGGAGAGATCCTGGGGCTCGTCGGCGAGAGCGGCTGTGGCAAGACGACGACGGGCCGGGCCGTGGTCCGACTCGTCGAGCCGACGGACGGTCGCGTCGTCTTCGAGGGTCGGGACATCACGCATCTCCCGGAGGACGCATTGCGTCCTCTCCGTCCGAGGATGCAGATCGTCTTCCAGGACCCGCATGCGGCGCTGAACCCGGCGATGACGATCGGTCAGTCGATCATGGATCCGCTGCTCATCCACGCCTCGATCGATTCCGCCGAGGCGAAGCCCGATGTCCTGCGCGTCATGACCGAAGTGGGCCTCTCCCCGGCCGCGGACCTCTTCACGAAGTATCCGGCGGACCTGAGCGGAGGGCAGAAACAGCGAGCCGTGATCGCCCGCGCCATCCTCCTCCGCCCGTCGCTGCTCGTCGCGGACGAACCCGTCGCGATGCTCGACATGTCGATCCGCGCCCGGATCCTCGAACTGCTCCTCGACCTTCGCCGCCGCTACCAGCTCGCGCTCCTCTTCATCACCCACGACCTGGCCACCGCGAAGTTCCTCTGCGACCGAATCGCGATCATGTACCTCGGGCGGATCGTGGAGCTCGGCGCCGCTGCCGACATCTTTCGCGACCCGAAGCATCCCTACACGCGGGCGCTGATCGCGGCCGTGCCGGTCCCCGAACCGGGCCGAGCGCGCCCCGAATCGCTTCCGCACGGGGAGATCCCGGACGCGATCCGACCCCCCGCGGGATGCCGATTCCATCCGCGGTGCCCCGTCGCCCTACCAACCTGCGGGTGGGAGGGCCGGGACTTCATCGACTTCCTCGAAGAGCGCCACCTCGATCCGGAGCGGGCAAAGGGCGACGAGGCCGTCGTCGGCACGGCGGACGAATGGCACGCCGTCGGGCGGACCGCAGGCCATACGTTGGGGGATCAGGATCCGGGCCAGGTGGCGGCATACGTCCGATCGATCCTGGCCGGAGCCCCGGAACCCCTCGCGAAAGCGGTCGAGGCCGTCGACGCGGAAGCGGATCAGGTCGTCGTTCGGTTCCGCGCGCCCGACCCGCTCGCGCCGAAGCAGGTCGAAGGCCGCATGGTCGAGTGTCTCCTCTATTGAGGCCAAGGGCTTAAGCCCGCGCGGACTATCGTGCCCGCATGGAGGAACTCGCGGGCTTCGCCGCCGCCCATCCCGAGTTCTGCGACCCGAAGGCGGTCCGCGTCCCCGGCCATGGAACGATGCCTTCGCTCGAGGGCGGACGTCCGTTCGAGCTGACCGCCGATGCGCTCTCGGCGTACCGGGCGGAGGTCCCGAAGGATCCCGCGACGCTCCCCGCGATGCTGAAGCTGGGCCCCGAGGCGGTCGCGTTCTATGCGAGCTTCCGCCTCGCCCCGGACCGCTGGGGCATCTACGTCCGCGAAGCGGCGCTCCGAGCGCTGAAGGAAGAGTACCACCGAATCATCTGGCGGGACCTCGGGAAGTACGCGGACCGGAACGTCGGATCCACTTCCTCGTCGACAAAGCCGCGGCGGAGTCGGAGCTCGCCGCCGGAGCCGCGAAGTACGCTCCGTACCAGGCGGCCTGGTACAACCCGCCGCCGAAGCCGATCATGAACCCAGAGGACATCGGGAATATCGAGGAGGCGCTCGCCAACCTCGAGGCCTTCCGGCAATACATCAATCCGACGTACGCGGACGGCGTGTCGCGGCTCGTCGAGGGACGGCTCGACGAGCGGAACGTGAACGAGTGGAAGGCGTTCTTCATCGGAGGGCGGTTCGCGGTCGAGATGGCGAACGTCCTCTCGAGGCAGCCGCCCGGATGGAAGGACTTCGGGAAGTTCCTGAACCGCAAGACGTCCGTCGGCGCGACGAACTACGTGCGGATCCAGTACTCGTACAACCCGGAGATGCTCGAGCGCGGTGGTCTTGTTCTGGGGCCTCGCGTTCGTCGCGATCAAAGCGGCGCTCGCCTCCATGTCGTGGGTCACGCTCACGTTCCTTCGCTTCGCCATCGCCGATGTCCTGTTCGTCGCCTACCTCGTGAAGAGCGGCAATGTCCGGCGGCCGCCCCCGCGCGCCGACCTCCCGATGCTCATCTTGCTCGCCTTCCTCGGCTTCGTCGGGTACCACCTCTTCCTGAACCTCGGGGAGACGGACCCAGTCGTGACAGCCGGGACCGCGTCCCTGATCATCGCCTCCGCGCCAGCGTTCATGGCGCTCCTCGCGATTCCCGTGTTGAAGGAGCGACTCGGGAGGATCCAGGCCTTGGGGATCGCGCTGGCGTTCGCGGGCCTCGGCGTCATGATCCTGCTCGCGACCCCGCAGAGCGCGTACGAATTCCGCGCCTCCGAAGGCGCCCTGATCGTCGTCCCGCCCGCGATTTTCTCCGCACTCTACGCGGTCCTCGGCAAGAACTATCTCCGCCGATTTCCACCCTTCACGTTCGTTGCGTGGACCCTGCTCCTCGCGACGGTCCTCCTGCTCCCCCTCGTCCTCGCGTTCGGTCCGACGTTCGTGCGCGACTTGGGCTCGATGGGGCTCGACGCGTGGGCCGCGGTGGCCTTCCTCGGCGTCTTCCCGACGTTCGTCGGATACGGCACAGCACCTCGGGAAGCGGCTCCGGTCGACGTCGGACGTCAGCGGACCCCAGGGCGCATCGCCTTGAGCGTCTCGAGCGCCCATCCGTGATGGGCGACCTCGTCGACATCCGGGAGGTCCGTGAGTTTGAACCATTCCGCGGCGGCCACGTTCCCCACCGGCGTCACGTCGGCGGCGCGCTTCACGGCGGCCCGATAATGGAACGTCATGTGCCACGCGCGGTCCCCGAACGACTCGATCCGTACAAGCCGGACGCGGGCGACGTCGAGTCCCGCCTGTTCCCGGGCAATCCGCTGGGCGGCCTCTTCGGGATGCTCGGCGAACCGCAGGTAATCATCCGGGAGGAACCAGCCCCGCTGACCGTCGTAGCGCCGCACGTCGCGGTACTTGACGAGCAGGACCCGATCGCCGGCGAACAGGGCGACATCCGCGATGAGCTTATGCACGGCGCAATCCTCGGCCATGAGCGCCTCCTCCGACC
>WNGL01008418.1_pt1 | contig 12068 bp, 9 predicted proteins | sample 5400591 | NCBI WGS metagenome assembly WNGL01 (sample SAMN13153377, study PRJNA577476) | soil metagenome | isolation source: 80 cm soil or saprolite under Garry oak tree replicate 1 | place: USA:California | collected 2016-06-15
GGATCGGCAACCCGGCGCATTCGAGAAACGTCGGGGCGAAATCGACGTTCAGAATCATCCGATCATTCACCGTGCCCGGTTTAATGCGGCCCGGATAACTAATCAGGAACGGCATCCGCAATGATTCCTCGTACATGAACCGTTTGTCGAACCAGTCATGGTCCCCCAGGAAAAAGCCCTGGTCGGAAGTATAGATCACAATCGTGTTGTCCTTCAGCCCGGTTTGCTGGAGATAATCCAACAACCGGCCCACATTGTCATCAACCGACGCGATGCAGCGCAGGTAGTCCTTTATGAAACGCTGGTACTTCCATTGCTTTAGGGTTTGGCCGGTGAGCGTCGCCTTCTGGCCGTAGGCGGCCACCTCCATTTCCGGGTCCACCTTTTGCTGCCAGTCAGCCAATTCTTCGCCCTTCAAACCGGGGGGCGGCGCCACTTTTAGATCGTTTCGTGTAAGATTTCTATCGATCCGCATGGTGGCCTCCGCCGCGGCGCTGGAGCGCGTCTTGTAATCGTCATTGAACGTTGGAGGCTCGGGTATTTCCGCATTATCGTAGCTGTGAGCGTGTTTGGCGTCGGGTTCCCATGGCCGATGCGGCGCTTTGTGATGGCACATCAGGAAGAACGGCTGCTCCCGAGGCCGGTTCTTCAGGAACTCGATCGCCAGGTCTGTGATGATGTCCGTGGCGTAACCTGAGATTTTTCTCCGAGTGCCCATTTCGATGAAATCGGGATCGTAATATCTGCCCTGGCCTGGCAGAATGTTCCAATAATCAAAACCCGTCGGGTCGCTCGTCAGATGCCATTTGCCGATCATACCGGTGTGATAGCCGGCCCTTTGGAGCATCTTGGCAACCGTCGGCTGGCTGCCATCAAAGCGATTGAACACCGTAACGCCGTTAATGTGACTGTACTTGCCGGTCAAGATGGCGGCGCGGCTGGGCGTGCAAATGGAGTTGACCACAAAGCAGTTGAGGAAGCGCATGCCCTCATTGGCGATGCGATCCAGGTTCGGCGTCTGGTTGATCCGGCTGGCGTAACAACTCATCGCGTGGGCAGCGTGGTCGTCGGCCATGATGAACAGGATGTTCGGCCGCGTTTGGTTGGGTCCCGGAGCGGCGCTGGCTTGCCAACCGGTCAGCGCGCTAAAAACTCCCACCCCGCCTGCAACCAAAAACCATACGCGAAAACACCTCCTTAGAAATCTGAAATTTTCAATCTTCAACTCCCCACCTGTCTTGTGCGCCTGGAGCGTTTTGACGCTTAAACCCTGGCTTCTGATTGGTTTAACTCAGTTGACGCATGCCACATTTCGGGCCATCCGGAGACTTCATTTGATATCCCCGCTATCTTTGCGCCCTTCTGCCGGCGCAACCTTGGCGATGGCTTCGCGCAGGTTTTCGAGCAGAAACGGCTTGCTGATGATGAAATCGACGCCCTTAAGGGGGTTGCCCGAGGACTGCAACATCTCGGCATAGGCGGTAATCATCACGACCGGTTGCTTGGGCGCGCGCGCCTTAATCGCAGCGGCCAGCTCGTCCCCTTTCATGTTTGGCATGGCGAAATCGGTGATGACCAAATCGAACTTGCCCTTGTCGAAGAGCGCCAGCGCCTCTTTGCCGTTGCTGGCGGTCTCCACCACGTGTCCATCGAAGCTCAGCATCATTTTCACGGCGTCGCAGACGAAAGGCTCGTCGTCAACGACCAGAATCCGGCGTTGTGGAATGGCTGGTGCAGTCATTGGCTCAATAATTGACTTCATCCTAGCCGCCTTCGGCAGATTTGCCAACATCTGTTCTTCGCGCCCGATCACCGCGGTTTCACGAACAGGATCAGCCCGGCGCTGAGCAAGGCGACGGCAGCGGAAAAGGCGAAGGCAATGGAAAACGAAATGCCTTCATCACGCATCCAGCCGAGCGCCACGGTTGTGAACGCGCCGACGCTGATGCTCACCATGTTCATAAAGCCGTAACCGGTGGCGCGGTGCTCGGGGCGGGCGATTTGGCAGAGGATCGGCATGTTGTTGCAGTCGAAGAATCCCCAGCCGATGCCGAAGAGCATCATGGACCCGATGGCCGCGGGGAGGTTCCAGGCGTAACCCAACCCCAGCAACGCAGGCACAAGCAGGAGCGTACCGATGGCGCTGGTGTAAATGCGCCCGCGCGGCGTGGCGCGCATCCACGCATCGGCCACGGCGCCACCCGCCAGCACACCAGCCAATGCCCCAAACTGGATGTAGCCGGTGCCAGAGAGACCGGCCGGACCTTCTTTGAGTTTGAAGGTGTCGGCAAGAAATGTTGGCAGCCAGTTTTTCGTGACCCAACCCGCTATCGCCGGCAAGGTGAAATAGACAACCAGGAGCCAGAACGCCGGTTGCGTCCACAACGAGCGCAGAGTGTCACTGAGGGTCACCGAGGGCTTCTTTAATAACGGATCATCACTTGGCGGAACAGGGTCGCGCAGCGCCAGGGCCAGCACCACGGCGTAGCACACTCCTGCTTCGCCGAACCAGGTAAAACAATTCCGCCATGAACTGATTTGGGCGATATAACCGCCCAGCCCGCCCAGCGCCAGGCCGGTGTAGATCCCGCTTAGATGAATGCCCACCGCTCGCGCGCGTGTCCCACCCGCATGAAACTCCGTGATGAGCGCCAAAGCCGCCGGCATGTAAAAGGCCTCGCTAATGCCCATAAGCGCGCGCAACCATAGCATTTGCTGGTAGCTCCGGGCCTGGCCGGTCAAGTAGGTCACCGCCGACCAGACAAACAGGCTGCCGATGACGGTCAAACGCCGGTTGAACTTGTCGCCGATAAACCCCCCGACGGGACTGAGCAGCGCATACACCCACATGAACACCGCCACCAGCGTGCCGAAGGCCTGATCGCTGGCGATGCTGGAAATGTCGGCACGGATGGATGCGCGCACGGTCGCGACCATCTGGCGGTCCAGATAATTGAGCATCGCCACTGGCCACAGCAGCGCAACGACGGCCCAAGCGTAGGCGGTCGTTCGGGGAGCAATGCGGCTCATGCGCAGTTCATCTCATCGATCCGTAACACTCAACACGGGTCACCGGTCACTGATTACTGAGCGGCTCCGGCGGAGGACATTCGCTTATGAACTTAAGGGCTTCGTTCACCAATATCTCACCCGTGTGCTCACCGAGGCTGGTGCGCGTCACGTAGGCGTAGCGTTTGAAACTATCATAATCCTCCTTCGTCAGAATGTAGCCGAACGCGTCGTTGGTGAGGCCGAAAAGCAGGTTGTGCTCCCCGCGCATTTTGCGTTTGAGGTAGTAACCTATATTCGGCAAGGCCTCGCCGGGGATGGTGAGTATCTGGGCGTTGCCCAGGTCTATCAGGTTGAGCTGCGTGGTCACGCTCTCCGCCGCCGTACCGGCCACGCCGGGCAATTCCTTTATGAGAGCACGCATCAGGGGCGAATCCACAGGGAGCGAGAGAGCCCGTGCTGCACAAAAAAGTTTCGGCGACGCCTGCTCAGGCGCGTCCTTAACGATGCGCAAAGCCTCATCGCCCAACAGCCAGCCGATGCGCTCGCATTCGTCCCAAGTCCGAGCCTCACCGCTCTCCGGCAAGCGGTTGTCCGCGGTCACCATGCCGCCTTGAGCGCTATTCATAAAGATACCCGTGCCTCCGCCTTTAGCCGAAATTCGGTCGTAAAGCGGCCCAATCAGGTCGGGGCTGCAAATGCCTCGCTGGCTCCCTATCACCTCAGGATGGATTGCGTAATTGACCAGCGTCGCAATCGGCCGCCCACCCGCATCCAGAGCCTGGATGACATGGCAACGCGGATCATACAACTGCTCCGCATAATGGTTGTAAGCTATTTTCCCCTGCGCCTCGCCCGTGGCGATTTTTACCCGTGCCGGCTGGAGATTGGAGACCGCCTCATGGATCGTCGCCGCCATCCCGACGCAAACGCTGTCCAAATACTTTGCGTCCCTGCCGCTGCCGCCCTTCCCATCCGGAAATCCATAGCAATCTGGCGCGCTGTGCGTGTGCGTAGCGCCGATCAGGATGTTCTGGGCAGGCACGTCCTTGACTAAGGCTCGCACCTGGTTGCCAAGCACCGCGGGGAACCCAAGGAAATCCGCGCTCACGATCGCTACGCGCGTGCCTTCCTGTTCCATCACCAGCGCGCGGACGGTCAATTCGCCCTCCTTTCGGGTGACCTGATGCGATGGCCCCACACCGCCGCTGACCGGTAACAATGGATCGGGAGTGACCTTGCGGACAGCGATGCCAGCGCGGAAAGCAGCGCTGGCATCTGAACCGAGGGCGCTTATGCAAAGCAGGAACGCAAGGACTCTCGAGTTCATTACGACTGAGGCGGTTAGTCCAGCCCAGTCAGGCAGATATTGGTTCCCAAGGCAAGTCCGAAAGTAGCCTGCTGGCCGTCTTCGCTTTTGAAGACGCATCCGCGATCGGCTGGCCGAGCGCAGCGCGGAGCTCCACCTCGGCGACGTGAGAGTTGCATCACATGATCTCTCAGGTCTGGAGACCTGCGCATTAGTACCGCGCCAAGCACCCTCGAATGCACGTCAGTTCGACTGAGAGCGCCTCGTGCGCTTGCCGCCACGTGCAGTTCCGTCACCGTTTTCAGCGGACCAATTATCTGGGAAAATCACCAAGCTGCAAATTTCAAGCTCCAATCCGAACCTTCAGAGTTTGCCCTAGCTCGGTCCCCCACGGCCCAGCCTGCAACTGGTAGCGTAGCTTGGTGCGGTGTTTGGGACTTGGTGCTTCCTTGGAGCTTGGTTTTTGGAGCTTTTTCTCTACGCTCGCTTCACCGAAACAACGACCAGCAGCCTCCTCAAGGCTCGGGTTGGCCGTGCGAGTCCTGCGCTCGACGCAGGGTGATGACCGCCTGCGCGCGCCACGGCTCCTCGTGCTGATCAATAATCAGCACCCGAGGAAGCAGCTCTATCTGGTGACCGAACAGTTGAAACGTGACTGTGCCCGGCAAGAAGGTGGCGTCCATGAAAATACATTTCCCGAACGGCACATCGTACGGCACCGGCCGCGGTTGATTGAAAACCAACGTGATCGGGGCGCTGATTGGCGATGGGCGATTGGTAATGAGGGAATCGGGTCGCGGCTGTCTGAACGGCAACGCCTCGACTACGTCGGCACCAGGCACGGAATCCTCGGTAAAACTTATCTGGACATTGGTGATCGCGAGCTTGGGCTGGTTGATAACGATCTCCGGAGCGCCCGCAAGGCTGTTCGTGAACGTCACTTCCCAAGGACCAGTCCGCTTGCGCCGATCCTCGATTATCCGGTACAAAACCAGGTAAACCACCAGCGCGATCAAAAACGCCAGGACGAAATGTTTCGCTGGGCTATCCGAGCTCATGCTAGAATTCACGTTTGGCAAGGACGATACGACTGTCAAGACGGTAGCGCGCACCCAAGCGTTCCATTTTTCCGCGTATTCCGCGTGTTCCGCGGTTTGACCCTTTTCTTAAGCGGGGATTTGCGACAAGGCCTCAGGGCTTGCCCAAACGTTGACCCTTGCGCTATCTTCATCATGCGAATGACCGTTACGATTCCAAGCGAGGGGCTGGCCATGGAGGAGCATTGACGATCAACTTTCGAACTATCAACAAGCAACTTTCTGATGGACCAAATTCACATCGAACACCTTGGCAAGAGCGCAAAGGTCATTCTCAAACGCCTGCCTCCGAGCGAACCGGAGCCTGCCGTAGTGGAAAAAACCTCCCTCGGAGTTGTGAACCCGCTAAAGGTCATCAACGGCATCAATGCCGGCCTGGAACCTCACACGCTCACCCCGGAGGCGCTCATCAGTGGCGACCCTGAACTGGCGCTGGAGCGCGCCGGCCTGGTGCTCGAGCCTGAGTCTCTGTCAACCGCCTATATTGATCCGGCAGACGTCGCGCGGGTGCCTGTTGCCAACTTCACCCTGACGGACGTCATCTACGACGCCACTGGCCAGGAAAAAGAACGGCGACCGCACCTGACACGCAAGGCGAACATTGCCGGCATCTACCCGGTCAAAATCGGCAAACGCATGCCTCTTGCGCAGGCCCTGACCCAATTCGTTTTCAAGCAGACCTGCCAGATTCTGCACGAGGACGGCGTTTCCATGGATTTCCTTTTCAACATCGCTCGCGACCTGCACGAAAAACAGGAAATGGCCTTGCTAGGGGCCGGCCCCAAAGGCAATCAGCCGCTGGTCATTCGCGACAAAGGTAATCCCTACCGGGCCTTCCTCTATGGCGAGATTGGAACCGGCAATCAAAGTAACCAATACAAACTGCTGATGCTGCTCTCGGATCAGGAGCTGAAGCGGCCCGCGGCCGCGCCAAGCGAAGCGCCGGCGTGAGGATAATTTACACGAGTTACATGGTTACCAGAGCTGCATGGTCACAAGAGTTGCGTGGCAAAACGAGATACACGGTTGCAGTTGTTGCATGGCGCCAGTTCCTTGCATAACAGTTCACCATGTAACCATGTAACGGTGCAACCCATGTAACTATCTTAGTCCGTGGTATGATTGACCTCTCAAAGTTAGTGCCCAAACCGGGCGGCTCGCGGTTCGCTCCCAGTGGCGCAGTCACCGACAAAATCCTGCTTGAAATCGCCGGTCAATATGAAACCGCAGTCAGCCGCCGCATGACCGCCATCAAACCCGAGGAGCTGCCACGCCGCTTTCCGGGAACTGAGCCGCTGCTGGAAACCAACAAGTACGATGGCGAAGGCGTGTTTGTCTATTACGAAGACGGTAAGGAGGCGTTTGCCTTTAACTCCTACTCTGGCCGCGTCCGCATCGGCTTGCCTGCTCTGGTTGACCTCCAGCAACAGCTCAAGAAACAGGGTGTTCGCAAAGCCCTGTTTCGCGCCGAGCTCTATCTGCCCGACCTCAAGGACGGCAGACGGGCCGGCATCGCCGACGTGATCCGCGTTTCTTTCAGCGGCAGCGAAGCCGAATTGGGCCGGCTCCGTCTGGCGATGCTCGACGTGGTTATGTTGGACGGAAAAGACTTGCGCCCCAACCAGGAGCACTTTCAGGAGACGTGGCAGCTTCTCGAACGCCTTTTCGGCGCGGCCAACAACCGTGGGTGCCATCGGGCCGAAGGCTCAATCGTGCCCGAAAACCAGGTTGCCCAGGCCTTCGCCACGCGCACCGCCGAGGGCCAGGAAGGGCTGGTCATCCGCCGCTTGAACCGGGCCGACCTGATCAAAGTCAAACCCCACCTGACGGTGGACGCCGCCATCGTGGGCTACGTCGAGGGGGAATTCGAGGGCCAATTCGGTGTCACTTCGATCCTGACCGCGCTCACCTACTCGGAGCGGCAGAACCACACAATTTTCTTTCAGACCCTGGCCCGGGTCGGCTCCGGCATGTCTGATGCCCAGCGGCTGGAATTCCGGGAGCTCTTTTCGGGCCTGAAAACCCAGCCGCCCATTCCCATGACCGATTCAGACGGGCGGGCGGTGAGCTTCGTCAAGCCCAAGTACATCCTCGAAATTGAAGGGGACGATCTCTTGTTGACCGCGGGTGGCGAGCGGGAAAACCGGACCCAGTTGTTCGGGTGGAACTCCGAGCGGTTCAGCTTCATGGGGCTTGTCCCCTGTCCGCGGCTTATGTTCCCGATCTTCGCCCGCCTGCGTCCGGACAAAGATCTGGAATCCGGCGGTGCCCGGCTGGAACAAATCATCAAGAATCCCGTTCTGCCGACGCGCGAGAAGAGCGCGCCGGCCAAACCCGAAGTGCTCAGGCGCGAGGTCTATACGAAGGCCGAAGCGGTGCGCAAACTGGTCGTCGTCCGCCAGTCAGCCGAGAACTGTGTTCCCTATCTGGTGTACTGGACTGACTTCTCTCCCAAACGCAAAGACCCGCTCAAAGTCAGTTCCGCATTCAGCTTCACTGAGGCCCGCGCCCTGGCCTTGGCCGAAAAGCTCATGGCGGAGAACATCACCAAGGGGTTTCAGCGCGCAGATGGCAACGCCACAGCTCCGCCGCTGGCCAGTCCCGAAAATACCGAAACCGAAAAAGCCGGCCCAACCGCCGAACCCGCCAAACCCTCGCGCCCAAAGAAATCGCGCAAAGCGTCGCCGGGTTCCTGAACCCACTTGGCGCCTGCCCTCCGGGACAGCGGTTCTTCATTGTGGACTGGATGGGGACGCCGGGTGAGGGCACTCGGCCTACAAGAGGGCGTTTCTGTGGGGTGTAGGCCGGGTGCCCTCACCCGGCGCGGATCGAAGCTGTCAATATGGAAAGTTATGGTTTGACTCCTTCAACTCCTTCATTTGCGTCAGCGGGCGTCACCCCGTTACGTAACAACAATCCAGGCCCCTTCAACCACCGCAACTCCACCGCGGCGCTGGCGTATTCTATAAGGGCCTTGACATTCGTGGCAATGCATTTTTCAAAGTAGGTGGCAGCAGTTCCCTTGTCCCCAAGAATGAGCCGCTTGCTGCCGGCATAATAATAGGCTTCGCAATGTTGTGCGGCACTCGTCCATTTGTCCCCGCTTTCAGCAAACTTGAACAACTCTGCCTCGGTCAAATGCCCGACCAGAAAACCTCCAATTGTTGACGGCCAAACCTCTGGTTTTGCGCCCCTGTGGCTGTCCAAATATTCTTGAAGCTCCTTGGTTGCCTCTCCGGTTTCGCCGAGCCGCGAACGAGCCAGCCACATGCGGAAATGGACGTAATCGTTGGTCGAATACAGCTCGCAAGCTTTGCGCAGGTCGCCCAGAGCCTCGCTGAATTCGTGCCGGTCGTAATGAAGGTGCCCTAACATCCAAAACGCCGGGGCCATTTTTGAATTCAATTGAATAGCCTTGCTGAAATCAGCCAGCGCGCCATCGAGGTCCCCTTTGCCGTGCTTCGCACAACCCCGAGAGAGGTACGCCTGCGCGTAGCCGGATCCCAGTTCGACCGCTTTATCGTAATTGGTCAGTGCGCCATCCCAATCGCCTTGCACGTGCTGTTCGCGGCCGCGAGCAAGGTAGTAGTTGGCATCGGGGTTGGTAATATTGGCAATGGCTTGCCGTACCACTTGCGCGTGTTGCTCGCTCGAGGGGCAGCGCAACGCATTCTCATAGGCCTTTCGTGCTTCGCTCAACTTGCCCTGCCGCGCATAAATGTCACCCAGCAAGAAATGGAGGGTGTCTCTCGCGGGCGCCAGCTCGATTGCTTTATGCAGGAGCTCAATCGCCTGCTCTGGTCTCCGCTGGTGCGAAGCGATCATCGCTCGGGCGTAATAGGTCATGGCGCCTTCCGGATCCAGCCGCATCATGGTCGCTACCTCGTCCTGAGCTTCCTCCCAACCGCCTTGGCTTGCCAGCTCGGGGAGCCGATTCAGGTGCACGATGGACAGGTTGGGAGCCAACTTCCTGGCGATTTGCAATGCCTTGACGTCACCTAACCCAGATAAGTGGGTAGCCACCGCCTGTACGTCATCCAGCAGCGTAAAGCTCCTATGTGGTACCCCAAACCAAAATGCCGGATCGGACAATAATGCTTGGCCTGCAAGGAAAACAGCCGCGCAATTGTGCAAATCTCTGCCCCCATCGCACTGCTGCTCGACCGAGACAAAGTAGGCCCTTAATCCCACAGCCCGCGCGAGGGCCACATACAGGTAGGCGAGCTCCTGGCAGCGAAAGGAGGCTCCGGGCGTGTTCCAGGCGGCGAATACTTCCTTAGCGGTGCCCACCCCTGGGAATCGGAATGCCTTGTCGTACCGATGACTGGCAAGCGCGTCACACAACAATTTGGCTTTTTGCAGATCGTTCGTCGCCCTGTCAGTTAGTTCGACCGCCCACGTCTCCATCCCAGGTGTGGTCGACAAAGGGTTCACCGCCTGGGACGCCTCTTCCGGCGTGAGCTTTTGGCGCAGCGCCTCAGCCAGAGTTTCCTCCGTATAATCCATCGGCCGAGCGCGTGCAAAAAAAACCGGCGTGCCGTTCCACGTAATGGCCCCAGATTTGGCTGCTTCCGCAGATTCGGGTTTCGTTTTCAGGCTCCTCGAGAACCGAGGCAGGCAGAACAATGCGGCGAATATGAGGAGTAGAGTAAATATTGCACCAAAAAGTTTAACCCTGCGCGAGAGCCGCCTGTGTCGCCTCGGTTCGTCCGAACCACGATCTTCGCCAGCGGCCTCACGGGAAAGCACGAGCGAACTGCCGCATCCAGAGCAAGCGACGGCGCTCACATCGTTCTCCCGGCCACAGTAGCCGCACCGACTGACATTGCCCGTGGCCATAATGCAGGCTGGTCAGCTTGCCGAAAGCGGACTCGTAATAGCGGCGGATTGGACCATTGAACTGGCGCAGTGATGGCTACATAGTGCGCGAGAAAACCACCAAGCTTTGAAGGGGTCGCTCCAAAGGCCCGGCGGCCGCAGTAGGCGTTGGAACGCCTTTGTGGGTTCGCTCGAGGGGATCATCGGTCGTCAACCTGGGAGCAGACGGATTAGCCGGCGGTACACAGGCCCGTGGGCTGCTGGAGCACCCGGAAGTGTTGGTCACGGTGTTAGAGGCGAAGGGGCTGTCTTCGGTCAACAACTGCCCGCCGCTGGTGTAAGCATACAGAGTCGTGCCCACCCCGTCAACCATGTTTGTGAGGCGATTGAGGGCGTCGTACTTGAAAGTCACACCGTGGCTGGCAGGATAATTGACGAAGATGAGATTGCCAACGGCATCGTTGGTATAACACGTCGTGCCCTTGGCCGCGCTACAGCGGCTGAGTTATAAACGACTAGGTCGCGAAGCCCAACTCCCCCAGAGTATCACGCGGATACAAAAGCAAACGGCAAATATTGAGATGCGACCCCAATCCTATCAACTCAAGAAAAATAACAGCAGCGGAATGCCAATCAGGAAGAACCAACCCATCATCGAGATTAGAATGGGAGGAGTTGGCGTATCCACCCGCATCACGTTGCCAATAAGGTAGCCTGTGGCATTCCCAATTTGCTCTGGCAGCCAAATAAGTGCAAGTGGAAGCAATAACGCCACACACCCCTTAAGTACATCAACACTGAACCCATGCGCCTGGACGACCATGGAAACAACGTAGCCCACTGCGATCAAAAGACTCAAAACTTTTCCAACGTTGATCTGTATCATAGGCTCCAAAAGCCGCTCGGCGGAACAATTATTCAACAGACCATCCGTCTGTATACTGAACGCTGCCGCTTACGGTGTTTCTGTCGTCCACATGCCATTCGCGTCAAATCCAAGTTGACGCCACTGCCCGTTAACAATGATGCCATTCTTTCCGGTCCGTCTGTCAACAGGATGCCAAGCCTGGCAATACCACACTTCATTGCCCGAGAAGTCGCCATTCGTATCATAAAAAAAGCGTTCGGTGAATGTGTCGCTGCCGCCTGCATTGAGCCACCATGTGACACTTTTGCCAACGCCATAAAAAAAGACATTGTACACCGGTGGACGATTGCTCTTCACCTTGATGTCAAATACATCCCGACCCCGGAAAAAGTGATTTTCCATGACGAGTTGCCCGTTCGTAGTAAACTGGGACCAAAGCGGTTCCCCGGTCTTAGCGTCAAACAATCCGATGCCATGCATCTCATTTGTGTGCAACACTTGAACTCTGAATTGCTTGGCGGGATCAAGAGGGCCAGCGCGTTGATATATATTCCACGAGAACCAAACCAAATTCGCAAGCAGCAGCAAGCTCAGGATCGCGGCCCACGCTGGAATTCCTTTGTGTATTCTCATTGCCTGGGTGTTGAAGCGCTAATGTTTCGGGGCATACAAGTGTCAGTCCTCACTATTGACACAAATTCAATTCGGTGCTTTTTCACGCAGAAGGTTTGAGACATAGGTCTAACTGCCCATCTGCAGCCTCTGTGCTATCCACTTCAAGCTCATGGTCGTTTCTTTCCTCAGCCGGCGCGCCATCGCCACCTTCCCCTTATCCCCTTTGCGCCGCCGTTGCAAGTCGCCTTTCTCCCAGCCCAGTCCTTTCATCTCCTCCATCACGGTGCGCTCCGCCTTTTGCTCGCCGGTTTCTTGACGCTCTGACCCGTAGTGGCTGGCGCCCACACGCTCC
>WNGL01010410.1_pt1 | contig 12062 bp, 4 predicted proteins | sample 5400591 | NCBI WGS metagenome assembly WNGL01 (sample SAMN13153377, study PRJNA577476) | soil metagenome | isolation source: 80 cm soil or saprolite under Garry oak tree replicate 1 | place: USA:California | collected 2016-06-15
GATCGCCCCGGTCACGTACACAGCGCGCGCCTTCTCATCGACGCCGCGCACCTCGAGCACATCCCAATCACCGCCCGTCACGCGCCGTACCAGGGCGCCGGCCCTGGTATAGAGGTAGACGTGCGCGAACCCGTCACGCTCGCTCAAGTAAAGGAACTGCTTGCCGCCGTCGAGCCACACGGGCTGACGAGCGTCCACCCACGCGGAATCGGCGTCGGTCATGATGACGCGAGACGCGCCGGTGCGCACGTCGGCGAGCATCAGCTCCAGCCGGTTCTGGAGACGGTTCAGCCGCGTCAACCAGATCTCGACACTCGAGTCCGCGAAATCCATCGCCGCCACGTAGATATCGCGATTGGCGCCGAGCTCGACCCACGTGGTATGCCCGCTCGCGACATCCACTACGCTGATCCGCACCTCCGCGTTGGGCGTGCCGGCCTTGGGGTAGCGCACCGGCACGAGGGTGGGGTAGAGCGGGTCGGCGTTGATCAGGTAGTACGGCCGGATCGCGGTCTGATCGAGCCGCCAGAAGGCGATCCGCTGGCCGTCGGGGCTCCAACGGAAGGCGTCCCGCAGATCCAGCTCCTCCTCGTACACCCAGTCGGAGGTGCCGTTGATGACGTTGTCGCCGCCGTCGGTGGTGAGCGCCTGCTCCGCGCCGCTCGCGAGATCGGTCACGAAGATGTTGTTGTCCCGCACGAAGGCGACCTGCCGCCCGTCCGGGGAAAACTTCGCGAACATCTGATAGCCGGGTCGCCTGCTCACCGGGGTCAGGCGCTTGGCGGTGAAGTCCCAGACGTAGTAGGTCCCCTTGGTATTCTGGCGCCACACGCGCACGGAGTTCGTGTAGACGAGGAGCTTCGAGCCGTCCCGGCTGAACTGGTAGCCGTCGATGTCGATCGGCTGCCGGCCCGCGGACAGGACCAATTCGGGACCCCGGACCAGCAGGGTGCGGGTCCCTGAGCTCGCGTCCACGCGATACAGGTCGGTCTCGTCTGCCGAGTCGGACCGGAGGTAGGTGTATGCGCCGCCTTCACGCATCCACTCGGTCTCCACCAGGTCGTTCGCGAAGTCGCGCGAGCCGAACACCGCGTGGACGGTGAGCTTGGGGGCCTGCCCCGCGAGCGGACGCGTGAGCAGCAGCAGGACGGCGAGGGAAGCGGCAGGGCGCATGGGCGGGAAAGGTAACCACCCCACCCCTTGACGGCGCTCGCAACCCGGTGGCATATTTATGCCGCAAGCTGCATATTCATACGGCCCGACGCATACGTGAGGATGGCACCAGAGACCGTGTACCACCCGCTGCCGCAGAACACCGTCAGTGACATTCCGGCGAGTCCCCACAGCGGGAGCGACCGGGCGGCGTAAGCGTGCAGCCAAGCAAGCGAACAGCCCCGGCCCGCTCCCAGTGAGCGGGCCTTTCTTTTTGTCGAGCGCTGAACTCTAGGGAGCGGGGGAGCGGCATGGCACAGGGGGCAGGCCGAGCGAACCGGGCGAGCCGGGGCACGCGCGAGCTCAATCCGTGGCGGGCGCAGGACGCTTGCGGCGTGGGGTTCGTGGCGCGGGCGTCGGGAGAGGCGTCCCACGACGTCCTGGCACTGGCGCTCCAGGCGGTGGCCCGCGTGGCGCATCGCGGCGCCGCCGCGACCGACAACTCCGGAGACGGCGCCGGGCTCCTCACCCAGATCCCCCACCCCCTCTTCTATGAGGAAGCGGCGCGACTGGGGCTGGACTTGAAGCCCGGGCAGCCGTTCGCCGTGGGCGCCTTCTTCCTGCCACGCGAGCCGGGCGCGCTCGCCCGCGCCACGGCGATCGTCGAGGACGTGCTGCGGGAGGAGGGGCTCCCCATCCTTGGTTGGCGCGAGATCCCGGTGGACCCCACGGTCCTCGGGGCGACCGCGCACGCCACCTGCCCGACCCTGCGTCAGGCCCTCATCGCCACGCCCGCCGGCGGGGGGTGGCCCGACGACGCCGCCTGGGAGCGTGCGCTCTACCTGGCGCGCCACACGATCGACGCCCGCGTCGCCGAGGCGGGACCCGAGCTGACACCGTTCTTCGTCTGCTCGCTCTCTTGCCGCACGATCGTGTACAAAGCGCTGCTCACGGGCACCCAGCTGCCCAAGTTCTTCCTCGACTTCCAGTCGCCCGGCTACGAGACGGCCATCGCGCTGTTCCATCAGCGCTATTCGACCAACACGCTGCCCAGCTGGCCCCTCGCGCAGCCGTTCCGGTTGCTGGCCCACAACGGCGAGATCAACACGCTGTGGGGGAACCGGAACGCGATGCGGGCTCGCGAGCCGGCGCTGACCTCGCCGCTATGGGGCGACGCGGTCGAGCGCCTCAAGCCGGTCATCTGGTCGGAGGGCAGCGACTCCACGAGCCTCGACGACGCCCTCGAGCTGCTGGTACGCTCGGGCCGCGACCCGGTGCACGCCGTGATGATGCTCGTCCCCGAGGCGCACGAGGGGGGGTCCGAGATAGATCCCTTGCTCCGCGGGTTCTACGAGTTCCACGAGTGCCTGCTCGAGCCGTGGGACGGCCCTGCGGCCCTCGCCTTCACCGACGGCGTGATCGCCGGCTCGGCGCTCGACCGGAACGGGTTGCGCCCCTGCCGCTACAAGATCACGCGCGACGGCCTCGTCGTCGCCGGCTCCGAGGTCGGGCTGGTCGATCTCGACCCCCGCGAGGTGGTCGAGAGCGGCAGCCTGGGCCCGGGCGAGGTGCTGGTGGTCGACACGGGCCGCAAAGCGATCATGCACAACACCGAGGCCAAGCGCGAGGTGGCGCAGCGCCGTCCCTACGCGAGCTGGGCCGCGCGCAGCATCCGGCTGCTGCGTCCCACCGGGCAGGCCGCCGCACCGGCGCTCGAGCCCGCCGCCCTCGCCGCCTGCCAGCGGGCCTTCGGCTACAGCTTCGAGGATCTACGCTATGTGCTCGAGCCGATGGGAAGCGCGGGGCTCGATGCCGTATGGAGCATGGGGGACGATACGCCGATTCCGCCCCTCGCCCGCGTGGCCCCGACGTTCTACGCCTACTTCCGGCAGCGCTTCGCGCAGGTGACGAACCCCCCGATCGACTCGCTGCGCGAGGATCTGGTGATGTCGCTGCGGATGCATCTTGGCCGGCGGAGCTCGCTCTTGCTAGACCGGGCCGCCGGGCTGCGCCTGGTGCGCAACGACCACCCCGTGCTGCTCGAGGAGGAGATGGCCGCGCTCCAGAGCGTGGCCGGGGTACCCGTCACGACGCTCCCCGCCATCTGGCACGCGGCCGCGGGGCCCGAGGGCCTGCGCGCCGCGCTGGACGAGCTCTCGCGCGCGGCGGCCCGCGCCGCGCGCCAGGGGGGAGGGGGAGGGGGGGGGGCGCGCATCCTCGTCGTGAGCGACCGCGCCGCCGACCGGGAGCATCCGGCGATCCCGATGCTCCTGGCCGTCGGCGCGGTGCACCAGCACCTGCTCCGCGCGGGGCTGCGCCCGCGTATCAGCCTCGTGGCCGAGGCCGGCGACGCCTGGGACGTCCACCACTGCGCCGCGCTGATCGGCTATGGGGCGGAAGCGATCCATCCCTGGCTGGCGCTCGAATCCGTGCAGGCCCTGTTCGCCGAAGAGGAGGAGCGCCGCAAGCCGACCGACGCCTCCCCCGCCCCACCCCGTCCCACGCCGCGCGATGCGCGACTCAAGTTCCGCGCGGCGGCGGAAAAGGGCCTGCTGAAGGTGCTCTCGAAGATGGGCATCTCGACTCTGTCCTCGTACTGCGGCGCCCAGATCTTCGAGGCCCTGGGGCTCGGAGCCGAGGTGATCGACCGCTGCTTCACCGGCACCGTGTCGGTGCTTGGCGGGGTCGGCTTCGCGGAGCTCGCCGAGGATGTGTTGGCCCGTCACCGCGCCGCCTATCCGGCCGACGCGCCGGCAGGGGCCGGAGAGCCCGCGCTTCCCGACTACGGGCGCGTGCGCTTCCGGAGAGACGGCGAGGACCACGCCTGGTCGCCACAGATCGTCAAGGCACTGCAGCGCGGCGTGGGGGACGGCGCGCCGGCAAGGGCGGGATACGACGATTTCATGTCGCGCCTCGCGGCCCGCGCCCCCACCAGTCCGCGCGACCTGATCGCCATCCGCTCCCGTGGGGCGATCCCGCTCGAGGAAGTCGAGCCGGTCGAGACGATCCGCCCCCGGTTCGTCTCGACGGCGATGTCGCTCGGCGCGCTGTCGCCTGAAGCGCACCGCACCCTCGCCATCGGGATGAACCGCATCGGCGCACGTTCCAACTCCGGGGAGGGCGGCGAAGATCCGGACACCTATGCCCCGCTGCCCAACGGCGACCGCGCCGACAACAAGATCAAACAGGTCGCCTCGGGGCGGTTCGGCGTGACCACGCAGTACCTGATCCGCGCCGAGGAGCTCGAGATCAAGATGGCGCAGGGGTCGAAGCCCGGCGAAGGGGGCCAGCTCCCCGGCCACAAGGTGACGGCGCTCATCGCCCGGCTGCGTCATTCCGTGCCTGGCGTGCCCCTGATTTCCCCGCCGCCGCACCACGACATCTACTCGATCGAGGATCTGGCGCAGCTGATCCACGATCTGAAGCAGGTGAACCCCAAGGCACGCGTCGGGGTGAAGCTCGTCACCGAGGCCGGCGTGGGGACCGTGGCCGCGGGCGTCGCCAAGGCCTATGCCGACTACGTCCTCATCTCCGGGCACAACGGCGGGACCGGGGCCTCGCCACTGTCTTCCATTAAGCACGCCGGCTCCCCCTGGGAGCTGGGTCTGGCGGAGACCCAGGCGCGGCTGATCGAGAACGGCCTGCGGCACCGCATCGAGGTGCGCGTGGATGGCGGCCTGCGGACCGCGCGTGACGTGGTGATCGCGGCGCTGCTCGGCGCGGAGTCGTATGGGTTCGGCACCGCGGCCCTCGTCTCCATCGGCTGCGACATGGCGCGGCAGTGCCATCTCAACAGCTGCCCTACCGGGATCGCGACGCAGAAGCCCGAGCTGCGCGCCAAGTTCCGCGGCACGCCCGAGCAGGTCGGGGCCTACTTCACCTGGATGGCGGAGGAGGTCCGCCACATCCTCGCCGGGCTCGGCTTCCACTCCCTCGACGAGATCATCGGCCGGGTGGACCTGCTGGAGCGCGTCGATCACCCCGAGACACCGCGCGCCCAGATGCTCGACCTGTCGGTCGTCCTCGCCGATCCTCTCGCGGGCGTCCCCGTGCTGGACGATCCCCTGGGGGGGCGGGACGCCCCGCGGCGGCGCACGGTACACCGCAACGACCGGCCCGGCGTAGAGTCGCTCGACGAGGAGATCCTCAGCGTGCTCGAGCCGCGGCTCGCGAGTGGCCGGCCGTTCGCAGGTGTGTACGACATCGGCAACCACCACCTGACGGTCGGTGCGCGCATCGCCGGCCGCGTGACCAAGCGGTACGGCAGCGCCGGATTGCCCGTCGGACAGGTGCGCCTGCGCTTCCGGGGCAGCGCCGGGCAGAGCTTCGGCGCTTTCGCCGTGGCCGGGATGCATCTCGAGCTCGAGGGCGAGGCGAACGACTACGTAGGGAAGGGGCTGTCCGGCGGCGAGATCGTGATCCGGCCGTTCCGAGAGGCGGCGTACGCCGCCGCCACCCATCGCCACGTGCTGCTCGGCAACGTCATCCTGTACGGCGCGACCGGCGGCCGGCTGTTCGCCGCCGGGCGCGCTGGGGATCGGTTTGCGGTACGGAACTCGGGCGCAGTGGCGGTCATCGAGGGAGCGGGGAACCACTGCTGCGAGTACATGACGGCGGGGGTCGTCGTCGTCCTTGGCCAGGTGGGGCGCAACTTCGGGGCCGGGATGTCGAACGGCATCGCCTACGTGCTCGACGAGGCGGGGTCATTCGCCTCCCGGTGCAACTTCGACATGGTGGAGTCGCGACCGCTGGACGACAGCGACGCCGACGTAGTCCGCGCTCTCGTGCGCGAGCACCTGGACAAGACCGGCAGCCCCCGAGCGGCTGCCATCCTCGAGGCGTGGGAGCGGTTCCGCTCCCAGTTCCACAAGGTCGTACCACACACGACGCCCGCGCCGGCCGCGGCGGCCCCGACGGCGGCCGCCGTGCCGACCGAGCGCGTGCGCTAGGGTCCCACCCCTCCTACCTCAGCGGCGACCGTCCGGGTCTGGATCGGTTCACCCCCGACCAGGGTGGGCGCATGGTGGTCCAGAGCCACCTTGTTGAATGCCGCCACATCGGTGCCGAGCAGCGCGTTGAACTTCGCGAGATAGCCGTCCAGCTCGACGCGCAAGCGTTGCACTTCCGTGGCGAGCACTTCGCTGGGCGGCTGCGCGTACGCTTGCCCAAAGCCGAAGCTCAGACCCTCGAAGCGGTCGGCGAAACGCGCGAGGTAGTGGATGTCGTCCTCGGGCGCGTCGCGCTGCACCTCGGAGTTGTAGAGGCTGTCCTTCAGCTCCTTGAGCTTCCGGCCGAGGGCGTCCGCCTGGTCGAGCACCGGCCGGTAGTCGCCGCCGTCGTTCTTGGCGGCGCTCCGCAACGCCTGCCGCACATGCTGCAGCTGGTCCTGGAGGCCGCTGATCCGGTTGAGCACCACGTGCAGCGCCGAAACGGCGTTGCGCAGCTCGAGCCCGGCACGCGTCTGTGCCACGAACGCCACACCGGGCGCGGGGACGCGCGGGTCGGGCTGCACGGTCACCGTGCGGGTCTCCGTCTTGCCTGCCACCGTGACCGCGACGGTATACGTGCCCGGCGTCACCCGGGGACCTCCCGCCGGCCGGAAGGGATTCTCCTCCTCTCCCTCTTGCGTCTTCTCGAAGGTGAGCCGCTCCGGGGCTTGATGTCGCAGGTTCCAGACGTGCCGGTTGAACCCCTGCTTGGAGGGTCCGTACTCGGTAGTCACGGTGTCGCCGCGGGCGTCGGTGACTGTGATCTTGACGGGGGTGCGACGCTGCTGCTTTTGCTCGTCAGTCGGCTTCAGCTCGGCCGGGAGGTAGTAGTCGACCATCGCCCCTTGGGGCGCATTCGGCACCGTGAAGCGGGACGCGGGCGGTCCCTCGCGGCGCGGCCGCACGCGAATCGCCGCCGGCAGCGTGCTGAAGAGATGGAAGTCGCCGGCCGCGACCTGGGGGGTGAGCTCTTCCAGGGGCGTGATGTTGTCTAGCACGAACAGCCCTCGGCCGTGGGTCGCAACCACGAGGTCGTGCTTCTTCGACACGAACTGCACGTCCCAGACGGGGGCTGTCGGGAACGTGCCCTTGAGCTGCTTCCACGTGGCGCCGTCGTCGCGCGAGTAGAACAGCCCGGCGTCGGTGCCGAGGACGAGGAAGCCGCGCTGGTTGGGATTCTCCCGGACCACGCGCGCCGGATCCGACGTGGGGAGGCCCCGGGACAGGTCCACCCAGGTCTGCCCGTAATTCGCGGTCTTGAAGACGTAGGGCCGGTTGTCGTCGAACTCGTGGTAGTCGACGGCGAGGTAGGCGGTGCCGGCGTCGAACGGCGAGACGCCGATCTGGTTGATGCGTCCCCCCTCCCCCTTGGGCAGCCCGGGAATGCGCGCGCCGACGTTACTCCAGGTCTTCGCACCGTCCCGTGTGACCTGCACGTTGCCGTCGTCGGTCCCCACCCAGAGCACGTTCGTGTCGGTCGGGGCGATGTTGATCGTGAGGATCGTGTTGTAGCTCTCGGCCCCCGAGATGTCGTACTCGATCGGCCCGCCGCTCGTCACCTGCTTGCTCTTGTCGTTCTTCGTCAAGTCGGGGCTGATGACCGCCCAGTGCTGCCCGCCGTCCGTCGTCTTGAAGACCACGTTCGCGCCGAGGAACACCTCGTCGGCGTTGGTGGCGGAGACGGCGATGGGCGACGTCCAATTGAAGCGATACTGGAGGTCCGCGGGCTTCATGTGGTCCACGGTCGCGAGGTAAGGACGGATGAAGCGCGTTACGCCGGTCCGCAGGTCGACGCGGCTGATGAAGCCGTTCTGCGAGTCGACGTAGAGGATGGTCGAGTCGCTCGGCGCGGGCACGGCGTACTCGCCATCGCCCCCCGTGACGGTGACCCATTCCGCGCCATTCTGCCCGCCCGGCCCGATGTTGCTCGACGGACCGCACCAGGCGTTGTTGTCCTGCAGGCCACCGCACAGCTTGTAGGGGTCGTTCCCGTCGGCGGCCACCATGTAGAACTGGCCGATCGCCAGGTTGTTGAGGAAGCGCCAGGTCGCCCCCCCCGTCGTGGTGACGTAGACACCGCCGTCGTTGCCCTGGATCATGCGATCGGGATTCTGCGGATCGATCCACAACCCATGGTGGTCCACGTGCACGCCGCGATCGATGTAGCGGGACGTCTTGCCGCCGTCGTCTGACTCGCGCAGCTCGTAGGATGAGAAGAAGACCTTGCGGTCGTCCACCGGCGAGACCGTGATCAGCGAGAAGTAAAACGGCCGGATGTCGAAGCCGTGGTAGTCGCTGACCTTGGCCCAATGGTCGCCCAGGTCGCGCGAATCCCATAGCATCCCCTGCTTCGCCTCGATCAGCGCGTACACGTGGCTTGGGTTCGTGGCCCCGATGCCCAGCGCGATGCGACCGTAGGGGCCCTCGGGGAGGCCTTCCTTGAGCCTAGTCCAGGTGAGGCCGCCGTCGGTGGAGCGATGGATGCCGCTCCCCGGCCCGCCGCTCACGAGCTGCCAGGGGTGCCGCTGCACCTGCCACATCGCCGCGAGCAGCACCTTCGGGTTGCCGGGCTCCATCACGAGATCGGCGCACCCGGTCGTGTCGTTCACGAACAGCACCTTGTGCCAGGTCTTGCCGCCGTCGTCGGTGCGATACACGCCCCGGTCGGGGCCGGGCGTCCAGGCGTGGCCCACGGCGGCGACGAACACGACGTCGGGGTTCGCGGGATCGATGACGATACGCGAGATCTGTCCGACCTCGCCCAGCCCCCCGAACTTCCAGCTCTTGCCGGCGTCGGTCGAGTAGTAGACGCCGTGGCCGTTGATGATGTCGTTCCGGATGTTGCCCTCCCCGGTCCCCACCCACACCACGTTGGGATTCGAGGGCGCGAGCGCGACCGCCCCGATCGAGGCGGTGGGCTGATCCTTGAACACCGCTTCCCAGGTATCGCCGCCGTCCACCGACTTGAACACGCCGCCCGCCGCCGCACCGACGTAGTAGAGGTTGGGCTGTCCGGGGACTCCGACGACGGCGGTCACGCGGCCACCGGCGACCGCGGGGCCGACGTTGCGGAAGACCAGGTCGTTCAGGGAATCGCCGCCGCCAGAGGCGGCTGGCGCGGGGGCGGGCGCGGGAGTGGGGGCGGGCGGGGTCTTGGCGCGGCGGGAGGGCCGCTGCGCGGCGAGGCAGCTGGCTACGCTTGCGAGGCCGAGCGCTAGGGACAGGATACGCATGCTCGTGACTCCTTACTTTTGCGGTTCCTACAGGGCACGAGCGACGGGGTCGGACACGCTTAGAGCAGCATGCCGGCGATCGTCGCGGACAGGAAGTTGGCCAGAGTGCCGGCGATCATGGCGCGGAACCCCAGCCGTGCGAGGTCGTGCTTGCGGTCGGGCGCGAGCGCCCCGATGCCGCCGATCTGAATCCCCACGGAGCTGACGTTGGCGAACCCGCAGAGGGCGAAGGTGGCGATGGTGAATGACACGGGATCGAGCGACGCCTTGAGCGGCCCGAGCTGCGCGTACGCGATGAACTCGTTCAACACCATGCGCGTGCCCAGGAGCCCCCCGATCGTCCCGCTGTCGTGCCAGGGGACGCCCATCGCGAGCGCCACGGGCCGGAACACCCACCCCAACACCGTCTGCAGGTCCGCCGGGAACCAGGCGAGGTGGCCGTGCACCCAGGCGAAGCCGCCGTTCGCGAGCGCGATCAGCGCGATGAACGAGATGAGCATCGCGATGACGTTGAGCATCAGATACAGCCCCTCGGTGGTCCCCCGAGCGGCGGCGTCCACGACGTTCACGTCGGTCCGCGGGATCTCGACCCGCACCTCGCCGAGCGTGGCCGGCGTGTCGGTCTCGGGCTCGAGCAGCTTCGCCATCATGATCGTGCCCGGGGCCGTCATGATGACGGCGGTGAGCAAGTGGCGTGCCTCGATCCCGAACGCGATGTAGGCCGCCATGATCGACCCCGACACATGCGCCATCCCGGCGGTCATCACCGTCATCAGCTCCGACCGCGTCATCGAGGGCAGGAAGGGGCGGATCGTGAGGGGCGCTTCGGTCTGGCCCATGAAGATCGAGGCGGCGACGTTCAAGCTCTCCGCCCCGCTCGCCCGCATGAGCTTGTTCATCACGACCGCGAAGGCGCGGACCACGACCTGCATGACGCCCAGGTAGTACATCATCGCGAACAGCGCCGACACAAAGATGATCGCAGGCAGCACCTGGAAGGCGAACACGACGCCGAGGCTCGAGTGCTGCTTGCCGATCTCCCCGAACACGAACTCGGAGCCCGCGTAGGAGAAGCTCAGGATCCGCGTCACCAGGTCGCCGAGCGCGCGAAACAGCCGCTGGCCGAAGGGGACGCGCAGCACGAAGATCGCAAACGCGAGCTGCAGTCCCAGACCCCACGCGACCACCCGCCAGCTGATCGCGCGGCGTTGCCGCGACAACGCGACGCCGATGGCGACAATCGCGGCGAGGCCAATCACTCCCATGAGCCGCGCCCCGAGGGTGCGAGGCACGGCCGTGGGTGCTTGTGGCGCGGGCGCTCGGGGCGCCGGGGCTGCAGCCGGCTGCTGCGTGTGCGCAGCGTGAAGACGAGCAGCGCGCACAGGAACGTGACGGCGAACGCCAGGAGCGTACGAGGAGGGCGCAAGGGCATGCGGCAGCCAAACCTGACGCGTGGCACGGGAAAACGCAAAGCCGCGAGCGGCAGCGCCACGCAATTCGACAAGGGGCAGGCCGGGCGCTAGAATCCCCCGGCCCACTCAAGGGAGGGACCGATGGGGGAGATGATCCGGAAGGTGGACTACTACTACACCACGGCGGCCGACAAGCCGGGTGAGGGCATCCGCATCCTCGACGCGTTGCGGCGGGCGGGGGTCAACCTGCGAGCCTTCCACGCCTTCCCGAGCGCCCGCAAGGCGCAAATCGACTTCGTTCCCGCCGACGCGGGCGCGCTCGCGGCGGCCGCGAAGAACGCCAAGATCAAGCTGAGCAAGCCGAAGACGACGTTCCTCGTCGAAGGTGACGACCGCATCGGCGCGATGGCGGACGTGCTCGCGAAGCTCGCGGCTGCCAAGGTCAACGTGACGGCGGTGAGCGGGGTGTGCGCCGGGATGGGCCGCTACGGCGCGATCCTCTGGGTGAAGCCGCGCGACGTGAAAAAGGCGGCCGCCGCTCTCGGGGCCATGTAGCCTAGGTCACCCAGACGGTTTTGACGTTGACGAACTCGCGGAGCCCGTACTCCGAGAGCTCCCGGCCGTAGCCCGATCGTTTGACGCCGCCGAACGGCAGGCGCGGATCGGACTTCACCAGGCCGTTGACGAAGACGCTGCCCACCTCCAGCTCGCCGGCGAGACGCTCGGCGCGCTCCCGATCGCGGCTCCACACCGAACCAGCCAACCCGTAAGCGGAGGCGTTCGCGAGGCGCAGGGCCTCGGCCTCGTCCCGGGCGCTGATGACGGCCGCCACGGGTCCAAACGTTTCCTCGTCGAACGCCGGCATCCCCTCGCTCACGGCCGTGAGAATCGTCGCCGGATAGAACGCGCCCGGCCCCTCGGGCACGCGCCCGCCGGCGAGCAGCCGCGCCCCCCTCCGCACCGACTCCTCCACTTGAGCGTGCAGCGTGCGCCGCAGATCGAGTCGCGCCTGCGGCCCGACCTGCGTGTCGGGGGCGAGCGGGTCGCCCACCTTGCGCGCCAGCATCTCGGCCGTGAAGCGCTCCAGGAACTCCTCGGCGACCCGATCCACGACGATGAAGCGCTTGGCGGCGATGCAGCTTTGCCCGCTGTTCAGCAGACGGGCGTCAGCGGCGGTGCGGGCCGCGCTCGCGACGTCGGCATCCTCGAGCACGATGAAGGGGTCGCTGCCGCCCAGCTCGAGCACGGTCTTCTTGAGGTGGCGCCCCGCCGTCTCC
>WNGL01017181.1_pt1 | contig 12061 bp, 12 predicted proteins | sample 5400591 | NCBI WGS metagenome assembly WNGL01 (sample SAMN13153377, study PRJNA577476) | soil metagenome | isolation source: 80 cm soil or saprolite under Garry oak tree replicate 1 | place: USA:California | collected 2016-06-15
ATCACGGCGAGCGGCAGGAGACGCAATTCCTCGCACGGCAGGCGGACGCGATCGGCTATCCGGTGCTCATCAAGGCGATTGCCGGCGGCGGCGGCCGGGGCATGCGGCGCGTCGATGAACCCGGCGAATTCGAGGCCGCCGAAGGAAAGTTGATGCCGCTCCCGGCGCCCGCTGCGGGACCGGGCGGGGCCGGTGCCGCCGCGACCGGCGCGGTGGGAGCGGCCGGGGCGGCTGGGGCGGCGGTTGCTGCCGGCTGCGGCCATCCGGCGGAATGCCGCGCGACGAGAGTCTCGAAGGTCCGTGCCTTGAGATTGGCGCTGACGCGGCTCGGATCGGCAAACAGCGCGAATTTTTCGCATTTCGCCGCGCTGCAGCCCTCCCCGGCCAGCACCTGCGCGACGAAGCCGAACCGATCGATTTCGAGCCTGCGGCGCAGCGCGGCGAGCGTAGCGTCGTAGTTGATATCCCATCCACTCGCGACGCCGTCGGCAAGCAGCGCCAAGCTGCCGCCCACATAGGTGCCTGCCGCCGCAACGGTTTCCGGACCGGCAAAGACCGCCTGCTCGCAAGCGGCTTCGATCGTCCCGCTCAAATTCGGTTCGAGGCACCCGAGCGGAGAGCCGGGCGCTACGGCGCGCGCGCTCATTTCCAGGATGCGCTGATCGAGCGCGCGGCGCTCGTCGGCGCGATCGCGCTCGGCCAATCGGTCGAGCAACGTCCAGGCGCCCACAATGCCGAACAAGGCCAGGCCCAGGCGAATGGCCGGCCCGACGATGGTCGGCCATTCGGCGCGATAGATCGCCAGAAACAGCAACAGGAGCAGCAATCCGGCGAGAATTGCCGATTGCCAAATCGCGAGCGTAACGGTCCCGGCGGCGACGTCGATGTCGGGAAACAGCATGCGCAATGATCCACCGCTACGCCCCGTCCCCCCCAGGATTATGGCGCAGTGCGATAGGCCTTACCACGCCTCGAACGCAACGGCCATTGTGAACAGCGCGGCCCGGAGTATCCTCTGCGCGCCGACGAAATGCGCTCGCGCATCGGGCATCGGGGGGCATCGATGCATCGAAGCAATGATGCGATCCGCGTACCCTTCACGGCCTATGCAAGCAAGAGGAGTTGCCGATGAAGAGCCTGCATCTGCTTCAAGCGCTGATTGCCGGCTGGTTTGCGCTTGCTTGCGCCGGCGGCTCGAGCAACGCGCAAACGGCGACCGGCAATCCCGCACCGGTTTCCGGGGGATCGGTCGACCCGGCTGTCCTCGAGGATCTCGTGATTGCGAACCACGTGCTCGCCCACCAGGGGGTGCTCGATGCCTTCGGCCACGTCAGCGTCCGCCATCCGGCCAATGCCGACCGGTTCTTGATGTCGCGGTCGCTCGCTCCCGTCCTGGTCACGGCGGCCGACATTCTCGAATACGATCTCGACGGCAATGCCCTTGACGCGGGCGGGCGCGCGAGCTTCCTCGAGCGCTTCATTCACGCCGAGATCTACAAGGCGCGGCCGGACGTGAAGGCGGTGATTCATGCGCACTCGCCTTCGGTCATTCCCTTCGGCACCACGCAAGTGCCGATGCAGCCGATGTTCCACATCTCGGCGTTTCTCTCGCCGCAAGTCCCGGTGTTCGAGATCCGCAAGGTCGGCGGCATGACCGACATGCTGGTCTCCAATGCCCAACTCGGCAGAGCGCTGGCCGAGGCGCTGGGGAAAGGCGCGGTCGTGCTGATGCGCGGCCACGGCATGGCGGTCGCCGGACCGACGCTGCCGCTCACCGTGTTCCGCGCGATCTATACCGAGGTCAATGCGCGCCTGCAGACGCAGGCGATCGAGATCGGCGGCCCGATCACGTTCCTGGCGCCGGAGGAGGCGGAAAAGGCCAACAAGGTGACCGATCAGGTGCATCTGCGCGCGTGGGATCTGTGGAAGCGCGAGGAGACGGCGAAATCGAGCAAATAGCCGCGCGTTGCGGAACCTAATCCGCGCGCGAACGTTGAGAGCCGCACCACGTGATGTTTCGAGGGAGAGGCAGATGCGATTATTTTTGGGAATTCTGCTGGGTGTTTTCATCACCATCGCCGGAGCCTACATCTACGATTCGATGACGGCGGGGTCGGCCACGGCGAGCACGCAGGCTTCGCCCGGCGACGTAAACAAGCCGATGGTGAATTGGGACGTGGTGAATCGCGATTGGCGTCAGCTCACGGACCGCCTCCGGCATACGTGGAACCGGCTCACCGAGCAAACCTGAAGCGGCCGAATCTCTCGAAGCGTGGGGTGGGTCGAGCGCCGCGAAACCCACCAACCAGCGCGGGCTGCGACGTTTTTGTTCATAATTCTTTGAAGCTGAATCAAAAGCTTAGGGCATTTCAATTCGCACGGAAACATCTTTCAGATGCATGAAATATTATGATTGCAAGCTCTAGCTGTGGCGACTATCGTGAAGCATAATTCCGGTGCCTGGAACGCGGACTTCTCGCCGGAAGGTGGGTTCGCTTCGCTCGACCCACCTTACGGCGAACCCAATCTACATCCGGAACACGCCGAACCGCGTCTGCTCGATCGGCGCATTGAGCGCGGCCGAGAGCGCGAGGCTGAGCACGCGTCGGGTTTCCTGCTGCGGCATGATGATGCCGTCGTCCCACAGCCGGGCGGTCGCGTAATAGGGATTTCCCTCGCGCTCGTAATTGTCCCGGATCGGCTGCTTGAATTTTTCCTCCTCCTCGGCGCTCCACGCCTCGCCCCTCGCCTCGATATTGTCGCGGCGCACGGTGGCGAGCACCGAGGCGGCCTGCTCCCCGCCCATGACCGAAATTCTCGCATTGGGCCAGATGAACAGGAACCGCGGCGAGTAGGCCCGCCCGCACATGCCGTAATTGCCGGCGCCGTAGGATCCCCCGATGATCAGGGTGAGCTTGGGCACCTGCGCGCAGGCGACCGCCGTCACCATCTTGGCGCCGTCCTTGGCGATGCCGCCCGCCTCATATTCACGGCCGACCATGAAGCCGGAGATGTTCTGCAGGAACAGCAGCGGGATTTTTCGCTGGCAGGCGAGCTCGATGAAATGCGCGGCTTTCAGCGCGCTTTCCGAATAGAGGATGCCCTGATTGGCCAGAATGCCGACCGGAATTCCATGCAGGTGCGCAAAGCCGGTGACGAGCGTCGTGCCGTAGAGTTTCTTGAACTCGTCGAACTCGGAAGCATCGACCAGGCGCGCGATCACCTCGTGCACGTCGTATTGCTTCTTGAGGTCCACGGGCACGATCCCGTCGAGCTCGGAGGGCTCGTAGGCGGGCTCGCGCGGCTCGCCGAGCGCAATGTCGATGCGTTTCCTGGTGTTGAGGTTGCCGACGATGCGGCGGCAGATCGCGAGCGCGTGGCGGTCGTCGGCCGCATAATGATCGGCGACGCCGGAGTGCCGGGCGTGCACGTCGGCGCCGCCGAGATCCTCCGCCGAGACCACCTCGCCGGTCGCGGCCTTCACCAGCGGCGGCCCGCCCAGAAAGATCGTGCCCTGCTTGCGCACGATGATGGTCTCGTCCGACATCGCCGGGACGTAAGCGCCGCCCGCCGTGCACGAGCCCATCACGACCGCGATCTGCGGAATGCCGAGCGCGGAGAGCGTGGCCTGGTTGTAGAAGATGCGGCCGAAATGCTCGCGGTCGGGAAACACTTCGGTCCAATGCGGCAGGTTGGCGCCTCCGGAATCCACCAGATAGATGCAGGGCAGCCGATTCTCGCGGGCGATCTCCTGGGCGCGCAGGTGCTTTTTCACCGTCATCGGGTAATAGGTGCCGCCCTTGATGGTGGAATCGTTGCACACCAAAACGCATTCGCGGCCCTCGATGCGGCCGATCCCGGTGATCACGCCCGCGCCTTGGATCGCATCCTCGTACATGCCGTATGCGGCGAGCGGCGAGAGCTCCAGGAACGGCGACCCCGGATCGATCAGGTGCATGACGCGGTCGCGGGGCAGCAGCTTGCCGCGCTCGAGATGGCGCTCGCGGGCCGGCTTGGGACCGCCCTCGCGCGGCATTGGCGCGGAACTCTTCGGCAGCCGTGTCGATCAGCGAAGCGATCCGGGCCAAGTAGCCCTCCCCGACGTGTTCGGCTCGGCACTATGGCGTGAGGCTGCGCGAAAAGGAACGGGCACGCATGACCGCAAGCGTGTCATCGCCCGACTTGTCCGGGCGACCCAGTAATCACCGGGATTACCGGGTGGCCCGCCTTCGCGGGCCATGACGACTCAGAGACAAGCTTGGCGGCTCAATTGGCTCGCGCGATTTTAAGGGAAAGGGCGCACGGGCGGCACATCGAGGTGCGACTATTAGGCTGCGCGGCGGGGATTGCGTCCTCTCACCCCACTCTTCGCCACGTGCTCGCCCGTGCTGATATCGAGTGTAGCGCGGCCCGATTTCGCGTCAACGCGATTCCCTGCTGTGCACAGCAATCCACAGCCCCCGGCGCGGCAGTCTGCCGGGAGTGCGATTCCTGCCGACGCAGCAGCCGATCTCTCGGCCGACCTACTGCCGATCGGCCGGCGGTGGGCTCGGCGAGCCGGCCCACAGCGATGGCGGCAATCGCACCAGCGAATCGTCGACGTGATTGGCCAGCCACAGGCCGCCGAGCGCGATCACTCCCGCCAGAAGCACCCTGGGCAGCGTGTGCACGAGGACGACGAGCAGGGTGGCGAACGCCGCCAATATCCTTTCGGCGGCCACCCACAGCTCCCATGCGACCGCGAACAACGCCCAGACGACCGCGGCGGCGACCACGATCAGCAAAACCAGCTTCAACATCGGCCAGTCCTGCCACGGTACCGCCAGCAGCCGGCCGATCTGGTCGATCGACCAGTTCCAGATGAGCTGGACGAAATGGAATATCGCGGCGATTCCCTGCTGCAAGAAGTGCAGTATTTGGTTGAGAACGTTGTTCATGGCGGATGCTCCGCGGCCAGGGCGCTGTGTCTATCCTGCCTGGCGGTTCCGGATACGCGGAAGAGCTGACGAAACGACGCTTCTCACCGCCTCCGCATGCGAGCCGATGCAACGCGTCCTGCGTGCGCCCGCTCGCAGCTCTTGCAGGTCAGCGCATGCCAATACCCAAACGTGCGTTCGGCTCGCAAGGTTCCCTGACGCCTGCCGGCGCGGCAGGAGCGGTCGCGTCCGCCATCGAGCCCGGCGGTATTTCCCTAATACCGGCGGTATTCCCCTAATAAGGGATCCGATGCGCCGCCTTCAGGACGGGCCGGCCGGAGCAACGTCGAAGATCCGGCGGCTGAGAGCGATGTTGAATGCGTACCCCCCGAACAGGTCCACCGCATTCACCACCAGCAGCAGGAATGCGGCTTCCCATCGCGGCTGAGTAACGAGAAGGTCCGATCTTCCAAACAACACCACGGCGACGACGCCGAGCGGGACGATGGATGCCATGCCGTCGACAACGCCGACGAAGCGCTCCCTCGTGGCCGGCAACGCGAACGGAATGGAGATGAGCTGAAACGACAGATACAGGCAGACCAGCCACGCCAAATTGAAGCCCAATCGCTCCGGGATGAACAACCCGAGCGTGCCCTCCAGCGGTCCGGCAACGTGCTTCCCCGCGAACCAGAAGAAATACCATTCCCACAGCGCGAGCAGCAGCGCCAACACGATGCTCATGCCGCTGATCGACACATGAGATCTATGCATCGTCGTGTTTCCCAGAAAATACTCCGCTCGCCGCGAGGCAAATCGGTTTCCGCCAGTCCATCTTACCCGCCCGTCCCATGAGCGGCTATGTCATAATTCGACGCGAGCCCTGTTGCGACGCGAGCGCGCATCGATCGCGTGGGCGGGCTCAGGCTCGGCAAGGGCTGCGAGCCGCCGATTTCACTCGATCAGCTCGTCGGCGCGGGTGAGCAGCGCCAGCGGGGGTTCGATACCGATCGCCTTTGCCGTCTTGAGATTGATGACCAGTTCGATTTTCTCGGATTGTTGGGTGATCGGCAATCGGCGGGGTTCGCCCCCTTGAGGACTTTGCCGGTGTAGACGCCGAGTTGCCGGTAGCCCTCGATCAGTCTGGTTCCGTAGCTGATCAGGCCCCCCGCGGTGGCGAACTCCCGGAAGAAATACATCGTCGGCAGGGCATGTCGGTTCGAGAGCGCAACCAGTTGGTCGCGCTGCATGAAAAAGAACGGGTCTGCGCCCACCAGCAGCGCACCGATCCGCTCTTGGGCGATCCTGGCGAATATGGGCTCAAAGTCGTCATCGCTGCCGGCACGCAGGACGGGGATCTTCACGCCGAGCCTGTGCTCTTGCGAGACCGAATCCTGGATCTGCCTCCTTGCGTTCGGACCAGCCGGGTTCACGAGATACGCGATCGTCTTCGCGCTCGGCACCAGTTCGTGAAGGAGCTCCAAGCGCTTCTGCTCCGCCGCTACGACCAGCTGGGCAACCCCGGTGACGTTCCCGCCGGGACGGCTGTAACTGGCAGCAAGGCCGAGCTCGACAGGATCGCCGCCGATCAGCGCCACGATCGGGATCGTGCTGGTAGCCGCTCTGGCCGCGGTCCCTGCATTGCTCCCGCCGACCGCAACGAGCACGTCCACCCGACGCCCAACGAGCTCCGCCGCCAAGCCAGGCAGTCGGTCGTAGTGCCCTTCCGCCCATCTGTATTCGATGAGCACGTTCTGCCCTTCGTGGTAGCCGATTTCGGCGAGACCACTATGAAATTCGTTCAGCACCAGCGGGTATGGCCTGGAGGTGTTCAAAAAACCGATGACCCGCATCGTCGGTTGTTGCGCCAATCCGAGCAGCGGCCAACCGACCGCGCCGCCGCCCAGCAACGCGATGAACTCCCGGCGCCTCATTCGATCACCTCGTCGGCGCGGAGCCGGAACGCACATCGCATGCGACCGCACCTCCTACAAGCTCGAGAACATCGCGCCGGCGCATTCCATCCTCGTGCAATCGGCTGGGACCAAGCCCGCCGGGGTCAAGTCTAGCACTTCTGCTCACGGGAGGGATGCAGACCGGACGGGACCGTCGGGAGGTCGGGTCCTGCGCAACTCGGAAGCAGGGCCGGCCAAAATCTGCTGCGCGTTTCGGACCGATCCCAGCTTGCGGGTCTCAAAACCGCCATCCTTGGCTCGCCCATGTGGACCAATGGCCGCGATGGGCTTGCAACGAGCGACCACACGGAGCACCCTGGCGGCCTCGGCATGCGGGCGATGGGACGACGCTAGCCATTCTTCCGACCATCCGCGCCAGGCGGCCGCTACCCAGGGCTCGATCGAACCGGGCTCGGTGGCGTTCTCGGGCCGCGCACTGACGTTCATCTTGCAGCTCGGCCCACTCCGGCGAAGCCGGAGCCCATCTCGGGCACGATCGAAGGAAAAGAGGGCCCGGTGACGGCGACGCGGCGCTTCCAGCTCGTCCTGATCAAACCGTCGCACTACGACGACGACGGATACGTGATCCGATGGTGGCGCGCGCTCATTCCGTCGAATTCGCTCGCGGCCGTGTACGGCATCGCGGCTGATTGTGCGAAACGGCACGTGCTTGGACCGGACGTCTCGATCGAGATCGAGGCGATCGACGAGGCGAACACCCGCGTCGACGTGCCGGCACTGCTGGCGCGGCTGCGGCGTCATGACGGCTTCGGGCTGGTTGCGCTGGTCGGGGTTCAGTCGAACCAATATCCCCGCGCGCTCGACATCGCGCGCCCGCTGCGGGATGCAGGAATAGCGGTCGCGATCGGCGGCTTCCACGTATCCGGATGCCTCTCGATGCTGGACGGGCGGGCGGTCGATCTCGATGCTTGCCGGGACATGGGCGTCGCCATGTTCGCCGGCGAGGCCGAGGGACGGCTCGACCTCGTCTTGCGGGATGCCGCCGAGGGCCGGCTCGCCCCCGTGTACAATTTCATGCAGGAGCTGCCGGGCATGGAAGGCACCCCGGTGCCGTTCCTCCCCAAGCGCTACGTGGCGCGCACGCTCGGGCTGAGCGCGAGCTTCGACGCGGGCCGCGGCTGCCCGTACCAGTGCTCGTTCTGCACCATCATCAATGTGCAGGGCCGCAAGTCGCGGTTTCGTTCCGCCGACGACGTAGAGCATTTGGTGCGTCTGAACTGGGCCGACGGCGTCCACAAGTTCTTCATCACCGACGACAATTTCGCGCGCAACAAGGAGTGGGAACCGATCTTCGATCGGCTGATCGAGCTCCGCGAGCGGGATCGGATTCCGCTCGGCCTGATGATTCAGGTCGACACCCTCTGCCACAAGATTCCGAACTTCATCGAGAAGGCGAAACGGGCCGGGGTCACCCGGGTGTTCATCGGATTGGAGAACATCAACCCGGACAACCTCGCAGCCGCGAAGAAGCGTCAAAACAAGATCACCGACTATCGCACGATGCTGCTGGCCTGGAAGGCGCAGGGCGTGATGACGCTGGCGGGCTACATACTGGGATTTCCGTCGGACACGCCGGAGAGCATCCGACGCGATATCGCGATCATCAAGAAGGAGCTGCCGCTCGATATTCTCGAGTTCTTCTGTCTGACTCCCCTGCCCGGCTCCGAGGACCACCAGGTGCTCTGGAAGAGCGGCATTGCAATGGACCCCGACCTCAACCAATACGACGTGGAACACGTCTGCACCGCCCATCCCAAGATGAGCCGACAGCAATGGGAAGCGATCTACCGCGAGGCCTGGTCGGTCTATTATACGCCGCAGCACATGAAGACGCTGCTGCGGCGCGCGGCGGCGACCGGCGTGCCGATGGCGAGCCTGGTCAAGGTGTTGGTCACGTTCGCAACGGCCGTCCGCCTCGAGAACGTCCACCCGCTCCAGAGCGGCATCCTTCGGCTCAAGCATCCCTCGGAGCGTCGGCCCGGTCTGCGGCGCGAGAATCCCTGGAGGTTCTGGTCGCGATTCACCTGGGAAACCCTGGCCAAGCACGCGATCCTGACCGGCACGATCGCGCGGCTTTTGCTGTTGAGCATGGCGATCGCGCGCAAGCCCGGCGCGCGCGCCTACATGGACCAGGCGCTTACGCCGGTCCGCGAGGACGAGGAGCTCACCCTCGAGCTCCTCACCCAGACCGCCGGCGCGCGCGCCGCGGTCGCTCACGTCAAGAAAGTCGCGGCGCTGACCGGTCTCGGCCGGGTCGCCTGACGGCGATTCACTGCCGCGATCGCCACGAAGCCGCGGTGCCGGATCACGGCCGCAGCGATGGAGTTTGCTGGTCGAGAGGGGGCCGCGGGCGGCAATCAGCCTCGGGGACGGCGGACCGGATGCGGTGATTACTCCGCTGCGGCGGGCAAGGCGGGAGGATGTCGCGCTTCCTCAGGAGGAACAACCGTCTGCTGGGTGAGGCTGTTGATCCAGATCCGCTCGATTTCGCGGGCGAGTGCCATCCGATCCGACATCACGAGTTTGTTGTAGGCGGATTGGATAGCATGGGCGGGGATCAGAGCGGTTCGGGTCTTGATCTGCATGGATTTCGCCCCCCGATGCCCCTATGTTCTACAATGCCGTTTTGGCTGTTGCTTTTTTTACTGCCGACCTCGCGATCCATTCGTTTGCCATGACGGCAAGTTGATCCCGCAGCTTCAGATCGGCACAGGCCTTAGCAAGCATCAAAAGCCGTTCCGCCTCGTCGCTGCAGAATTGCGCCTCGGTGCGATTCGTCTTGATCCACCGGGCGAGCGCTAGCGCAGCGTCTCGAATTCGGTAATTACGCGCCAGCCGTCGGCGATACCGAGCCATTTGCGGCTCATGCGGTCATAGTAGGCGCGCTCGTCGGGGTTTGGCGCCGAACTGGCCAGCCCTGCATATTCCTCGGCCTTGGCCAGGGCCTGCCGCACCTCCGGGGCCTCGACCCCGTTCATCGCCTTGAAGTGCTGCCCCATGGTGACCCCTCCCTCCAAGGCCCACCGGACGATCTCGATGTTGTAATTTGATTCGGACGCGCTTTTCTGACGACCTGTCTGTCAGTTACCCGACATAACAGCAGTTTTTTCGTTGCTGCGATGCGGCGTAATCCGGCTCTAATGTTGAGCTTCCGGCAGCACCTGGGCGATCTGGTCCCGGATGATGCCGTAACACTCGCAGGCCATTTGCTCCAATTTGCCGCGATCCAGGATCTCGACCCGGCCGCGACGGGGGCGGATCAGGCCGGCACCTTGCAGCGTGCGCAGCGCGAGATTGACCGTGGTCCGCTGCACGCCGAGCATCTGCGAGAGAAACTCTTGCGTGAGCGGGACCTCGTCGCTGTCGGTTCGATCCCGCGTGTGGAGCAGCCATCGGGCGAGCCGGCCCTCGATCCTGTGAAGCGCGTTGCATGCCGCGGTTTGCTGGACTTGCAGCAGCACCGCCTCGTTGTAGCGGATGATCGCATCCCGGAGCCGGGTGCTTTCCGCGACGGCTTGCTGCAACCGGGACGCCGCGATCCGCGAGGCATTTCCCGGCACCTGCACGACGGCCCGGCTGAAAGCGCGCAGCAGCCCGAGGCCCGACATGGCACCGACGGCTCCATCGCGGCCTACCGTCGCGATCTCGATCGCCTGTCCCTCCCGCATGACGGCCAACAGCGACACCATCGCGTTGTGCGGGAAATAGACTTGTTTCATATCCTCGCCGGGCTCGTACAGCACCTCGCCCTGGGGGAGAGAAACCGCTTCGAGCTTCGGGGCCAGCCGAGAAAAATCAACCGGCCGCAGCGCTGCCAGCAGCCGATTGCGCTTGTGAGGATCGTAAGATTTCATTGCCATTGCGGTCCCTTCGCCCCTATCGGCAGGGGCCCGATGACCGCAGCCTTGCGGCTCTGGCGCTCCGAGAGACGCCGCCACGGAAATCCCGGGATCATGCTACCTGCAGCGAGGTCCGGGGTCTGTCGGGCTCCCGACTTAGGCCATGCCCGCGTCCTATTGACGCGAGATCGCGCTGATGGTCGCTTTGGCTTTAATGTCTGGAACCCTACACAACGCTCATGAGTTGGAATAGCGTGGCCTCGCCCAACCCCGGTGGCGCGGCCCAAGCTTCGCAGGAGAACCTTGTGACGCTCGTGCTCGTCACGGAAGACGAACCGTTGGTGCGTTTCTCGGCAGAGGAAATGCTCGAGGAAGCTGGCTACGAGACCGTGTCCGCCGGGAGCGTTGCGGAGGCGATCGGAGCACTCCAGCACCGTCCGGAGATCAATGTGCTTTTCACCGATATCGAGCTTCTGCGCGAGCGTGAAGGCGGGCTGAGATTGGCCCAAGACGCCAGAACGTTTCGCCCCGGCCTCTTGGTGCTTTACACGACCGGCGGCGGACTCACCGATCGAATGCAGACGGAATTCGTCGTCGGTTCCCGGTTTCTGGCCAAGCCATACACCTGCGCCGAGATCCACGAAGCGCTGGCGACCCTCTTGAATGGATCGAACGATTCGGACGGCTCTGCCGAGGCTGGAAACTCGGAGGCTGGGTCCGAACAGGCTACGGCCTATGCGGCAAAGCACTAGCGCACGGCCGCCGACCGGCGCCGGCCGGCGCTCCGGCGGCCCCGAAATTCACGCCAATCGGGTGCTCACGCTGCTGTCGCCGGAGGACTACAAGCCCCTGCGCCCGCACCTCGAGGCCGTGACGCTGGAGTACCGCCGTCCCCTTTATGGAGCGAACGAGCCCATCAAGTTCGTGTATTTCATCGAGAGCGGCGTCGCGTCCCTGGTCAACACGATGTCGGACGGCAAGGCGGCCGAGGTGGGAACCATCGGCAACGAGGGCATCGTCGGGTTGCCCATTCTGCTCGGCGATCGGTTTGCGCCGACCAACGTCTACGTGCAGGTGCCCGGGACCGCATTGAGGATGAGCGCGAGAGTCTTCGATACCGAGGTGCAGCGAAGCCGGTCGTTGCGAACGGTCGCGCTCCATTATGCTCACGCATTTTTCAATCAGGTGGCCCAATCCGCGGCGTGCAGTCATTTCCATTCACTGGAACAGCGGTGCTGCCGGTGGGTGCTGATGACGCGCGAGCGCATGCCCACGGACGATTTTCTCCTCACCCAGGAGTTCCTCGGGATGATGCTCGGCGTCCAGCGTA
>WNGL01019576.1_pt1 | contig 12059 bp, 19 predicted proteins | sample 5400591 | NCBI WGS metagenome assembly WNGL01 (sample SAMN13153377, study PRJNA577476) | soil metagenome | isolation source: 80 cm soil or saprolite under Garry oak tree replicate 1 | place: USA:California | collected 2016-06-15
CCGAGGTCGGGAATGTGATAATAGCAGGAAAAGGAGCACGTCTTATTCAAAAAGACTACCATTTAACACGCTATGCTTGTTATCTCATAGCAATGAATGGAGATCCACGTAAGGACACAATAGCTAAAGCTCAAGCATACTTTGCAGCACAGACACGCTATGCTGAAGTTGTTCAAAAACAAGAAATACAATATACCCCATTCTTCAATAATCTCTGGCGTGACCGGGCCATCCTCTTTATGAAAAATACAAAACTTCCCGATGAGTACTGGTGTATCTTTATTGAGATTGGTCATGTTTGCTGGCAATTAGAACTTCATGACATCCGGCTAAAAGAAGGTTCTGTTCCTGATATCAGTGTTGGCAGATTATGGTGTGCCCATGTAAGAGGATTAGATTATGATATGTCTTTGATTAGACACTATCCACACCACTATCCTGATCATCGTGGAATCGTGATAGCAAACATTTATCCTAATGAATGGCATGGAGAATTTCTCACCTGGTTTAAGAAGAATTATCTCAAAGAGCCGTTTAAGAAGTATCTTCGTACACACATGGAAGAGAATGGGGAACTCCCTCCAGATATGACTACCTTGAAACTGCGATAAAAAAGAAAAGTAGTTCCGTCTTTCACCTGTACGCCAGCTAGACAGAAATGGCATTTCTTGTTCCACCTGTTGCGAAAATACTTTGGTAGGTGTATTATACTACTAGATGAAACAAGGCCGTTTCTTGCGATCACCGTACGGCTTAAAATACGATTTAAAAAAGAGAGGTACAGCTATGCCGTTCCAATGTAGTGGATGCGATGAAAAGTTTGCAAAAAGAACCACGTTTGACACACACCGGGTTGGACCATGGGGGGACCCTATCTATAAAAGCCCCACGAATAAAACACTTATTGGTTACACAAAACCTGAAAGACGCTGTTTGAGTCTACAGGAAATGACTGAAAAGGGTATGAAGAAAAACGAGAAAGGACTCTGGTTAAGTGGAATAGAATTTCCAACTGGTCGGTTTCAGGACGGGGGGAAGGGTCCAGAAAGTGACGATGATGAGGAAGAAGAGGAGCAGAACGGGGGAGGTGTTGAAGAGTAGAGTTGTTAGTCATAAAGAGACTGGGAATACCTTACACTGTACTCCCAGTCTTTCTTCATTACTTCCTCTTTATCAGCGCAAGAAAAGCATAAAGGAAAGTCCTGTCTCTGTCAACTACTCTCCCAAAATTCTTTCTAGTAGTGTCAGATACTTCTTTCCAACGTAGTGCACAAGCGGAAAAAGTGCCAGAATAACCAGGAAAAATAAGAGGAAGCCTGGTAACCACCCGGCCAGAAACCAGCCTGGTCCGTAAGATGCGTACAATGAATCAGCAAGAGCATTAAGAAAAAGACTACACAGGAGAATACTTATCCCATGAAAAATGACATACCAGAACCTTCCTTTCTCATAACACGTGACTAAAATTCCCCCGACTGACACAAAAAGCAAACTGGTGAAAAAATACATGGCCGCGACTTCACAACTGAGAAGAAGTGTTGTTTGATTGATCATCTCTTACATCCATAGGTGTTTATGCAAAATATGCTTCTTAAATCGCCAGGTGAACACCGTACTAAATCCACACTGGCATTTGTGTGGGTGCCCTAGTCGATGAAAAATATACCAGAAAAATACAAGGGTTCCAACAGTTGTAAAGGATGCATACCAGAGTGGAATGGTGACCATGAGAACCTCACAGAACAACCACTCTGCAAGTATACCTGAAAAAGAAAAAGACCAAGTAACAGGACTTAGTCTTTTTTCTCAGTATGTTAAAACCAGGACTCAGGAACAGTATACACGAAACTTCAAATTACACAATAGATACAATTCTATATATGATTTTACTCAATATTACAGAAAAACAGAGAACAGCTAATTTTTCTGGAAATACAGCTCAAAAGCGTATAAGAATATACTCGTTTTTCACCTTGCAATCGTAAAATGCTCATAATCGCGTTGAGATGCCTGGCAGACGGTTGTCCAGTCACACTGGTATGTTTGTATGTTTTAATCGTCTCAGGCCCTTTCTCGCGTAACACTACCAAAAATAGTGTAGTGTTGCAGTGATACTGCATATTTGTGGGCAGAACTTGACAACTTCGGTCAATTGTGGAGTACTTCTGTTTTTTTTTAGCAGTATGGAAAAAGTTGAACGAGTAAAGACGGGGGAGGTGTGTTATACTGTCTAGGCAGAGTGAGAACTGCGGAAAAGAGTTGTAGCCAGACGGAACTGTTGTATTACTCCAACTATTCCTACGGTGCTGTTAGAATGTTCCTTCACGCCACATTACCGGTGCAATCTTGATAGTAGAACAACTCTTTTCCACTTTTTTACTGACATGAAGATACGGTCCTGATTACCTCATAGCCCACAAGAGATCCATCCTTATATGGGATTAATTCACTCACATGATAATCGACGTAGGTCGGTATCCCTACGACATTGTCAATGTAAATCGTCTGCTTTTCAGGGCTGTAGAGATGAAGTGAGACATGACTTACATTTCCTTTGTGATCGTGAGCATATACTTGCGCAATAATGCCATGTGTGAAGATTCTGTATGGCTCTTGTAATTTCACAATACTTCCAGGCTTCCAAAATGATTGATCTACCATGACGTTTCTCCTTAACAGCAACGAGGTCCTTCCCCCCGCAGATACGACAAAAGCTGTTCTGTCTTTTCAAGACTTACATCAGGACTCCACTTACTACACTCTTCACAGATATGTCTTCGAACAAAATTTGGAATCAGTTCTTTTGTTCCCTGTGTATAGGACCCGTCGAAGACATTGAGAGGAATAATAAGTACAACTTCCTTCTTACAGAAAAAACAGATTTTTTTCCTCATCGTTCTTCCTCTCGATAGAATTATTTAGCCTGTAGAGGCTATAACATATTTTTAATTTTTTGTCAATCATAATGCAGAAATAAAACAGGGACCTGGAATCAGGTCCCAACTATTCTAGTGTGTGAAAAGTTCTTTGGCATCGAGCAAGTTCCCACCTAGCTTCTTTACTTCCAGAGATGCTGTAGCCAGGTTCCAGATAGCTCGATTCACAGAAAGATTTTTACGTACATCCCGGATGGCTTGTAGCTTGTGCCAGCTTCCAAACGTATCCTGTACTCTGGCACCTTTTACAAGCTTTTCCTGTGCGCGATTCATGATATTGTTCACGGTCGGTGCATCATCCTGGAAACGCACAGAAACTAAGATGCTTTTCGGGTCATAGGGAACACTCTGCTTTTTCTTGGCTTCTTTTCCCTCTTCATCTGTTCCGAAACGGAATTTCATGGCTTGCTTGATAAAGAGAATTTGTTCTTGTTCTGAAAGGTGAAATCGTTTCATATCTTGAAGTACAGCCAAATGCTTGTCAGATTCTCCGATGATACGAAGGGAGCCTTCCACAACCCTTGCTACTGTATCCTCTCCACCACGATGGTAGAGACGCATTGTCCCGGCTGGATCTCCTACAACCAGGCCATTTAAACAGAAGCTACGACAAAAACCAAGGAAGAATTGCCAGGCCCGACTTCGATCTGTCGAATTGTTAATAATGACTTCAGGAACTTCTATCTTTGTTGTGATATCTCTTCCCAGGTCTGAGATTCTACGAAGACGGAGCAGGTGATTGGTATGTGCAAATTTTTCTTTATTGCTCGATCTGGCTTGCATGGCAGTGACAACAGTGAAACCCTCCTGGCGCAACCGCGTAAGAATATCTCCGGTAGGAATAACGGTGTATTTGCCTGAGCAGTCTGTGTATTTGTCTTCAGCAAAGACTGAAGGACAGTGCTTTCTGATTTGTTCATCAGTAAGACCACGATACACATTCTCAACAACAGTAGGAATTGCCATAACAGATTCTCCTCGATAGCTTGACTGAAATGAATAACTTATCTTTGAAGAGCATAACATACTTTATTGTTATTGTCAATGAAAAATCATGGAAAATACGTTCTAGTTGACAATCACACAATCAATCAGGTACACTTATTCGCATCCACAATTCTGTATTGCAGCATTTTTAGCTTCTTCACCATGTATCTGAAAGGATACTTTTCACATGTGGCCGTTTCTCACTCAAGAAGATCTTCAACCAATCTCTAGCAAGCTTCAAGAATTAGAGCAACAAGTTGCTGCTCTGCAAAAAACAGTGGCAACCGAGATTCAAAATGCACTTGTTCCATTTTCGACGGGTCCTGGTAGCGTACAAAGTAGAATAGTGAGCGAAGTCAGGAGTGTGCTTGCCCCTCTTCCACCTGGATTTGATACAATTCCTGCAAGGCTTTCAAACATTGACCAACAACTATTTGAGCTGCAAAAAACGCTACAAAGTATTTCACCAACAAAACCAGATGGAACACAAAAATCCATTCGAAGCATTATTACTCAACGTGTAGAGAAGATTGTATCTGAAGCATACGATCTTGGAACAATACACGGGCAATGGTTAGCAAATCACCAGGATGGTCTAGAAAAAGTAAAAGAACTGAATGCACAACTTGCCAGTCAGATTGCTGGATCAATCGGTGAAGTGAACATGCAGAAAGAGGATGAAGAAGGACCTCAGACGGGGGAGATTGTAAAGCAGTAAAGGGGAAATTACTTCCATGAGATGTTACCTCTACACTGGTGGGCAGTGGTCTACAATAGATAACCCCATAAGACCAGAGCATACTCTGAAAAACTATGGATTTAATGTGGACAATCCTGTGAAGGAAATAGAACATTGGGGGATAGCTTTCGAACTCTACGCGAGAAACCCGGAAAAACTTTCTCCGAAAAGACAACAAACAGAATTTCCCTACGATTTCCATTGCCTGGTCAAGTTTTCGTACAGGACAGCGTACCAGGTATGGATACCAGATCTAGCAGATATGCTTCAGTTTCTTAAAGAAATAGAACCTGCCAAAGATCTCAATGTAGACTACCTTATCGAAAAATCATTAGGTGTTCTGGCAGCATTTGAACATACACTTGAGCATAGTTTGCATATTCGAGTTGAAAACGAAAAATAAAATAATCAATTGAACATTGAGATTCAATTGATCGGGATAGGGCAGTACAAAATGTACTGCCCTGGTTTTGTTGCAAAACTTTATGGTGCAAATGCACAGTAGAGCATGGAAACAATGACAACAAATGCAAGAAAAGTCAGAATACAGTCCTGCTGAAATGTGAAAGGAAATCTCCCTCGTTTCATGAAGATACCAGTAATAATGCTTACACCTGATGTAATTCCCATAAAGGCCAGAAAAAATTTCGTATCTGCTACTGATAGCATACCCTACACCTTACTTAGAAAGATCAGAAATTCTTGAATGTTCAATAAATCCTCTCTGCACATCTTCTGGTGTGGTTGCGAGATAAGGTTTCTGGAACTCTGGTGGAGATGGGTAAGCTTTATTGTATTCTGTAGCCATTTCATCAATATGCTTTTTGACATCGACTTTGCTATGATGATCGACCTGCCCATCTTTCCATCCCAAATATGAACTTCCTTTCTCTCTTGTTTCAAAGACTGGACCAACAAAATGCCACGGTCGGTTTGTGGCTTCACGTGTCGGTTCTGGCTCTATCAGATGATCAAGGCGTATGACCCATTGAAATTTGTTATTGAGTACCAGGTTGTTTTCAATAAGCGGTTCTAATCTGAACGCATAGAAAGCTTTTCCCCACGGGGATTGTGCATAATACATGATAATCTCCGATTTGCAATACTGCTTCTTAATCTAAGAGCTATTTCTATGGTAACATGAGGGAGCGACGTGTGGTGTCGTTTCAAAACACTTTTTTCTGAAATAGTACCAGCAAATATCTGCTGGTTAGGAGTTTGAAGTATATTCGGCTAGTGCTCTTTTATATTCCATCATTGGACGCAATCCAGAACGATCCACTTCAATAATGAAATTCCTACTCTGTGTGTTGGATTCTATTTCTGTAAATCCAATATGCCTGAGAAGACGAATCCCATCCGTTGAATCGGTCCTGGCAGAAAGCAATTTAATCGGAATACCACGATGCCCTAGATCGACAAAAAATCGCATCAATCCACGGATAAGTATCTGGCCTCTCGCTCGTTTAGCAATTGCCGTAACACTTGGCTTGACACCCATACTTACCACATAAAGATATGCTGGCTCACCTTTAACGTACGGTTGAATATCGTCTGCTATAAGAGATCTTGTTGAGCCTGGTAAAGGATCAGCTAAGATAGATTCTATTTTCTCACGCAGAAGAGGAAGCACAAAAACACATCCAACCATTTTCCCTCGGCTTCTTACAAAAAAAGCTATTTCAGGATTTCTTTCCAACCATTTCAACCGCTTCTCAGTTGTGTTGCTTCCACCGAAAATTTCAATAAGAAGATTAACAAGATCTTGCATATCCTCTGGTTTTGCTACGTAAAACTGTGCCCCATTTTCTTCCACATTAGTTTCTAGAAAATCATCAAATGATCTGGCTAAACGATCAACACTTTCACGAGTATAAAAACCTTGCTTTGCCCCGGCAGGGATAAAGCGTTCTATGCTTCCATCCTTAATATACTCTCTGAATTTACCATCACTCATATCTCCCAATTTTTTACGGGCCTGGGTAGCTGTATAATATCCGGCTGGTGGTACACCTCTTCGAACCCTGTTCATTGTAACCTCTTGTTCTATCATTCTCAATTAAGTATATTCCCTCCTGCTTAATTTTTCAAAACTTTAAGACTTTCATCTCATCATTGACAGGAAGAAATCTACGATGTACAATTATATCAGGGTTTTGAAATTTTGAAGATTTTTCTAAAGAGACTCTCCACTGTTAATGCGTCATTATTAGTGTAGCATATTCAAGTAAATTTGTCAAGCATATGTAAGGAGAAAACGTCATGTTAACAACCACCTCACCAGAAATCACACATACTATTACACAACCCTCCCCCGCCAAACAACTGGCACCATTCTGGTCAAACTTTGCTGAACTCAACATCGATGGATATCTCTTACTTCTCCACAATCATTATTCACATCTTTTACCACTCGCCACAACGAATAATCCAAAGTACAGAAATCATGCTATTGAGTTAGATATACTTACTCGTGCCTGGTATATCGCTCAATGTAGTTTAACACTCAGTGATGGAGTTGTTCCTCCATTATGCAAAAAATTGTGCTATCTGGAGAATTAGGAAATGATCATTGAAGAGAAAGTTATTCACGTAGAAACGGTAATGGTCTTTACGGTGAAGAAGTTGGAAGGAGGTTGGTTTATCAAGATTTGGAAGCTAGGAATACTACTGAAGTTCCTGTAAAATGTAGGGTATGACGGGGGATGAAGAGATATCCTAAAGCCAATAAGGATATCTCTTCAAATCAATTCATTGAAATAAGTATAGCATACATGATTGTATATGTAAAGAAATCACTCTATTTCATTCCCCTGTTGAGTATGGTAAAATATACTCATAGAGATTCGTCAATGCAAAGCACATGGAAAAGCCGTAAAATGTAAGAAATAAAAAAAGAAAGTTCATCCAATCATGCCAAGTGCGGATGAACCTTCCAACCTATAACTTTATTGGAGATAGTGTAACATAAATGAGTATCGAATTACTAGTGTATGGCGGGGGGATATAGTGAAATCTCCCTCAAACGCTTTTGTATTGCATGAGTTTGATAAAGTTGCAGCAAAACAAAAAACTCTTTCAGAAAATCAGATCAATCTCATTATTAAACATCATCCTGTATTGAAGAAAAGTCGAAGACTTCGATTACTGTTTATCTGGTTAGCTCTGGAAGGGCACAGAAAAGACAAGGATACAGATGCTATCCTGTTGTCTTACCAACTATTAACGTTATTCATGGGATTGACTAAAGGAAACTGTAATACGGAAGAATTGCTTAGAGAGTTCAAAGAGAAAATTGCTCCAGATTTTGAATGGAGAGACTACTGGTACCAGGGTCAGAAATGCCGACAGGTAATTACTAGCGGAATTTCAAATATTGCGTTCGAATACTTGAACGAAGGAGACAAAAGAATGTACGTGGAAGATCTTACCTACTTTTCCGATGAAAAATTGTTACAGGTCTGTGACACCTTGCGAAATACTGCAAAGAAGTTTCACTATCCTTATTCAGACCAGAGAAAACTGGCAAACTATCTACACAACCTTCCTGTAGAACTATTCTCACTCCCTCTTCAGCTAAATTTCAATGCTGCATACGAAATGGCGATGGAAAGAGAAGATAGAAAACAAGCAGTAGCACTTCTCTTCCAGATACGAGACATGCCTCTGCCATTCTACTTTTCATCTCGTAACGAAAACAGTCTTTGTCCACGTATATTCAGTCCTTCTATTCCCATGCTTCCAACTGTCATAAGGAAAGTACTCTATCCACATTGGATTGATCTTGATTTGAAAAACTGCCAGTTAGCAATTGCCTCTGGCATATTCAAAATAGATCGACTACAGGATTATCTGTATGACGGGGGAAATATCTGGGAAGATCTCCTCAACTACATGAGTATTCCTGAAGGAAGACGGGGGGAGACTAAAAAAGTATTCAAACAGGGTGTGTACAGCCTGGTCTATGGTATGGATCTCTCAGTTGTAGAACGAAATATCACCAATGGGTTGGAAAATCTTTCAATTGAGAAGTCAGTACGATTTCTTGACTTTCCATTGCTTAAAGTTACTGCTGAAAGATTGCAGACTGTAAAGAATGAAATACGGAAAACGAAAAAAGCACAGGGTGCTTATGGAGAAATGAAATTCGACAGTAAGACTATGGATATTGATAGTTTCTTGTCCTGCCTCATTCAGACCTATGAGCTGGCTCTTATCGTTCCTTGCTATAACCTGGTTATTAACAATCTAAGAAGAAATAGCAGTACAGAAAGTCTGATCATTAATCATCAACATGATGGATTTTCAATAATGCTTCATCATGAAGCAGAAAAAGAGAAAGCAATACAAAGTTATCGTAATGCAGTAAGGAGAAAATCTGAAGAGTTAGGGATTATTACCAGTCTTGTAGGATAGTTTCTTGCAAATACAGGGTATCTGGAGTATCTGGATATCCTGTATTTGCATAGTACTTTTGGTTATAGATCCCTATCTTCGTCTCCTCTCTCCTATCTTCTTCTCCTCTTATCTCCCTTATTCTAGTGCAGTAAAAAAAAGAGCTTCTTTATGGGGTACTCGTAAAAAAGCCGTTTTGAACAAATCGGTAAAAGTACTATTTTTATTCATTTTACATAGTTCTAAAGTACTATCATTTTTCTATTTTTTATCCATTTTACTAGTACTATTGTCAAGCACATTTCAGTGAAATGTGCTTGACAAAACAACTAGAGTATACTATAATAGAAGTAGATCAAGTACGTATTTTAGTCAAGCAAAAGAAAGGTTTCAAACAATGCTTACAAATTATATTGCTATCACGACACTTACGCATGACGAGATTGTTTCAAAGCTTCTTTCTGAAGAGGGGATAAATGGTCTTCGTCTAGATTTTCGCAATGGGGAATATTTTCCTATGCGTCAAAACGAACATAATTTTTTCAGTAGCTTCTGGAACCGTGGAACACCTCTTTACACCTCTGTCAAGGGCAAGAAAATATATAACGAGATCCAGGTCAAGTTTGCCAGGAAGAGCAATGCTCTTAATTTTTTGGTCAGAGAGCTTGAGAAGATTGCTTATATCAATCGTTAGGGAGAATATCGATCATGACAACTATTGCTCAACAACGTGCGGAGACTGTTGCCTATCCACAGCTATATCCAGGTGCGTCCACAACTACTTCGTCTTAATCTATCAGATTTCAATCATCCGGCTATTCCGTGGTATCGGTCTTTCTACAATGATACACACGAACAACGAAGATTAATGGCTGCATATCGTAGTGCTCTTCGAAATTTGGAAAAAGAGGGAGATCGATCATGAATATTCAATTTACTGGTAAAACTGCCAAACAATTCGGCACATTTGTTTGTCGTCAACTCAGGCGTTCCTGTGTGATAGACCTCAATAAAAAGACTGGTGATGATCGCCTGGTCGCTCTGGTCTGGCATATTGAATTCTTCAATCGAAATCAGTACTTTGTCCCCGGTAATCCATTTGATGCTGCTATGTATGGACTCAATCATGCTGTGGTAACTCTCAGGACCAGTACTGATGCTTACTGTGCAATAACGAGCATGGATACCAGGCACATGTGTGAGCTGGTCTTTGAGTTAGCTAAAAACGTTGAGTACGGTCAATATGGTTCTTATCTCAATGAAAAGTTTGCCCTTAAAAATTAGTAAGAAAGAGAAGATATTATGACAACTCAATTTTCAAATTTGCAGGTTATTCCATTTATCCAGGCATACCGAGCAGAAGCCACAGCCTGGGCGGAACAATACAAAACCAATGATGATCCAGAAACTTTTAGCTGTTCATTTTTCTATGGAAAATTTGAAAAGGCTCTGCTTGAGAAGCTTATAGGGTTTGAAGAAGAGAAATTTGCTCTTCGACGTTGTCGTGAAGAAGCACATCGTCTTTATGGCGCAATGTTACGTATAAACCAGGCTGCTGAAATGACATGTATGGAACATTATAATGCACACCTACTGGAATATGGCTGGCCGACATCTCCAGAAAATTTCGATCATTCCCCAGTTCTTGTAACAGAAGACTTCGAACCGACCTATAATAAAGGTTTTTTCAAGAGTGAACAGGGTGTTCTCATTATTGGTCACTGCTTGCTTTCCTGGCATCCCTGGAAATATAGCAGTGATAGTGCTCAGACGTACTACATGATTTCTCTCGGCAATGGGGAAATGATTACGAAGCGTAAGGTCTGGAACTCAGATCTTCCTCGTGCGCGTAAGCCGCTTCTTCGCCATGCACAGGCAATCGACTTTGTTCAACAGCTAAGCAGGTTGTGTCTCTGGCCTGAATATGACAAATTTTCCAACAAGCAGAAAAGAGCAGTATCCCGAGCGGCCAAGGAAATGCTTGATCAATTGGGAACGTACGGGAATTAAAGATATATTCGTGGCAGTATGAAAGGGGAATCGTCACAACATGTATAGAAGCTCCTGTGTGCTTGAGAAATGGTCTGTATAGATAGAAATGTATGATTATACACCTTATCTATGGGACCTCCAGAATGGAGCTACGTGGGCCTTAAAACGTACATGTATCATCGAGCACATTTCTGTGTTCTTTTGTCTTTCTCAGTTCTTATTCTTTCATTATAATATGCTTGACAAATATTGCAAAATATGTTATAGTATTCATAGGTCAAGAAAATAAAAAACGAGGTGCTCAATGCAGACAAAGATTAATAAGGTCACAGCCAAGAAATTAGCCAGGACCGCAGAAAAAATTACTCGTCAAGATCATGATACTGGTAGCAGTATCACGAATGATACCATCGTGACGTATGACGAGATGCTTGCAGAGTTGCAAGAAACTGGTCGCTGGTTTACCGATCAGATTAACCACCAGGTAACGATTTCAACATTCTATCGTGTCACATTTGTGTTTCAGGTGTAGGAGATTGATCATGAAAAAACCAGATCCATGCAGCAATAATTGGTTAGGAAATACCGTGACTGGTGTGGAATTGCAGATTATCGATGAAACAGATCATTGGAAGACGATTGGCACATGTATCGATACTCCGAATGCAATTGCCAAAGAGTTGGAAGATCCCAAATATACGGGTCTTTCAATATGGTTCAAGCGATGGTCTGGTCGCGATTACTACAAGCTCATTGGTTAAGGAGATAGATGATGGAACAGGATAAGAAGTTGTACAGTGTGAAAGTCCGTCGATCTGGAGATCACAGCAAACCGACAGAAGTTTTCAGATGCAATGATTCTACTCTTGCAGGTTGGGTCTATGTGGGAGCAATGGTTGATGGTAATGTTGTTGAAGTAGAGCAGTATTTTAAGGATCGTTTAGAGCGTCGTTGTGACAAGCAGAAAGGTTTCTAAAATGAAACTATCGAAAAGTGAGTGTAACAGACTT
>WNGL01028412.1_pt1 | contig 12057 bp, 12 predicted proteins | sample 5400591 | NCBI WGS metagenome assembly WNGL01 (sample SAMN13153377, study PRJNA577476) | soil metagenome | isolation source: 80 cm soil or saprolite under Garry oak tree replicate 1 | place: USA:California | collected 2016-06-15
CGAGGGCGTCGACGGCCTTGCCGGCGGTTTCGACGTCGGGCGGTACCTGGTGCGGTACAGGGGTTGGCGCGGACATCAAGCATCTCCTTCGGCTGCGGTGCCACCCGCACCCCGGCACCGGTGCGCCGCAGCGCGGGTGGCCGGTGGTGGGGCGCCTGCTGCGGTTACTGGTCGGGCTCGCTGCCGGGGCGGGTGAAGGCGATCTGCCCGTCGGGCAGTTGGCAGGCGACGATCAGCCCGTGGCGTAGCGCGTCGATCAGGGCGCTGTCCAGGACGACGGTTCCGCTGCCGGCCTGCGGATGGTCGCCGGTGACGAGGAGGTCGACCGCATCGTCGGCGCTCAGCAGCCGCGCGCCGGGCGGCAGGTCGGGCACGCTCATCACGCTGCTGCCAGGGTGGGGTAGGGCCGGTCGGTCGCTGGTGCGGGCGCAGCGGCCGTCGTGTCCGGGCGCTCGCAGGCAGATCCCCTCGCCGGGGATGTCGCGGGCGCAGGTCACCTCGGCGACGACCGTCGTCGTGTCCGCGATGTCGTAGCGCAGTTGCGCCTGGTGCAGGTCGACCAGCGGGTCCAGCACGGCGATGGACTGGTAGGCGTCGGTGGCCGCCCGGCCCGGGTCGTCATCGCCGAGGAACTGGACGGTCAGCGTGTACAGGCGGTGCCGGGACGGCGAGGTATCAACCCGCGACCAGCACCACCGGTACCCGCCGAGGCGGTACCGGCCTTCGGCATCGGGGGTGATCCGCTCGACGATGTGCTCCTCGTCGGCGCCGGGCGCTTGGATGATCAGGATGTCGTCTCCGTCGAACCGGGCCAGTTCGGCCTCGAACGGGTCGACGTCCTCGCCGGTGTTGATCGCGGCGGTGTTGATGGCGTTGAGGTCAGCGACGACCCGCTGCGCCACCTCCCGGGTGAACCGGGGGACGACCCAACCGTTCCACCGCTGGTCGGCCAGGATCTGCGCGGCGTACGGGCCCATGTGCTCGTCGATGGCGACGATGGCGGGAACCCAGGATGGTGTGGACATACGACAACCTCCCTCTCGTTCTCTTCGCGTTCTCTGCGCGCGTGTGGGTGATGTTGTTGCGTGCTGGCGACGTTGGGCTGCGGGCTTGTCGCCCGGCGCCCGGTAGCCTGCGCGGGGTTGCCAGGGCGCGGCGGGTGGTGGGCTACCGAAGCGGTGCCGCCACGGCTGCAGGGACCAGTCCGCCGATGTCGGCCGGTCCGCCGGGTTCGCCGGGTCCGTCGGTCCGCACCGGTGCCGGCGACGGTGCCCGCCTGTTGGTAGTTGGTGGCGGGGTGGGTCACGGTGGTACCCGTTCGCTGTCGACGTCGGTCAGGCGCTGGGTGGCCGACAGCAGGGCACCCAGGCCGGGCTGGGTGGCTGGGGTGTCGGCGGGGTCGGGCTGGTCGTCGATGAGCACGACGACGGCGGGTTCGCCGCGGTGACGGGTCAGTTGATAGACGCGGCCGTCGACGTCGACGGCGTCGACACGGCGGACCTCGCCGATGCCGTCTGGGCCGGTGCCGGCGCCAGTGTTGGCGTCGGCGTTGGCGTCGATGTGGATGTCTTCGTAGAGGACCGCCCAGGCCAGCAGCCGGGCCGGCGTTGCGGCGAGCAGCTCGGCGCGGATGGCGGCCAGCGGCGGCGAGGCGTCGGCTGGGTCGGCGGCGTTGCTGGCCTCGCCGGTCGCGCCGGTGTCGGGGGTGTTGAGGTGGTCGGCGAGTGCGTGCAGCGCGGCGGGGATGCCGGCGGTGTGCTGGGCGAGGTCGCCGGGGTCGAGGGTGAATGACAGGGCCTGCATGGTGCGCAGCTGGGGCGGGCCGGGCGGGTAGGGCTGGTCGTGCAGCACGAGCAGGACCGGTGGTGCGCCCCAGCCGTGCAGGTGTGCGTCGGTTTCGGCGTGCAGGAGGCAGCCGGTGATGGCATGGGTGGTGTCGAAGGACAGCACGGGTCCTCCCTTTCGGGTATGGGCAAGGGGGTTTGGCGCCGCCAACCCCGATCGCCCGGTGTGGCATCGCGGCGATGCGATGTTGTGCGGTGCGGTGGTTTGCGGTGGGGTCAGGGGCGGGGCCAGTCGCGGCAGCGTCCCGGCGGCTGCCCGGGATGGGCGGGGCCTGGTCCGGGTGGCTGCGCGGTGCCGGTTTTCGCCCGGTACATCGCCAGGTCCGCCGCGCCTAGCAGGTCTCGCGGGTCGCCGCCGGGCCGGGCGTAGGCGTAGCCGACACTGGCCTGCACCGGGACGGAGCGGTCGCCGAGCATGGCCGGTGCCGCCCGCACGGCGTGCCACGCCGCGTGGGCGGCGGCCTGCACGTCGGCCGGTGTCCCGTACACCAGCAGAACGAACTCGTCCCCGGACAGCCGCGCGGCGAGCGCGACCGGTGCCGCCAGGGCCGCCAGCCGGGCACCGACCTGCCCGAGCAGGACGTCGCCGGCCTCGTGGCCGTAGGTGTCGTTGACCGTCTTGAACCGGTCCAGGTCGAGCAGCACCAGGCCATGTGGGCGCCGGTCCTCGGCGGCCTGGTCCAGCAGGCTCAGGACGGCACGCCGGTTAGGCAGGCCGGTCACTTCGTCGTGGGTGGCTTGCCAATGGGCGAGGGCCGCGGCCCGGCGCAGCCGCCACAGCGGCCCGGCGGCGAAGGTCAGGCCGGTAACGACGCCGAGGACACCGGCGGCGACGGTAGCGAGGGTGACGACGGCGAGGATGACGGCGGTGTGGGGGAAGGCGGACAATGGGGCCTGCTCCTTCCTATGCAAGGAGCACCGGGGCGGGCGTGAGGCGGTCAACTTCGACGCCCGCCCTCGGGCTACCGGGACCGGGTCGCGGCCGGGATCACCGGCCGCTGGCGGCGGTGGCGAGTTGGAAGGTGGCCGGCTTCTCGACTGCGAGGACTGCCCTGCCCTTGCCGACCAGCCGCTGGCAGGCCAGCACGACCGCGCCGGCGCTGGCCTTCGCCGTGTCACTGCCTTCGTTGGCGGCGTCGATGAGCTTGCACAGTTGGCTGACCTTGAACGTCTGCTCGGGGTGGGCTTCGAGGATGTCGAGTACCGCGCCGTCGAGGGTGCCGCTGGCACGGCGCGGCTTGCCCGACCCGGCCGGCTGCTGCGGCGGCTCCGGCGCGGCGGCGTCGGCGTCCTGCGCGGGATGCGACGGGGCCTGCTCCACCGGCTGGCCGGGACCACTGGCCCGCTCTGGGTCGCCAGCGGCGCTGCTGGCCATGCGGTCGACATCGTCGACGGGGTCGGTCCGGTCGGTCCGGTCGGCCCTGTCAGCCTGGTCGGCCGGGTCAGCCTTTTCGACATCGTCGACGCCAATGATCGGCTCGGCCGCGGGTACCGGGGGCGCGGGGTGCGCCATGTCGCTGCTCTCGGCGTCAGGGTCGGGAGCCGTCGTCTCGACGTCCCGATCCTCGCCCGAGTCCTCGCCCGGCTGCTCGCCCGGGTCCTCGTTCGGGTCCTCGCCCGGCTCGTGGTCGGGCACGGCAGGCGGCACCAGATCGGCGTCGGCGTGGAGCCGGCTGTCGGTGTCGCTGGGGGCATTGTCTGGCGGGTCGAGCGTGACAGTGCCGGTGTCGGATTGCGGCAGCCGCCACAGCGTGCGGCCGCCGTCGTCGGTGAGCTTGTCCGCGCGGCCGGCGGCGGCCAGCTCACGCAGGTTGCGGGTGGTTGTGGAGTAGGCCACGCCGGCCTCGGCGGCGATGTCGCGGGGGGTGGCCTGGCCGAGCCGGCCGATCGCTGCGAGGATCGCCTCGGCCGGGTCGGTCGGGGTGGTGCCGTGCTGAGCCATGCGGGGGCTCCTTTGCGTGAATGCCCGTTGGCGGGCGGGACAAGGGGTGTGGCGCGTGGACTCGATCCACGCTTCGTAGACCGCTCTCGATCAAGTCGGATCGGCAAGGTTTTCTTCGGGCCACCGTGTGCCCTTGGTTGTGACTGCCAGCGATAGGTGGCGGTTACCAGCGATAGGTGGCGGGCCGCCGGTCGCAGCGACGTCAGGGTCTTGATCGTGGGCGGTTTCCGCCAATTACCTCTGGGAATGCCCGCCAACTAGGGCTGGCGACGAGGGCGAGCGCCCAGGTCGACGGTCGAGGTGCCGCCATCTACCGCTGGTTGTCACATTGGTACGACTGGGCGCGCTACCTGGCGATCGGGCACCCTCGTTGGCGGCCCGACCCGGCAACCTCAGGGTTGGGCGGGGCAAAGGGTGTAGGAGGCGCCGACCCGGAACCCGTCTGCGGTGGCCGCGTAGATGGTGAACCTTCCTCTGCCGTTGCCGGGCACGAACGTGAATGCCCATTGGTCGGTGGCGCGTAGGTCCGCGAAGTAGGAGTCGACGCAGACCACCATCGGTGCCTTCGATGTGGTCGCTGTCGGCTGTTGCGTTGCGTCGGTCATCGTGTGTGGCAAGTCATGGTGTGTCGGAACCCTTTCGGTATCGCCGTATCGGTTGGGCTCGACCAGGGCTGACCAGCGGGTTGACGTCACCCGGACCAGCGGTCGCTGCGTACGCCTTCGCCGAGCTGGACGCCGTCTCCCGCGATCTGCCCTGCCCAACCGCGACGGGCTCGCCGGGTCCGGCGGGAAGCGGATGCTACATTCCGTGCTCGGTCACACTTGGTGTGACGGGCAAGCCCGTGGCCGTCCTGATAGTTGTCACCGGCGGGCGGATCTGCCGAGCCGGGCAGGTGGTGGTTGCGCGAGCGGGGGTTGGTGCGGCGGTGCCTGTGACCCACAGGTGGCGGCGGAGATCGCCGTCGCGTCGAACCATCGCCGGTGAGATCGCCGTTCACGCGGCACCCGGCAGAGGCCGTGGCCTAGGCCCGTGTCACTGCGTCAAGCGTTGCCGCCAGTGCGGCTGTCTTGCTGGCGGTCCGGAACATCGAGACGGCGTTGGCCGGGATGTCCGCCACACCGTCTTGGCGTTCCTGCGTGGTGAAGGGCAGTCGCGCGTGTGGGCCGACGCGGAACGCGGGCAGGTTGTAGTGCCGGCGGGCAACGACGGTCCCGCCTGCGATCGGGTACTCGTCGAAGGCACCGAAGTCGAGTCCGTCGATGTCCGTCTCCCGGTTGCCGGTGCACACGACGACCAGGTCGTAGCTGCGGCCGTCGATGAGGCCGGCGCCGGGCAGCGCCACCGGCTGGGCTCGCCGACCCAGCACGGTCAGCCGCCGTACCCCGAAGCGGTCCGGCCGCAGGTAGCGACCGATGGCCTGGTACCGGCCGCGGATCTCCTGCTGCCAGTCTTCGCAGGTGGTCGGCAGGCCGTCGGCGTACCAGTCGATGCGGTCCACGCTGTCCAGGGCGGCGGCGGCCATGAACGGTTGCGGCGCGATGCCCAGGAACGACTCGACGGTGCACCTGGCCGAGTCACCGGCACCGACAACCGCGACCTGACGCAGACCACGCAGGGGCCACATGGCGGCCATGCGCATCATGAACTGCGGGAAGGTGAGGATGGTGGTGCCGTTGGCGACGTCCTGACCGGTCGGGTCGCCCAGTCCCCGCGCGTCGATGACCCGGCCGGCGCGCAGCGGGTCGCGGCCCTGGACCTGCATCTCCACCCCTGGTCCGTCACGGACAACAGAGGCGACGTTGGCGTCGGTCACCACGTCGGCGAACTGGGCCAGGGCCAGCCGGATGACGAAGGCCAGATCGGTGTTGGTCTGGTACTCGGTCATCGACACGTTGGCTGCCTGGATGGGTGCGCCGGGCAGGTAGTTCAGGCTTGCCCGCTGATCGGGACCACCAGGCATCCAACACCTGGTCGCCGAACTGGCGACCGTACGGATCCAGGGCGACGCCGGTCAGCTTCGCAGCCAGAGGGCTCGGAAAGTCTGACCCGCGTTGCATCATCGCCCGCATTCCTTCAGCGGCGCCCTGCTTGACCGCGACGGCGGAAAGCAGGGACTCGATCGGCGCGGACGCCTCGATGGGCTCGAACATCAGTGGTCCTCCCTCAGGAGTTCACCGGGTCACCGCACACCGGGCCGCGTACCCACCCCGGCGCTCCCGGGGTTGCGGCACGCGGCCGGCGCGGCTTCCCCGGATGGGGTCGAACGATTGGGTAGCTGGGTCTGGCTGCTACCAGTCCCAGGTGGGTAGACCGCCGGACCTGGTCGGCGTCAGATCGGCGTCGGCGTCGGCGTCGAGCAGCCCAGGTCTCGCCCGGCGGGGGCACAGCTGAGACGCGGCCGGGGCCTGCGGGAACAGCGCGGCGCGGTGGTGCGGCTATGCCGGGTGGCTGCTGTCGGCGCCGGCCAGCTGCTGCTTGAGGTGGTGCAGCGCGCGCCGTTGCAGCGTCCGGACGGTGTTGACGCTGCGGCCGATCGTCGCGGCGACCTGCGGGCGGGAGTGTCCGTCCAGGTACAGCAGTTCGATGACGTGGCGCTGGTCAGGCGCCAGCCGGGCCAGCGCCTGGCTGATCTCGATCCGACCGGTCTCGATCCGACCGGCCGGCATCGCCCAGTCCGTCGGGGCCGCCGGCTGGTCGCCCGAGGCGGCGAGGTGGTCATCGTCGATCGCGTACACGGTCCGGGTGTGGTAGCGGGCGGCCGACAGGTGGCGGGTGCAGGCGCGGGCGGCCAGCCGCCGCAGGCAGCCGAACACGTCGTCGTCGAAGCCGGCCGGGTCGGCGATCGCGGCGCAGAAGGTGTCCTGGACCAGGTCGTCGACAGCGTCGCGGTCGTGGCGAGCGAGCCGGGCGGTCACGTAACGGGTGACGTGCTGGTGGTGGTTGCGGTACAGGTCCTCGAACGCGGCCGGGTCGCCGCTGCGCAGCCGGGCGGCCAGCGCCGGGTCGCCGAAAGTGCGGCGCTGGATTGTCGTGGTGGCCATGACGGACAGCTCCTTTTCGGGTGGGATGGCGTCCGGGCACGGCCGGTTGGCCGTGCCCGGGGTGCGCGATTCGCGCGGGTGCGGCCGGGCAACGGCCAGCGGTACAAACGGTGCTGCGGTGCTGCGGTGCTGCGGTGCTGCGGTGCTGCGGTGCAAGGGTCGTGTGGGTGTTCCAAGTGGTGCGGTGCGACGGGTGCTGTGGTGAACGGCTCGTGAGGCCGTCGGGGTGCGACGGTGGGTCAGCGTGGACCAGACAAGAGCGTGTGTTCGACTGGCGCGGCGCGTGGTTGCCGGCCCGCCGGGGTCACCGCCTGGGCCTATGGGCGGCCGAGGAGCGGCTGGGCCTGTGGCGGGTACTGGTAGCCGGGATCCCATGGGAAGCGTGTGTGCGGGTCGGGCCATACGACCTGTTGCAGCCGTACCTGGTCGGCGCCGTAGCGGCCGATGGCGGTGCCTGGGTACAGCTCGTCGGTGACGGGGCCGTCGACGATGACCGCGTCGTAGCCGTCGATGAGGTCGGTGATGCGCTGCCCGTGGCTGAACCGGGCGCCGTGGTGGACGACCCGGTCGGCCAGGTCGTTGAGCAACGCCTGCGCGATGAGCGGGTCGAGCCCGGCGATGACCAGCTCGGGGTGGCTGTGGGAGGTCAGGCCGGCGGTGTAGGCGAACGGCGTGCCCGGGTCTTCGGGGGTGGGCAGGACCGCGGTCACGGCCCAGCCGACCCGGTCGATGACGTTGTCCTGGTTGCGTAGCAGGCCGTCGAAGTCGGCCATCATCGGTTCTCCTTGCCTGTCGTGACTGTCGCCGCTGGTGGGCGGCGCTGGGGTGTTCCGGGCCGGAAGAGGGAAAGAGCGGCCGTGCGCCGGCCGTCGCGTCAGTGGCGCCCCAGCCCGGGGCGCCCGGCCACGGGGCTGGGGTTCATGCCGGGGCGGGCAGTGGGGTGCGGTGGCGGCGCCGGCCGGTGCCGACGCTGACGCGCCCGTCGGTGAGGGTCAGGGTGAGGATGTGGTGGCCGTGGGCGGCCGCGGTGCGCAGCTGGTCGATCAGCTGTGGGCCGTCGGGCCGGTGCAGCGGCAGGACGACGAGCCCGTCGCCGTGGGCGCCGCCGGTGACCGGCAGCAGCAGCGCCGGCCCGTGCGGGTCGTCCCCGGGCCCGCTGTTGTGGGCGGTGCCGGCGATGGTCTGGTCGGCCAGCGCGATGACGGCCGCCAGGTTGAAGCGCAGTTGGTCCTCGAGCATCGGTGGTTGTCCTCCAGGGATACGTGGCGCGGTGAAAAGACCGGCGGCCACGAGCCGCACGGCCTTGCGGGGTTGTGGGTGGTGAGGGGCTAGCGGGTGGTGTGACGGTGTGGAACCGGTCGATGCGCGTCCCGGGTGGGGTAGGCGTCATCGACCGGTTGCACCAGTGCGGGTTGGCCAGGTGGCCTGGTTCAGTTGGTGAGCAACACCGCGACGACGCGGGTGTCGTCCTCGGCGTTGTCCAGGTACCGGTTGGCCCTCTGGAGATAGGTCAGCCGGTCGGCGAACCGGTCGGAGACCGCGCACATGCGTTCCCCGTCGGGGGTCAACAGCGCGTCGGCGACGGCGGCGGTCAGGTACTGGTAGTTCTGGTAGGCCGTCGGGCCTGCCTGGAACATCTCCAGGTCCTGCTCGTCGAGTTGCGCCCGGCCGTAGGTGACGGCGTTGTGCGAGCGCACCGCCAGCACGCGGGGCTGGTTGCCGAAGTCGGCTTCGGCCTGCGCGAACGGGTAGTCCGGTTCGTTGAGGTGCCGGGCAAGGAAGCTCACCCATGGACGGGCATCGCGGGTGCCGCGGGTGACGGTGGTCCAGGTCTGGTAGCGGAACGCCGCTGCCATCGCGTAGGACTGCCGCAACGCGGCGATGTCGAGCAGCCGCAGGGGGCCACCTCAACCGGCGCAAGCGGTCGGCTTGCCCTTGCGGGCATCGACCAGGCTGCGCCGCCGCAGCGGGTTGCAGCGCTTGGCCCAGAACCGTACGACGGTGCTGCCCTGCACACCGAAGTGCCGGTCGAGCAGTCGGCGGTCGAACACCTCGCCGGGCAGCTCGTCGGGAACACACACGATCAGGGTGCGGACCGTCGGGGCCGGCACGACCGGTGTGGCCGGTGCAGCCGGGGTCGCGGTGACCGTGGCGGTGCGGCGGACCGTGCGGGCCGTACGGGCCGGGGTAACCGGGGCGGCCACGATCGGGACGTTGCGGCCGTAGCGGGACAGCGGCGTACCCGCGTGGTTGGTAGCGGTCATGGTGCTCCTCCTGGGATGCGGGGCGCGCGAACGCGCGCAGGGGCCAGCGGCCCACCGGGTGCATGGGTCACTGCGCGAACAAGGGATGTAGTGATGCGACACGGAGGGTGTCGCGGGGTGGTGCGGGTGGTTGGGTGCGACCTGGGAGGTCGCCGCGCGGGCCGCGGGGCCGACCGGCCGGTGAGGGCGGGTGGGCGTTGGTGCGGGCCGCAGGTGCGGCGGTGGTGTCCGAAGGTGGGACCGAACCGGGTGGTGATATGTGGGTTGTGAAGTGCCTGCAACGGTAGCGGCCTGCTCTGTCAGCACCGGGTGGCGCCAAGGAGGGGCGAATTGGCGGTTGACCTGCGCTGTCAGACCTGACGGCCGCTGTTTGGGGTCGGTGCGGGGGTGGTGCTGACAGAGCACCTGGCTCTGACAACGGGGGGTGTGTGCTGACAGTCGCCGACGGTGACGCCTTGCCGGAGCCGACGCTGTCTGTATGGGTTGGCGCGCCGCCCGGGGGTTGACCTGCGCTGTCAGACCGGGACAGGGCCTGACAGCAGGACAGGTCCGCCGCGGTCAGGCCGCGTTGCCGAGGTCGTCTTCGGTGTCGACGTCCTCGTCGTCGAGTTCGTCGTAGTCGTCGTAGTCGTCGTCTTGGTCGTAGTCGTAGTCGTAGTCGGCGCGGTCGCCGGCGGGGTCGGGGTAGCCGGCCGGGCCGGGGTCGGCGGGTAGTTCGTGCAGGGCGCGGCGGCGCAGCGGGTCGACGGTCAGGGTCCACACCGCGGCGGCGGGGTCGTCGCCGTGCACGGCGGTGGCCACCGGCATCGGCAGCGGCGCCCCGCGCAGCGCGTCGAGCAGGCTGGCCTCGCGGCGGGCCGACGGTACCCACAGCAGGACCGGCAATCGTGGCCCGGTGCGGGCCAGCTGCTCGTAGCCTTTGAGCTTGCGCAGCACCCGGGGCACGTCTTCGGTGCCGCGGTCGTGTTCGAGGAAGAACCCGACGGTGTATCCGGCAGCGGTCCAGACCCCGTGCCCGTCCGGGTGGATCTGCGCCTTGCGGGTCTGGGAGCGGTTGAACACCGCGGTGGCGTGCTGCTCGGACCACCAGCGCAGCAGCCACGCGTCGGGATCGATGCGGGCGTGGGCGTGCAGGTCGATGAAGAACTGGTTGACGCCGAGCAGGTGGCCCAGGATCGGGCTGCGGGCCAGCCGGTCGACCCGCTCGATGCTGGAGCGGGCCGGTTTGAGGCCGAGCTGGTCGGGGTCGTGGTAGGCGTCGGGGTGCAGCCGCATCCCGACCGGCCCGAGCGTGTACAGGTAGGGGGTTTCCGGGCTGCCGTTGGGGTTGGCGAAGGTGAAGCGGTGCAGCACGTTGAGGCGGTGCAGGATGGTCAGCCGCTGCTGGGCGGTGCGGGTGGAGTCGAACAGGGCGCGGGCGATCTGGTGGGTGGACAGCAGGTAGTGCTCGGCCAGCCAGGACAGCAGCAGCCGGTCACGAGGGGTCAGCCGACGGTAGGTGTTCAGATGACCGGACGAGGATGAGGAGGTGGGCGAGGGAACGCGGGACATGATGGTGGAACTCCTTGGTAGCTAAGGCTTTGAGGACAAGCGCACGTACAGGACGGATATCCAGGTGCGGATGGGCTTCCAGGCGGGAAAGGTCGCCCTCCATGCGGAGGGTGTCTGGAATGGGACGTCAGGTGCGGATCGGTCTGTCAGCGGCACGTGCCGCACAGACAGGGCAGGTCAGGCCGTGTCACCCGGTCGGAGTTGACGGCCGGCGACGCGACCCCTGACGCGACGGGTCACCGCGACCCGGCCGCGACCCGGTGACGGGCCGCTGCTGGCCCTCTGCCGCAGGAATCGCCGACGATGACGGCGAGGGTACTGACGCCGAGGGCGCTGAGGCCGAGGGCGCTGTGGTGGGGCGGCGGCGACGCTTGCGTTCCTTTTCCTTGCTGGTGGCGGTGCGGACCACCTCGTCGACGGCGCTGGTCTCCTGCTCGGGTACGGCGGCGGCGGCGACCTGCCGGATGGCGGTGGTCTCCCCGACGATCGGGCGCTGCGGGCGGGTCCGCATGGTGAACGCGGGCAGCTGCCGGCCGCCGACCAGGAGCCGGGTGGCGGTGGTGTAGGCGTCGAGATGGGACAGGTCGTGCTCGTCCAACTCGGGCAGGGTGTGCTGTGACAGTTCCCGGGCGTCGCGGGGCGAGCAGGTGAAGTACACCTTGTTGCGGGCGTTCGCCGACACGGCCTCGAGGAGGTCGCGGGGGAACTGGGCCAGGTTCTGGTGGGCCAGGACAAGGGACAGCCGGTACTTGCGGGCCTCGGCCAGCATCGTGTCCAGGCTGGAGGCGAGGTTGAGGAAGTTCTGGCACTCGTCGAGCACGACCTGGCAGTCGCGGCGCCGCTCGGCGGGGATGCGGGCGCGGGCGGTGGCGGCCTGCCACACCCGGGCGAGGATCATCGACCACACCCGGGCGAGGATCATCGAGCCGAGCAGCCGCACGGTCTCCTCCCCGAGCACACCTTTCGGAAGCCGGCACAGCAGCACCCCACCGTCGAGAACCTTGCCCATGTCGAAGCTGGAGCGCGGGTACTGCATGGTCTTCTTGACGAACTCGCGCAGCAGGAACGCCCGCAGCCTCGCCAGCACGGGGCCGATCACCTGCGAGCGCAGAGCGGGGGTCAGTTCGTCGTACCACTGCCAGAACCCGTCCAGACCCTCCGGGTCATCCAGGTCGACGGTCAGCTCGGAACGGAACTGGGCCGAGGTCAACAGCGGTGGGATGTGTTGCAGGGTGACGTTGGCGTGTTTGAGCAGGGTCAGGCAGGACACCCGCATCACGTCGTCCATTCGGGGCCCCCACGCCTTGGCGAAGATTGACCCGAAGATGGACACGAGGTTGTCGACGACCAGGTCGTGATCGTCGCCTTCCAGGGGGTTCAGCGCAGGGGGGCTGTCCTGGTCGGGGTCGAAC
>WNGL01025404.1_pt1 | contig 12055 bp, 13 predicted proteins | sample 5400591 | NCBI WGS metagenome assembly WNGL01 (sample SAMN13153377, study PRJNA577476) | soil metagenome | isolation source: 80 cm soil or saprolite under Garry oak tree replicate 1 | place: USA:California | collected 2016-06-15
TTGGCCCGCACCCGGCTGCGCTCGGCGGGAAGCGCCCGGCCCACGGCGCGTGCCACGGCTCGCGCGACGGCAAGCCGCACCGGCCGGGGCAGCACGGCCGCCGCGGCCCGGGCCAGGCGATAGTAGACGAGGCGATTGAGCCCGTGGGAGTACCACCGCGGCCTGACCACCGTCCCACCCCGGGTCCCCTGTCCCTGCATGCCTGGTCGTTAAAGAAGAGGAGAGTAGTACATGCGGAAAGCCCGGATGAGACCCGGCTCCGTGTCGTAGACGCCCGAGGCGAAGAAGCGACGGTCGGCGCGATCGAAGGCGACCCAGCCGGGCGCCTCCGGCTCATTGGGATCGTAGACGATGAACTCGAGGAACCGGCCCTCGTAGATCCGGTAGTCATACGCGACAACGGTGTGGTTCAGCTCGACCTTGGGCAGATTGGTGACCAGGAGCTGCACCGGCTTCCCCTGGTCGAGCTCGGCCAGCGTCTCCTCGGCGACGCGCTCCTGCTGCGCGCGCGTCCACGGGAGGAAGACACGCCAGTTGGTCCAGTGCACCATGCTCCAGAAGCGCCCGCCCAGCCCCGCCTTCACCGCGTGTTCCTGGGCGGCGGAGAGCTCATGGAGCGAGGCATAGCCGGGAATCACGATCCGCGCCTCGACGGGGGGCACGTCCTCCCAGGGCCCTCGCGCGACGACCTGGCTCACCAGCTCCGCATACGCCGCGGGCTCCACGCGCGGCTGGTCGGGAGCGAACCGCGCGAAGCGGTGAAACTGCGTCACGGCGCGCGCCATGACGAAGCAGTAGTTGGCGTAGAGCTCGGTTTTGCCGGGATTCTTCCAGCGAATCTCGTTGGCGAAGGCGAAGGTGTCGACGCCGAAGCGAATGGACGCGCCCGGGGCGGGCCGGAAAGCATGACGGTCGATGGCGGGTGCCGACGCGCAGCCCATCAACAGGAGCGCAAGCAAGAGCGGAAGCCGAACCGTGCGCGTCATCGCTCGAATCGATTCTACCTCGCCGTCAGCCCTGGATGGAATAGCCCCCGTCGACCGGGATGGCCGCGCCCGTGACGAAGTCGGAAGCCGGGCTGGCGAGGAATACCGCGACGCCCGCCATGTCTTGCTCGACGCCCCAGCGCTTCGCCGGGGTGCGGCGGAGCACGTTGTCGTGGAGCCCCGCCACCTCCTCGCGCGCATTGCGGGTGAGCTCGGTGTCGATCCAGCCCGGCAGCACCGCGTTGACCTGGATATTGTCGCCGGCCCAGCCCGCGGCCATGGCCCGCGTCAGCTGCACGATGCCGCCCTTGGAGGCGGCGTAGGCGGGGGCGAACGAGGCCCCGAAGATGGACATCATGGACCCGATGTTGATGATCTTGCCTCCGCCCTGCTTCGTCATGATCGGATGGCAGGCGCGGCTCGCGAGGAACGCACTGGTGAGGTTCGTGGCGAGAACCTGTTGCCATTCGCCGAGGGCCAGGCTCTCCACGGGCTTGCGGATATTCATGCCGGCATTGTTGACGAGTACGTCGAGCCGGCCGAAGCGCGCCATGGTCGCCTTGACGAGCGCCTCCACGGACGCCTCCTCGTCCACGTTCACCTCGATGGCCTCCGCCTGCGCGCCCAGGCCGCGCAGCTCGGCCACCGCGCGCGCGCTCTTCTCGCGGTTGCGCCCCGCGACCACCACCGCCGCACCCGCCTCGGCCAGTCCGCGTCCCATGCCGAGCCCGATGCCGCCATTGCCACCGGTGACCACCGCCACCCGCCCCTTGAGATCGAATGCTCCCACGCGCAGGATCCTCCTCTGGATGTGACGGATGTGCTCAGTGACGGGAGTGTATAACGGGCCGCCGAGAAGGGCCCAGCTGCTTCGTTGGCGCCCTCGACCTCGCGCTCAACGTAGAGAGACTACGCCTCGCGCGGGCCTTCGGGCGCCGCCTCGCATCCGGACCCTTCTCGACGCCCCTTTCCGTGGAGTGGTAGGACGCGGGAGAGGGATTGCTAGGGCTTCTTGTCCTTTTCGGCGTAGGAGACCGAGAGGCCCGCGCTGGCGTCGCCCTGAATGCCGTAGGGGGGCACCGGATAGCGGAGGCCGTTCTTCGACAACGCGGCGAGGCCGTCGATCATCTTCGGCAGATACCGCGGGGGCAGGGCCATGAGCATCTCGTCGTCGGCCACGCCCCCGTAGCGCCGCTCCGCATAGCAGGGAATGGTCAGCGCCGGCTCGCCCGTCTTGAGCGCCTTGCCCCAGGAGTCGGCGCAGGCCGACTCGCCCACCGAGGTGAAGGCCATCTTCTTGTAGCCGGCCCATTGCAGGCCGTTGATCATGAAGATCATCTGCCCCGGCGTGCCGTAGAGCAGGCAGATATCCGGCGGGTTCAGCCGGTTGGAGGCGAGGGGCGCCACGGCCATGGCGTGGTAGCGGCCGAAGGGGACGCAATCCATGGCGTGCTGGTGAAGACTCGCATCTTCCTGCGTCTTGAACCACACCCCGGCCATCCGTTTCCCGGACAGCCACTCGTCATCCTGGGGATGGAGGCCGATGACCGCGCCACACTGCGCGCCGACCAGATCCTGCATGGTGATGCCGACGGTCCAGCCGAGCTGACGCGCCTGGGCCACGATCTGATCGGTGGTGTGCTTGGCCTTGGGTCGCCGGATCTTGGGGATGGCCTCCATCTCGGCTGCGCTCTCGAAGAGCTTCATCCCGATAGGAATGCTGCGCAGCCGCAGGTACTGGTTGAGGCCGTTGATGATCGCGTCCCAGTCGTAGCTCCCGGTGGTCACGCTCGTCTCCTCCCGTCAGGGTGCGCCGCGCGGCGAGCGTACCATGTCGCGCCCTTCCCGCGCGGCCACTCTTCCAGGGGCCCCCGGCGTCACAGGGGAGCGTGCAGGAACTCGCGCCAGGTCACGCGGTGGCCGCGCAGGAAGGAGCCGAGCATGACCACCGAGGCGAGCAGGTTGCCCGCGAGAATGGTCCACCACGCGATCGTCTCCAGCAGCCAGTGGGCGAGCACGGAGATCATGGCGAAGGTGAACACCTCGAAGCAGCAGAACAACATGATGAAGGCGAAGAGGAGCCGCGGCTCGCGGTCGGCGAGGGCGAGCATCCCCGCCGCCATCCAGCCGAAAGCCACGAAGGCGGCACCGTGGACGAGGGTGTACTCAAGGACGAGGGGCCAGCTGATGACGAGGGCCGAGGGGTCGCGCAGGCCGTGGAAGAGCGCCGCGCCGAGGAGGGCCGGGGTCCTGAGAGGCACGCCGGCCGCCGTGTCGTAGAGGAGGAACCAGAGGGCCACTACCGCGGCCCCGAGGAAGCCCGCGGCAAGCCCCTCGCGCACGATGCGCGTCCACGGACCGAAGAGCATCCCGCCGAGCGAGCGGTAGCCTACGAAGAGATACACGAGCATCCCGCCCGCGGCCAGCGCATTGGCGATGAGGATGGCCCACCAGCCGAGTGCCGTCACCACGGGGTGCGCCCACCACGTCATCACGGCGAGGAAGGCGACTTCGAAGCACATGAGGGCGATGAACATGACGAGGAGCCGGCTGGGCTGGCGCTGGGCAGTGGCGATGAGGAAGGCGATGAGCACACCTACCATCGCGAAGATGGCGCCGTGGAGGACGGTGTACTGGGCGACCAGGCCGGGGGTCACGGCGACCGCGCCCGGGTCGCGCATGCCTTGCATCGCCGCCCCCAGAAGGGCCGGGGTGCGAAACGGCTGGCCGCGCGCGGCGTCGTAGATGAGGAACCACACGGCGACGATGGCCGCCGCGATGAGCCCCGCGATGATGCCCTCGCGAAGATACCGGGATCGGGAGTCCATGCGAGACCTCCTCTCCAGTACGTGGAACCGCAGCCCTGCGGATCCCTGGCAGAGGGTGTACCACCAGCGGGAGCCGAGAGCAAACTACCCGTGCGCAGGTGCGCCAGGGTAGATAAAGAGGGCTAGGGGGCGTCGGGAGCGAGCCGGACGACCATTTTGCCGACATTGTCGCCGGAGAAGAGACCGAGAAAGGCCGTGGGCGCGTTCTCGATGCCTTCGACGATGGTCTCCTCGCGCTTGATACGGCCGGACTTGAGCCAGCCGCCCACCTCGGCGAGGAACTCCGGATAGAGGCTCAGGTGGTCGGAGATGATGAAGCCCTGCATGTGCACACGATTGCCGATCATCGAGAAGAGATAGCGGGGACCCGGATCGGGCGGATCGAGGTTGTACTGCGAGATCATGCCGCAGAGTGGAATGCGCGCGAAGGGATTGACGAGGCGCAGCACCATGTCGAGGAGTGGGCCGCCCACGTTCTCGAAGTAGATGTCGATGCCCTTGGGGCAGGCCTCGCGGAGCCCTTCGAACAGGTTCCCTGCCGTCTTGTAGTTGATGGCGGCGTCCGCCCCCAGCTCGCGCGTGACGTGGGCGCACTTGCCGTCGGTGCCGGCCGTGCCCACCACGCGACAGCCGAGGATCTTGCCCATCTGGACGACGAGGGAGCCGGTGGCGCCCGCCGCCCCGGAAACCACGAGCGTCTCACCCGACTTGGGCCTGCCGATCTGCTTGAGCCCGTACCAGCCCGTGAAGCCGGGAATGCCGAGAACGCCCAGATAGGAGGACAGGGGGAGCGAGGGATCGACCAGGCTCAGCCCCTCGCCCGCCGACACGAAATACTCACGCCATCCCAGCATGCTGCTGACGATCGCGCCCTCTTTGATCCGGGGATGATTCGACTTCACCACCTGGCCGATGGCCCGCCCCTCCATGGGCTTGCCGACCTCGAAGGAGGGCGCGTACGACTTGCGATCGCTCATGCGCCCGCGCATGTACGGATCCACCGACATCCACAGGTTGCGCACGAGCACTTGACCCGCCGCGGGCTCGGGCACGGGAACGGTCTCGACCTTGAAGTCGCTCCTCGTCGGCATGCCCGTGGGGCGGGAGGCCAGGATGACGTGCCGGTTCATGGTCGTGGTCATGCGAGCCTCCCCATGAGCTCGGTGCCGAAAAGCTCCGCGCGCCAGCGTCCCACCCCTTCCACCTGGGCGAGAGCATGGAGGTCACGCGGCGGATCCTGGGCCAGGCGGTCGATGAGGCGCTGCGGGAAGATGACGCCGGCGTCGAGCTCCACGCGCTTGGCCGCTTCCACCCGCCAGGCGCGTAGCGCTTCGCTCCGCCGCTGCACGGCGCCCGAGATGCGAGGCCGCGGGTTCGGCCGCCTCACGGGAAGCTCCTCATCCGGCACGGCCATGCCGCGCTCGATGGCGGCCAGAATGGCCTCACCCGCCCGCCGCACGACATTGGCGGTGCAGCCCTTGACGGTGAGGATGGTGGCGGCGTCCCGCGGCTTGAGGGCGGCCAGGGCCACGAGCACCTCGTTTCCCAGGATCATGAACGGCGGCCGATCCGCTTTCACCGCGAGAGTCTCCCGCATGGTGGCCAGCTCGCGCAGGACAGCGAGACCGCGGCCGTCCAGATCCTTGGCGCCCTTGAGTTTCATGTAGGCGTCGGGATCGATCACGCGCTCGGGCGCCGGCATGGCCGCCACGGCTGCGCATTCCTCCTCGACCCAGAGATCGCGCCCCTTGGCCCGCAGCGCCTCCAGCAGCTTCTCGCGCAACGGGATCAGGTGCAGCACATCGTTGAGGGCATAGGTCTCCTGCGCGGCCGACAGCGGACGCCGGGACCAGTCGTCCTTTTGCCGCGAGGGGCCGGGATCCACGTTGAGAAACTCGCGCAGGAGCCCGTCGAGCGAGAGCGAGGTGACGCCGAGGAAGCGCGCGGCGATGGCCGTGTCGAAGAGATTCGACACCGTGAAGCCATAGAGCCGCTTGAGATAGCTCAGATCATTGTCGGCGGCGTGCAGCACTTTGACCACGTCCGGATCGGCGAAGAACGGCGCGAGGGGAGCCAACGTGGGCAGGGCGAGCGGGTCCGCGAGGTGCCCCCGCCCCCGATCGTCCGCCACCTGGACGAGGCAGAGCTTGACGGGATAGTGGTGGAGGCCGTCGGCTTCCGTGTCGATGCTGAGCGCCCTGGCTCCCGTGAGGGAAACCACCAGGGCGTCTATCTCGGCGGGGGTCTTGATCCAAAGCGGTGCGGTCATGGGCCTCGGTTATACTACCGCGTCAGGCCGACCCATCGTCGGGCCAAGTAGGGTGGCCTCTAGCGGGAGGTTCGATCAATGAAGATTGCTGGATCCGTCGCGGTGATCACCGGCGGTGCCTCGGGACTGGGCCGCGCCACGGCCGAGCGCTTTCTCGCGGGCGGAGGGAAGGTCGCGCTCCTCGACCTGCCCACCTCCGCGGGCGCCGAGGTCGCCACGACCCTGGGCGGCAGCGTCCACTTCTCTCCGTGCGACGTCACCAATGCCGAGCAGGTCACGGAGGCCATGGAGGCTGCTGCGGCGAAGCTCGGGGCCATCCACGTGCTCGTGAACTGCGCGGGCATCGGCAAGGCGGACACCGCCGCGCACATGGCCAAGAACCCACCCAATCCCGAGGGCGAGCGCGGAGTCGTGGTCAACACCGCGTCCGTGGCGGCCTTCGACGGGCAAATCGGCCAGGCCGCCTACTCCGCGTCGAAAGGCGGCATCGTGGGCATGACCCTGCCCATCGCGCGCGATCTGGCCGAGTTGGGGATTCGCGTCTGCACCATTGCCCCCGGGCTCTTCGACACCCCGCTCCTCGCGGGGCTGCCCGAGCCCGCGCGGACGTCACTGGGCAAGCAGGTCCCCTTCCCGCCGCGGCTCGGTCGTCCCGCGGAGTACGGCGCCCTTGCCGCCCACATCGTGGAGAACGCCATGCTCAACGGCGAGACCATCCGCCTCGACGGCGCCATCCGGATGCAGCCGCGGTAGCGGCGCCTTGCCTTGACTTCGCACAGGCCGTCTGTCAGTGTCGTGCGCGCAGCGGAACACCCCGACATCCACTCTCGACTGAGGAGATCAACGATGATTCCCCAGACCCTCCGAAGCCTCCTCCTTGCCTGCCTGATTGCGGTAACCCTCACCGCGCCGGCGTGGGCCCAGGGCACGGTCAAGATCGCCTATATCGATCCTCTGTCCGGCGGCGCGGCGAGCGCGGGCATCCTCGGGCAGAAGCACTTCAACTACTTCGTGGACAAGATCAACGCCGCGGGCGGGGTCAACGGGCAGAAGCTCGAGGTGGTGGCCTTCGACAACAAGGTCAATCCACAGGAGACGCTGATCATCCTCAAGAAGGTTTTCGACGAAGGCATCCGCTACGTGGCCCAGGGTAACGGCTCGCTCGTGGCCCACGCCATCACCGACGCCGTGCTCAAGTACAACGAGCGCAACCCCGGCAAGGAGGTCCTCTACCTCAACTACGCCGCGGTGGACCCCGCCCTGACCAACGAGAAGTGCAACTTCTGGCACTTCCGCTTCGATGCCGACGGCGACATGAAGATGGAAGCCCTCACCAACTACATGGCCAAGCAGAAGAACATCCACAAGGTCTACCTGATCAACCAGGACTATTCCTTCGGCAAGGCGGTGGCCGCGGCCGCCCGCGCCATGCTCCCCAAGAAACGTCCCGACATTGAGATCGTGGGTGACGAGCTCCACCCGCTCCAGAAGGTGACCGATTTCTCGCCGTATGTCGCGAAGATCAAAGCCTCGGGCGCGGACAGCGTGATCACCGGCAACTGGTCGAACGACATGCTCCTCCTCATCAAGGCGGGCAAGGACGCGGGGCTCAAGGTCGATTGGTACACGTACTACGCGGGCGCCCTCGGCGCTCCCACCGCCATCGGCAAGGACGGGATCGGCCACGTGAAGCAGGTGACGGAGTGGCACAATAACACCCTGCCCGTGGCGGACCCCGATCAGATCGCCTACGAGAAGCGCTTCACCGGCAAGGAGGACAACTTCTCGTACTGGCGGCTCAAGACCATGTTCGAGATGCTCGTCACTGCTATGAAGAACGCGAAGTCGAATGACCCGGTCAAGGTCGCCAAGGCCCTCGAGGGGCTCAAGTACAAGACCGCGCTCGGGGACGTGGAGATGCGCGCGGATAACCACCAGCTGCTCCAGCCGCTCTTCATCTCCACCATGTCGGACAAGGTCAAGTACGACGTCGAGCACACCGGGCTCGGCTTCGTCACCGACGGCAAGGTCGACGCCAAGGACACCGCGCTGCCGAGCACCTGCGCGATGGAACGCCCGAAGTAGGACGACCGAGGGGCCGGGACCCGCGGGCGGGTCCCGGCCGCTTCATCTCCTCTCATGCTCGAGCTCGTCACCTTCTCGCTGCTCAACGGCAGCGTCTACGGCCTCCTCCTCTTTATGCTGTCGAGCGGGCTCACCCTCATCTTCAGCATGATGGGCGTGCTCAACTTCGCCCACGCCAGCATGTTCATGCTGGGTGCCTACTTCTCCTACCAGATCGGCAAGACGGTGGGCTTCTGGCCGGCCCTCGTGTTTGCTCCCCTCCTCGCCTGCCTCGTGGGCGCGGGCGTGGAGCGCTACGGACTCCGTCACGTGCACCGTCACGGCCACGTGCCCGAGCTCCTCTTCACCTTCGGCTTGGCATATCTCATCGAAGAGTTCGTGGTCATGGGCTGGGGGCGCAACCCCATCGAGAACCGCGTGCCCACCTCGCTCGACTTTCCCCTCTTCACCCTCTTCACCACGAGCTATCCCGCCTACAAGGGCTTCATGATGCTGGTGTCGGCGGGCATGTTCGTCGTCCTCTACCTCGTGCTCAAGCGCACGCGCATCGGGCTCATCATCCGTGCCGCCCTCACCCATCCGAACACCGTGGCCATGCTCGGTCACAATGTCCCGCAGGTCTTCACGCGCGTGTTCGCCGCGGGGACGGGCCTCGCCGCCCTCGCCGGGGTCATCGGCGGCTTCGCGCTCCTGACCGCGCCCAACATGGCCGCCTCGCTGGGCCCCATCGTCTTCGTGGTGGTGGTGGTGGGAGGCCTGGGCTCGCTGCCCGGCGCGCTCATCGCCTCCATGCTCATCGGCACCACCCAGACCTTCGCCGTCGCCCTCGACGTCTCCATGCTCGACCTCCTGCGCCGGGCCGGCCTTTCCGTGGCGAAGAGCTCGGCCTTCTACGAGGTGGCGTCGATCAAGATCGCCCAGGCCGCGCCCATGATCCCCTACCTGCTCCTCGTGCTCGTGCTGATCATCCGGCCCAAGGGTCTCCTGGGAACGCGCGAGACATGAAGGGCGGCCGCTGGATACTCCTCGCCGTCGTGCTGGCCGTGCTGCCGCTCGTGCCCGGGCTCGACAGCAATTTCATGCGCTCGATGCTGAGCCAGATGAGCATCGCCGCCATCTTCGCCCTCTCCTTCAACATGCTCCTCGGCCAGACCGGTCTCCTCTCCTTCGGCCACGCGGTGTACTTCGGCCTCGGCGGCTACATCGCGATCCACGCCATGCGGCTCATCAACGCGGGGATGCCCGTGCCCATGCCCCTCGTGCCGCTCTTCGGGGCGGCGGGCGGTCTCTTCTTCGGCCTCCTCATCGGCTCGGTGACGACCAAGCGCGCGGGCACGGTCTTCGCCATGATCACCCTCGGGCTGGGGGAGCTGGTGGTGGCGGCGTCCCTCATGCTCACGCGCTTCTTCGGCGGGGAGGAAGGCATCACGGCCAATCGCACCAAGGGCCCCCATCCCTTCGGCCTCACCTTCGCCTCCCAGCTGAGCGTCTACTACATCATCGCCTTCTGGGTGTTCGTCTCCATCGCCCTCATGTACGCCTACACGCGCACGCCCCTCGGCCGCATGGGCAATGCCGTGCGCGACAATCCGGAGCGCGCCGAGTTCGTCGGCTACAATCCGCAGCGCGTGCGCTTCATCACCTTCGCGGTGTCGGCGATGTTCGCGGGCATCGCGGGCGGGCTGCACGCGGTCAACTACGAGATCGTGGCCGCGGAGGCTCTGGGCGCGGCCCGGTCGGGGGCAGTGCTCCTCATGGCCTTCATCGGGGGCATGGGCACCTTCGCGGGGCCTATCGTGGGGGCCGTCGTCATCACCTGGCTCCAGGTCAGCCTCAGCGACTACAGCACGGCCTGGCAGCTCTACCTGGGCCTCTTCTTCGTCATCATGGTCCTCTTCGCCCCCGGCGGCCTGACCGGCCTCGTGCTCATGCACCTGCCCCTCGTGCGCGCGCGGCTGCTCCACAAGGTGCTGCCCGCCTATCTCGTGGCGGTGGTGCCGGCCTTCGTCATGGCGCTGGGCGCGGTCTTTCTCCTCGAGATCAACTACCGCCTGGCCACGAGCCCCGAGCTCGGCCGCAAGACCACGTTCTTCTCGATTCCCGTGGACATGTCAACGCCGTGGCCCTGGCTGGCGGGCGTCGCCGTGCTCGCCATCGGGTACGTGGGCTTCCGGCGAAGCATGCGCCTCGTGGCGGGGGCGTGGAGCGCCGCGGGCGAGCGCCTGCAGGCGCGGGCGGCCGCGCCGTGACGACCGCCCCTGCCCTGCGGCTGACCGACGTACGGAAGAGCTTCGGCCCCACCACCATCATTCGCGGAGTGAGCCTCGACATACTCGGAGGCGAGCGCCACGCCATCATTGGCCCCAACGGCGCGGGCAAGTCCACCCTCTTCAACCTGATCAGCGGGCGCTTCCCCGTCTCGGAGGGCCGCATCAGCCTGAAGGGCGACGACATCACCGGGCAGGCGCCCTTCGAAATCAACCGCCGCGGGTTGTCGCGGAGCTTTCAGGTCACCAACATCTTCCCTGTCCTCTCCGTGTACGAAAACGTGCGCTGCGGGGTCCTCTGGTCGCTCGGCTATCGCTACGCCTTCTGGCGCTCGGTGGACCGGCTGCGTGACGCCCGCGAGCGCACCGAGGAGATCCTCGAGCAGATCCACCTCGCGGCGCGGCGGCACGTGCCCGCGGGGGTGCTCACCTACGCCGAGCAGCGCGCCCTCGAGATCGGTATCACGGTGGCGGGAGGGGCCGACGTCATCCTCCTCGACGAGCCGACGGCGGGCATGAGCCACAGCGAGACCGCCTACGCCGTCGAGCTCATCCGCCGCCTCTCCGCCGCCAAGACGCTGGTGATGGTGGAGCACGACATGAGCGTGGTCTTCGACCTCGCCGACCGCATCTCCGTCCTCGTCTACGGGCAAATCATCGCCACCGGTACCCCCGACGCCATCCGGGCGAATCCGGCCGTGCAGGAGGCGTACCTGGGAACGGCGCAGACCTGATGCTCGAAGTGCGCGATCTCCACGCCTACTACGGCAAGAGCCATATCCTCCAGGGCGTGTCCTTCGACGTGGGCCCGGGGGAGATCGTGAGCCTGCTCGGGCGCAACGGCGTCGGTCGCTCCACGACCATCAAGGCCATCATGGGCGACGTGCCGCCGCAGGGCTCCGTGCGCTTCCGCGGCGAAGAGCTGGCGGGGCTGCCCCCGCACCTCATCGCGCGCAAAGGTCTCGGCTACGTGCCCGAGAACCGGGACATCTTTCCCGGGCTCACCGTGCGGGAGAATCTCCTTCTCGGCATGAAGTCCACCAAGCAGCGGGGGCGATGGAGCTACGAGGACGTCTTCGATCTCTTCCCCGCCTTGGGCGAGCGTGCCGACGTGCCCGGCGGCGTGCTCTCGGGCGGCGAGCAGCAGATGCTCACGATCTGCCGGACCCTCATGGGCGATCCCGAGCTCATCATGATCGACGAGCCGACGGAGGGGCTCGCCCCCCGGCTGGTGGAACTGGTGGGCGATTTGCTCGAGCGCATCGCCGCACGCGGCGTGTCCATTCTGCTCGTGGAGCAGAAGCTCACCATCGCGCTCCGCATCAGCCGCCGGCTTTACGTCATGGGCCACGGCCGCATCGTCTTCGAGGGCACGCCGGAGGACCTGCGCGCCAACGTGGCCGTGCGCAAGGAATGGCTCGAAGTCTGACGCCTAGAAACGACTCCACCTCAGGCCGGAGCCGATGGCGCCCGTTCCGATGATAACGATGTCGGGCGGGTGCGGGGGCGGGCTCACGCCCCGATCGCCCGCGTGACCGGATGGGCGCCGATCTCGCCGCCCATCCAGCCCGGAACGACGGCCGAGAAACGCCCGGCGGTGCCCCCCGCCACCACGACCAT
>WNGL01012542.1_pt1 | contig 12053 bp, 9 predicted proteins | sample 5400591 | NCBI WGS metagenome assembly WNGL01 (sample SAMN13153377, study PRJNA577476) | soil metagenome | isolation source: 80 cm soil or saprolite under Garry oak tree replicate 1 | place: USA:California | collected 2016-06-15
CGTCCGTGGGCGCAAAGGTGCTCTGTTGGAAAATGGTGGGCGTGCTGCTGAGTCCGCGCACTTCATACCAGCGCACGCCGATGCGCGCATCCGCGAGCACGCTATGATTCACCATGAGCGATTCATGATCGCCGAAATTTCTATAGGTGAGTCGAAACATGATGCGGTCGCCAAGCACATCCAATCCGTACGGACTCCCTTCCTGGGGAACGCAAGTCCCTTGACCTTCAATGCACTGTGCAGGAACCCACGAGGCGACGGGCAAAGTCGAGTCGGGCAGACCATTGATTCCGAACGTCGAGTTATCCGGGTTGGTCCAGTCCACGTGAAATTTCCAGATGCGCATTGCATCCGCGCCCAGCGACGGCGTATTTATCCGGGAGTCTACTTCAGCGAAATAATTCGGGGCGTCAGTTGGAGGCGGGGCGCCATCGACCGTTGATGGCAACATGCCGCCGAAGCCGCTGTTGACGGTGGACAAGTCAAAGAACACCATCCGTGCTCCCGGATCGCCGGCGAGCATTTTGTCGCGCTCCAGGGCAGCCACGCCGGCGCCGACAAAAAGATCGTTGTTGCTGTGATCGAACTCATTCGTAGTTAGATAGTAGCCATCTGGCCAAACACCCAATTTGGGATAATCATGAAAGATGGTGTCGCTGCGGTGAAAGTCATAGACGAAGTATGAGCCGGTCGGATCTGAGGTTGACGAGACGGCGATGCACTCGTCGTACGGACCATTGCCGCCGTTGACGGCGAACTGGCTCAGCACCCAACGATCCGCAAGATGGTCGTAAACGACCACGGGATCGCCGTCATTGTAGAGTCGGCACGGAGCGGTCGCGGGCAAACCCTGAAACAAGCTGTTGATGTCGGTGGGGCCGGAAAGCTTCGTACCGGTCTTGCTGTAAACGGCGAAGGAGCTATTTACCATCTCGACATAATGATTCGGTCCGACGGCGCCATTCGGATCTGGGGGGATGCAGTTGCCGCAGGCGTCGCCTTGGCTCATTCCGTCAAACGTTTGATTCGCGGCAGGCATAGCCAAAGACGCCGCGCTTGTCTGCTGCACCGGATCCTGGACTGGTAAGCTAGGAAGACCGTGCGGTGGATGCAGCGGAAGTGGCGCGTCGCCGGTCCATGGCGGACCCTGTAAAGGCTTCGTGAGCGGCAGGCCTCGGACCACTTGTGAAACGCCGCTGCCGACCGAAGTCGTAACTACCGGTTTGAGAGTTCCAGGCAGGGACAAAACGCCCGGCGCGAGGATGCTCGAAATCCTCGGTGGAACTGGGCGGCCACTGGCTTCGTCCGCCCCAATCTTTTGCCCGCGGGTGATCGGAATAACGGCGATGGCCAACGCAACCATCAGCAGACAGAGAGACATCACCACCGCCACTCTGAAACGGACAATCTTCGAGACCAAACGTGTATATGCCGGCTTCAACATTTGCTTATCTCCTTCTTAGGCTGGAACGCTTCACCCAATCTGCCTCTTTTCGCTGTTGATGGCTCGCGTGTTACTACCGCTTCCCGTAATTCGGCATGCGCGTAAAGCCAGACAGAAACCCGGCTTCTGCCGGGCTCGGAAAACGCGCACCTTCACTGCAACTTGATGAGTTGTGACGTTACTGTTTTAGTGAGTGGGTTGACCGTGAAGCGCATCACGGCGGTTATCTTGGTTAAGGGCAAAAGACCACCTCCGCTTGAAGGTGAAGAAGATTGCGAGCCGCCGGATGAAGACGATGAACTCGAGCTTGATGATCCCCCAGTGCCAACGTACGCGGTGACTAGAACGTCGACCGATGCCAGGGCCATTGCACTGTCCTGGAGCTGTATAGTGCGCGTGCCCGTCGGTTCGCCTGGAGTAAACTGCTGATCGGCGCCCAGCTTTTGCGAGAGCCCGAACAAGGCCGCGTTGGCCAGACTAGTCCCGTCTTTTTGGTTGTCAGCATTCATGACCTTAACGCCTGATGGCGAGCAACTGATGACGTTGAGGTCCACCAGCGGCAGAAAAGTCTGTGTCGAGTTGTTAACGAGGTTGACATCAAACTGGAAGACTCCGTTAACGACTGAGAGATTGCTTGCCGGGTAGCTAACCTGGCTGGTGATATCAACCTTTGTTCGCGCGCTGACCAATACTTTCACCGAGGTGCTACCGGCCGTGACAAACATCCCAATCTGCCCCGGATAGATGGCTCGGACGCGGAAGAAGTAAGACCCATCTGCCAGGCCTGTGACACCGAAGCTCGTCGTGCTGCCGCTCACGTCACCGACTATCTGCCAATTCTTCTGATTGTCCGGAATTGGATTCCCGTGGCTGTCTTTGTCGTCGCTGGTCTGCTCGATCTCGAAGCCCTGTTCGCCACCATTCGGCGTCCAATTAATTGGGACGTTGCCGTCGAAGTCGACCTGGTTTCCCTGTGCATCGACAAAGTCGCCGGTGATTGGCGCGACCGCCGGCGGCAAAGCATTTCCGTGTGTGCGCGTGGCATTCAGCGTGAATCCCGTGTTCGCAGCCACGTTGCCGTCGACTCGCAAGATGTATGTGCCCGGCTGGTTGATCGTTATAAAGCTTATACTCTGCAACCCGTCGTTGAGGGACTGGGCTATCCGGTTGCCATTTGGATCCAGCAGATAGAGATCGAGTTCGGTATTGCTGCTTACCGCGGCGTTGGTCACGACTGGAAAGTAGTTCAGTTCAGCGTCGATCTTGACCGTCGAAGAGTCCACCGTAATCGGGAAGTCCATGAAATCCACACCGGGTTGCGCTTCAAGATCTAAATCGCCGGTTGCTATCGAGCCGCTAAACGGAGTCGTATCTGTGCTGGTAGTGGCCGGAACCGAGAAGACCGGTTTGTAGTAGAACGGCATGCGCAAACTCTCGCCGCCATCGCTGCGTTGAGCCGTCACGTACCACTGCGTTTCAATCGGGCGGGTTGAGAAGGTAACTTGATTGCCGTTGACGATCGTGATTGGAAGATTCGGATCGCGAATTAGGTTGCCGTCAAATGTCGTGCTTACAGTAAACGTGGCTAAGCCGCCCGCGGGAACGGTTACGCTCGAAGGCGAAGTCGTCACTCCGATGCCGTTGATCGCGACATCCTGATTGTTGGCGACTCCTAAATTGTAAGTCCCACCCTGTCCGGACAGATCCTGAATCGTAACGGTAACGCTTTGAGTGCTCGTCACGCGATTATTCGCGACCGGAACTTCGCCGTATGAGTGACTGCCAAGAATTGACGGCGCAGTGATGCCATCGCCGGCTTCGCCCATCAAAGCTTTGATATTCGCCGCGTGGTAAACATCGATCAGTCCGCCGCCTTGCGAAAGAATTGAATAGAGACCGTCAATTTGTGGGACTTGCGACTCGCTGCGCAGATTCGTCGCCGCATTGATCATCGCCGTGCGAATTATGTCAGGAGTCCAATCCTGGTGCGCGTTGCGAATCAGCGCAACCGCACCTGAAGTGTGCGGCGTCGCCATGCTGGTGCCGCTGATGGCGATGTAGTTCACGCCGTTTGCGCCTGCTGCCAGTGCTGCCAACGCACTCGCCGGCGGGGCGGCTGCCAAAATGTTCACGCCAGGAGCGGAAACATCCGGCTTGACCTGCCCCGATCCCTGCACCGGCCCGCGCGAGCTGAAGCTAGCCATCGCGGGAGTGAATATCGTCGCTTTGTTGATGCGAATTTGCTTCGCCGAAAGGCCCGTGGGGTTTGAACCAATGATCGACATTAACAATTCGCCATTCGCTTTCGAGAAGCCGAGAGCTGGTATGACGGTTTTATAAGCGGTTACGGCGGTAATCTCGCCGTCGACGTTGTTGTAAATGACGGCTGCAACGGCACCGGCAGCCGCCGCGTTGCTTGCCTTGACCACGAACAAACCTGTTCCGGCGCTAATCGGAAAACCAGCCGGCGTTGAAACGGTGCTGCCGCGTTGAATCAGCGCGATGTTGCCTGAGACAGCCGCAGGAAAGTCGGTCGGCTTCTCACCAAGGCCGCAGAACACATAATTCTTTGTGATGTTGGTGGTGACTGCGGCTGATCCTCCAAGTGGGAAAGCATTCATGCCCGCAGCGCTGCCGTCCGTCACATCGATTGTGTTGTTGCCCGTGCCCGGATCATTCGAGGCGGCAACTGCAATTACGCGCCGGCCGGCCGCCGGAGAGCCCAGCGTGCCTTCGTTCGGTCCAGAGTTGCCGGCTGCCGCTACCACCGAGCAGCCGAGCAAGGTCGCATTGTCGGAAGCGACCGCAGTTGCTTCGTCCGGGCCGCCACCTCCACCGAGGCTCATGCTAATCACATTCGCTATTGGCTTCGGCTGTAAATCGACTGTGGTTGGCGACACCGCGTCTTCGATCGCCATCACAATGTTCGAAGTAAAACATCCGCCGATCGCGCCGGTTGCGGAACCAACTGTCGAGAGCGAATCGCTGCACACTTTGTAAGACATCAACTTTGCTTGGGGCGCAACGCCGTGCAAAGGAATGTCATCCACCGTTCCGGGAATACCATCCGGGCCCGGCGCCGAGGCAAGGTAACCAGCGATCGTCGAAGATACGTGCGTGCCATGGCCGAAACCGTCAGTAATGATGTCGGCCAGCGGCAACTGGTACACGACTTTTTGATTGGCTGGAACCGAAGCAGAGTTCGGCGATATCCCGAGTCGCGGCGGAGTCGCATCCCCACCAAACATCGGGTGTGTCCAATCTATGCCCGTATCGATGACTGCTACATAGATTCCCTGACCTTCATTTCCATCGGGGAAGTTCGCAAACGGTGTCATGTCGTTTGGATTTTTTCCGTAGAGTTTCGCCGCGCCAATGTAGGGTACGCTCTTGAATAGCTCGGGATGAAGAACCCCATTCGCATGAACCTTCTTAACGCCACTCATGTTAGCGATCGTCGGCACCGCGGCTTCAGGAACCGTCAGGGTCACGCCGTTGTAAACCAGCGTGTAGCGCAACGCCACATTTCCGGCGACGTTCCCGGCAGCGTCCTTCACGGCGACCGTCTGCAACTGAAAATTTATCCCGCTGCTGTTCAACGCATTCAGAAACTGATCCTGCGCTGCAGTCAGACTGTTGCGATACGTCTGCACCTGATCGTTCGATGGCAAGGCCCCGCTCCGCTTAAGCTTCGCGGCATAGACCGCCCCAGGATCGTCGCGAAACTCGACGATGACTGAAACTGTGTTGGTGCTGGTGCCCGCGCTTGAAATCATGAAGGGCACAGTGAGCAGAGTCGTGGCGATTGCGGCGCCGGCGAAAAATCGCAGAAATCGAAACATGGTGAACCTCCTCGAGTGTTTCAAAGAAAACTGGAATCTGCATTGGAACTATGAGCAGGTTAGGGAAGCTGCCTTGAGGAATACTTGAGCAAGGGTTGAGAAGAGACTTGAGAAGACGAGGTAATAGAAATGCAATCGATTTGAAAGGTCGAAGTCTTCATCGTACACGCAGCAAATTGAGTTTGCAGTTGCGAAACTTATTGGTCTGAAATCAGTAGTAAGCGATGAAAGAAAAGGTGGCGAACTCGCTTCCGAGGCCGCCACCTTTGTTGAGAGGCCGTCCGGCACATAAACGGTGCCGTGATTAGCAATAACGAAGATGCAATTGATTTGAAAGCTTGGGCGAGCAGCGTTGACTGTGTGTCAAAAGGCCGACCCTGAGGGAGCGCTTGCTTCGGAGACAATACCCTTTAGACAGTAACCAAGGTAGACTCGGTTTCTTCTCTCAGCTTCTCAGCCTGGTAATGAGTCGTCAGTGCGTTGATGAATGGATCAAGCGATCCATCCATTACCTGATCGAGCTGATGAATGGTAAGGCCGATGCGGTGATCGGTGACACGGTTTTCCTTGAAGTTATAGGTGCGAATCTTTTCTGAGCGATCGCCGCTGCCCACCATCGAACGCCGGTCGCTCGCGATAGCCTCGTGCTGCTTTTGTTCTTCGATCTCTTGTAGTCGAGCACGCAGGACGCGCATGGCTTTTTCGCGGTTCTTGATTTGTGATTTTTCGTCCTGCATCGAAACGACGACGTTGGTGGGAAGGTGTGTGATGCGGACTGCTGAATAGGTCGTGTTCACAGACTGCCCTCCGGGGCCGGAAGAGCAGAACGTATCAATACGCAAGTCTTTTGGATCGATCTTGACGTCGACGTCTTCAGCTTCCGGTAGGATCGCGACGGTAATCGCTGAAGTATGAATGCGTCCGCTGGCTTCGGTTTGCGGAACGCGCTGGACGCGATGCACACCGGATTCGTGTTTCAGTTTAGAATAAACTTTGTCGCCTTCGATCAGCGCGACCGCTTCCTTGATGCCGCCAATTCCCGTTTCTGAGGCGTCGAGAATTTCCATCTTCCAGCGCTGACGCTCGGCGTAACGCGCGTACATGCGCAGAATATCAGCAGCGAACAGCGATGCTTCATCACCGCCGGTGCCGGCGCGAATTTCCAGAATCACGTTCTTTTCATCATTCGGGTCGCTGGGAACCAGCAACAGCTTGAGATCGCTTTCGGTTTGTTCACGCCGTGCCTGCAACGCTTCAATTTCTACCCGCGCAAGTTCGCGCATCTCTTCGTCTTCTGCGGATTGCTGCAGCTCGAACGCGCCGGAGAGTTGCGCTTCGATATCCTTTAAATTTCGATACTTCTCGACAATTTCACCAAGGCTGCGATGCTGCTTCGCAGCCTTTCCATACGCAGAAGGATTCGACAGCAGCTCCGGCGAAGAGAGTTCCTGCGTCAATTCTTCGTAACGCGTTTCGATTTGTGCGAGTTTGTCGAGCATGGTTTATGTCCGATAAGCTTCAGCTTGTCGATTTTCTTGATTTTTGCTGATTAAGAGCCACAATCGAAAGGAACGACAAGCTGAAGCTTATCGAACACTCACGATAACGGTGCCAATTGCGCTTCCGTTGGCTTTGGCTCCAATTTCAAACTCTCCTTCAGTGCTTGGAGTGCCACTTCCAATTGCGAATCATCAGGCTCTTTCGTCGTGATGTTTTGGAGCCAGACTCCGGGCCGCGTAATTAATTTAAAGAACGCGCCACTCTCCTTCCTGGCCGACAGGCGAATGATCTCGTACGAGATGCCCGCGACTACGGGTATCAAAGCGATGCGCACCAGAAAATTGAAAAGCAAAGAATCGAACTTGATTACTGAAAAGAGCAAAATCGAAACCAGCATTACCACCATCAGAAAGCTGGTGCCACAGCGCGGATGTTGCCGCGGTTGCGGACGCGCATTATCGACAGTGAGTTCGAGCCCTTTCTCCCACGTGAACACGGTCTTATGTTCGGCGCCGTGATACTCGAAGACGCGTCGAATGTCTTTCAGCAAAGAAAAGCTGAAAATCATGATCAGAAAAAACGTCATACGAATCATTCCGTCGATCAAATTGAATCCAACCGACGGTCGCACCGGATGAAGGTAGCCACGAACGGAGTCCCACGTGCGCGCATACCACGGCTGTTCCGGGTGCGCAGCCGTCCCCGCCTGCTGTGCGTTGGTATCATTGCCCGTATTACTTACCCGGTCGCTACCGCTCCCGGTACTGACTGCTGCTTGCGGCGTCCATCCCGCCGCCACGAAGAGAGCGTTCGTCAACAGCAGTGGTGCGGCAACGAACAGGAGCACGTTGAAAATCAGAGCAAAGGCGATCGAGCTGGCCGCTGCAGCAGTGCCCCCTTTTTTCAATTCATCTTTCGGACGCTTTCTGGTCGGAATGGGGAACAGACCGGGCAGGGCGCCAGTCAAACCGGCGAAGTCGCCTTCGCCCTCTATCACCGCCGGCGTCAGAGCAACTTCGATTTCTGCGGCCTTCGCTTCTTCAGCTTCCGCGAATGCTTCGCTCGCGGAGTAGTTAAGAGCCTTGATGCCGAGACCCATCGATTGAATTAGCACGGCGCTGCCGCGCAGTACGGGCAGCTTCAGGATTGGATACTTATCGCTCCATTTAGGAAGAACTGCCGCCGTGTTAACGATAGTCCCGTCAGCTTTACGCACCGCGATCGCGTAAGCGTTCGGCGTACGCATCATGACGCCTTCGATTACCGCCTGGCCGCCTACTATCAAATCTCTTTCGTTCGTGCTCATTCTCGCTCTCTCCGATTCATCGAAACGAGTCCCGCTGCTCCTTCAATCGTGAAGATCCTTCGTCTTTAGATGTCGGGTTTGCTACGGCCTTATTGCTAAACGCCCTTGTAAACAGGCATCACACACTTGCAATCAATAGTTCTCACAATAATGCCGGCGATTTGATTCTGGCCGCTCTTTTTCCGATGCATAGAGCGGACAGCGTCGAATGACGCCGGCATCGTTCATCTCAAAGATTGCTAATGTCTTCGCATTGCGTCTGAGCTTCTATGCAGAGTCACGGCGTGGACACCGCTTCAGTCGCCGCCTTCTTACCATAACGCCGATTGAAACGATCCACGCGTCCCGCCGTGTCAACCAGCTTCTGTTTGCCCGTAAAAAAAGGATGGCAAGCCGAACAAATCTCAACGTGCAAATCCCCTTTGCGCGTCGAGCGCGTCTTAAAAGTCTCGCCACAAGCGCAAGTGACAGTGATTTCTTGATATTCAGGATGAATTCCGGGTTTCATTTTGTCTCTCACCTTAATATTGTTGTCAGTTAGTCGTATAGACGAAACGGTACATGATACGAGTCCCACCTCTGACCCGTCAAGCCAGCGAACCCTGAAGTTTTTCGAATGATTCAATACGTTAACCCTGGAATCCTTATCGGTGCCAAGGGGATATTCCTTTTGATAGTTTAGCCACCGGCCGCTCGTAAAACGATTGACGTAACTACGTTATAAGTATAAGCTCTGCGGAACGTTCCAAGGTTAGCGGCGTTCTTTGCGGTTTAATCCTGCGGAGATTGCCCAAAACGGCTCTGACTGTCGTAACTTTCTACATCCCCGAACAAGGAGACTTCCCGAACCAATAATTTTCACTTACGCGGAGGAACCTTACATGAAGAAAACTCTCGGAATTGTCATGGCGGTGACCCTGTTTGCGGGGAGCGGACTATCTTATGGACCGCGCGGTCACGGTTTGGTAGGCGCAATCGCGGACCGGCGTGTTGCGAAGAACACATCGGTCAAAGCCAAGGTCAATCAACTTCTTGATGGGCTGACGTTGCAGAGAGTCGCGACGCTCCCGGACGAGATCAAAACCTGGGACAGCAATCCCAACGCTTTTCATCTCACCGGTCATCAAGGGCTTGAGGATCAGCTGCGCGCATTTGTGGCTGCGAATCCAAATCCGAAGCCGGGCCAATCTAATCCGCCGGGCGTACCGTCGCACCATGAGTTTCACTTTACAGATGTTCCCGTATTCGGAAACGAACAGTACTCCCCTGGAGATGTGGGGAGATCGCATTTCGATATTGTCCAGATGGTTCCATTCTGTATTCGCGTGCTGAGGGGCGACGAGCCTGAGAACAATCCTCGCGCAATAACGAAGTCTGTGGCGTTGATTCTGCTCGTTCATTACCTCGGTGACATTCATCAGCCGCTGCACGTCGGCGCGGAGTATTTTGACGCTCAAGGAAATCCGTTCGATCCCTCGACCGCGAATCCTGGTTTTGCCGATCAAGGGGGAAACAAACTAACTCTGTTTACATTTGTCAGCGGCAAGCTGATCGCGAGAGGGTTAGCACGCAAGGAGCCTACTAATTGGAAATTAACCGGCGCAGTCGATACGTGGGCCGAACAGTTGGCCAACGAGATCATTCCGATTGCGCGCGAGGCGCATACGAGGCTGGAATTCACGAACATTAAGATCGCTCCAGGTTCGATACCGGGTAAGGACGATATCAAGAGCGGTCGCGTGTCGGAGAAAAAACAGTCGGGCGGAATGTTTTATGCTAACTGGGCCGCCGCGACCGTGAAAACAGAAATTCACAAGGGAGGTTGGCGTCTGGCGGCGTTGTTGGAAGAGATACTTCAATAGCAGGAATGACAACACAGTCGTTGGCGCTCTCGTCATACTAGCGTTCGATGTGCCCGCCTTAGGTGAAAAACTGGACAGGCTGAGGCGATCCGGGAAGGAATTTCATTGGCCCGATCTGCGACGCTGATCTTCGTCCAATACTCCTCGGCAAAGCTTCAGGCGAAAGTCAGGACTCGTTTCGCCGCCGGCTGGAGAAAGGGGTGGCGCAATAGTGAGTAACTGAACCCGCTGGCTAATTCCAAAGTTAAAGAGTCTTCTGCACTTCGTCATGAATTAGATCAAAGCATACGAAGAAATCGTTGATTTCATCGCTGCCGGGACCACTCCGAAAGATGTCATTTCCTGCCGTCCGTCAGAGACGGCACAGGAACGCGTTGCCGATTTGTTGGCGCGTGAAAAAGAGGGTGAATTGTCGCCCACCGAAAAGTCAGAACTTGACCATTACATGCAGCTTGAGCATTTGATGCGTTTGGCAAAAGCCCGCGCGCGTGACTTCTTGCCGAATGAGTAACCGCGTCGGTCCCGAAACGAGGCAGCTTGTTGCGAGCCGCGCCAATTTCATTTGTGAGTACTGCCTCATAGCTGAAGAAGACGCTTACTTCAGATTTCAAGTCGAAAATATCATCAGTCGCAAACACAGCGGTTCTTCAGAATTGGAGAATCTGAGTTTCGCGATCGTGATAAGTCGAATTAAGCAGCGGCCACCTCGTCAGGTTGCGGTTGCGTAATTTCTAGAGCACTAATGCTAAAATCTGACCGGAGGTAACATATGAGTGAGGCCAAGACAATTGATTCGCCAGCCGACGAGTCCAACGCCGACAGACTTGCGGTCATTGACTATATTGAAAAGATAGACCGAATTAGACGGCAGATGGCGGAGGATGAAAAAGAAATTAGCCAGCTAAAAACCGAGACCCGAGAAATTCTCACCAGGCTCGAAGCCGCATAGTCATGTGGAAGCAAATTCTCGAACTGGCAAAGCGGTTGTTCATGTTAGCGGAAGACACAAAGCGCAACCGCGATGAGATCAGAGAATTGCGAGAGGAAGTCCGCCGGCTGACGGGAGCGGTCGAACGGCTGGCATATGAGATCCATCGGGTCAGCGATAAAGAAGGACATGAACGAGAGCAGTTGACGTTGCGCTTGGAAAACGAGCTATTGAAATTTGAGCGTCGGCTACCTCCCGCCAAATAGAAACCATAAAAGACAAGAATTACGTCGAAGTGAAAAGGGTCTGAAAGTGGACTGGAGACCGAGAGGGAATTCATTGGGACCGATCTGGGCGAAGACTCGTTTCGGCGGTGGCTGCAGGAGCGCTCGACCAACGGTGACTAAACGATGATGGGCAAACCATAACGCGATACGAGTCGAGAAATCGAATGAAAAGCTGGACCACAAACGGTAAGATCGAGCGCGCGGGCGAAAAGATTCTTGAAATGGTGGAAATATATTTAACTGAGCGGCAAGACGCCGCCGGTAGGGTCCATTGGAATGGGAGCTTCTATATACCTGTCGGTAAGAATGTCGAACCAGGAGTATATCGCCTTACGCTTTTGGATAATCAATCGTGCGAAATTGTTGTCAGTAAGCCTTCACCTACCAGCATACATGTGCCGAGAGAAGTTAGCTTCGAAGGAACGCGCAGCGCTTGAGTACAGACGCGGGAGGACACCATGACACAAATGGCGCTTATTATGGGAACGGTTCTGTCGGTGATGTGCATCGCGGGACAAGAGAACACGTGGAAATACATTGGTGCTACGCGACACATCAAGGTTTATTACAACCCGGCCAAAATCAAAGATAAGGGAAACAATATTCGACAGGCGTGGCTCAAAGAGGTCCCATCGTCTGAAGCGGACCGACAGTCTGTAATCGCAGAGAACAAGAATAAGAAAACGGATTTCAGTGATTACGTCTATACACTGAACTTGGAAGAACACGACTGCGAACACCAGCGAAGCCGTCCGCGCCAGTTGGTCTTTTACATTCTAAGAACGATGTAATTGACCTGGTTGACTTCACCGATCCACCGAATTTTGAAATGAAGGATCACGTGATCGCGCTTCGGGGTTTTGAAGAAAAAGCTTGCTATCGTG
>WNGL01008436.1_pt1 | contig 12052 bp, 11 predicted proteins | sample 5400591 | NCBI WGS metagenome assembly WNGL01 (sample SAMN13153377, study PRJNA577476) | soil metagenome | isolation source: 80 cm soil or saprolite under Garry oak tree replicate 1 | place: USA:California | collected 2016-06-15
GCGGCCTGACCCGCGACCAGCAACACAAGCTCGTCATACGACGGACGCTGCGGCTCGACCCCGGACACCCGGGAACCCTGTCACACCAACCAACCCACGTCGATCAAGACACGCCGAGGACTCAAGCTGAACACGTACGGTGATCTGGTCGACCACGGCCGAATACCGGGCCGCGTCTGGCGCGGTGTTCTTCTGGGCGATTCGTCGGTAGCGGCGCCCGGCGTGGTCGAACTCGCCGCCGTTGGGGACGGCTCTGGTGGCGGCGAGGAATGCGGCCTGCTCGTTGCGGTGGCGTTCGGCGCAGGCGACCAGGGTCGGCAGGTGGGGCAGCCGCTCCCGAACCCGCTGGTGCATCTGCGCGGTGACCTTCCGCTTGTGTTTGGACTGCCCGGCGGTGTCGGACTTGCGGATGGGGATGGGCGCGGCCCACGGTACCCAGCTCGGGTCTTCCAGCGCCCATTCGGCGATGTCGAGGTAGAACGCCCGCACGGTGGTGAAGATCTCGCGTACCCCCGGCGGGGTTGGCCGGCCACGTCGACCCGTTTGAGGGTCTGCAAGCGTTGTTTCCATGCCGCGACCACCTCGGTGGGCAGGTGCAGGGTGTCGATGTCGGGGTGGTGGTGTTCGATGTCGGCCCAGAACTGGCCGACCAGCACGCTGGCCATGCTGCGCAGGGTGCTGAAGTCCAGGCCGGGTCGGCGCTCGTCGAGGTAGCGGATGAGCAGGTCACGCACCGCACCGTTGCGGATCTTGTAGAGGTCGACCAGCTCCGCGGTGGTGCGTGGCGGCAGCCGCAGCGCTTGCGGCATGGACTCCTCGGCGGGGATCACTCGCAGCGCGCGTAGCAGGTCCCACGCGGCGTGCGCTCCGGTGCTCTTGCGTTCCTTGCTTCTGTGTTGTTGCCAGTCGCGGTATTCGTGAAGGTCGTCCACGGTGAGCTGGTCGATGCCCCGGCCGGTCACGATCACCATCCGGGTGATCGCGCGAATGCCGTTACCGGCGTTGGCCGGCAGCATCCGCAGCTCGGCGGCGGCCTGTTCCAATCGAGCGAACAGGTCCGGGCGGCGCAGGCGGCGGGTCTGCTCGAACAGTCCCTTGGCGTGGAAGTTGGTGAAGACCCCGTAGTCGGGCAGGATGATCCGGCACAGCACCAGCACGGCCAGGCCGGCAACGACCTCGTGGTGCTTGGACGTCGGGCCGCGTGGGTCGTCCGGGTCGATGATCAGGTTGATCAAGTCGGGTTGCCGGCCGGCGCCGCAGGACAGCCACCGCTGCTGCCAGCCCTCGCCGGGATACCCGGCCAGCCAGGCCAGCACTCTGGCGGCGCCGCGCCGGCGCGCCGCGCGTTCCTTCTGCGGTGCGCTGGCCCGCCAGGTGGGCAGGTCGTCGACCAGGGCGAGAACCTGCTCGATGGACGCCTTGTCGGCGGGCCCCACCCGCCGGCGTAGGTCGGCCGCCGCACGGCGGCGCCGCATACGGGGCGTGCTGTCCACCGGCGTTACCGGTGCGTCGGTGCCGGGGATGGTGGTGGCGGTCACCGGCCACCCGCCCCGAACAGCACGGCCATGTCGGCGGCGTCATAGCCGGCCGCAGGTGACGGGGCAGGCGCGGTGACGCCCGCCTCCCGGTCGGCAAGGTACCGGCCGACCCGGGAGATCACCTCGTGGTCGTCCTCCTCCAGGTAGATCTGCGTGGTGGTCAGGTGGGCGTGGCCGAGGATGACCTGCACGTCGCGCAGCGACAGCCGCTGGTCACGGACCATCCGCAGCGCACACGTGTGCCGCATGTCGTGCATCGACCAGTTGGTACCCAGCGCCTCGTTGGCGCGGCGCAACACCGCCCGCAACGCGTCGTAGGTCAGCGCCCGGCGCAGCAGCGGGCCGTCATCACCGAGCCGGCGTCGCCGCACGGTCAGCCACAGCGGCTCGTCCGGCGTGAGCTGGCCCACCTCGACCAGGTAGAGCCGCAGCCACACGAACGCGTCCGGGCTGGCCGGCAACCACTGCTGCGCGCCGCTGCCCTTACGCCGCACGCGGACCAACTGCTCGCCCCAGTCCACGTCGACGCTGCGGATGCCCAGCAGCTCACCGGCCCGCGCGGCGGTGCTGATCGCCAACGCCAGGATCGCCCGATCCCGGTTGCAGCGCATCGCGCCGAACAGGTCCAGCCACCGCTCATCCGGCATCGCCCGCGGACGCCGCTTGGGCACCGACGGGTTGTACCGCAGCCGGCCTTCGGCCCGGTAGGGCTCCAGCGGATTGTGATGCGCGTTCGGCCGCCCGCCCCGCAGCCGGTGACGCGGTACCGGATTGACCAATGGACCGGCGCCCAGCTCGATCCAGTATTCGTAGAACGAGCGCAACACCGCGTTGCTGTGGCGCACCGTCCGGGCCTGGTAGCTGTCGCCCCGGTACTGCTTGCGGGTGATCGGATTGACCCGGCCAGCCGTCTTCGCCGACCTACGCCGCGGCGCCCGCCGGGTGATCGCGGCCCGCCCCAACCACAACACGAAGTCGCGAACCTCCACCGAGGTCACCCTGTCCCACTCGACCCCGACCACCCGAAGGAACCGCCACCACCGTTGCAGCGCATAGCAGTAGCTGCGCACGCTGCCGGCCGCGTTCCCTCGCGCCATAAAGTCGCGCAGGAACCGGGCAACCGGCTCGACCAACTCTCCGTCGGCGTCCAGCACCACCCAAGGCACCGGCCCACTCGACCTGGCCACCCGGCCCCACCTCGGCAGCCGGATCGCATCAACATCCCGGACAACACCGTCCAACATCACGCAACCCCCCAACTTGCTGCATGAGTCGTACCGGCCTAAACGATCAACCCCCACCACGACACGCGGTCATCAGCTCCGTAGTCCGGTCAACACGTCGGCTTCGGGAATCTTCAGCACGTCGCCGGGACGGATAGGCGCGGTCATCGCCGGGTCCTCACGGCAGGTCCCGCCACTGGTAGCGCACGTCGCCCAGGTCGACGCCGACCGTCACCTGCTCCAAGGCGTGCGCCAGCGCCTGGCGCTGTTCCTCAGCCGTCAGCTCGGACCCGGGCTCCGCAAACAAGTACCAGAACGCCTGCCACACCAACGCTTCCAGCAACTCCGCTGGCACCAGTGGCCGTGGGCAGTGGATGTTGCGGCAGCCGTAGAACCGCCGGTCTGGCGAGAGGAGAGCCGGCTCTAGGCTCAACCCGCACGGGCCGCACCAGGCCAGATCCCGCAGCAGGTACCGGTCATCTACCTCGGAAGGTGGTGACATCGCCCAGGTCATTGCGGTCCTCGTCCCTCGTAAGCGGATGGGGGTGCGACGGCCGCGTCTCCTCGAATGACAACGACCGCCGCACCCCGGCTTGGAGGGCACCGAAACGGGCGGGCTCATTGAGAACGGCAGGGCCGGTACACCGTTATCCGCTTGTCCGTCCGGCACCCGTCCCGGTGCCATGACCCCACCCTCACGGGCGATGACGTTCGGTCACACCACGGTCACGTTGACCTTGAAAACGAGAATTCCCCATGGGTGGGGAATCTCTGCACCATCCGTGTTCAGGATGTCCTTGGACGCGGTTACCGGTCGTACCATCCACCCAAGGGGTCGCGTCGGAACGGGCGCAAATCCGTTGACACGCAAGGAGGTCAGCAGTGGAGCCAGCCAGGCGCAGCCGCCGGGCTGAGATCGCCAGCCTCCGTGCCGACTTGGCCGCCAAGGGCGCACCCCTGCGTCAAGTCGCGCAGGTCATCCGTGCTCGCTACAACCTCAACTCCCGCGTCGCCTACCGCCTCGCGGGTGGCCTGACGCAGCAAGAGGTCGCCGACCGCTGGAACGAGCTGTGGCCCTCCCAAGACGGCCAGCTGCCCATCACTCACAAGCACGTCAGCTACTGGGAAGCCCGGCCGTTGCCTACCGGCCGACCGCCGTCGCCGGATACGCTCAACCGTCTCGCCCGGATCTACCGCACGAGCGCGGCTGAACTCCTGGACGGCGAGGACCATACGGAAGGCCTGACCCCGCTCCTGTCGGGCTCACTCCGGTTACGGCCGGTCCGGCCGTCCCCGCCGTCCTGGCTCGGGCGGAGCCTGCCGACGTCCTCAGCCGCGTTGACACCTTCATCGCCGAAGCCGGCTCCACGCTCGTCAGTCGCGAGTCCACCTACCAACAACTTGTCCAAGACCTCATCGAGTGGGCCTGTCGTATGAAACGTCGTGACATCTTGCAGTGGCTGAGCTGGGCGGCCGCAGCCGCCGCAGCGGCGCCCGTCCTGGACGGTCTCTACCCCGGCGAACAACAGCGTGTCGCGGCTGCCTTCGCCGCTCCCTCCCGAGTTGACGCGAGCGTTGTCGAACACATCGACGCCGTGCTGTGGCGTTGCATGCGCCAAGACGACGCTCTCGGACCTCAGGCCGCGCTCGACACGACACTGGCCCAGCGCCAGCTCGTCCGCAGCCTCCTCGCCGATGCCCCGGATGCCATGCGCCCGCGCCTGCTGTCCCTGTACGCCAATATGTCGCGCTTCGCCGGTTGGCTATCCTTCGACCTGGGTAACTACCCGGCCGCAAGCGACTACTACGAGACGGCCCGAGCCGCCGCCCACGAGGCCCAAGACACCGAGCTAGGCGCGTTCGTCCTGTGCAACCTGAGCCACCTGGCAACCTGGCGGCGGCAGCCGCGCATCGGGATCGACCACGCCCTCGCCGCAATGGGCTGGGCCACCCAGACCGACGACAAGCGTCTCCAGGCCTACGCCTACGACGTGGCTGCCCGGGCCTTCGCCATGGACGGCCAGGACAGCGCGGCCCTGAACGCCCTTGACCAGGCCCGGCGCGCTCTCAACGAGTCCGACGACCGGCCCACCACGCACGTCTACTTCTTTGGCGCCGGGCAACTCGCCAGCACCGAAAGCACCTGCTACCTCTACCTCGGCCAGACCGAGCGAGGAGCCGGTGCCGCAGAGCGCGCCCTGGTTGACATCGACGGCTCGTTCGTGCGCAACCTGGCGATGACCTCCCTACGGCTCGGGGTCTGCCGGCTGCGCAGCGACAAGCCCGACGTCGCCGGCGGGGCGGCCGCCATTGCGGATGCCGCCCGCCTGGCCGCCCACAACCGCTCCGCCCGACTGGTCGGCCAGCTCCGGGCCGGGTGGCGGGAGCTGGAACCCTGGCAGGACGCGCTCGAGGTCAAGGACGTGCGCGACCAGCTCGCCCTCTACGGCGTGGCCTGAGCCGTCCGCAGATCGTCCAGGCTGTCGCGCAGGTACACGTCGAACATCGGGGCAGCGGCGGTCGGGCCGCCTTCGACCTGGCCCACCTGGTGCCAGCCCCAGTGCTCATAGATCCGCTTGGTGTCCGTGGCCGTGGGCTGGACCGTCAGCGTCGCCCGCTCCTCGCTCCGACTGCCGAGCAACGCGTCGTGCAGCTTCCGCCCGATGCCCTGGCCTCGATACGCCTGCCGGACGGCGTAGTCGAACAGCAGGAACGTCCGGCCGGGCCACTCGCTCGTCACCTGGACCGACAACGGCTCGACGAGCCGTGACCAGCGTTTCGTGTCCGGCGGCACGGCGAAGCCGTACGCGAACCCCACCAGCTCGTCCCCGATCCAGGCCACCGCGATCCCATAGGTCGGGTCCTCCAACAGCCCGGCTAGCCGTTCCCGGTGCAGCTCCGACTCGTCGTCGCGCCAAAAGAACGGTGGAGCCGAGAACACCTCGTCGTACAGGTTGCAGATGGGGTCCAGCAACTGACGGGCCAGGTTGGCACCGCCGAGGTCGATGCGCAGGGCGTCGGTCACCCACCAAACCTATTGGGTCAACGGCCTGGCCCGCTGCCCGCGCGATCCAGGCTCCCCGGATCGCGCGGGCTTGCTCTCTTACTGTGTTCCTGGGCTCTGTCAGCCCTGGCTTCCCAGATAGATCAGTCCGGCCAGGGCCAGACCGCCCAGGGCGGTCAGCGCCACCCGCTTCTTGGTGCGCTGGCGGGCCGCGATCTGGATGGCCTCCACGAGGACCGAGACGGTCTGGTTGGTGGGGTACGGCAGCAGGACGCCCCGTACGACCTGGATGACCGCCTCGCCCTCGGGACTGCCCAGCCACCGGGCGAGTGGCGGCGTGTCGCCCCAGAGAGCGTCGATAATCCGGTCCACCGGTACCGGACGGGCGCGTTCGACGGCGAGCAGCTTGAGCAGCGTGCGCGCCTTTCGGCTGCCGATCCCGGGCACCTCGGCGCCGCCACCGGCCGGCTGGGCCACGAAAGGTCCCGCCAGGCGGATGGTGACCGTACCCGTGCCGGCCGCATGCACCGTGCTCACCCCCGTTAGCCTACGATCGCCGGTGCGGCAACGGGGGAAGCCGACATTTCACGCGTGCGCCGCGTACCGCCAGAAGTCCCGCATCAGTGCGGGTGCGGTCGGTCCGGCCATTTGGACCTGGCTGAGCAGGATGGTGACGGTACCGGTGGATGCGGTCAGGTGCGCTGCGGTTCCGGTACCGCCGATCCAGCCGTAGCGACCGGGCAGGTTCCAGGCGTCGATGGTCTCCACGTCGACCGAGCCGCCGAAGCCCCAGCCCTGGCCCTCCAGGAACAGCCGGCTGGCATCGCGCTGGGCCTGGGTTAGCTGGTCCGTGGTCATCTGCCGTACCGACCCGGGCGAGAGCAGCCGGCGGCCGTCGACGGTCCCCTCGGCGAGCAGCATGCGGGCGAAGCGGTACCAGTCGTCGACGGTCGAGACCAGCCCGCCGGCGCCGGACGGGAACGCCGGCGGGCTGCTCCACTGCCCGTTCGGGGCGTCGACGAGCTGCAGACCGCCGGCCGGATCGGTGCGGTAGTAGCTGGTGAACCGGTCGAGCTTGCCGGCCGGTACGAAGAACCCGGTGTCGACCATCCCGAGTGGCTCGAGCAGCCGCTCGGCCAGGAACTCGGGCAACGGACGGTCGGCGACCCTCGCGATCAGCACGCCCTGGATGTCGGAGCAGGTGTTGTACAGCCACGCCTCGCCCGGCTGGTACAGCAGGGGAATACGCGACAGCGCCGCCATCCACTCCTGCGGCGCCGCGACGAGTTGCGGCTGCGGCGGTCCTTGTTTCAGCTCGCTGAACAACGGTTGGACCGCCGGCAGCGAGAAATCGGACGGAAAGCCGTACCCGGAACGGAAGGTGAGCAGGTCGAACACGGTGATCGGTCGCGCCGCCGGTACCATGTCGTCCAGCGGAGCCCCGGGCGTACGCACGACAGCCGGTGCCGACAGCTCCGGCAACCAGTGCCCGACCGGTTCATCCAGGGCGATCCGACCATCCTCGATCAATATCATCACCGCCGCGGCGATGATCGGTTTCGTGGCCGACGCGATCCGGAAGATCGAATTCCTGGCCATCGGACGCGTGCCGTCCAGGTCGGCATGGCCCGCGGCCGCAACCTCGACCCGGTCACCGCCCCGCCACCAAACCCACCGCGCCCGGCACCGATCCGTCGCGGACGTACTCCGCCAACACGCCGTGCAGGTCCGTCATTGGTCCACCTTCTCTGCTGTGAGATCGAAAGGATGACCGTCGCAGCGACGAAAACTCATCGGAGGACCCCGGACCGGGCGGTGCCCCGCGCCGATCGGCCGGCCACCGGCGACGTTGGGACGGCGGGCATGCCGACCATCGCGGGAGGGGCCGGCCCGCCAAGAAGAGCTATCGTGGCCACCTCACCTGGGCTCGCACCACGGCACGACGCTTTGCCAGCAAAGGGGGCACACGACGGATGAGCAGGATTATCGGGCACTATGCTCCCTGGTTCCTGGCCACACTGGTCGGCGCGCTCGTCGTGCTGACGCTGATTCCGGCCGTCTCCACACTTGTTCCTTGGCAGGTCCTGTTGGCGCTGCTGGTTGTCGCCTTCCTCCTGGGTCTTTCCATCCTCGCCCACAACCGACGCCTCTGCGAGCGGTGCATCGCGTCCCTGCCGCTGGACGCCGCCACGGTGGCTGGCCGGTACGCCGTCCGCTTCCGGGTCGCGCACCTGTTCGAGAGCAGGCTCTTCGCGCTCTGTTACCTGGGCGCGCTGGTCGGCTCGTCCCTCCTGTATTCCCACCCCGTCGGCCGGTACGGCTGGGCCGTGGCCGAGGCGTCCCTCGGGTACCTGCTGCTCGTCTACGTCACCCACCAACGGCTCCAGCCGTGGTGCCCGCAGTGCAAGAACGGCGGAGAGGAACAGCCGGCTCGCCCGACGCCGACTCCGGTGTCCACGGGTGTCTGACCGCCCGGCACAGGTCCGGAATCCCGCCTACGACCAGCCCTGTAGGCCCGCACCGTAGGGGGTACAGCGGGTTTCCGTACGTGGTCGGCACGGTCTGGCCGGCGTTGATCCGCGCGCGGATATCGGCACGTTCGGCATCGGTGGCGCCGAGGTCGTAGGGCAGGTCCCAGTTCTCCACCGCATCGGCGAGGACGTCGGTACCGCCCGGCCATCACGTACGGGCGGGGCAGGACGAGAAGCACCACCACCGGAACACCCTGGCTCCGGAAGTTCTGGATGATGGCGAGCTGATCGGCGGGCAGATACGGTCGCCCGGGCGGTGCCGTACATCCGGACGTAGCGGCCGGTTCCGCTGACGTTCAGCGTCTGCGTGCCACCGGTACCGGTGGCAGTGCTGTAGATGCTGGTCCAGGTTGAGGCGTCACGGAGGCTCATGACATCTCCATGGCGCCGGACCTCTGGTCGCTCGGCCCGCGTAGAGGCAGCGCGGGCCGGGCGACCGGCTGAGAGGTGGACTACGGATAGCTGACGAGGTCGACCGGTACCGTGGCGGTGCCCTGCGCGGCGGCGGCGCCGGTGGTGTTGATGACGTGGTCGATGGTTCCGTTGCCGCCGAGCGAGACGGTGAGCAGGTCGTGGAACCTCACATCCGGGTTGGTGGGTGCTTCGAAGCCGCGGTCGGCATGGATGGTGGGGTCCACGTTGAAGTAGCAGTAACTGCCCATGCCCCAGGCTTCGTGGGTGGTGACTGTGTCAGCGACCTTGTAGGCGGCGTAGCCATTGGCACCGGTACGCCAGGCGGCCTGGTTGGGTGGGTCGTAGGGCATCTCGTTCTGGAAGAAGATGGTGCGTCCGCCGTTGCCATTCCAGATGACTTCGTATTTCTGGTAGTGCTCGACGAACAGGCCGTAGGCGGAGACGTTGGCGCCGTTGACGACCACGCCGGTGTCAGCGGGGTTGGCGGTCCAGCCCACGCCGGTACCGTGGTCGGCCCGCCAGGCCCAGATGTGGTCCATGATGGTATTGCTGCTGTTGACCACCAGGCTGGTGGTGGCTGAGCCGGGTCCGGCACCGCCGATGCGGAAGAACACGTCCTGGATGGTGGTGGGATCACCGGCGTGGCCGGCCGAGGCACCGGTCGGGCCGACCCGCAGCAGCACCGGTGAGTTGGCGGTACCGGCGTCGAACAGCAGCCCGGCCAGCTTGACACCGTCGACGTCGGCGACGTCCATGGCGGTCACGCCGTTGTCCGGCACCAGGGTGGGGAAGCCGAGGCCCAGTACCACGGTGTCCGCCCGGGTGACGTTGACGGTCTGGTTGACGTCGTAGACGCCGGGGGTGAACAGCAGGTTCAGCCCCTGTGCCAGCGCCTGGTTGAGGGTGGCCGCGGAGTCACCCGGATGGGCGACGTAGAACTGCGACAGCGGGATCGAGGTACCGGCGGTGGACCCGCCGGTCCAGGTGCTGCCGGCGGAGTTGGTCCGCAGGGCCGGCACGAACACCTGGTAAGCGCCGGCCGGATCGAGATAGAGGTACGGCTTCTCCCGGCTGACCGGAGTCTGCGCGACGACGGTGTAGGGCGGGTTGGGGAAGCTCTGCGCGGGCGCGCCGAGCACGCCGGAGAACACCATGTTCCACACGCCGTTGCCCCAGCCACCGAGCTGGCTGTCCCGGGTGAACCACTGCTGCTGCGAGTAGGGCCCGACGGTGCCGGTGACCCGGCTGTCGGCGATGTACCCGCCGCTGGCCCAGCCGTACCCGGTCGGGGCCAGGTTCAGGTCGCCGTGGATGTCCATGCGGCGGAACGGGGCGGCCTGCGCCACCGCCCAGCGGGTGAACCCGGCGGAGGGGTAGATGGACAGGTTCTCGGCGGAGCGCCAGAAGTTCTGCGTGGCGTCGCCGTTGAACCAGCCCGCGTCGACCGTCACGTCACCGTTGATGCGTACGTCGTCCGGGTTGCCGCCGAGGCCGGCGATGGAGGTGTAGAAGCCGATCTGGGCGTTGATGCCACTGTAGGTGCCGGGCTTGAACAGCAACGCGTACCGCTGCGCGCCGAACTGGTTGCGTTCCTGCTGGGCGAACACGCTGTCGAGCTGGCTCTGGATGGCAGTGCTGGACATCGACGGATCGAACACGATCACATTGGGGCCCAGCGGCCCGCCGCCGGACACCGGTGACCCCGCGGTGTGCACGACGAGTTCCCACAAGGAGTACCCGTACGGGGTGGCCCGGGCGGTGCCGTACATGCGCAGGTACCGGCCGCTGCCGGACACGTTGAGCGCCTCCGTGCCGCCCCGCCCGGTCGTGGTGGAGTAGAGGGTGGTCCAGGTGGTCGCCTCGGCGGACACCTGGATCTGGTACCCGGTGGCGTAGGCCGCCTCCCAGGTGAGGACCACCTGGCACACCTGTTGGGTGCTGCCCAGGTCCACCTGCAACCACTGCGGATCGGCGAACTGGCTCGACCAGCGGGTACCGGTGTTGCCGTCCACCGCCGCCGTCGCCGGTGTGCCCGCGTTCTCCACCGAGGAGGCGGTGGCCGGCCGGCCCTGCGCCGCGTTGGCGGTACCGCAGGTCGACCCGAGGGTGCCGTAGACCTGGAACTCCCACAGGGAGTACCCGTACGGAGTGGCCCGGGCGGTACCGTACACGCGCACGTACCGCCCGGTGCCGGACACCGTCAGCGTCTGGACGCCGCCGGTGCCGGTACCGGTCGAGTAGATGCTCGTCCACGTCGACCCGTCATCGGATACCTGGATCTGGAACGCGCTGGCGTACGCGGCCTCCCAGTTGAGTACCACCTGGCTGACGCTGGCCGCGGCACCCAGGTCCACCTGCAACCACTGCGGATCGGCGAACTGGCTCGACCAGCGGGTACCGGTACTGCCGTCCACGGCAGCCGAGGCCGGATAGGCGCCGGACTCGGTCGACGAGGCGGTGGCCGGCCGGCCCTGCGACAGCAGGCTCGATGCCGCGCCGGCCTGGCCGGTCGCCACGGTGACGATGACTGCGGCCAGGAGCGCGACTGCGGCGATGGGCAACGCGAGGACGTACGCCGGTCTACGGCGGCCCTCGGGACGGGAAAACGGTTGCATGGCAGCCTTCTGATGGGAGTGGGGGCGACACTCCGTCGACCGGACGGAGAAGCTTCGGAATCCGATGTCGCGCATCGACTTCCGTCTTTGGGAGTTGGTCTTGCAGAGAGAGTCATCGCGGAGTCACGCGAGTGTCAAGGACCCCCGACAAGTGACGTTTGGTGTAACCGAAGATCACAAGTTTGGCTCCCACGCCGGAGACATGCGTGCCGGCCAGGCTCTTTGTCGCCAGCGACGCCCTTTCGTCCGGCGGGCCGGGCGTCATCGTCTACGCCATTTGAAAAAAGGGACATCGCGTCTAAATTTAAGCCTTGGGCGATGTCCTTGAGGAAGTATCCAGGTCGACCTCGGTGGTACGCACACCGTCAACCAGGTGGTCCTGCAATGGGAGACGGCCTACGCGCGGGCCTACCAGATCCAGGTCTCCGCGGACGCTGTCAACTGGACCACCGTCTACTCCGCCGCGGCCGGTACCGGCGGCACCGAAACCCTCAACGTCACCGGCAACGGCCGGTACATCCAGGTGTACGGCACCCAGCGCGCGACGCGGTTCGGCTACTCCCTCTGGGAGGTACAGGTCTTCGGCTCCTAGCGGGAGTTTCGCGGCTATTTCGATCTTGGTTGTGTTTCCGCTGGTAGGGGCGTGGACCGGGCGGTGGTGGTGTATTACCCACCGCCGTGGGGTCAGCGGGTGGGTGCGTAGCGGTCGAGGCCGAACAGGTTGTAC
>WNGL01011995.1_pt1 | contig 12052 bp, 12 predicted proteins | sample 5400591 | NCBI WGS metagenome assembly WNGL01 (sample SAMN13153377, study PRJNA577476) | soil metagenome | isolation source: 80 cm soil or saprolite under Garry oak tree replicate 1 | place: USA:California | collected 2016-06-15
CTTTTGATATTCCTCCGCGCCTTTTTCGCGGATGTACAGGTCGGGGTCGGCCTTCTTATCGCCCACGGGAGGAAGTGCCAGGACGCGCACCTCGAAATCCTGCTCGAGCAGAAGAGTCAGCGAGCGCTCGGTAGCCGATTGTCCAGCGGTGTCGGGATCGTAGTTCACCACGACGCGCTTCGTGAAACGCCCGAGCAACTTGATTTGCTGCTCGGCAAGGCTCGTTCCGCAGCTGGCCACCACGTTGCTGATTCCAGCGCGGGCCACCGCAATCGCGTCCATGTAGCCTTCGACCAGGATCACGAAGTCCTGGCGCCGTATGCCCTCTTTGGCGCGGTCCAGGTGGTAGAGCACGTTGCTCTTCGAGTAGATGGGCGATTCCGGCGAGTTCAGGTACTTGGGCTGGTCATCGCCAAGCGCGCGGCAGCCGAAGGCAACGATCTTTCCGGATTCATTCGCAATGGGGAAAGTGATCCGCCGGCGAAAACGGTCGAAGAGCTTGCCGCCCTGATCGCGCGAGATCAGGCCGGACTCGACAAGAAGTTTTTCGTTGTACTTTGATTTCAGGTGGCGCAATAGGAGGTCGCCGCCGCTCGGCGCGTAACCAATTCCAAATCGCGCAACGGCCTCTTTATCCAGGCCGCGGTCTTCGAGATAAGCGCGCGCCGCTTTGCCTTCGAGCGTCCCTTCGAGCTGCTTGACGAAGAAGGTTTGCGCTTCGCGGTGCATTTCGACGAGGGTCGCGCGCTGCTGATTTTCTTTGCGCTCCTCGCCCGAGCGCTCCTTGGGCCTGGGAATGGAGATTCCGCATTTTTCCGCGACGAGCATCACCGCTTCGGGAAACTCGCACTTCTCCATGTCCATGACGAAGTTGAAGACGTCGCCGCCCTTGTGGCAGCCGAAGCAATAAAAAATCTGCTTGATCGGAGAAACCGTGAACGACGGCGTTTTTTCCTGGTGAAATGGGCAGAGTCCGCTGAAATCCTTGCCGGCCTTCTTCAGGTGGACGTATTCGCCCACCACGCGAACGATGTCCGCCTGCTGTTTCACTTTCTCGGCAACGGATCCCGCTTCCGCCATTTCTTACGCTCGCAATTCTACAACAGTGATGGCTTTTCCTCCGTGCTCTTCGGACTCGAACGAATGCTTTTCCACAAGCGGATGCGCATCCAGGAACTGCCCGATCCCTTTGCGAAGCGCGCCCGTGCCATGGCCATGAATGATACGCACACGCGGCTTGTTCGCCAGCGCCGCCTCGTCGAGAAACTTGTCCACGCGTTCGCTGGCCTGCTCAACGGTCATGCCGATCACATTGATTTCATCCGTAGCAAGAGGTTCGCGGGATTGCGAATGCACGGTGACGCCCGTGGCGCGCGCGGAAGCTCCGACTCCTTTGCCAACGGCTTGTGCGCCTGCTGCTTCGATGCCGGTGATTTCGTCCAGCGCGATTTTCATGCGCAGGGGGCCGGCTTCGATTTCGGCGGAAGAACCATCGAGCCGGCGAAAAATCACCGGCTTGCTGAAGCCGCGCACGCGAATTTTTGCGCCGGCTTGCAAGCGGTCTGCGCTCACGGCTTCCAGCGAAGCGGAATGAACGCCGAGATCGGCTTGCGACTCGGAAATGGTCTGAACAACCGCGGCGTTCAACTCTTCACGCGCTTCGCTGCGAGCGTCCTGCATCTTGCGGCGCGTGCTTTTTTCAAGCTGCGCGCGAAGCTCGCGCTCCTTCACGGCCTCGACCACGCGCGCAACGTTTTCGTCGAAGCGCTTCTGCATCTCCGCGAATTGCGCTTCAAGTTCTTTGATCCGTTTCTGCTGGCGCTCCACCCATTCGGTGCGCAGCTTTCTGCGTTCTTCTTCGAGAGCGTGGCGCTCGGCAGCCATTTGCTGCTGCATGCGGTCGAGTTCATCGCGGCTGCGGTGCAAATAAGCGATGAGGTCGGCCGCTTCGCGCGATTCTGGCGTCAATAATTCGCGGGCTCGCTCAATGATTCCCTTGGCGATTCCCAAGCGCTGCGCGATCGCAATGCCGCTGGAGCCGCCCGGCACACCGACCATCAACCGGTACGTGGGCCGCAGATTCACATCGTCGAATTCGACGGCGGCGTTCATTTCGCGCGAAACTCATCGAGCAGCGCGACGGCCAGCGCCGCGCCTTCTTCGGGTGCGGTCCCGGTTCCCATTTCGTCCACCAGCACGAGCGATTGCGGCGTGGCAGCTTCCAGCATGCTTTTCAAATTCAGCATGTGCGCGGAAAAGGTGGAAAGGTCCGCCGCGATGGATTGTTCGTCGCCAATGTCCACCAGCACGCGATCGAACATCGGCAAGACCGCGCGTTGCGCCGCGACGGGAATACCCGCCTGCGCGGCCAGCGCGGCCATTCCCACGGTTTTCAAGGCCACGGTTTTGCCGCCGGTATTCGGGCCACTAATCACCAGCACGCGCTCTTGCCCGCCGAGGGAAAGCGTCAATGGAACGACGGCGCGGTCTTCTTTTTTGAGTTTGTCTTCCAGAACTGGATGCCGCGCACCTTCCAGGCGCAACTCGTCGGTGGCGGAAAATTCCGGTGTCGCAGCGTCAAAATCACGCGCAAAGCGCGCCCGCGCAAAAACGCTATCCAGCTCGGCGATAGTGGCCGCCGCGCTTAGCAGCGGTCCGCGAACCGCCTGCAACGTTTGCGTCAGTTCGCGCAAAATGCGTGCAATCTCTTCGGCCTCGTCTTCGGCCAATTGCACAAGCTGATTGTTCGCCTCGACGGTTTCAAACGGCTCCATGAAAACGGTTTGGCCCGTGGCGCTTGCTCCATGCACCACGCCTTGAACGCTGCGGCGGTTTTCCGCGCGCACGGGAATCACGAACCGTTCACTGCGCAGCGTGACGTAGTCTTCGCCCGCTTCCGCATTGCGAGCGCGCAGAATCTGTTTGAGCGTTTTCTGGATGGATTCCCGCGTTTGCGTGATGCTGGCGCGAATCCGCTTCAGCGCCGCCGACGCATCATCGCTGATTTCGCCGTTGGGCAGGAGGCAACGGCGAATGGCCGCGTGCACTTCGCGAAAATCGCCTACCGAAGCCGCCCGCGCAGCAAGAAGAGGAAATTTCGCCGCTTCCTCGCGAAATTGCTGCCGGAGCCAATGCGCGGTTTCGAGCAGCGACGCAACGTCGAGCAACTCACCCGGATCCAGCACGGCACCCGGGCCTTCAATGCGTTCAAGCCAGCCTTGCGGATCGGCCAGCGCGCCGAAGCCGAGTTCGTGCCCGGTGCGGAGCCACTCGCGTGCTTCGCGAATCAAGGCAAACCCCGACTCAAGCGCCTTGCGATTCGTTCCCGGCTCGAGCGCATCCACTGCACGGCGTCCCGGTGCACAGGTCGTACGCAGCCGCAGTAGTTCCCGCAGCTTGTCGAACTCGAGGACTTCTTGGGCCGTGCGTGCCATTGTAATTTCTGGTTTGTCGCAACTTTCGCCGGGCTGAAGCCCGGCCTCTACAAAACCGAAGAGGTCCCTATTTGAGTTTGTTGTGGAGATGCTGCGCGGCTTCTCCCGCCGAGTCGGCCACGTACACCAGCCTGCCGTTCGCCTCTCCCCATGGACCGGGATGACCAACTTCCACTTCCCGTACGCGTTCGAGAATCGGCCGCCAGAATTCTCCCAAGACGGCAAACGGTTTTCCGGACATCACGGATTTGTTCAGCATCTCCCAGACGACAGCCAGCTCGACCAGCGTTCCCGTTCCGCCTTTGCAGGCAACAAATCCGTGCGCCATACGGATCAATTCGAACAGCCTCTCTTCCCAGGTTTCTTTGCGGATCTCGACGTCAACCCAGCGATTCAGCTTCGCGGACTTGAAGAAGGCTGCGGTGACACCGTAGGTTTTTCCGCCAGCCTCTTTCGCGCCCCGGGAGACTGCTTCCATCACGCCGGCATAGCCGCCGCTGCAAACCGCAAGGCCGTGCTTCGCCAAAGCCCGTCCGAGCACGCGCGCTTCTTCGTAGTCCGGACTGCCTTCGCGCGGCCGCGAACTTCCAAATACCGTGACGATGATTTCTTTTGACATTTCGCTCTAGCGTCTTCAATGCGCGCGCTTGCGTTCCTGAGCGTTCTTCGGCGCCGGCGGAGCGGAATTAAATTCTTCCAGCATCGCCACACACAAACCCGTCAGCGCGTCCGCGGCTTCGTGGTTTTTTCCGGCTTGATTGTTGCTCAAGAAAGAAAAAATCAACCCCCGCCCGCTGGGCGTGTCCGCAAAACCCGAAAGCGTGCGCACATGCTCAACAGAACCTGTCTTTGCATGAATATGGCCAGCCGCCGGGGTGTTCTTCATGCGATCTTCGAGCGTTCCGTCGACGCCGGCTACCGGCAATGAATTGAAATAAGTCTCAAACCACGGCTGCTTCTGGGCAAACTGTAGCAGTGCCACGATGGCGCGAGGGGTCACCAGATCGTGGCGCGACAATCCCGAGGCGTCCGACTGAACCACATCATCCGGCGAAATTCCGGCCGACGCATAGAAGTCTTGCGGCGCTTTCATTAGATCGTCATCTGTGGCCCACATTCCGTTCTGGCGGGCCACGGTCCTAAGCAGCATTTCCGTGTGCAGGTTCTGGCTGATTTTGTTGATAAGTTTGACGGCGTCCGCCAAAGGAACGGAAACATGCTCCGCCAGTACCGTGGGATCTCCTTGTGTTTTCGCCGCTTCGTGACGCGCTCGCGCAATGCCGTCGACACGCACGCCGCGATCTTCAAGCAAGCGCCTTAGCACCGCTGCTGCATGTTGCGCGGGTTCTTCGACCGCAAGCACCAGTTTTCTCGGTGAACTTTTGGCCGGCATCGTTCCCTTCACCACCACAAGGCTGGCTCCCGGCTCGCGCGTCAGCGTCAGGTCGGATTTGACGTCCGGGGCCGAAGTAACGACGTCGTTTTCAACCAGGAAGTCTGGCGTCGCGGGGCTCTCGCTCGCTTGCACGGGGCTACCAGGCTGATCGCCGGGCGTGAGCGTCAACGCGACGGTGTTGTCGTCAACCACGATGGAAGAAATTGCCGCGCCGTATTCCCACACCATATCGTCAATTTCCCAGCCGCTCGGGTAGCGCTGGCGAGGGAAATAACTGTCGTCGCCAATCACGTCGCCAGAAAGTTCCTTCACACCTTTGGCGACGAGACCGTCGGCCAGTTCGGCCAAAACTTTTTCGGGCGGCCCGTCGAATTCTTCTTTAAGGTTATAGGGAAACTTGCGGTTGGAAAGATTCGGATCGCCTCGCCCCACCAGCGTGACATTCCCCGTCACCACGCCGTTCACAATCGTTCCGCTGGTTTCGAGTGTGGTGTGAAAGCGGTAGTCCGGCCCGAGCTTCGTGAGCGCGAGCGCGGTGGTGAAGAGCTTCATATTCGAGGCCGGCACGAAATAGCGGTCGGCGTTCTGCTGGTAGAGCGTTTCGCCCGTCTTCGGGTCCAAGATGAGCAATCCCCATTCGCCCTTTCCTGTCGGGCCGGTTCCCAGAAGTGCCTCAGCGCGCGCCGCAAATTTTGCGGACTGCTTTTTCGAAAACGCGCTCGGCTTCGGCAATGCGCAGCACGACTGGTTGCTCGCTGGCTTCGGGGGCGCCGTCGTTTTGGTCGAAGCCATCGGTATCTGGGCCTGCGCTCGCGCCACGCACGGACTCATTGCCATTGCAAAAATCGCCACTGCGCATCGCCGGATTGTCTTTTTCTTGTTCATTTTCGTCTGCGCCGAATTCGGTCCTGCGAAATTATAGTCGAAAGGCAACCCGTTCCGCGCTGGCGGCTTCGTAATTACAAGTTATGCCCTCTCTCAACCCTGCCATGTTCCAAGGTTGCACCAAGCCTGAATGCGCTCTATGATGCTTTTGCCCAGAAAACTACGACGAGGTGAATCGTGTTGAAGCGAATGCTCACTTTCCTGATGGCGTTTTCCCTGGTCGCTTTACCCCTCACCGCAAAGGACAGCAAAAAAGAAGGGGATCGTCTGGAAAACTGCGGAACGGTTCTCAAAGAAATTCTCGACATTCCCGATGACATCCCGCAAGACCTACTCGACAAAGCGGAATGCGTAATCATCTACCCGTCGGTCGTCAAGGCTGCTTTCATCATTGGAGGAAGCTATGGCCGTGGCGCGATGACCTGCCGAACCGGCGAACACTTCACCGGCCCTTGGGGCGCGCCTACGATGATGGCTCTCGAGGGCGGCAGCTTCGGACTCCAGCTTGGCGGCCAGGCCACGGATTTTGTTCTCCTGGTTATGAACCCCCGCGGCGCGAAGGCCATTCTAAACAGCAAAGTCAAGCTAGGCGCCGATGCTTCGGCCGCCGCTGGGCCCAAGGGCCGTGATGCGCAGGCTTCCACGGATGTTACTCTACGTGCAGAAGTGCTGAGCTATTCAAGAGCGCGCGGGCTCTTCGCGGGACTTTCCCTGGAAGGCTCGACGTTGCGTCCGGATAACGGCGCAAACGAGAAAATGTACGGCAAGAAAATCGAAGCCTTAGACATTGTGCGCAAAGGCGCCGTGGCCGTGCCTCCCTCAGCCCAGGAACTAATCTCGGTTCTGAACAAAAAGTCGCCGAAGAATCTTTCGGATCCTGCTTCTTTGAAGGAATAGCCTCCTTCTTTGAAGGAATAGCCTCTCAGTCGAGTCTGTTTTTTGCGAGTACCCCGACAACACCTTGGGGGTACTCGCTTTTTTCTCTAAAGCAAGGCCTTCCCTTTTCATACAAGGAAACAGCGGCCCACGTCTCCTATGTATCCAAATTGAGGTTGACTTCGCCCAATAGATGACCTATAGTCATCTATGGGTATTGGTCACTACAACATGACTTCTGCTTCCAAACGCGCCTTCGGCGCTAAATGCAAGCCGCCGGATCCCCCGACGGACCGCCGGCAACGACGCAGCGCCGAAATCCGTGAACGCCTCTTCCGCTCGGCTCTGGGTCTCTTCGCCAAGAAAGGCTTTGGCGAGACCACCGTCGAGGACATCACCGAAGCCGCCGACGTCGGCAAGGGTACTTTTTTCAACTACTTTCCCAGCAAGGACCATATCCTTATCGCTTTTGGCGAAATGCAGTTAGCCAAGCTTGAAGCTGCGATCGCTGAAGTGCGCCGCACCAACGAACCCATATCACAATTCCTGCGCGCGTTGGGCACCCGCATGACGCAAGAGCCGACGCGCAACCCCGAGATTATCCGGGCGATTCTTCAAGCGTATTTGTCGACGACTCCGGTGCGGGAAACCATGCTCGATCTGCAAAAGCGCGTGCAAGCCTTGCACACAGAATTGATCCGGCTGGGCCAGCAACAGGGCGAGATTCGCGATGATCTTCCTGCGGAAGAGATTGCTTACGTGTTTCGGCAGACTATCTTCGGCACACTCTTGATTTGGTCGCTCTATGGAGACGCGACTTTGCATGCCCGGATTGAATCTGCTTTCAACCTGCTCTGGACCGGCATGCGACCGCGCGCCGGTGTTGCCGATTTACGGGCAGGGTCGTTTCCCGGTGCAGGAGAATAGGTCATGAACCGGAAGCGCATTTTCATCATTCTTGGAGTGGCAGCGGCGCTGGCGGCCACGGCTGTCTATGCGAGTTGGTTCCGGAAGGACAATTCGCTCCGGGGCTCCGGCACTGTTGAGGCGCGCAACATCCGCGTCGGATCGAAGGTGGGCGGGCGTATCGACAAGGTGCTCGTTCGCGAAGGCGATGCCGTTCAGCCCGGACAGGTTCTTATCACTTTCGATGACGAGGAACTGCAAGCGGCACTGGAGCAGTCGCGTGCAGGCGCACTCAAAGCCGAGCGCGGCTATCGCCCCGAAGAAATTGCCGAAGCTCGTGCCGCCGCAATGCAGGCTAAAGCCGACTATGAGCTAAAGAGGAACGGCTACCGCAAGGAAGATATTGACGCGGCGCAAGACGACCTGGAACGCGCGAAAGCCGATGAAATCCGTACGCGGCTGGATTTTGAACGCTACGAGGCCCTCGCAAGAAAGGATCTGGTCTCCAAGCAGCAGCGCGACACCGCCGAAGCAAATTGGAAAATGGCTCTGGCGCAGAAGGACATGTCCCAGCATAAGTACGACGAGATGCAGCGCGGTTACCGTCCTGAAGAAATCGCATCCGCCAAAGCGCACTACCTTCAGGCGCAGGCAAACTTGGAAAAGATGGAGCACGGCAATCGCAGAGAAGACATCGAGCAGGCTAAAGCTGCTTACGCTCTGGACCAAGCGCGTTTCCGCGAGCGGCAGGTCATCGCGCCTTCCGCGGCAATCGTCGAAGTGCTCGATGTCCGCCCGGGCGACCTGATTGCTCCCAACACGCCGGTCGCGACGCTTCTCGAGAAGGATCAAACTTACGTCCGCATTTATGTTCCGGAAACCGAGTATGGCCGCATTAAGCTCGGGCAAAAGGCGGAAGTACGCGTTGATTCTTTTCCGAACACGGTCTTCGATGGTGCAGTGGAGCAAATCAATCAGCAAGCCGAGTTTCTTCCGCGCAACGTGCAAACGCGCGAAGAACGCGTTCATCAAGTGTTCGGCATAAAGATTCGCATTAACGATCCGGCCGGGCATGTCCTGCCAGGTATGGCGGCCGACGTGACCCTGAAGTCAGGAAATTGAGACGTGGCCCTGACCTCTCTATCGTCTGCTGAGCCTGCTATTTCCGCGCAACACCTGGTGCGGCGATTCGGAAATTTCGCGGCGGTGAACGACGTCAGCTTTCGCGTCGAGAAAGGCGAAATCTTCGGGTTCCTCGGGCCCAATGGCAGCGGAAAAACTACCGTCATCAAGATGCTAACTGGTCTGCTGCCGCTCAGCGGCGGGTCTGCTTTAGTGGAAGGCCTTGACGTGCGCACGGACTCCGAGGGCGTGCGCGAGCGCATCGGCTACATGTCGCAGAATTTCAGCCTCTACTACGATTTGACGGTTGAAGAAAACCTGCAGTTTTACGGCAGGATTTACAGCCTCGATGCGGCCCGGCTCAAGCGCCGCATGGACGAAATCGTGCAAATCAACGGGCTTGGTCCTTATCTAAAGCGGCTTGCCGCGCAACTTTCGGGCGGCTGGAAGCAGCGCCTGGCCCTGGGTTGCGCCATGTTGCATGAGCCGAAGCTGCTATTTCTCGACGAGCCTACTGCGGGGATCGATCCGGTGGCGAGGCGCCAGCTTTGGGATTTGCTTTTCGAGCTTTCTGGCCATGGCATCACTTTTTTCGTGACCACGCATTATATGGACGAAGCCGAGCGTTGCAGCCACGTCGCGTACATCTACTACGGCAAGCTCATTGCCGACGGGACGCCCGATTCGCTTCGCCAGCTTCCGGACGTGCAGCCGCAAGGTACGATGCGCATCGAAATCATCGCGCCCGAAGTCACGCGCGCCCTGCGCCTGGCTCGTCATATTCCCGGGATCCGGAGGGCCACGATTTTTGGCCAGTCCATCCATGCGCTGGTGGAAGAACATTTTGATTTGGGTGTTCTTCGCAATCAGCTCCGGAAAGAAGGAATTGACGTCGCCGAGATTCGGCCATTAGCGCCGAGCCTGGAGGATGTTTTCGTCGAACTCACGTACAAGCATCAGTCGCTTCTGGAGGCCGCCAGTGACTAACCTGTTCCGCGGATTCGGAGCCGTTTTTTATAAGGAAGCGTTGCACGTGCGGCGCGATGCCGGCACTTTGTTTTTCTCGCTCACCATGCCGCTGCTGCAAATGTTTTTGCTTGGCTTCGCCATTGATACCAACATCCGCCAGATCAATACGGTGGCCTACAACGCCGACGGGCGCCGCGAAAGCCGCGAATTGCTGGACCGCTTCAAAAATTCGGACACGTTTCACATTATTCGCTATGTGGAGAACGACCACGACCTGAACGACATGATCATCGCGGGAAAAGCGCGCGTGGGGATTAAGATCCCCGTCGATTTTTCCGACCGCCTGCTGCACGGCATGAGCGGGCAGGTGCTGGTGCTCATCGACGGTTCCGACTCGTCGGTCGCAGGCCAGGCCATCAATGTTTCTACTGCGATCGGGCTCGATGAATCGCTGCGGCGCGTGGTACAAGACCGCGCTGCGTTTGCCGTGGACATTCGCCCGAAACTGCTTTTCAACCCGGATTCGCGGTCGCCGAATTTCTTCCTTCCCGGCCTGACGGCCATTATGCTGCTCAACGTCACTACGTTCCTTACCGCGTTTTCCATCGTGCGCGAAAAAGAGCGCGGAACGCTGGAGCAGCTCTTTGTGACACCGGTGCGCCCCTTTGGATTGCTCTTGGGCAAGCTGCTTCCTTATCTTGGCATCGGATTTTTCGAGCTGTGCCTGATCCTTTTCTTTATGCGCTTCGTGTTCTTCGTGCCGATCCACGGGAATGTTTTCCTTTTGGCCCTTCTGTCCCTTCCCTATCTGTTTGCGGCGCTATCACTGGGAATCTTGATTTCAAGCAAAGCTTCGTCTCAGGCAGAAGCCATGCAACTGGCGTTTCTTCCAATTCTTCCTAGCGTGTTTTTCTCGGGCTATATTTTTCCGCGCGAAACCATTCCCGCCATGCTCTACCCGCTCAGCTATCTCATTCCCGCAACGTATTTCATCAACATCACGCGAGGCATCATCCTGCGCGGCGCGGGCCTGGTTCATCTCTGGACCGACGGTCTGGCGCTTTGCATTCTTGGCGCGACTCTCTTGACCATAGCGGCGCGGCGCTTCCGCAACAAAGTCATTATGGCGTGAACAGTTGAGCCCATAGCGCAACGCCTTGAGGACATTAGTTCGACTCAGGGCAGGTGCGGATGCAACATTCGTGGAAAGAGGCTGAGATAGCGCGGCTGGAAGAGAAACATATCCAATGCAAAAAATCCGGTCGTGAGGACAAATGTCAGCAGGAACCTGCCTGCGTCACCCAGAGATTTTACCGGTAATCGCGAATACGCCCATAAGCAACCTACGACGACAAACAGATTGGAAAACCAGGCGGGTACGGCAATCAACAAATCCGGCCGCTCCAAGTGGCCGGTGTGAATCCACTGCGAGAGCTGCTGCATTCCGTTAAAAAAGAACGTGGTCGCAAAAATATTTGCATAGTCCCAAAGGCCCGCCGCGGAAATGCCGATGAAGTATCCCCACTTGTTTGCGCGAAGGCTCAGGATGATTGTGGCGATGTACATCCAAGCTTGAACAAAATGCAGGCAGCGGATGTCCGCCTCCCAAAACGCCGAGACGCCCAAAACGAGAATGAAAAAGCAACCGCCTACCATAATGAACCACTCAGGAGCTTTGAGGCGCGTATTTTCGGTTTGCATGATGAGTGGTGGTACGCACGTGCAGACAGAGAAGTTCCCTCGACCAACTCGGCGTGAATGAGGCACTGATCGCAGTTTTTTGTCTTTTGTCCTTGCTCAGCGTATTCTGCTGGACTGTCTTCACCTGTTGAGGAGATTCTGTGTCTTGTCCGATTTGTGACAAGCGAAGGGCTGAGCGCTTCTGCCCCGCCAAGGCTGAAAAGATTTGCGCCGTTTGCTGCGGCAAGGAGCGCGAAGTCACCATCAACTGCCCTTCGGACTGTACCTATCTCATCTCTGCTCACCGCTACGAGAGCGAGCACCCGCGCGACATTCCCGCCGACACGCCTTTGCTTGAAGAAACCATTCCTCAGGACGTGGTCCATACTCATCAGCAACTGATGGCCGCGCTGGCGTTTTCCATCGCGAAATTCTGCGCAGTTCAGCCTGCGGCTGTGGACCACGACATCCTGGCGGCGATTGAAGCACTCGCGCAAACCTATAAAACGTTGAGTTCCGGCTATCCCGGGAGAACTTTACGCTGCTCTCGTGGCATTCCTCAACGAGGTCAAGAAGCAGCAAGCTGAGCGCGGCGCCTCAGCATCTTTCAGAGACACAGAGGTCTTCTATTTGCTGGTTTTCCTCTACCGAATGGGCCTGCTGCGCACCAACGGCAGGCCGCGCTCGCGCCTATTTATAGAGTTCCTGCGCGGCCAGTTCCCGCAAGCGCCGGAACTGAAACGCGAAGAATCCCGAATCATCGTCCCGTAAGGTCCACCCTTCA
>WNGL01012127.1_pt1 | contig 12049 bp, 12 predicted proteins | sample 5400591 | NCBI WGS metagenome assembly WNGL01 (sample SAMN13153377, study PRJNA577476) | soil metagenome | isolation source: 80 cm soil or saprolite under Garry oak tree replicate 1 | place: USA:California | collected 2016-06-15
GTTCCTGGCCCGCGAGTTTTTGCAAAGATACGCCGCCCAGAACGGTCGGACAAAGCTGGTATTCGCGCCCGACGCACTGCGTGCAATCACGCGTTATTCATGGCCTGGGAATGTGCGCGAACTTCAAAACCGCGTGAAACGAGGCGTCATCATGGCCAGCGGATCGCGATTGACCGCAAAAGACCTCGAGTTGGATCAGGACCACGATGTGGCATCCTCGTCCGCAACGACTCTCAAACAAGCGCGCGAGCAGGTCGAACGCGAACTGATTCAGCAAGCGCTCAAGAAAAACTCCGGTAGAATTACTTCTGCAGCTGCCGATCTCGGGATCAGCCGGCCAACCCTTTATGAACTAATGGAAAAACTCGGGATTGCCAAAGAGCGCGCAAATACAAACATCAACTAAGATCGACATTATCCAGCAAATGCAAACATCGAAAATCTTATTCAGAATCGTGACGGTTATTTTGGCAGCCACGCTCATCACCGCCTGCTCCAAGGAAACCAGAAAAGCGCGTTTACTTGCCGAGGCCGACAATTATTTTAAAGCGGGCAATTATGACAAAGCCAAGCTGAGCTACCTCAACGTGGTACGGCTGGATCCGGCAAGCGCGCTCGCATTCGAAAGAATCGGAGCAATGTGGCTGGAGGAAGGAGTCCCCCTGCGCGCCGGTGCATTTCTGGCCAGAGCGAGCGTACTGGATCCCAGCAACGCTCAAAATCGGATACGGCTTGCCCGTTCTTATCTGGCCATGGGACGGTTCGCTGACGCAAAAAACGAAGCACTCAAAGTCATCGAGCAACTCCCGGACAATGGCGAGGCCATTATCGCTTTAACTGAAGCGGCGCGAAGCAATGAAGCCATTGAGGCCGCCGGGGAACAGCTTCAGAAATTCCCGCGAAAGAACGATATTTCTTTCCACCTCGCATCGGCAAATCTGTTTCTCCGCAGGGGCGACCTGGCCGCCGCGGGCAACGCACTCCGGCAGGCGCTCGTTGTCGATCCTAAATCGTCCGCCGCCCACACGGCGATGGGAGATTTGTATCTGCTCGAGAAAGACCCGAAACAAGCCAGCGAAGAATTCAAGAATGCAGCAGATCTTGCGCCCGTTCGATCGACCGAGCGCTTGAAATACGCCGCGTTCAAGTCGGGAACCGGCGATGCCGAGGAAGCAAGAAAGGTTTTGACCGAGATGACCAAGCAGGCACCGGATTATCTCCCGGCCTGGTGCTTACTGGGCGAGCTTGCCCTCAAGGACAAGAAACCCGATGAGGCCCTCTCGCTTCTCGAAAATGTTTTTGGCCGCGACGCGGAAAACTTCGATGGCCGCAGACTGGAAAGCGAGGTGCTGCTGGCGAAGGGCGACACGAAAAAGGCGGTCGAAGTTTTGGAGCGACTCGACCAAACCTATCCGGATACCCCTCTCATCAAATATCAATTGGCACGCGCATATCTCAAAAATAATAACGCGAATCAGGCAAAGGTGGCGCTGGATCAGGCCATGTCAGTCAATCCGAATTATGCCGATGCTGTCCTGCTGCTCGCCGAGATCAATCTTCGCTCCGGTCATAGTGAAATGGTGATCGATTCGCTGGCCAATTTGCTTAAAAAAAGCCCCGATCTAAGGCGCGCCGCATTGCTCCTGGCCGCTGCTTATGGCTCGCTTGGTCGACTCGGCGACGCCGCCTCGGTCATTCGCGAGCAAGCCAGGCTCTCGCCGGACGATCCACAGCCCCAAATGGCGCTCGGACTGATCTTCCGCCAGGCGAAAAGAAATGACGAGGCGCGCCAAGCGTTTGAAAAAGCCGCGGAGCTTGCGCCGGAGAACCTGTTTCCAGTCGATCAACTCGTCGAGCTAGACTTGCTGGACAAGCATTTCGACGCTGCCCGGCAGAGGATACGGCGTCAGTTCCAAAAAACGCCCGATTCGCCGGCCGCCCATTTTTTTGAAGGCAAAATCCTGACCGTTGAAGGAAAATGGGATTCGGCCGAGACAGAGCTTCAAAGGACACTCCAGCTCAATCCTAATTTTTCCGGCGCCTACGACTTGCTGGTCCAAACTTATCTTGCGACCAACAAACTTCCGCAGGCGGTCAGCCAATTGCAAACGGAGCTCTCGAAGAACCCCAACAATTCGCCGGCGCTCATGACGCTGGCGCTCTTATACGAGCGGATGAACGATTTCCCAAAGGCACGTGATGCTTATGAGAAGCTTCTCTCGATCAACTCCGACTTTGTTCCCGCGTTAAATAACCTCGCTTATCTCTACACCGAGCGGCTAAATGACCTCAACAAGGCTTACGACCTAGCGCGCAAGGCCCGCGATCTGCAAGGGCAGGACCCTTCGGTCGGCGACACCTTTGGCTGGGTGCTTTACAAACGCGGCGAGTATCAGCAAGCCCTGACGATTCTGCAGGAGAGCGCTGAAAAAGTTACCGACAGTCCGGAGATTCAATTTCACCTGGGCATGACGGCCTACATGATGGGCCAGACAGATATGGCCAGGGTCGCGCTCCAAAAAGCTGCGAGCGCAGCTAAAGATTTCCCGGGTAAGGATGAGAGCAAACGTCGTCTCGCCTTGCTCGAGACTGGCGTGGGCGCCTCCCCGGAATTGTCGATTTCGCAACTCGAGGCGATGACGAAAGAGCAGCCTAACGATGTCGTCTCCCAGATGCGTTTGGGGGAAGCTTACGAAAAACAAGGCGCATCAGACAAGGCGGCCGCGGCTTTTGAGCAAGCGCTGAAACTGAATCCTAAGTTGGCCGCCGCGATAACCAAGCTTGCGCAACTCAATGCTGGACCGCTCCAGAACAAGGAGAAAGCTCTCGCTTATGCAAAGAAAGCGCGCGAGCTCGCGCCAGCCGATCCACAAGTCGGCGCCATTCTTGGAAAGGTTGCCTACCAAAGTGGCAATTTCGCCTGGTCCTACAGCCTTCTGGAGGAAGCCGTCCGCCAGCGCGAAAACGATGCCGCGGTCCTGCACGATTTGGCCTGGGCGGCGTATAGCTTGGGAAAGGTGAATGAGGCTCGGGATGTGATGCAAAAAGCCCTGACGACTGATCCCAACTCCCCCCAGGCTGCCGACGCTAAGAAATTTCTGACGTTGACCGCCTTGGATGAAGATCCGAAGCAACTCATGGGCGTCGAGATCGAGGTGCAAAAGGAATTAAAATCGAACCCGGAATATGTGCCTGCACTCATGGCCCAGGCGACGCTTCATGCGCAGCGCGGTCAAACAAAGCCCGCAACCGAAATGTACATCGACATCTTGCGTCGATTGCCCGATTTCGCGCCTGCGCAGAAACGCCTCGCGACGTTGTATGCTCAAGACCCATCCACAGTCGCTGCCGCCTACGACCTCGTCACAAAAGCGCGCAAGACCTTACCAGACGACCCCGAGCTGTCCTCGCTTCTTGGACGATTGAGTTATGAAAAAAAGGAATACCCGCGAGCGATCCAGTTATTCCAGGAAAGCGCCCGGAAAAGACCGCTCAGCGCTAATTCTCTTTTTTATCTGGGAATGTCTCAGCTCCAAGCCAGACAAAAGGCCGAAGCACGCGGAGTCCTTAATCAAGCCTTGGCCGCCGGCCTTCAGGAACCCCGCGCGACCGAAGCAAAACGCGCCCTCACCGGTCTCCAGCGGCAGTGAAACCACATCGGGGGCGCACTTCTCGGCGTAACGCCAATTCGACGCCCTTCCGAATCCTGTATGGGATTAGCCCGCTAGCAGAACGTCCGCTTAACTAACTACAGACCGAGCCTATCTGTTGCTCTGCTTTGGATTGCACGCACAGATAAAATCCTGCGCAGGAACCTTAAGACTGCTTAAGATACCGCGGTCCTTGCAAAGGCCGAAACAATTCACCGGGCAGAGAATCCGCCGCCCGGGATCCTGTGCGGCTCCGAGCCGTGGAAATAGCCATAAAGTGAGGAACCGTCGGAAATTCGTACGCTTTCCAATTGCGTTGTAATCTCCTTCGCCCGCGGTTGTTATGTCCTATTCCCTTCCGGACCGCTGGCGAATCGTCGGAATACTTTACGATTCTTTGCCAGAAACAGCACAATTCGAGAGAGTACATCAGATTTTTAACCGGTTAACAGATAGAGACTTAGGATATCTATTGAACAACGTTTTCCTTTTGGCACAGCGGTTGCTACCTCAGAGTGCAACATGAAATTCCCTATGAAACTAAAAATGATTCCTACAAACAAACTGGGGGTGCTTTCCGCGGCCTTTTGCGCCGTAATGCTTGCATTCAGCACCAATGCCAGCGCACTTACTATCGGTGACAACCAAGAGTTGGGCAAAGTGTTCTTCGGCATACCATCCGGTGATGATGCCAGAACCGCTTATGTCAATCATTTGATTGGCATGGCTCTTGGCAGCACGGATGTGGCTTTGGGCCAGACATTCGAGCGCTCAAATAATAGTTTTGGTACCTTGCCGACTGCCGTGTTTGCTCTAAACGGTACGAGTACAACCATAGATCTTGGCACCGGCTTATATTCATACCTCTTTGCCAAGTACGACGGCCCCAATGCCGGTTCTGAAGTTTGGTTCGTCGGTAATTTGAGTGGGGTCATCACGATTCCTGCTTTTGGACTAACGGAGGGGCAACATTACGGCCTTTCCGGGTGGACACTCTTTGGCCCAGGTGGGGGTGGTCAGGTTCCGGACGGTGGCACCACAGTAATGTTGCTTGGGGCGGCCCTCGGTGCGCTTGGTCTAGCGCGGCGCTACATAATGAGCTAACCGCTCGACCCATAAAAACTTGGTTGAAAAGTGGCCGTTCATCGAACGGCCACTTTTAGCTTGTACGCCGGATAGCGGAGCGGGCTTATATCCGCGGTCTTCTGTATAGACGTGACGAAGCGCCTGGCGGCGCAGGCGATTCCTCCGTCCCGGTTCATCGCATTTCGGTTGACGTTTATCTGGTTCGCCAGGACCGCTGCCGCGCTTCTCTCCTTTCAAAGGAGCACGAGCAATTTATTTTGGCACTGCGCAAATTCCTTTCGGGGTCTGTGCCGGTGTCCTTCGTCCAGCAGTTTGGCTTCCAGCAGCGAGGCGAAGCCTGTCCCCGCTTGAGGAAAATCATCGCGAGAGCGGCTGTTAGAGCTCTCGCACCGCCGGGGCGATGCTTTCGTGGATGGATTCATCACAGATCAGCAACCCATGTGGGCCGGCGGCGGCCCTAGGGTCGGAGTCGCACCGGCAACGCTTATAGCAGATCGGTCCGTTTCGAGGAGCCGCTAGCCGGCTTTCGAGGCGTTTCTTATCCGTTGCTTCCGCGAATCCGAAAAGCATCGCCAACTCTAATGCGCGGGCGCGCGTTCCATTGGCCGATGCGGGCTACTGCGTGTTCCGCGAGTCTTCGTTGCCACCGATCCCGGGACACCCGACCCGACCGCCCTATTGCGGATGATGCGGAAGCCGTGTTCGTCCTCGCAACCTTCGGGCGCTTTGCGCAATTCTCGGAGAATCAGCGCCAGAGAGCCGATTCCGGCGACCAAAAGGCCTGCGGTTATGAGCATGACGCAAATCAAGCAAGATTTGCGCCATTATCAGTCGGTTCGACTCTTTCGTACCAATTTCCACTGTTTCGGAAATCTCAGGATACGCCGATAGATACGTACTTCTCATCAGATTATGAATCAGGAAAGCAGGAAAACAGGAAAAGAGATGAATTGGGAGCCAGTTTTCGCCTTGCTGCTGTATTGCGTGACCGACCCAGATCAAGAAAATAATTCCTGCGTTCCTACTTTCCTGATCGCGTCTCTTTGTGAAACCTGGAAACGGCTTTTGTTTGCGTCGCGCAATGCGCATAAGACGCGAGAAGGTTCAACAGAAAAAGCGATTTTGCGTTTTTCAATCCGGGAATCGTATCCGTGGGGGGATGCCCAGCGAAAACTAATGCGCACAATCGACAAATTTCTTTCCCGCAGACTGTGCCTCGCCGAGTTCTGCCAGCCCAATCCGTCAGATTTTTGTACAGGTTTGTCAGACCCTGAACACCCGGCAAGGCATCATGTCACCGCCGAGACGGCCTTGCGGGGAGCACATTTGTTGTCGAAATCTCCGTTTCAAGGGATCGCCCGAGAAACTCAAGCAGAACTCGAATCCGTTCTTTCGCAGGCAACAAACGAGTAACGACGACCTCCAATCCTTGAAAAGGCCCTTCCGTAATTTGAACCGGTTGGCCAATTTTGATGGAGGAATCGACAGTCACGACTTCTTCCGCACCTACTCTCGATTGAAGCGCGACCACAATATTTTCGGACAAGGTTGCTAGGCGATCCCCAAAGTGGACGATCCCTCGGATTCCGTGAGAACTTTGAACGGCGCGATGTTGTTTTCCATAGACAAATTTCGCGAACAGATAACCGGGAAACATCGCTTCCACGAACCAGACTGGCCCTCTTTGGGTCATCTTGCGGAAACGCAATCGAGGCGAGAAGCACTCGATGTGAAACTGACGCCGGAGCGAGGTCGCGGCCAGGTGCTCTCGCTTCGGCTGCGCCTTTAGACAGAACCAAAATGGCTCATCGAGCAGCGCAAGGGAAGCGGATGACTGCGTCACATAGCCAACTACGGAATTGGGTAATCCCAAGTTCGGAAAAATCGTCAAAATAATTATAACTTTTTGTCGAAGGCGGCGGTTCACGCCTGAGTACCCGTGGGACTGACGGCTGCCTCGTCCGCGTTAACTTTCCCTGCCCGCGCTCCTGTCCACATCTACTCCGAAGACGAAAGAGCGCCGATATAACCCAAGTCGGCGTCTCGAAGATCAGGGCGCCTTCTCCTATGTGGACGACAAAACACTTCTCTATTTTTAGTGGAAGTGCTAAAAGTACAGGTACAGAAACTCTTCCCGATGCGACTGCCTGGCAATCGAATCTACGATCTCATCGAGAACCTCGAGACGATGCTATTCTGATACGCACGTCTCCGTACTGCCCACGCACTCCGCGCAAGGGTTGCTCTATGTCTTCACCTCCGATCTTTTCAGAAACAGTGAAAATGCCACAATCGTCTTCATGTTTCCTGATGGATTGACGTAAGTGCCTACTGTACCGCGGCGAGATGGTGCGCGATACAGGGTTCGAACCTGTGACCCCTACCGTGTCAAGGTAGTGCTCTACCACTGAGCTAACCGCGCATCCTACGGTAAATAAGGCTGTAAAGACCGCTAAAGGAGTTAATTCTTGTTGATTTACTACAGTGATTTACTACACTAACGCGAACATTGATCCAACATGGGAAAACCAAAAACGGCAAAAGCGGTTTCACGAGCCAAGAAAATACGAGGCATTTACCAGCGCGGCAACATTTTTTGGTTTGCTCGGATGCAAAATGGACGGCGCACTCAAGTCAGCCTCAGAACCTCGGATTACGGCGAAGCCGTTCTAAATGCGACGAAGATTGTCGAGCATCCGTTTCTCAACGAGTCGGCACCGCTAGAGCAAGAGGTTGACGCCTTCCTCGCGCACAAGACGCGCCAGAATGAATACTCCGCAGCGAGCGTAGAGTCGAAAAAGTATGCGCTCAATGAGTTCGCTAACTTTACCGCGAAGCGACGGGTTGCGGACATCTCAACCGCCGATGTTGACCGGTTCTATCGGGCTTTGCAGCAGCGCGTGAGCGAATCCACGGCGCAAGGCTACATCACGACAGTGCGAAGTTTCTTCAACCGCCTCGTAGAATTGCGAAAGATTCGACACAATCCGGTTGAAGGAGTGAAGCTCGCTCGGTTGGATCAAAAGGGCCGATTGCTGTTCTGCCCGCCTGATGTGCGCGACAAACTGATTGCGAATGCACCTAGCGATGAAATGAAATTCATTCTGTATTGCGGATTTCACGCGGGACTGCGGAAGAATGAAATCATTGAGGCACGGCCCGAATGGTTCGACCTTGAACGAGGGGCGCTGCACGTCCGCGCAACGGACACATTTCGCCCAAAAGACAGGGAAGCGCGGACAATCCCGCTTACCCGTGAATTTCAACAATTTCTTCGCCGCTATGGTACGCGCTCACCCTTCATGCTGCGGCCTGATGTCCGCCACGGCGACGCTCGTTATCGTTATGATTTTCGGCGCCCTTGGTGTGCGTTTACGAAAACCCAGGGTGTTGAATGGGTGACGCCACACGTAATGCGGCACACGTTCGCTTCGTTACTCGCATCAGAAGGTGTGAGCATTTACAAGATCGCCCTGTGGCTAGGCGATGACGTGCGGGTTGTGCAAAAGCACTACGCCAAACTACTCCCAAAAGATGAAGACATTGAATATGCGTTCCGCCGCCCCGCGCAGAAGCGTAGAGAAAAGAAGTAGTGCTAAAATTTTTGGAAAACTGTCCATCGCACTTTTTAAGAAGTCCGCGCACGCAAGCATGGCGAGCCAAAGGCAATCTCGTTCACAAGTAACGGTACATACTGAAAAATAGATGCGTACGAATCAAAAATTAAGGCGAACGCCCAAAAAGCAGAAATTTCATCACAGCGTCTATGTGGTCCTGCTTGACGACGCTGTTGCTAAGCACCCATCGATTTTACGCGTCAATCCAAAGCGGGATCCATTGAAGCCGTGCGTGTATGTGGGAATGACCGGACTTCCCATCGATCAGCGATTCGAGAACCATAAGAACGGTTACAAATCAGCTTGGGTCGTGAAAAAATACGGAGTTCGATTGATGACCGAGCTTTACGAACATCTAAATCCGATGCCGTTTGAAGCCGCGGCCCAGATGGAGATCGAATTGGCTGAAGATTTGAGAGCCGAACGGTATACCGTAACTGGAGGAAGATAAATCGCGGGTTCGATTCCCGTCCCCGCCTCTTCATAGGTAAAACGGCGAAATTGCAACGAGTGAGACAACGAATGAGACAAGTCCTTCCCACCGAACTAGCCCATGTGGTTTGGCGGCGCCGTGGGGCAACCACCGATGCAGGTTCGACTCCCGTACAAAGAGTGGTGATGTCCCTGCCGTGGATTTTGGTTACCCGCTTACTTCAGAATTTTTGTTCCCGCGCCAACGGAACGCTCGTCTGAAACCCAATGCTTCTGCTTCCGCTACGGTTTCAACGTAGCACTCATCCTTAAATTCGATCAGCGTTCGGTCATATTGTTGATCGAACGGCAGATGATAAATCTTCGTACCGTCGCGAAGGGAGACGTTGCACTTTATCATTGGATACCGCCCCAACGGGAAGCTTTTAACTACTTGGACGCCCAACATTTTGGCGAACTCCATCGCGATTTGAGAGAGATTCGTGGAAGTATAAAGCCACGAGCTGATAGCGGGCTGGCCATTGAATTGATTTTTCCGATGGTATGCGATGCTTGTCCCGATAAGCTGGCAAATGTGCTTCTCGTGGATGACTTTTTCGACGCTCCAATACTTGCATTGGATAACGCGAACGTCGTCCCCTTTGATGCAGATTAAATCACGTCCAAGGTCTTCGTAACCGTAGGCGATACCGTGATACTCGACCTTGAAACCATCGTGTTCGTGGATGTATCCAATATACCGCTCGTAATCGCGACCGATTTCCCAAGGCGGTTTGCGCCTTGTCCAGTAACGATCTAATGCCCGCTGATATTTTTCGGCCCTGGATAACTTCGGCGAATTGTATTCGGCGGCGGACAGCCACTCAACTACAGGATCATGCTCAGATTCGTCCGCGCATTTTTCCGCCGCCTTCGGTGCGTTTACCTGCCGAATGACTTCGTCTAAGTCTTCGCCTTTGAAATCTATCAGCCACGGAAACAAGGTTTCGTAATAATGATGTAGATCATGCAAGATTTTGTTCTCGCGCCGCAGACTTGCTTTTAAATACTCGCTGTAGGCTTTCGCTAACCATGGAAAGCCGAGCGCTTTTTCCTTGGCCATGTTTTCGATGCCATTAAGTGCTTCGGTTCGGTAGCGCTCGAATTCTGCTTTGCCTGATGCGAGCGCTTCGGTTTGCTGCCGCAGTTCGCGCTCTTTTTTGGCGAGATCGGCCGCTCTATTTTGGCGAATTGTCGCGGCTCGATCGACGATCCATCCAAGCAAGCCGATTCCAAAAATAATGGCGATCAATACAACGAGCCACATGACTGAATCGATCGTTTTACAACCCACCCCCGCTTCGTTACGAGACAAACCTCACGAAAATTGCAATCGTTTAGCGCGGCGATGCTGCTCGCGGGTCCTGTCCGTGGGCGCGAAAGCTTTTTCTCGCTTGCGCGACTTGCCCGAGCGCAGACAAGCGGAGTCCGACTGATTTCCGCCTTCAAAATGCCGAATAATTCGGCACAATTCTTGTTACGCGCTTTCGATGCACGAGCTATTTAAGATCGTTCTTACTGCAAGCTTCACGCTGATTGGCGGTGTTGTTCTGCTCGTTATCACCCAGATATTGACGCGCTTCATCGTTGACCCGCTCGTGGACTTTCGCCGCCTGCTTGGTGAGGTCGGGCACACGCTCGTGTTCTACTCAAATTATTTCTATAACGCCTCGGTGATGGCATCGAAGCCCGAGTTTCAGGAGGCGACTCGCCAGTGCCGAACACTGGCGAGTCGCCTACGCTCTTTTTCCAACGCCGTCCCTCTTTATGCCACACTTGCTCGATTGCGTCTTGTGCCTCCGCATGCCGACGTTTATAAGGCGTCGGCTGCTCTTATCGATCTATCAAACACCACGAGCAGCCACCCGTTCGACGTGGTCAATCAGCATTATGAACGCATTAGTAAGCTCCTTGATATCCGAGTGGACTAGTCGCCAAGCGAAATGGCCTAACCAGTCGATGCAACCAACCGCTGGCCGACACGAAAGTTCAGTCTGCTTACATGATGCTGTGATTCGCGTTTACGATGAAGCAGGCAACGTGATTGAAACACACGAGCACATGGGCGATTTCAAAGAGTGGTAACCCGCTTCCGTATGTCACTCACCCTCGCAATTCTCGCATTTCTTTCAGGGAGTATGGTGGGTTCCGTTATCACACAGGCCTTCACCGGCCACCGCGAAAAGCAGGCGCGAAGGGCCGACTTTCGCGGCTTTCTCGGAGGTTGGCTGGGCGGCAGTAAGATGGTCGCTGATGTTGCCGCGCTGCACGCCGAGAATCTGCGACATCTCTGGGGTTACTACGGGAAGATGTATCGCGATTTTAGTACTAAAGAGAGAAAGAGGCTGAAGGCAATATGCGAAGACTTGACCGCGACAACGAAAGAAGAATGCCGAGATTATCCAGAGAGGATTGTTCGCAAGATCGAAGCCCTAATCGATTTTGTATGACGAGGGAAAAGAACCGCCGATTCAAGTTCTACAAAAGCTGTCAACTTTTCATCTGCGCGGACAATCAAACGCTTTCCGTCGCTGCGATGCGCGTCAGCAACGAAGATCGTTCGCCCCGTCGCATCGACCGTTGCAACACAGCCCCAACTCCAACGGGCTTTGCTCAGATTATCCGCGATGATCTCCCAGTAATTCACACGGCGAGATTTTGCCTCTTTCGCTCTACACACGGCAATGATAAAAATGATATAAGGGGCGCAATGGCGCGGGCGACAAAGTACGGCAGCCGCAGCACTGCCGCGACCGGTTGTTACTTTCGCGTTTGGCCCGGCACAAGCGCGTTTTCCCCTTTAACGGTGAAGTCGCAGGTCACGGGATAATGGTCCGATGCATCTGACGGTGTGATCAAAGCAGGCCGTGAGGCGGCGTTCACACTGAACAAGTAGTCAAAGGTCGCGTCGGGAAACCCGTGACTGCCTGGGTGTGTCACCCGCTTCGGCAGTGGCAAGTCTTCCATGCAATTTCGAAAGCCAGCGTCGGTCAGAGTCGATAAAGTCCTTTCAGAAGCAAACATCGGCTGGTCTTTATTTGTGTTGAAATCCCCTCCGATGATCACGGTCTTGATCGAGGAAATCACGGTAGCAATTATATCGCGCAGGTGATTCAGTAATTGATCTGTAGCGACCTCGCGTTTTCGGATATTCCTCGCGGTCTCGACCTCTTTGTTGCCCCGCATGATCAAATTGCTTTTCAGATGCACGCTGTAAACGCCAAT
>WNGL01008443.1_pt1 | contig 12048 bp, 8 predicted proteins | sample 5400591 | NCBI WGS metagenome assembly WNGL01 (sample SAMN13153377, study PRJNA577476) | soil metagenome | isolation source: 80 cm soil or saprolite under Garry oak tree replicate 1 | place: USA:California | collected 2016-06-15
CAGCGGACGGCACGGGTAATTCATGTGCGCCGGCACCCAGTAGTTGTAATGATTGAGCCACGGTCTCGCGGCATAGACCGACTCTGTCACTGCCACAGTTGGTTCCGCTTTGATCATGAGAGGCCGTGTGCTCAATTGCGCGAATTAACTAAACGATTGTGCGGCCACCGTCGACGACGATAATCTGGCCGGTGATGTAGTTTGAGGCGTCAGAGGCAAGAAACACCGCCACACCCTTTAGCTCTCCTTCGCCGCCGACTCGGGGAATTGGATTGCGAGCTTTGATTGAGGGTTCGGCTAAAGGAATAGCGGGATCGGCAAGACGCGAATGGAAAAAGCCCGGCGCGATGCCGTTGACGCGAATGCCTTGCCTTCCCCACGACGCGGCAAGTTCGCGCGTCAAGCCAAACAGCCCCGCCTTGCTTGCGGCGTAGCCGGCGTAGTGCGGCCCATTAGTCGAAGCCTGCAGGCCCGAGACCGACGCGATGTTGATGATGCGCCCGTACTCACGTTTCAACATCTCGCGTCCGGCTGCCTGGGCAAACAGAAACGCACCCGTCAGGTTGATGTCTATCACCTTCTGCCACTTGTCGAGCGGCATAGCCTCGGGGTGCTCGCCCCATGACACGCCCGCATTGTTGACGAGGATATCGATCTTCCCGTACGCGGCGACAGTAGCATCCACGACTGCTTGCACCTGCACTGGATCAGACACGTCACAGGTCATTCCCTCAACGCGAAACCCGCCTGCGCGCAGCTCGTTCACGGTCGGCGTCAACCACTGCTCACGCCGCGCGCACAGCATCAGCGATGCGCCTGCTTCGGCGAGCCCAACAGCCATCTCCTTACCCAATCCGCGCGAGCCGCCAGTGACGATCGCTACTCGCCCGGAAAGATCGAAAAGCTCCTTAATATGAACTGTCATGTGATTGCTTCCGACAATCAACCGCGGTCTTTGGCTCTCTTTTGCTACGCAGCGCCGTCAATGATCATCCGCGCGATACGCTCACGGTGAAAAGAACCATCGCCAAACATCACTTCAGACGCCTTGCTCCGTCTGTAATAGAGATGCAGGTCGTGCTCCCAGGTAAACCCGATGCCGCCGTGCACCTGCACGCCGCGATTGCCCACTTCGCGATAAGCGTCCGAGCAGAAGGCTTTCGCTATCGAAACCGCGCCGCTCGCCTCGGGTGCGTCCTCGGTCAAAGCCCACGCCGCATAATAGGCCGCCGAGCGCGCGCTCTCCGTCATCAACAACATGTCGGCGCACTGATGCTGAACGGCCTGGAAAGCACCGATAGGGCGACCGAATTGCTGACGCGTCTTCGCAAACTCGACGGTCGTGTCAAGCACCCATTGCATCCCGCCAACCATCTCGGCACACAACGCGGCCGTTGCCGTCTCTAATGCCCCCCGCAGCGCGCCGCGCGCATCGCCATCAGCACCCAGCACGTCGGCGTCGGCCACCTCGACACGATCAAAGACGGCTTCATAGATTTTGCGCGTCCCGTCCATCGAAGGCATCCGCTTAACACTGAGACCACCTGTGCCTCGCTCGACGGGCAACAGTGCGAGACTGTCTCCAACCCGCGTTACACAGATCACGAGGTCAGCTACGCCGGCATCGGGCACGAAGAGTTTTCTTCCCGTGATTGAAAAACTGCCATTACGACGGTTCGCCTCCAGTTTCACGCCGTCGAGATCCCAGTTCGCAGTTTCTTCGAGAAAGGCTACGGTCGCTTTCAGCTCTCCTGCCGCAACCGGCGCGAGGTACTTTGCCCGCTGCTCCCGACTGCCCGCCCGCTCAATGAGAGCGGCCGCGAAAACCGTCGAGAGGAAGGCGCCGGGCAGACAGGCGCGCCCCATTTCTTCCGCCACGACAGCCAACTCGACCAGTCCCAAACCAAGGCCGCCGTGTTCTTCCGGGACGACCAGCCCCATCCAGCCTTGATCGGCTATCGCTTGCCAGAGCTTGTCGTCGTGTGCCGTGTCGGTCCCCATCAATTCGCGCACGCGTTCGGGCTTGCATTCGCGCTTCAGAAAGTCACGCGCCGAGTCCTTTAAAAGTTTCTGTGGTTTGCTGAGATCAAAGTCCATAATCTGTTCTTAGTAGCTCTTCGGTAAACCAAGCACGCGTTCAGCGATGATGTTGCGCTGAATCTCGCTCGTGCCAGCTTCGATCGTATTGCCCCGCGCGCGCAAGAAAGCGTATTGCCAACTACCGCGATCGAAATCGGAAAGCTGCCCGTAGGGCCCCAGGATTTCCTGCGCGGTCTGCTGCAGGCGCTGGTTCCATTCACTCCAGAAAACCTTCTGGATTGAGCCTTCGGGACCAGGGACGCCGGTCTTGCTTAATGAAGTCAGCGCGCGGTTGGTATTCAGGCGCAGAATTTCCAGTTCGAGATAAGCCTGCGCCAGTTTTTGCCTGACGATCGGATCTTCGCTCGCGCGCCGACCGTTGCGATCGACGGTATGAGAGCGGGCGATCAGAGCCTCGAGGTTGCGTTTGAAAACAACCTGAATCCCCGCCCCGAGATTGGCGCGCTCGTTCATTAGCGCCGTGATCGCCGTGGTCCAACCCTGGTTGACCTCCCCGAGCACTTGAGAGATTGGCACGCGCACATTCGAGAAGAACATTTCGTTAAAACCTGAGTCCCCGGACATCTGCCGCAAGGGGCGCACTGAAATACCGTCACTGCGCATGTCCAGCAGGAGGCAAGTAATGCCCTTGTGCTTAGGCGCCGCGGTATCCGTGCGCACGAGCAGCAAACACCAATCCGCCAACTGTGCAAAGCTCGTCCAAATCTTTTGGCCGTTGACGATGAAATCGTCGCCGTCGCGGATCGCCTTTGTGCCGAGCGAGGCGAGATCGCTGCCCGCGTTTGGCTCCGAAAAGCCCTGGCACCAAATCTCTTCGCCTGAGAGAATCGGCGCGAGGTAACGTTCTTTCTGCCCCTCTGTGCCCATCGCGATAATGGTTGGACCAACCAACGAGAGACCAATCGTGCCGATCAGTGGCGGGGCGTTGGCGCGGGCCAGCTCTTCCTGAAAAATAGCCTGCTCCATCAGCGCCGCGCCGCGCCCACCATATTGCTGCGGCCAGGAAATGCCGGCCCATCCGCCTTCGTAAAGCTTGCGCTGCCAATCCCTCAGGTACTTCAGGTAATCCGCCCTGTCTTCCGCATTCGTGTCCCCCGCCCACTCAGGAGGCGTGTTGGTCGTCAGCCACGCGCGGAATTCGTCGCGGAACTGTTGCTCATTCGGTGTTAAGTTTAAATCCATAAGGCGACCTCATGTTGTTAACTGCTCTGCGGCGCGCGGCTGTGATGCCTCCCACAGCAATTCAGAAACATCCATCACAGAAACCTCGCGTGATCCTTTGCGCGCGTTGATGCCATCTTCCAACATCGTCATGCAGAACGGGCAGCCGACCGCCACGGTGTCGGCTCCGGTCTCAAGAATTTCACGCGCCCGTTCCTGATTGACGCGCTGGTCCGGAGGTTCTTCCACGAAACTCATGCCACCACCGCCGCCACAGCAAAAGCTTTTCTCGCGGCTGCGCTCCAGCTCGATCGGCGCCTGGCGCGACGAAATCGTTACCAGCGTGCGCGGCGCATCGTACACGCCGTTCTGCCGGCCCAGGTAGCAGGGGTCGTGGAACGTGATCGTTCTGTCGGACTCTGTCTGTGGCTTGAGTCTGCCATCGCTGACCAACTTCGCCAGATACTCACTGTGATGGTAAACCTCGAACCGGCCGCCGTACTGCGGATACTCGTGGCGAAACGTGTTGAAACAGTGAGGGCAGGCGGTGATCACTTTCTTGACGTCGTATTTGTTCAGCTTGGCGACGTTCTCTTTGGCCAGCATCTCGAAAAGAAATTCATTGCCAATGCGGCGCGCGGGATCGCCTGAACACTTTTCTTCACGTCCCATGATGGCAAAGTTGACTCCGGCCTGCGCCAGTAGTTGGGCGGTTGCGCGCGTCACCTTCTGATTGCGCTCGACGAGCGCGCCGCCGCAGCCAACCCACAATAAGACCTCGGCGTCCTTCGCATCATTGACGTGCTTAACGTTCAACCCTTCGGCCCAATCAACCCGGGTCGCCTGGGTGCCGCTAAACGGATGCCCGCGCTTCTCCAGTGAGCTGATCGCTTCCTGCATCGAGTCCGGGAAGTCGGCGTTTTCCATCACCAGGTGGCGGCGCATGTCGACGATCTTTGGCATCTGTTCGATAAAGACCGGACAAGTCTCCATGCAGGCGGCGCAGGTCGTGCACTGCCAGAGCGACGCCGGCAGAGTGGCCGGCACGGCGCCGATGATTGCTGATTGCTGATTGCTGATTGCTGATTGCTCGGAGTGCATCAAGTCGCGCAACTGAAGGATGATATCGCGTGGCGAGAGTTCCTTACCGACAGTGTTGGCCGGGCACACCGACGTACAGCGCCCGCATTCCGTGCAGGCGTCAAGGTCGAGTAGGTCTTTCCAGGTATAATCAGCCAGCGCGTTGACGCCGAAGCTCTCGGTCTTCTCGAAATCAATGTTCTTCAGCGTCGCGCCGAGCGGAACGAGGCTGGCCGTGTAGATGTTGAGCGGCGCCGTGATGGCGTGCATCATCTTCGTGTACGGGGCCCAGGCGATGAAGCCGAACACGGTCGCGAGATGAAACCACCACACTCCCAAATGCGCCGTCTGCATTTGCCCATCCGTCAGCAGTGCACGCGAAGCGATTGCGAGTAAGTTGCCGAACGGCGACCACGCCCCCCAGGGATCGCGCGTGACTGCGATGCGCCAGCCCTCCACCAGAAACCCTTGCAGGCAGATCGCAAAAATCACGACTAGAATCAGCGTCGCTTCATCCGTATATATCAGCTTCTCGGGTCGCTTGAGATAACGGCGCGTGGCGGCCATTCCGACTCCGACCATGACGAGCGCGCCGAACACGTCAACGATGAGCGACTGGAAGTAAAGATAAAACCGCCCACGCATAATGGTCGTGCCGAAGTCTGCATCCAGCGCGACGACGGTAGTTGCGATCGTGAGAATGACAAAGCCGTACGTGATTAGCCGATGAAAAGAACCTGCGAAGGCGTCCCGTGCGGTTCGCCGTTGCGCGACCGCGTGTTCGATCACCAGTTTGAGGCGATCGGCGGGCCGGTCAAAACGTGCGGCACCTTGCCCGCGCCGCCAACGGTTCGCATGACGATAGACACCGTAGCCAGCTATCGCCGCCGTCGGCAAAAGCAGCGCGTACATCACCCAGATGTGCGAGATATTCCAGTAAATCTGACGTGTAGCTTCAGCGGTGTTCATTTCTGTAGCGCGGCGAGTTTCTCGCGCAGCAACGGAACGACTTTGCGATAGTCTTCAACGATGCCGAACCGGCAGTGCTTGAAGATCGGAGCGTCCGAGTCGGTGTTGATAGCAATGATATTCTTGGCCTCGGAGATACCCGCCATGTGCTGGCTCGCTCCCGCGATGGCGATCGCGAGATACAAGTCAGGCGCGACCTTCTTGCCCGTCTGTCCGACTTGCCATGTCGGCGGCACCCAGCCGGCATCGCACGCTGCGCGCGAGGCCGCTACCTGCGCGCCCATTAGATCAGCGAGCGGCAGCAACTCGGTGCTGAAGGGCTCAGGCCCGCCGATGCCGCGCCCACCTGAGACGATCACCCGCGCGTCCTCCAGCCGCGCATTGCCAGTCTCTTCGCGCTTGCGCTCAACGACGCGCGTGCGAGAGTCGGTGTTGATTTCTAATGTGGCTCGCGTGATCTCACCGGCAGCCTCGCGGCGCAGGGCGGGGGCGAACGAGCGTGCACGCAGCCAAACGACCGCTGGCTTTCGCTTCAACTCAATGACGGCCTGAGCCTTGCCACCGTAAACCTGACGGACGACACGTAAGTATTCGCTCTGTGCGCGCATCTCAACGCCATCACCCACGGCGCTGCCGTTGAGGCGATGCGCGAGACGGGGCGCAAGCTCCTGGCTGTACGCATCGTTACCTAACAGCACGGCGCGCGGTGAGAGATCGCCGCACAACTTCGTCAGCGCACTCAAACAAAGTTCCGGGTGATATTCGGCTAACTCAGCCTGATCAACGACAGTCGCGGAATCAACGACGCCGGCGACTTCGGAAGCGAGCGTCGCGGCGCCGGCGCCCACCACAATGGCGCGCAACCGCCCACCAAGCTCATCCGCAAGGCGGCGTCCGGCGCCGGCGAGTCCCTGCGCGCTCTTGTCGTAGCCCGCCGCGCCAAAGAGACAGATGACAACGTCGTTCATTGATACCGTTTCAGACATTGCCAGTCTGCGGTCCGGGCATGTCAGAGTATGAGAGCTGGAAATAAAGCTCGCTTCAAATCGATCAGGTCTAAAGCGCGCTCGTCACCGCGACAATGCGCTGGGCAAAAGCTTGAGTTCTTTCATCCAGCGTGTCTCCCGTAACGAACTCACAGCGCATCTCTTTTTGCGGAATGGACAGGTCGACTACCTCGTAATAGGTAGTGCCGGCGCGCGCTTCAGCGACATCGATGCCGAGATCATCGAGCGTCCACTGCAGAAGTGGTTGGCGATACGACATCATCACGTCGCGCACTTTCGGAATGCGCGGCACGTTGTGCTCGTCATTGGTAACGGTGACGACGACGGGCGGCTCAGCTTCGAGAATTTCCCAGCCGGTGTCTGTCTGACGTCTGAGCCGCAGCTTACTGTCTGCGTTCTCTATTTGATCGACGAAAGACACACAGGGCAGCCCCAGTTCCTCCGCCAGGAGCCCACCGGTTTGCCCCGCCCCCCAGTCGCCTGCTTCGCGCCCGACCATAACCAGATCGAAGTCGCCGAGCTTGCGGATCGCCGCGGCGAGCACACGCGCTACCGTCAGCGGGTCCGGGTGCGGGTGGCCATCGTTGAGAACCAGCGCCGCTGCATCGGCCTTCATCGCCAATGCCTTGCGCAAAGAATCTTCACTCGTCGCCGCACCGAAGGAAAGCACGGTGATTCTACCGCCGCCGATCCGCTCGCGAAATTGGAGCGCCGTTTCGAGCGCATTCTCGCAGAAGATGTTGGTGACAAGACTGGCCGCGCCGCGCTCGGCCTCACGTTTGACCGGGTCGACACGGAAATCGCGCGCCGGTATCTCCGGGTCAAGAATCTGCTTCAGGCAAACGACGAGGTTCATGGACTAGGTACTGCTGCGTAGCTTTGAAACCGGAGCGAGATGGTCAGCGTTCGCGCTCATTTCATACAACGAGAGCGCAACTAGAAGCTTTGACTGAGCGCGCCTTCAAGGCCGAAGGCCTCAGTCTCTAACCACCCGCAACCTTGTTTGCGCGGCGCCTGATTTGGGGCGCAACAACCCGTTAAGAGCGATCTTGACGATTTCTTCGGCAACCTGCTCCTCTGTGAGAGCGCCGTCTTGCCTGAACCAGCGGGAAAGCCAATTAATCATTCCGAGGAGGCTGAAAGTTGCTACCGTCGTATCCACGTCCTGCAGCATGCCTTCCGACTTGAGTGTGTTCAGGACTTCACGCAGACGATCAAAATGTGCTCGCTTACGGCGCGTGATTTTTCTATTCTGAGCGGGCGTGAGCGCCGTGATCTCGTCAACGAGGATGGTGATAGCCCCGTCCCCCCGCGTCACCAACCGCGCGTGGCTGGCGATAATAAAGCGGAGCCGCGCGGCCGTGTCAGGGATGGAGTGCGCGGGTGTTATCACCTCTTCCTCAAGCTCGTCCAAACCGAAATTCATGATGTCAAAGAGCAGTTCTTTCTTGCCGTTGATGTAGTGATACAAGCCTGCTTTCGTCATGCCGAGCGCGTTAGCGATGTCGTTAATTGACGTCGCATCGTAACCCTTGCGCAAAATAATCTGAGCCGCTGTGCGGTAAACTTCAGCCAGTCGATCCTCATTGGGAACCGGCTTCTTTTGTGCTTTCATATCGTCATTTTATCCTCGACAGTCGGTAAGACGCGCACAACCCCTGCACCAGCTTTTTCTTACCGACCGTCCGGTAGGTTTTATACATCCGAATTGTGTCTCTCGTCAACAAAGGGGGCTGAACAGGTAGTGCTTCGTTAGGATTGGGGTCTCTTCCGATACGCCTAGACCGGCCGCCAACAATTCTAACAGAGCATTACCGCTGACCACTGTGGCCGTCATTGGCTGCTACGCCCTCTTTTCGCAAGGGTGCTTTCGCTTCCCCTCAAACTACCAGACGGCGATGATGAAGCTCCGTTAGTTTAACAGATCTTATCGTTCTAATGGCAAAAGTGGCACTACGCGAAATGTCAGCACCACCGTGTAGAGAAAGCTTGACGTTCTTCAGGGTCGGTGATATTTTACCGACCGTTCGGTAGGCTACAATGCACTACAGTCGCTTTATCAGTTCCAGAATAGGCACTCACCGGTAACAGAGCTGGTACCGGCATGTAGAGGGCGCAATGGTCATTGGGTCACGCAATCGACGATTTGCAATTGCCAGTCACCATCGGATCGTCTTCATTCCCTAGCGCGCAGGCGCGAGGCAGACTTACTGGATTCATCTTCTGGCATCTTTCTGCTTTGTCCGAATTTGTTCGAATACCAAAATAACTCTCTAAAGAATTTCGCGAGAAGGAGATGTCACCAATGCATACCAAAGGCTTAGCTTTCCTGGCTCTGCTCGTCATGTCACTCTGGACAGTATCAGCGTCAGGACAGGTCGATGTGGCCAGCGCTACACTAAAGGGCGTCATAACCGACCCGCATGACGCACTGGTTGCCGGTGCGACTGTCACGGCAACCAGCATCGACAAGGGGATAAGCAGGACCGCCAAGACCGATACTGAGGGTACCTATCAGATTCCGGCCCTTCCGCCAGGAGCCTACAAGGTTGAGATAGAGGCGCAAGGATTTAACAAGGTAGTCAACGAGAAGGTCCTGTTGACCGTAGGCCAGAGTCTGCTCTACGACGTTCAGTTGAGTACGGGCGGCGTAACCGCGCTCGTTTCGATCACTGCCGACACGTCGCTGATTGAAGTTGAGCGAACGCAACAGGCCAACACGATCTCAACCCAGCAGGTTGAGAACTTGCCCAACGCGGGCCGCGCCTTCCAGAATTATGTTTACACGCTGCCGGGCGTGGGAAACTCAACGGCCCCCCGGGCCCAGCTTTCGGGTCGCATTACGGGCTTCCAAAGCTCTGGCTTCTCGATCGGTGGCAGCAACGGGCGTAACAATCTGATCACAGTCGACGGTGGCGAAAATGAGTACGGTTCCGGTACTCCTCGCTTCGATGTTCCCACCGAAACGATTCAGGAATTTCAGGTCAACCGCAATTCCTTCACGGCGGAGTTTGGCTTTACGGCCGGCACCGCGGTCAACGTCGTTACCAAAAGCGGTACGAACCGTTTTCACGGCAGCGCCTATATCTTCTACCGCTCGGATGGGACTTCCGCTCGCAATGCTTTCGATACTATCAACCCAGGAAAGAAATCCTCTGATCGGACATACTTCCCTGGGTTCACTTTTGGCGGACCGATCTCGAAGAACAAGCTGTTCTTCTTCACCAACTACGAACGCAACAATGTGGACGCTGCCCGTTTTCGCACTTACACCAGCGACCCGCTAACCCAGCCCAACGCGGCCCAAGCTGCACTGCTCGCCCAACTTGATGCCTCGGCCGATGCGAACATACGGAGAATTTCAACCAATCTCCGTCCTGCCCTGACAACGAGCGCGACCAGCTATCCGGCGATCTTCAAATTCCTGCAGGCTAGCGAGGGCCTGTTCAATGGTCTGGCGCGGCTAAACACCTGGAGCACGCGGGTGGATTACCAGGCCACAAACCGGGATTCCATCAACGCGCGTTTCACGTTGACGCGAAACTTTACAAACGATATCGGCACCAGTAACGCCACCGCCCCTTCCATTAGCACCAGCTTGACCTATCGCGACTATTCGACGGTTGTCACGTGGACGCACAATTTTGGGAGCAATCTGATCAATCAGGTGCGGGCACAATTCTCGCCTGGTAACTCGTCGGTGACCGCCCCGCCTGAGCCAGCCGTGACGGGATTGATCGTATCGGGCTTGGGGGGCTTCGGGCGCTACTTCGGCGCTCCTTATATCGTTCACCAGCAGCGCTATCAGTTCGAAGACAATGTGACGATGCCGCGGGGCAAGCATACCTTCAAATTTGGCGGGTCTTATCGCCCTGTCAAGTACAACTTCAGGAATGACCTTTGGTTCGCCGGAGAATACCAATTCCAGGCTAGCGCCGCCTACGCCGTCACGCTGGCCGTACCGTCGGCGGATCGGGCTGCGTTTCTCGCGGCTGCACCTGCTGCCGCCGGCATACAGCTGAACTCCCTGCAAAACCTCGATCTGAATTTGCCGTTTCTCTACCGGCAAGGATTCCACAATCCCCTCTGGATCGGTACGGGCCATTATGTCGGAGGGTTCGCTCAGGACGCGTGGAAAGTTAATCAACGCCTGAGCCTCGATCTTGGCGGTCGGATCGATTGGGACGGTGAGCCGCAGCCGGTGCCGCGTCACGCCTATTTCTCGCCGCGCTTAGGATTCGCATGGCAACTGACGGGCGATGGCAAGACGGTGCTACGCGGCGGCGGCGGCCTTTTCTACTCGCCCATCTATGTGCAGATTCCCGGCTACACCAGCATCCTCAACGGCAGCGGGACCTACATCAACCAGATTGCCAAGAGTCCGCTAAACGGCGTGACCACGATTTATGGAGCGGGCGCCAACGGAAACGCCGGATGCAACATCCCTGCGGGTACCTATCCTTTTGGTGTCTTGACCGAGGCCCAAATCAACTGCTTAGGAACCCCGACGGTGGCTGGGGCGGCCGGCCGCGTGCTCTTCGACTTGAACCCGAACTACAAGAACAACTACGCGATTCAAGCCAACCTCGGCATTCAACGCCAAATCACCAAAGATCTCAGCGTTGAGGTCGCCTATCAGATGTATCACGGGCTGCACATTCAACAGCCGGTAGCTCTCAACTATTGCGAGGCCGGCACACCCGGTTGTGCAGCGAACACGGCCGCCTTGGTGGCCTCGCTCTCGGCTCGCGACCCGCGCCTCGGCCCGCTGTATCGTGTATGTGGGGCGGACACCGCCTGCGGGCGTGTGAACGACGCAGGCATCACGCAGTTTACCGATTACCAGTCACGGGGCAGTTCGATCTATCACGGCATGACCGCCTCACTGACGAAGCGCTTCAGCGATCACTTCTCCTTCCAGGCCAACTACACCTGGAGCAAGGCGATTGATGATAATACTGATTTCAACTCTCTCTTTGCTCCGCCCTTCCCATCGCGGCTCTTCACGGACCGGTCGCTGTCGACTTTCGACATCCGGCACAACTTTGTCGTCAGCGGCGTTTTCCAGAGCCCGTTCAAGGCCGGGCCCGGGCACAACTTCGCCGCGCGCGCTTTCGCTGATATGACGCTGAGTCCGAGTATCTTCATCCGCAGCGGCATTCCGTTCACGCTGCGGACGGGCACGGACATCAACGGTGACACCCGCACTAGCACGGATCGACTTTTCAACATCGGCCGCAACACCGGGATCGGGCCAAACTACCGCAGTGTCAACATGCGGATCAGTAAGGCGTTTCGCTTCAAGGCTGACAGCCCGATGCGGATCGAAGTTAGTGCCGACTTCGCTAATATCCTTAACCGCACGAACTTCGCGGCTGTGAACGAGGTGCTCCCGGTCACGGTCAGTTCCACCGGTGTGCTCACCTTCCCCAACGCTTTAGCGGCGGCGGATTACGCTTCCGCTGCCACCAACAATCGCCTTACAGGACGAAGGGATCGTAGGCTGAGTGACCCGCTCGGTTTCACCTCTGCGTTCAACCCCCGGCAGATCCTGTGGGGTGCGAAGTTTGTGTTTTGAGCGCGCGGGTTGGTAGTCTGACGGAAGTTGATCTAACGATCTGATCTCGCCGGCAGGCACTTTCTTGAATCACGAGCAATCCGACGGAGGGGCCGAATGGCCCCTCCGAGTCCACCGCATCGTCCGCCGGCGCGACCATGAGTTTTTTCAGGC
>WNGL01026752.1_pt1 | contig 12048 bp, 10 predicted proteins | sample 5400591 | NCBI WGS metagenome assembly WNGL01 (sample SAMN13153377, study PRJNA577476) | soil metagenome | isolation source: 80 cm soil or saprolite under Garry oak tree replicate 1 | place: USA:California | collected 2016-06-15
TCTGACGCTCGGCATTAGCGGCGGCATCGTTCCTTGTCCCGCGGCGCTGGTCGTGCTCCTGAGCGCGGTGTCGATGCAGCGGATCGGTTTCGGTTTGCTTCTGATCGTGGCTTTCAGCGTCGGATTGGCGGCGGTGCTGATCGGCATTGGACTGCTGATGGTCTCCGCGCGGCATTTCATGTCGCGCTTACAAACAAACGGCGAGCTGATTACTCGCTGGCTACCGTTGGCTTCATCAACGATCATTACTCTCTTTGGTTTGGGAATGGTGCTTCAAGCGATAGCTACCGCCGGATATTTTTCCATTTGAAACCGTTAAATAACAAACAAGGAGGAAACAATCATGCTTAAGCAAACGCCAGGGAAAATGGGACTCGGTCTTCTTGTCTGCCTGGTCTTCGGAGGATGCGCGTCAACCGCCACGGCGCAAACGCAGGCATCTGGCACGTCATCGACTCTGTACAAACGGCTCGGCGGATACGACGCGATTGCCGCGGTCACGGACGATTTTATCGGCCGCCTCGCCGCCGATAAGCAGCTCGCGCGTTTCCTAGTCGGCCTTAGCGCCGATTCACAAAAGAAACTCCGCCAGCACGTGGTCGATCAGCTATGCGAGGCTACGGGTGGGCCCTGTATCTACACCGGTCGGAGCATGAAGACTTCGCATGCGGGGCTTGGCATTACCGAAAGCGACTGGCAGTCGACGGTAAATCACCTCGTGGCTACGCTGGATAAGTTCAAAGTGCCTGAAAAAGAAAAAGGCGAGCTGCTCGCCATCGCCTCAAGTTTAAAACCCGATATCGTCGAGAAAAAATAAATCCGTGTGCGAGTCCGATCTGGAGCGACCGCCGCGCTAGTGCAGCAAGCTGTTTTTCGAGGAACATTTGCGAAGAGCTTTGTTTAGCAAAGGGGAGTGCAAAGTGAATAAAAAGCTGGTCGAATCTTACTACGCCGCGTGGAATACGCTCGACGCGGATAACCCTGCATCCTTTTATGCTAAAGATGCCAAGTTAGTATTTTTTGATCTCACACCACTCAAATATAACGGATGGGCCGAGTACAAAGAAGGCGTTCAGAAGGCTTTCTTTGATCAAATATCATCCGGCAAACTCACTCCGAATGATGATCTGAAGATTACGCGTCGCGGCGATGTCGCTTGGATGACTTTGACTTTTCACCTGTCGTTCGCTCTGAAGACCGGGACGGCAATGGAGATCGATTGCCGCCATACCGCGATCTGGGAGAAACTTCGAGGCAAGTGGCTAATTGTCCACGAGCACGTATCGGCGCCGATCCCAACTGGCACGTGAGTTACCCCGCGGCTTTGCGATTGAAACGGGGGGAGATTTCGTCGGTCGTGACGTTTGGAACTTCGTTCAAGACGGCGTAGGGGCAGGCATTACCCACGATTGGAAAATCCGCGTGGATAAACCGCTACTTCGCTATTTTTCCTTCTGGTTCGAACCGATCTTCGCAGCCAATCATCGTTGGGCCATGGCGCACGGTGAGCAATCGCTCCGCGCGGAATTGGCGCGATGCTGCGCTTCGGGTAAATCTTAGGTTTCCTCCTCTTGCTTCGTCTTATCTACCAACTTACGATATAGTTCATTTGTGGGCTAATGGAAGGAGAACTCGATGGAACCGATCCCACGTGAGGTATTAGACGCGGCCAATTCCAAGAGCCGCCGACTTAGAGAACTGGTTCGTGCCCCGGAAATTCTCGTCATGCCGGGCGCCTATGACGTCCTCAGCGCGCTGCTGTTCGAACAGATGGGTTTCAAGGCCATACAGGGCACGAGCGGTGGCATCGCTGCGGCACTGGGCTATCCCGACGGCGAGGCGATAAGCCGCGAGCTTTTCGTCGAGCTCTCCGGCAAGTTTGCGGCTGCTGTGTCAGTTCCCTTCAATGCGGATGGAGAACGAGGTTACGGAGATGAAAATGGTGTCAAAGAAACCGTCCGGGCACTAGTGGCGGCCGGCGTTGCCGGAATGAATCTGGAAGACGGCGCCGGCGGCAAACGAGGCGGCGCCCGCGAGCTGTTGGAATTGTCCGAACAACTTCGAAAGATCAACGCGGTCACGGAAGCCAAACGAGCACTGGGCAGCGAGTTTTTTTTGAATGCTCGAATCGATGCGTTCATGGTGATGGCGGATGATCAGAAAAAAGCGCTCGATGAAGCGATTCGGCGGGGTAATGCCTATGCGGAGGCGGGCGGAGACTGCATTTTTTACTTGAGCGTGCATTCGCGAGAAATCATCGGCCGCCTCGCGAGAGAGGTGAAAGCGCCCATCAGTATTCTCGCTGGACCACAGTCACCGAGTGTCAACGAGTTGCAAGATCTGGGGCTCGCCCGTGTGAGCTACGGTTCAGCGTTTCTTAAAGCGGCCATCGGTGGCACACGAAAACTGGCCCGGGAAATTCTGGAAAATGGCACCGTAACGTCGCTCAAAGAAGGTATGCAAACGCCGGAAATAAATGCTTTGGTCACAAAAAAGAACCGGAATTGAGAAGATGAACGGAAAAGGCGTTGTCATTTCTATTCACATTGCGCCGACGGGAGCGGCGCCGATGAAATCCGTCGCCGAGGTGCGGGCTCTGGCGGGCAAGGGGCTCGAAGGGGATCGCTATTTCAACAAACTGGGAACCTATTCGAACCAACCAGGCTCGGGCCGTGACATTACTTTAATCGAGGTCGAGGCGGTCGAAGCATTGCAGCGCGATTATCAGATCGAATTGGACGCGGCACTATTCCGGCGTAACATCGTGACTCGCGCTGTTCCTCTTAATCATCTCGTCGGTCAAGAGTTCCAGGTCGGCGACGCGATACTACGCGGTACCCGGCTTTGCGAGCCGTGCTCGCACATGGAGAAATTGACCCGCAAGGGAGTCATGCGCGGCTTGATTCACCGCGGCGGCCTGCGCGCGGAAATCGTGACCGGCGGAACGATTCGCGCCGGAGACACGGTTGTCGTTAGATCTTTAGATTGAGCACAGGACCGGATTTTCTCGCTGCCGTTTGGGTTTACATCTTGCCGGAGGTCGTGCGCGATGCGAGATCGCTCGGCCAAGGAGAATTTTGTCAGCTGATCTGGTTATTTTGACTGAACTTGTAAGTTGTTGGCGACGCCGCGCACTCCGCCAACGCTACGAGCGATTGACTCGGCCCGATCTCTCATCTCCGGATTCTCGACAATCCCGGTCAAATGGACGACGCCCTTGACCGTGTCAACGCCGACTCTTGTGAGCGAACTGACTTTTTCAAGGGCAAGTTTGGATTTGACACTTGTGGTGACCGTGGTGTCGTCGACATTTTGACCGAGGGTTTCGCCGGTAAGAGCCGTGCAACCCGATAGCTGTAAGGCGAGCACCAGGACCGCTAAAATGGCATAGATTTTCCTATTCATAAGCTCCTCCCAACCTTAACGTGATACGATAAGCCAATATCATAAAATAGGGGAATGCTGCCAGCGGATGCGAAAAACCCTATCGTGCCATCTGACGGCGCTGGTAAACCGAACCTTTGGTGCGATCTTAGACGACTGCTCGTCTTCGATATGTCAATGTAAGCTGCGAGCGCTCTCGTGTCGACTTTTGCCCTAACTCTCATTCTCGCCGCCGCCTTCGTTCACGCGACCTGGAATCTGCTCAATAAACGGGCGAGCGGACACGCTACCTTTCCATGGCTGGTGGCCGTTATGTCCGCGCTATTCTATGCACCGGTCGCGATGGCTGCGATCTTTTATTGGCATGCATCCGTCAGCATCATCGGGGTTGGCTTCATGGCCGGAAGCGCGGCGCTTCACACGGGCTACTTTGTCCTCCTTAATGAGGGTTACCGCGCCGGAGATCTTTCACTGGTTTATCCCCTGGCTCGCGGCACAGGCCCACTGCTTTCTAGTATTGCTGCAATCGTATTTCTCGGCGAACGACCGAGCATGATTGCTGTAGCGGGTGGATTGATGATCGTAGGAGGCGTCATCGTGCTCACATACAATCCACAACGATTAAGTCAGGTCGGCGTGCGCAAGGCGATGGGCTATGCCTTGGTTACCGGGGCTTTTATCGCCGGATATACCTTGTGGGATAAGCAGGCCGTGAGCAAGTTTGCGGTGGCGCCCATTCTCCTTGACTGGGGCTCGAACCTCGGGCGCTCGCTCTTACTCACTCCGTTTGCTCTGCGCCACTGGGAGAGCGCGCGCAAAGAATGGCAGACCCACCGCTTTGAGGTGGTCGGGGTGGCCGTGCTCGTGCCGCTGTCTTATATCCTGGTGCTCACGGCGTTGCAGTTTACTCCCGTCAGCTATGTCGCACCAGCGAGGGAAATCAGCATTCTGATCGGTACGGCAATGGGCACCCGCCTGCTTGCGGAAGGTGACGTTCGTCGCCGGCTGGTTGCCGCCTGCGCGATGGTTCCGGGTGTCGTGGCGCTGTCGGTGGGCTAGCTTCGGGAGTCTCGGATTTCGAGTCTAAGATCCCTCACATTCGTTCGCATGACAGGTGCGTTGTTAGTCGAAACGAAGCCCTGATGTCATTCCGAGCACAGCGAGGAATCTTTCCGTTTCCTGAGGTCTATGGCTATGCTACTTGGAAGTGGCCCGAACGCTGGGAGCCTCGGCGTGTCGCTGCATATGTGAAACGCTATCGAAGAAACGATGAAAGACGATTCGTTCAAAGACTTTATTCTGGATCAGTTAGATGATCTCGACAATGTGGAAGCCAGCCGCATGTTCGGCGGCTATGGCCTGTATCAAGACGAAATTTTTTTCGGGATCATTTTCAAAGGTTACCTCTACTTCAAGACAAATGAGATCACTGCCGCAGAATATAGACAAAGGAAAATGAAACCCTTTCGACCCAACGCAAAACAGACACTCAAGAGCTACTACCGGGTGCCCGTCGAGATCATCGAGGATCGCGACCGACTCGCCGAGTGGGCGAAAACGGCGATTGGCTGTCAGAAGAACAGAGTTTAATCGGTTTTCTTGGGTGTCACGCTGTAAAGACTCTCAGTCGGGTTAAAGAAGTGATCGAGGACAAGCCAAAGACTTCTGGAGTGGTGAAAGAAAAGCAGCGGGAAGATAACAGCAAAAGGGATCCACATAGCAAGCTGTTGATGGATCGTCAGGCTCGCGAAAGCGTCCAGGATGAAAAAGCCGGGCACGGCAATCACCACCGTCGCCGCATAGTTCACATAGATGGCACCGACAAAATAGCCCTGTTCCCGCTCGAACTTCAGACCACAGTGGGGACAATGGCCGTGCATAGAGAAAGGCCGGCGATACAATCCGCCCACGCCGCAGCGAGGGCATTTCAGACGCATCCCATTGCCGATCATCGACAGAACTCGATGAGCCACGTTAGACAGTCACTACTTGTTGAAGCGCTTGCACGCCATCGCCGTTTGATTTCGCTGCCCCACCATTGAGGTACTCGCGCAAGAAGCGAGCGGTGTAGGATTGTTTGCCGTCCATGATCACTTCCAAGGGTGAGCCGCAGGCGACCAGGTGGCCGCCTTGCTCGCCGCCTTCGGGTCCGAGGTCGATCAGGTAGTCCGCGTCTTTCACGATGTCCAGGTTGTGTTCGATGGTCACCACGGTGTTGCCCATCTCCACCAGCCGATGCAGGATGTGAATCAGTTTTTCCACGTCGATAAAGTGCAGCCCTGTGGTGGGCTCGTCCAGGACGTAAAGTGTTTTCCCGTGCGATTCCTTCCCCAGTTCGTAAGCCAATTTGATTCTCTGCGCTTCACCACCGGAAAGCGTGTTGCTGGACTGACCCAGCGTGATGTAGCCCATACCGATGTCGTCGAGAATCTTCAGCGGCCGGGCGATTTTCGGAAAAGCGTGAAAGAACGGCACGGTTTCTTCCACGGTCATGCGAAAGACATCAGCAGGAAACTCATTTCTTTGCGGATTTTTCCCTGGCCGGCGCACTCTTCGCAGCGGCCGCCTTTAACGTTGAATGAGAAGCGACTCGGCGTGTAACCCCGCAGCCGAGCTTCCGGTGCGAGCGCATAGAGTTTCCGGATCTCATCCAGGACTCCGACATAGGATGCGGGGACCGAGCGCGGGGTCTTGCCGATGGGTGTTTGATCCACTTCGACGACGCGCTCCAGAGCTTGCCAACCTATGATGTCCTTGTGAGCCCCCGGCCGTCCGGCGAATTGATCGAGTTTCATCTTGAGGCCCTTGTACAGGACTTCCCTGACCAAAGTGCTCTTGCCCGAGCCTGAGATTCCCGTGACGCAGGTCCACATGCCGAGGGGCAACCGAATGTCGATGTTTTTAAGATTGTTGGCTTTCGCCCCTCGGATCGTGAGCCAAGCTGGTTTTATCAGCTCCCGCTTCGGCCCGATTCTTTTCCGCTCGGCGCGAAGGAAAGCGCCGGTTAACGAGTTCGGATCTTTCCTGATTTCCTCCGGAGAGCCCAAGGCCACCACCTTGCCTCCATGCACACCGGCGCCGGGTCCGAGATCGACAATCAGGTCGGCGGATTCAATGGTCGCTTCGTCATGCTCAACCACCAAAACAGTGTTGCCAACTTCCTCAAGACGCCGGAGAGTGCGCAGCAACATGTCGTTGTCGCGCGGATGAAGCCCAATGGTGGGCTCGTCGAGGATGTAGCAGACGCCGCGCAGGTTCGAGCCGAGTTGCGCTGCAAGACGAATACGCTGCGCTTCGCCGCCGGAGAGGGTGTCCGCACGGCGGTCGAGGGTTAGATAGGGCAAGCCAACTTCCGACAAGAATTGGAGGCGCTGCTGAATTTCCCTCAGGATCTTATCGGCGACGGCGCGATCCCGTTCCGCATTGCCGTTATCCGCGTGCGCGATCTGCAATGAGTTGAAATATTCCCTCGCCTCATGCACGGAGAATGCGGTGACTTGCCAGATCGCTTTGCCATCGACTCTAACCGCTTGCGCGCGGGAGTTCAGCCTTCTCCCGAGGCAGGCTGGGCATGGCGACTCGGAGAGCAATTCCGCCAGCTCTGGGCTCGGATCATTTTCAAGTTGCTGCCAGATATCCCTGAGGCACGGAATCAAGCCGACAAAGGCCCCACGACCGCTGCCGCCGTAGAGAATTTCCTGCCGGGGTTTTTTAGCGAGGCGAGCGAACGGCTTGTCGATGTCGATAGGGTCTTTTTCTTTGAGCGAATCGAGGAGTCTCAGCATGGCACGCTGCAAATGAGAGGCGTTACCGGAGAAAAGGTCGGCGAGTGTGATCAACGTTTCGCTTGCCGATTTAGTAGGATCGGCGATGATCAGGTCCGGATCGAAATCCCACTCAAAGCCCATGCCGCCGCATTGCGAGCAGGCTCCCTGGCGGCTATTGAATGAAAAGAGCCGCGGGTCGAGAGGTTCATAGCCGATACCGCATTGGAGACAGAAGAGCCGTTGATTGAAGATTTGCTCGCCGCGCTCCGAGATAAGATGGATGACGCCGTTTCCTAAGCGTAGCCCCTGGTCTATCATCGCTTCGACTTCGCGGCCGCCGGCTTTGGCTTTGCCGATGACGATGTCGATGTCATGCTCTTTAAATCGCTCCAAGCCGTTGCTAAGCTCCGGCGACCTGAGATCCATCAGCTCGCCGTCGATACGCGCCCGCCGATAGCCGAGACGGCGCGCGCCGGCGATAATTTCTTTGTGAAAGCCCTTTCTGCCGCGTACCATGGGACTCAAGACCATGACTTCTTTGCCGCGGTAGGAGCGGGAGACGCGATCGAGAATTTGGCTTCGCGTCAACGAGCGAATCTGCCGTCCGCACTGGACGCAGTGCTGTTTTCCGACTTTGGAATAAAGCAGACGCAGATAGTGATAGATCTCCGTGACGGTCGCCACGGTGGAATTCTTGCCGCCCTGACTCAGCCTCTGTTCGATGGCGACGGTAGGGGGAATGCCGGCAAGCAAATCCACGTTCGGCCGCGCCCTCACCTGGAGGAACTGCCGCGCGTAAGCGGACAGGCTGTCGATGTAACGCCGCTGTCCTTCGGCGTAGATGATGTCGAAGGCCAGAGATGACTTACCGGAGCCGCTCAAACCAGTGATGACGACGAAGCGATCGCGTGGAATGTTAAGGCTGATGTTCTTCAGATTATGTTCTTTGGCGCCGACGATGGTGATGGCGTTGTCGTTTTCAGTCGAACGCTTTTTTTCTTGAACGCTTAAACTTTTCTCGACTTTAGGGACAAAAGGGGATGCGGTATCCGTTCTCAGATAAGGCCGGAGGTAACGGCCGGTGTGAGAACTTTCGACCTGCGCCACTTGTTCCGGCGTTCCTACGGCAATAATAGAGCCGCCGGCATCACCACCTTCAAGCCCCAGGTCAATGATGTGGTCGGCGCATTTCACCACCTCCATATTGTGTTCAATCACCACGATGGAATGGCCCTGATCAATGAGCTCATTAAATGCCCAGAGCAGACGCTCGATATCATGAAAGTGTAGGCCGGTGGTGGGTTCGTCGAAGATAAACAGCGTGCCGGCTTTTTTGGCTCTGGCCATATGCGCGGCCAATTTAAGCCGCTGTGACTCGCCGCCGGAAAGCGTGGTGAGCGGTTGGCCTAACCGGACGTATTCCAACCCGACGGCTCGCAGTGGGTAGAGCCCATCTTTAATCTCTGGAGTATCCTTGAAAAACTCGATCGCTTCGCTCACAGTGAGATCCAAAATCCCCCGGATATTCTTGCCGCGGTAGGTGACTTCCAGAATTTCTTCGCGAAACCGGCTGCCGTGGCATTCCGGGCACGAGGTGTACACGTCCGAGAGAAACTGCATCTCGACCTTTTCGTATCCTTCGCCACGGCAAGTTTCACAGCGGCCGCCTTCGATGTTGAAAGAAAAAGTCGAGGGGGTGTAGCCGCGCATGCGCGAAAGATCAACGCCGGCGAACAGCCGGCGGATGCCGTCGAATACCTTCATATAAGTGGCGGGATTGGAGCGCGGCGTGGTTCCCACGGGAGATTGGTCCACCAGCACAATTTCGGAAATCTTGTCGGCGCCCTCGATTTTTGCGCAGTGGACTACGTTCGCGACAGCGGACTCTTTGAGCTTTTTGAGATTCCGGTAAAGAACTTCATCGACAAGGCTGGATTTCCCCGAGCCGGAAACACCGGTGATGCAGACCAAAAGGCCGAGCGGAATTTCAATATCGATATTCTTAAGATTGTTGGCGCAAGCTCCCTCGATCTTGATGGACCGCTTCAGGAACGGTTTACGGTTACGGAGGGGGAATGGAATCGTCTTTCGGCGGCTCAAATAGGCGGCCGTGAGCGAATTCTCATTTTTGAGCAGCGCGTCGTAAGAACCGGCAAACATCACCTGGCCGCCTTGCTCGCCGGCCTTTGGGCCGAGATCGATGATATAGTCGCTTTCTTTGATAATCTCGGGATCGTGCTCGACCACGACTATGGTATTTTGGTTCGATCTTAGGCGGTGAAGGATTTCGACGAGTCGGCGGCTGTCGCGGGGGTGAAGGCCGATGGACGGCTCATCGAGAACATAGAGCGTGTTGACCAACGATGACCCAATCGCCGTCGTCAGATCGACGCGCTCGAGCTCTCCACCGGAAAGCGTCCGAGATTGCCGGTCCAAAGTCAAATATTCGAGACCGACTCCCAGCAAATAGCCAAGGCGTCTGCGAATCTCCTCGAGAATGAGACCCGCGACTTGGTCCATGGCGCCGGTCGGCTTCAGCTCGCTAAAGAAGCGATGGGCTGCGCCGACGCTCATGGCGTTGATCTGGGCGATGTCCTTACCCTCGATCCGATAATGGAGCGCGTCGGGTTTGAGTCGACTGCCTTGGCATTCGGGGCAGAGCAAATAAGCGCGATAGCGCGCCAGCAGCACCCGAACGTGCATTCGATAGCTCCTGCGCTCCAGCCGGCGGAACCAGCCGCGAATCCCTTTGAAGTCGCCGTCGCCGTCTATGATGAGCTGCTTTTGCTTCCCGGTGAGCTCGCCGAAAGGTTTCTTGGTCGGAATCCGCTTGCGCTCGCAAAATTCCATCAGTCGGCGCATCCGCCGGGCCTTCGTAACCCAGGGCTTGATGGCGCCGTCGCTGAGGGGTTTGCCCGGGTCGGGGATCACGAGATCCAGATCGATGTCGATCACCCGGCCGAAACCACGACAGGTTTCGCACGCCCCCAAGGGGCTGTTGAACGAGAAGAGATTGGGCGTGGGATCGCGGTAAGTAATATCGCAGTGAGGACAGTGCAGATGGTTGCTGAACGGTTCCCGGCGCCAGTTTTCTTGGGGCAGAAAAAAATTGAGTCGTCCTTTCCCGTAGTGAAAGGCTTGCTCCAAGGAATCTAGAATTCGTTTCTGGTTATCGCGTCGATAGGCGAACCGGTCGACTACGATTTCCAAGCCGTCAGGCGGCGCGTCGTTTAATTCGTCGAGTTCCCGAACGGATTGCTGCACAAGCAAGCGGTGGAACCCGGCCTGCTGGAGCCCCTTTCTTACCTCGTCCCAAGATACTGAAGAGGCGGCAAGGGGAAATGTCAGAACTACAGGCGAGCCTTCAGGCAAGGCAGCGAGCTTATGGAAAACCGACTGAGCGGTATCGCGCTCCACAACTCGCTCACAGCCTCGACAATGGAGCACGGCAATCTTGGAGAAGAGAAGCTTTAAATGATCGTGGAGTTCGGTCATGGTGCCGACGGTGGAGCGCGACGTCTTAACCGGCCGGCTCTGATCGATGGCGATGGTCGGCGGAATGCCTTCAATGCTCTCCACGTCCGGCTTGTCCATGCGGTCGAGAAACTGCCGCGCATACGCCGAAAAGCTTTCGACGTAACGTCGTTGCCCTTCCGCGTAGAGAATGTCGAACGCCAAGGTCGATTTCCCTGAGCCGCTTACGCCGGTAATGACCGTGAGAGCGTTCAGTGGGATTTGTAGGTCAAGATTCTTGAGATTGTTCTGCTTGGCGCCGCGGATGTGAATAAAGTTTTCGCTCATGGGTGGTATTGGCTGTTTAGTCGGTTACTCCGAAGTATTTGAAACCGGAGCATTGGAGTGGTGCAGTAATGGAGTGATGCATCTAAACCCAACACTCCAGTACTCCAATACTCCAGCACTGCGTTGCGCTCGCTGTTCGGCAGATCCGCTTCATGGTCACTGTAGGTGGTATTTTTCCACCAAGATCCGGCGAAAGCGCGAACCGTAGATCAAATCGAAGGTCTCCTCTTTATCAGGAAAGAGTTGCAGGGCGGTGTGTTTGGCGTGGTTTACCACGTCTTGGGCTTCCTCCAGGGTGAGATCGACCTGCCAGAGTAAAGTTGCGGCAATGTCCATTGCCCGGCGAAGCCGGCGCAGTTTTTGTTCTTCCGCCAGCAAGGCTTGCTTGTCCACGCTCATAGCTATCCAAGAGTCAGGCTAATAGAGGAAGACCGTTTTCTGACAACACCAAGCTATTACATCTATCACACGCAAGAGCGGAGGTCGAGTCAGTGCGGTCTTTCAGCGGCAGCAACTTTATTCATTTTGAACGCTTTGTTAAAGTATGACCGTGCGAATCTCCGAGATCTTCTATTCCATCCAAGGCGAAGGCCGGTTCATCGGCACACCCTCGGTTTTTATCCGTACCTCAGGTTGTAATCTGCGCTGTGTTTGGTGCGACACGCCCTACACGTCATGGACTCCCGAGGGAGAAGATTGGACCATCAAGGAAGTTTTACGGGAGGTCCGTAAGTACTCTGCCCGTCACATCGTCATAACGGGCGGCGAGCCATTGCTGGCGGCGGAAATCCAAGAACTTGCGGCAACGCTCAAGCGCGCCGGGGCTCATATAACGATCGAAACCGCGGCGACGATTTTCAAGCCCGTGGCGTGTGATCTCGTTTCGCTCAGTCCCAAGCTCGCCAATTCGACCCCTTGGCAAAAACAGCAAGGTAAGTTCGCTGAAATGCACGAAAAACGACGGCTTAACTTGGAGGTCATCCAGAAATTTATCGATGGGTACGATTACCAGCTCAAATTCGTTGCGGATCAGAGAATGGATTTCAAAGAGATCCGAGAAATTCTCAGCCGACTGAAGAACGTAGATTCAGCGCGC
>WNGL01009976.1_pt1 | contig 12047 bp, 10 predicted proteins | sample 5400591 | NCBI WGS metagenome assembly WNGL01 (sample SAMN13153377, study PRJNA577476) | soil metagenome | isolation source: 80 cm soil or saprolite under Garry oak tree replicate 1 | place: USA:California | collected 2016-06-15
AGGAAGCATAAAAGTTTCCGCCGTTGTCGGCCCGAATCTGAGGCTCAGCCGCAAAGTTGGTGCAGGTGGCGCTCGTGTTTGGACACACGGTTCCGGAGACGCTACCAAGTTCGAAAGTCTTGAAGCTGAAGCCACCAGCCGCGACCGCTCTCGATGGAGAGAAGACGGTGAAGAGCGCAAGCGTACTAACCAGGAACAGCGAAAATACCAGTCCGAGGATGGACCGGCGAGATGAGATTCTCATTGTGTAACCTCCTTTTGCCTTGTCGCTTCCAGCACACTCCATGCGATCTATGAGCGCTTTCTGAAGAAGTCAGCAAGATGCCGCAGATGGCAAGGAGCAGGAAGATCACCGACAAGTAAAATATTCATGACGCCGCTCAGTTCAGTTGCTAATACAGCACTGCGACGACTGAAAGAAATAGTGGGCGATCCGAGGTCACTCCTTGTAGGAGTCTCGGTGGCCAGTGGCTCTCCCAGGAGACGCTGGCTTTCCCGCTCAGAAAGAAATCTCTAGTTAAGAACACGTAGCGACTAACGAAATGGAATACATATTAATACAATATGCGGATGAGGTAATCAGTAGCAGGAAGTTAGGCTGGAAATAAAAAGACCGCCGACTTAGCATGTCGGCGGTCTGCCAGTTTGTGGGAGGGTTCAACAGATTTAGGCCAGGACTTCGGACTTGCGCACTGCTGCAAGATCGATCTCGATGGTGACATCGTCGCCTACCAGCACGCCACCAGTCTCGAGCGCCTTGTTCCAATTTAAGTCGAAGTCTTTGCGGTTGACCTTTGTTTTCGCACTCAGGCCAGCACGCTCCAGGCCGTAGAGGTCCTTTTGTTGATAACCAGTATACTCTGCGTTAAAGGCGACCTCTTTGGTGACGCCGTGCATGGTCAGGTTGCCAATCACTCGGTACTGTTGATCACCAACTGGTACGACCTTCGTGCTCTTGAATGTCAGTTTTGGATGGTTTTCTACGTCGAAGAAATCTGCCGAGCGCAGGTGCCCATCACGCCTTGCGTCGCGCGTGTCTATGCTGGCAGCGTCCACCTCAGCCTCAATCCACGAATTCTCGGGGTGCTGCTCATCAATCTCGAGCTTGCCGCCAAGTACACCAAACTGACCCCTCACGGTACTTACCATCATATGTCGAACTGAGAACGTCGCTTGTGAGTGTGTACCATCAATTTCCCAGGCCATCGAAGTAACTCCTTCATTGTATGTCATGCTTTAAAATAGTTAGTTGCTTCACTAACTGAAGTAAGTATAGCATAGATTACTTTCCTTTGTCAAGTATCTAATAAAAAGTTAGTAGGCCTCGATCATTGCTACTGCGTAACAGGCGATGCCCTCCTGGCGTCCGGCGAAACCGAGGCCGTCGGTCGTGGTGGCCTTCACACTTACCCGTCCTATCTCTAGATGTAGGTGCTCAGCCAGATGGGTACGCATAGTTTGTATGTAGGGGGCCAGCTTGGGACGTTCGGCGACGATGGTTGCGTCGATGTTTCCTATCTTCCATTGATGTTGACATAACAGGTCGTATATGTAGTCAAGGAAGACGGCGCTGGGTTGGTTCTTCCAGCGGGTGTCGTTGGAAGGGAAGTGTGTGCCGATGTCGCCGAGGGCGGCAGCGCCGAGCAAGGCATCGACGACAGCATGGATTACGGTATCGGCGTCGGAGTGACCGGAGAGGCCATAGTCAAAGGGGATGGAGACGCCTCCCAGTACGAGAGGGCGGTTGGGAGCGAAAGCGTGAACGTCATAGCCAAAGCCGATACGCATGGTCATGATAGGTATCCTTGTATGAGCGCTTCTGCAAGAAGGAGGTCTTCCTGCGTTGTAATTTTGATATTAGAGTACGAGCCGGGGAAGACGGCCACAGGTTCTCCCAGTCGTTCCAGCAGAGCGGCGTCGTCGGTGACGTCTTCTTGTGCTGCTGAACTGTAGTGTGCTTGGTGAATGAGGGAGAAGGAGAAGACTTGTGGCGTCTGCACTGCCCAGAGTTGCGTGCGGTCAAGGGTGGCGGATACCTTTCCCTGGTGTACTTGCTTGATGGTGTCTTTGACGGGTACAGCCGCGATGGCGGCCTGATGCTCGTGTGCGGCTTTTAGCCCGGCTTCCAGCATGGCGGGTGTGACGAATGGGCGTGCTCCGTCATGAATCATGACCCACTGGCTGGTTGGTGCTAACTTCGCGAGCGTGTCAAGCCCTATGCGAACGGAATCTTGGCGGCGTGTGCCACCAGCGACGATGGCTGCAATCTTCTGCCAGGCTTCGTGTTGGCAGAGGGTCGTGGCGTCTGCAATACGCTCGGCACTCAGCACCAGGACGATCGTGTCTATGAGAGATGAGGCTTCAAAAATATCGATAGTGCGTGCCAGGGTGATACGCCCTGCCAGGGGAGTCCAGAGCTTGTCACGGCCTTGCATGCGGCGGCTAGCGCCAGCAGCTACGATAACGACGGCAGACCTGTCTTGCATGGAAATTGTAGGGCATATCCTCCTCAAAATTGTTTTTGTTTGGTAGGCGATGGGGGAGATGAACTGCTGCCGCCACTGCTCTGTTTAGGGTGAGCAAAGATCATGCGCCCGGCGACGGTTTGCAGCACACGAGTTACGGTGACTTCAGTGGACATGTTCATATAGTGCCGACCCCCTTCAACGACGATCATGGTGCCGTCATCCAGGTAACCTACCCCTTGACCAAGTTCTTTTCCTTCCTGCATGATCCTGATGGTAATATCTTCTCCAGGGAGGAGCGCGGGTTTGACGGCATTGGCCAGTTCGTTGATGTTGAGTACTTTGACCCCTTGCAACTCTGCGACACGGTTGAGGTTAAAGTCGTTGGTGATGATCGGACAATGCAGTGTGCGTGCCATCTTGACGAGCTTCCCATCAACCTCTGCAACGTCTTCTACATCGTCGTCAATAATCTCAATGGGGACGGTAGCATCTTTTTGCAGACGGTTGAGCATCTCCAGCCCTCTTCGACCACGATTGCGCCGCATAGTGTCGGCAGAGTCAGCGATACGCTGTAATTCGTTGAGGACAAAGCGGGGCACAACGAGTGTACCAGAGATAAACCCTGTTTGGCTGATATCGGCAATACGTCCATCGATAATGGCACTGGTATCCAGCAGTATCTGCGTGACTGGTTGGGTCTGTGAATAGCGCTCTTTGCCGAGATGCTTGCTGTTGTCCTTTTCACTCTCTTCATCCCGGTCGCGGTCTCGTGCTCGCCGGGCATTGAAGGCAGATTGAAAGAGGTGTGCAATATCGCTTTTGCGTAAGACTGCTATGGTGACGCCCAGGTAGCCGAAAAGGACAGCCCCCACAACGGGAAGGATACGGCCGAGGTTTGCTGGCAAATTTGATAGTGGCAAACCGAGCAGTACCGATATGAAGAGTCCGATGGTGAGCCCGATGGCCCCAGCAACCAGGTCGCTGGCGGCGGCACCACGAATTGTATCACGCACCCAGCGATAGGGTACGATGGTGATATAGGGAGTGATGATGAAGGCCAGCAGAGCAGCGCCGCCAGCGATACCAGCAATCCATTCGATGTTAAAATCGATGTTAAAGGGGAGCGTAGTGCGGTTAAAAAAGAATAAAGTGATCACAATGCCGATGGCACACAAAGACCCGATGATGCGGGCAATAGTATTGATAGACATCCCTTCATCCTCCAAAACGGTGCAAGAATGGGTACCTCTAAGGGACACCGCGATCGCACCAGTGAGGGGCAACGTGTGGCAGGACATGCGGGCAAGGACAGGGATGATAACAAAAAGAATAATAGCAAGATGTTGTCGCCTAGCCTGCTGTGCTGACATGAGACGCGCCCGTTGAGCCTTAAAAATTCTCTTGTTCGTTAAAGAGTATACACTTTTACCGCGTAGGAATCAAGAGATTGTACTTTCTAGTGTAAGGCGATCTCCAGGGCGACGGCAAGGGAGCTGGCGGTGAGAATCTTGAAATCGGGGGGGAGGCCAGCATCTGCGAGTTCAGATTGTACTCGCGCTCCTCCGCCTGCCTTGGGCAGGATGCAGCGTTTGAAGCCAAGTTTGGCGGCCTCTCGTACGCGCAGGCTCAGGCGACTCACGGCACGTAATTCGCCAGAGAGCCCGACCTCGCCGATCAAGGCCACATCAGGGGGGATATGTTTCTCACGATAACTTGAGGCGATGGCCGCGGCTACGCCCAGGTCTACGGCTGGCTCCTCCAAGGTAAAGCCGCCAACGACGTTTGCGTAGACATCGTGATTACCTACGGCTAGCCCGACTCTTTTAGTCAGCACGGCAAGGAGCATCAAGAGGCGGCTGTATTCAATGCCGTTGGTGGTGCAGCGTGCATTGCCGAAATTGCTCGGCGTGACCAGCGCTTGAACCTCTACCAGCAGTGGACGTGTCCCCTCCATGCTGACGACGACAGCAGAGCCAGTGGCTCCAACGGCTCGATCGGCCAGAAAGATAGCGGACGGGTTAGGCACCTCGACTAGCCCTTCTCCGTGCATTTCAAACACGCCTACCTCGTGAGTTGCACCGAAGCGGTTTTTCACACCCCGCAGCAGTCGGTAGGTATGATAGCGCTCCCCTTCGAGATAAAGCACGGCGTCGGCGATATGTTCGAGCGCCTTGGGGCCAGCGACAGTGCCTTCTTTGGTGACGTGTCCAATGATAAAGATGGGTGTGTGTGTGTGCTTTGCTATTTGCATCAGTTGGAGTGTGCATTCGCGCACCTGGCTGATGCTACCAGGGGCGGCGGTCAGATGGCTGGAGAGAACGGTCTGGATTGAGTCAACAACGACCAGGGCGGGTTTAAGACGGCCAATCGCCTCAGTAATCACGTCAAGCTCAATGGAGGCCAGAAGGTAGAGCTGTTCACCGGTAATATCCAGGCGTTCGGCACGCATCTTCACCTGTTCAATCGACTCTTCACCAGAGATGTAGAGGACGGGTCCCACGTTTTTGGCCACGGCGCCGGAGACCTGCAGGAGCAAAGTAGATTTTCCGATGCCTGGCTCTCCACCGATGAGGATGAGTGAGCCTGCAACCAGTCCACCACCAAGCACGCGGTCCATTTCTGCATAACCGACGGAGATGCGTTCCTGTGCAAATGGCTTGATATTGGGAAGGACAACAGGGACCTGAGTGCCCTGGGCGAGAGAAGAAATGCCTGTTTGGCGGCGCTGCTGAACCGGGCTTGGTGGCAGGTCTGCCACTTCCTCCAGGGTGTTCCAGGCCCCGCAATCGGGACATTTCCCCATCCATTTGCTCTGTTCGCCGCCACACTGCTGGCAGATGTATTTTGTGCGGAGTTTTGGCATGAAAAAATCATGGGGGTGGGACACGTCCCACCCCCAGACTATCCTTCCTTTACACTGGTTCGCTGCTCACGGTGCTCTCACCACCAGCCGAGAGGGCTGCTTCAGGTGGAGCAGGTGGCGGCAACTGCTCGATGCGGTTGCGTACCTGTAGGATGAGTTCGTCGTCAATAACGATCCCTTCCACCAGGTCACCGGAATGGAATTTGCCTTGTAGGAGGCCTTCCGCCAGAGGATCTTCGACCATCCTCTGGATGGTGCGACGCAAAGGACGAGCGCCATACTGAGCATCGAAGCCCTTTTCGATCAAGAAATCCTTAGTTGGCTGGGGCATGATCAGCTCTATTTGTTGCTCGGTCAGTTGCTCCCGAACACGGTTCAGCAACAGATCGATGATGGAGTACATCTCTTCAATCCGCAATGAATGGAAGACGATAACCTCATCAATACGATTGAGGAACTCAGGCTTGAAGGTATTCTTCAGTTCGCCGAGCACCTTACTCTTCATGCTCTCATACTCGCTCTGGTGAGCTTTAGCCTTATCTTTGGACTGCATGAAGCCGATAGAGGCTTCCTTGTTCAGTAAGGCTGCGCCAACGTTGGAGGTCATAATGACAATGGTATTACGGAAGTCTACGCTGCGTCCCTTGGCGTCGGTCAACTTGCCATCCTCCAGGATCTGGAGCAACATGTTGAAGACGTCGGGGTGAGCCTTTTCGATCTCATCGAGCAGGATCACACTGTAGGACTTGCGGCGTACCGCTTCTGTGAGTTGGCCACCCTCTTCATAGCCGACATAGCCAGGAGGGGCACCAACCAGGCGAGCTGCCGCGTGGCGTTCCATGAACTCTGACATGTCGATTTTAATGAGCGCCTCTTCGCTGCCAAACATAAATTCAGCGAGCGCACGTGCCAGTTCTGTCTTACCAACGCCTGTCGGTCCCATAAAGATGAAGGATCCAATAGGACGTTTGGGGTCTTTCAGACCTGCACGAGCGCGACGGACGGCGCGGGAAATCTTTTCAATGGCCTCGTTCTGAGCGATGACGCGGCCATGGAGCCCCTCTTCCATTTGGAGGAGACGTTGCGACTCCTCCTGTGCGATACGCATCACAGGAATCCCCGTCCACATCGAGACGATTTGGGCGATTTCCTCTTCACCGACGCTGGGCTTATCGGTACCACGTTCGCGATGCCAGCCAGATTCCAGCTTAGCGATGCGGTCGCGCAGTTTGACCTCGCGGTCGCGTAGTTCAGCCGCCAGTTCATACTCTTGCTGCTGAATAGCTGCTTCCTTTTCGCGAAGTATCGAGTCCAAAGCCTTCGTTGCCTCTTTAAGATTGAGAGGGGCAAGTGAATTCTGCATGCGAACACGGCTAGCTGCTTCGTCGATCAGGTCAATGGCCTTGTCGGGCATGAAGCGATCGGTGATGTAGCGGCTTGCCATATCGGTAGCGGCTTTAAGTGCCTCATCGGTGATGGTCAGGCGGTGATGTGACTCATAGCGTTCGCGAATCCCCTTGAGGATTTCCATCGTCTCCTCAATCGATGGTTCGCGGACGATGATTTCCTGGAAGCGCCGTTGCAAGGCGGCATCGCGCTCGATGTACTTGCGGTACTCATCAAGCGTAGTGGCCCCAATGCACTGCAATTCACCACGGGATAGCGCAGGCTTGAGGATGTTTGCAGCATCAACTGCGCCCTCGGCTGCGCCAGCGCCAACCAGAGTATGCACCTCATCAATAAAGATGATGCAATCTCTGCTGCTGCGAATCTCCTCAATGATCTTTTTCAGTCGCTCTTCGAACTCACCGCGATACTTTGTACCGGCCACCAGCGAGCCGACATCCAGAGTTAGCAAGCGCTTGTTTGCAATAGTCTCAGGCACTTCGCCAGCGATGATGCGCTGGGCCAGCCCTTCGACGATAGCCGTTTTACCAACACCCGGCTCACCAATGAGTGCGGGGTTGTTCTTGTTGCGTCGAGAAAGTATTTGGATGACACGCTCGATCTCTTGATGACGCCCAATGATGGGATCCAGTTTGCCCGCACGAGCATCAGCGGTGAGATCAACACCCATCTGATCGATGGTGGGAGTCTTGGAGTGCTTGGCATCGCGCTCATGTGGAGCACCCTGGCTGAGCACCTGGATGGTTTGCGAACGTACCTTCTCCAGGTTGACGCCCAGGCTTTCGAGTACGCCTGCAGCGATGCCTTCACCCTCACGTACTAAGCCCAATAGCAGATGCTCTGTGCCGATATAATGATGATTCAGGCGACGAGCCTCATCGACGGCAAGCTCGATGACCTTTTTGGCGCGTGGAGTGAGTCCAATTTCACCAAGGACGATGCGATCTCCCCGGCCAATTATAAATTCAACGGCGCTACGAACCTTGTTCAGTTCGACACCGAGATTACTCAATACTTTTGCGGCGACACCTTCTCCTTCTCGTACAAGGCCGAGCAAGAGATGTTCGGTGCCGATGTAATTGTGTTGGAAGCGTTGCGCTTCTTCCTGAGCGAGGCTCAAGACCTTCCTGGCCCGCTCTGTGAACTTATCAAACCTATCTCTATCGTTCACCTGTTTGTCACCCCCCTTTCAGTGGCAGAGGATGGAACCGAGCCCTCTGTGTCGCTCAGGTAAACTATGCATTTCATCATACAACACTGATTATATAGCGTCAAGGAAAACACTTAATCCCTCCCGTCTGCCGATATACGCTCAAAAACTTCCTATTGTGAAACAATCGACCTCCTCACGGCCATACGGTAGCGGCGGCAGTAAGGAGGCCACATTATCATTTGTTCAGGTGCGATCTAGTAGTGGTCAGTCAATCATCATTTGATGGGTTGGGGACCTGGCACCCGCAAGGGGTCGCTTCAGCCCCACTACATTTCACTCATCAAATCAGGCTTGACGGATCACTGGGTCAGTGATGAAAGTTTACTCTGCAGATGCCTCCATCTCTTGTTCGTATACTAGCAAATCTTTTTTGTCTGCGTCAAAGTGTGTTCGTTATGAAGAGTATATCATTTCAGTTTGCAAGAAACAAGGTCTCCTTAATGCCAGGCAGGGCTTTTGTACAGAAACCTGGCACCCGCAAGGGATGCTACTACATTAAATATAGTAGCATCCCTTGCGGGTGCCAGGTCAACTATTCATTAATACAGGCTACTTGCCTTCCGAGCCTTCCGCATCTTCTTTGCGTTGGCGAGCGGCTGCGCGGAACGCTTCAGCCATGGCAGTGGTCTCTCCCTCGTCACCTGCGGGCAGGTTACCCAGGAGTGGGTTATCACTGGCTCGTTCGCGTCGTTCGCCTTTTCCTTCATTGCGGCGAGAGGCACTATGCTCCGTTTGTGGAGTAGTAGCTTCCTGCCGTGTTGAGGGATCTTCTAATGACATAGCCAGGAGATCATCCGAAGATTCCTGATGGCTCGGTCCTTCTGCGGGCGTCTCTTTCACATCAAGTTCATCTGCCTGGCGGAGGCTGAGTCCGAGGCGGCGACGATCGGCGTCGATGCGCAGAATACGAAGCTGGAGTTGTACGCCTTCATGCAGGCTCGTCTTGGGATCCATGCCAGGTGTGAGTTCAGACAGATGGATGAGTCCCTCGATGCCATCTTCAATGCGAGCAAAGGCTCCAAATGGCGCAATTTTGGTGATCGTGCCTGTGACTACCTGGCCAGGGGTGTAACGCTGCTCCACAGTTGTCCAGGGATCGACCTCTGCACGCTTGATGGAGAGCGCAATCTTCTTTTTGTCTTTATCGACGCTGAGCACCTGCACTTCGACCTCCTGGCCAACGTGTAGCACTTCGCTGGGATGATTGACGCGGCTCCAGGCCAGCTGGCTGATATGCACCAGTCCGTCAGCCCCCCCCAGATCGACAAAGGCCCCGAAGTTGGCGAGGTTGCTGACGACTCCGCGTCGCACTTCGCCAGGCTTCAGTTCATCAAGGAGTTCCTCCCGGCGACGCTGCCGCCATTCCTGTACAGCGAGGCGCTCGGAGAGGATCAGGCGGTTGCGAGCGCGATTGATCTCGATGATTTTGAGTTGGAGTTCCTTGTCTTTCATGCTCTGCAGTTTTGCTGCCGTCTCCTGGCTCTCTCCGCCGGAAGCGACTTCTTCGCGCTTGAGGTTGAGTATCTGAGAGATCGGCACAAACCCGCGAATGCCGGAGACATCAACAATCAAGCCACCTTTGTTATAGTCGATAACTCTGGCCTTGAGCAGTTCGCCATTCTTATACTGCTCTTCTGCGATGCGCCACTGCCGCTCCGTATGTGCTCGTTTGAGAGAGAGCACAGCCGGCTTTTCTGCTGTTTCTGGCTGCGAGACATACACCAGGACCTTGTCATTGAGGTGTAGCTCATTAAAGGAGCCATAGCCGCTGGATGGCAGTTCTCTCGTTGAGAGGACGCCCTCAGATTTGAGGCCAATATCGACCAGGATCTCGTCCTGGTCAATGCGCACGATCACGCCCTCGACCACATCGCCGCGTTTGATAGTGATGGGATTGTCAGATGCCGCCAGCAATGCTCCCATGTCATTGAGGTCGCCCGTCTCTTCTGAGGTGTTGTTTTGCCCTGCTGGGTCATTTTCTTCGAACATTGTCTGTACCCGCCCACTCTTAAGATTTGCCGCTGGCTTTGTCGAAAGGTCGCCGTGCTGTTGTGCTTGCATGGGTAAAATACCCCCTTCGATCCACGGTTTTTGCCAGTCGTCCTGTCCTGGCGTCTCTCCTCCTACTGGGCGTATGCCGCGATTCCGTCTTATCTCAAGGCGAAATTCTGCCAAAATATGGCTTAATGGACTTCACAACGGAACCATGGGGAGTGCGCCTTGGACTTTGGCTTATCGGGGGAGGTTGCTTAGGCGGTAATCGTTTCGCCTTGTTCAATCTCTTACATACTGAATGAGATGCTCTATGTAACCACTCTTGCCCTACAGAACGGTTATACGAAACGATGCTCGCAGACAGGTAAGCCTTGGTACGAACACAATGAAAGCCTGAATATAAGCGTACCCCCACTCGATGCTCTAATTATACCAAAAGCCTGCCATGAATGCAAGACAATACACGACCTTTTCGGCGATCACCCCGATGTTTTTTTATTTGTCACATTGTATCACAGCTATGCAAGTCTGTGTTACAATAAATTCATGAATATGCAGAATACTATGGAAGTGGTTGCGGCTCTGCGTGCCCGATTAGAGCCAGTGAAGCGAGCTGAAGTGTTGTCCGATGTGCTTGAGGGTCAGCGTCCCCACGCTCGCAAAGCAGCAGTATTAGTGAGCCTCTTTGAGCACAACGGAGAAACCTATCTCGCTTTTATCCGCAGAGCCAGTACACTGCGTTCGCATAGCGGCGAAATTGCCTTCCCCGGCGGTGGCATTGATCCCACCGACAGTTCACCAGTCATGGCGGCTCTACGCGAGGCGCAAGAGGAGATTGGTCTAGACCCGGCGCGAGTAGAAGTCGTAGGTATCCTGCCGCCTATCTTCACCGTTGTGAGCAATTACTTGATTACGCCGGTTGTCGCTTTTCTGCCGCGGGGCCTGGGAACGTTGCAACTGCAGGCAAGTGAGGTCACTGAGGTGATACTTGTTCCATTGCAAGGGCTTGCCGACCCGACAATTGCGCATACTGAGGCGCGTTCATCGTATACTGTTCTGTTTGAGAAGCGGTTGGTCGATAAATGCCCTTTAGCGGAGAAAAGCTGTGACACTGCCAACATCTGATGCTCAGTCTTCAAGACTCCTGCCACAACGTCCACATACGGTTCCTTCTGCCCACTCGATGCCTACCCCATCTTCTCTCCCGGTAACTCCGCCCCCATCTATGCCTGCTGCAGGACTCTCTGATAAGATTGCTCATGAGCGTGCTATTGATTTTGCATCTCACTCCTGGGATCTCGCCACGGGTGGTTTGAAGACCTTGACTGCAAAGAGAGAACTTCCTCCTAGACTTGATCGGCGTCCAAGTGAAAAGCTAACGGGAACGGCTCATATACCCCCCAGCTATACGTTTGCTTTGGTTATCGCGGCATGTATTGTGCTGATGCTGATTAGTGGAGGCATTATCTTAGTCGTAATGTTGCAACCTTAAGAAGATAAGAAGCATAGGGTACCCACAAGGGATACCCCTACATTTCCAGGAGGTAACAGACAAAGTAAGGGCGTAATTCATTGTGTCCGCCCTGCTGCTGGCACGCCATGCAAGTCAGTTGCATTACGAACAGCTTTGACGATAGCTTGTGCAAGTGTAGTGGCTGCTGTTGCACCGATCATACTCACCTGTAACGCTGCCGTTGTAGGATCAGGCCGTGTCTGCGATCGTGATCCCAATGCCAGCGCAAAGATGGTGTCGCCATCAAACATGGTATGTGCAGGACGGATGACCTGAGCTATACCGTCGTGTGCCATTTGTGCGACTTTATTGATCTCCTCTTTCGAAAGCGAGGCATTGGTGGCGACCACGGCGATGGTAGTATTGCCAAAGGGATTGGAGGCGAAAAAACCGGTCCCTGGGAGATTTCGTGTGCCTGCGATCACCTGCTGTGTCTGCGGATCAATCACATCGCCCCGCGCGTTGACGACAACGATTGCGCCGACCAGCGTGCCATCGGGCAGTTGCATGCAGGCCGAGCCAAGTCCACCTTTCATCATAAATGCTGGGCCTAACATTTTGCCCACGGTAGCTCCTGTTCCCGCACCC
>WNGL01009287.1_pt1 | contig 12046 bp, 9 predicted proteins | sample 5400591 | NCBI WGS metagenome assembly WNGL01 (sample SAMN13153377, study PRJNA577476) | soil metagenome | isolation source: 80 cm soil or saprolite under Garry oak tree replicate 1 | place: USA:California | collected 2016-06-15
TTCCTTCACCCAAATAAACATCAAGAAATTCTGGAAGCCTGTGTTCCCAGTCCAAGCCATACTTACCCATTTCTTCTTGCACTTGGCCAGCGTCCAACATGAGCTTCAGAAGTTGCAGGGCGATGCTCTTGCCGGTTGCTTGAGGACCTACCAGCACGGTCAGATCGCCAAATGACAAACTCGCTTCCTTAATCTGTCCCAGGTTCTGAATGTTCAGCGTTGTCATTTAATCTCCGTCAATTACCTACCTCTAACTTCTTTAAGACGTGGATCCACTGTTCCGGCTGTCCATAGAACGTATCATACGAATTTCTTTGTTTGTGTGACCTCCGACGGAGTATATCACTTGAATTATTTAGCGACGTAGGGCCGACGCGGCCCTATTGGGCAACATGCAGCTCCAATCTGGAGACTACTGTTTTGGAAGTTAACCCAAGTGAAATATCTCTAGGTCCCAAGAAGTCCTGTTCTGGGAAGTTGCTCACCTGAGGCTTTCACCGACTCTGGAGGGAAGACGGGCAAGCCGTAAGTTAGTCCGACGGATTGGTACCGATAAACGCGCTTGTGTTTACGAATATCGAGTCAACTCTCAAAAAGGTTTATGGCGAATGTGTGTCGGAATAACTTCACATTTCCGCAAGAGCCAAAGGCGCCACCCAAGAGGCTCTTCTCGTTCTTATTGCCGCCTTTTGCCGCCGCGACCAATCGCTAAGTTGTTACAGGGAACCAAGATGACTGGAGCGGGCGATGGGAATCGGAATCGAACCCACGTTCAAGGCTCGGGAAGCCACTCGCTCGTAGACTTCCCCCATTTTGGTTGGCCAAGTTGGCTAATTCCAAAGTGTTCCCAATTTCTTAAATGACGCCAAAGCCACGACTTAGTGAATTTGTCTTTCAGTTCGGGACCAGGAGGTCGGTGGTTCAAATTCACTCGCCCCGGGTCGCATAACCGGTACCGTCCCCTGTGAAGAACAGTTGCTGCCAACCTTGACCGATCTCCAGAAGTGGAGTGAAAGCCTTGAGGCGCCATACTGTAGGAAATGCAGGAAGTTTTTTTGTTGGGAAGTGTGTTGCAGAGCATCCGTGTGTGGCGGAAGAACCAGCAGAACCAGCATAGGTTGTAAGCGCGGCAGTAGAGAACTGGTGTAGCGTCGAAACCGGCACCTTTTGCTGTTGAAAAATGCTACTACTGCTACTTCCCACCCCGTATTTGAGACTTCAAAATCGCCACTTCGGAAGCGCCCAAATCTTCAAATCGCAAATCCCCTTTATTTATGCAGGTTTCCAGACGACAGTGGACGACAGGCGACGACCGATTACTCGGGCCTGAATCCCACCTTCTCCACCACCCAAAGCGTGAAACGCTAGCGCCCCAGCCTCGTGAGCAGGAGCGCTACAGCCCGCCCTAATGGACCAGATGGTCTGAGCCTCTCGAAGTCACTCATCACAACGGTGTTGAAAGCCGCTCGGCTCACGGGGCCCCGGGTCGAGCAATGATTCCGTGTCAATGACGCTCGGTCGCGGCGAGTCACAGAGGAGCATTCGGTTGTGAGCCGAATGCTGGTATTAAGGTATTAAAAGAGCGCCGGAGATCAGCATCGACCGGTCGACAAAAGCGCGCAAAGACGCCCGGCGCCGGCCAAATCTATTTGCAATCACCTACTTGGGAACGCGTGACCCCCTGGCGTTGCCCCAGGAGGTCGGTCCTTTATATATATCAGATATATATAAGTTCGGTCCTTTTGAGGGCGAACGCTTCAAAGTTGGGCTACCAGTTTTCACACATCTATCGCCCGGCCCGGCGCATTTGAGTTTCAACACCGGTCGTTCGGAGACGCCATTGGCACAGGGCTTCGCTTACACCGTAGTGCGTGGCAATCTCGGCCGGAGATTTGTGAGCTGCGCGGAGTCTTACCAGCCCTTCGCGGGGAAGTAGAAGTGCCGCGCCAAACCAGTCCGCTTCTTGCTCCTGCTCGTCGGAGTAATCACTCAAAAGCAGCAAGCCAGATTGAGATACCTCAACACGAGCCGGAGAATGACGAAGTTCGATGTGGGCAAGTTCGTGCATTAGGTCGGATCGCTGACGCGTGATGGCATGAGAGGGATTGATAACGATAGTGAACTTACCGTCGACCTGGAGGGTCATAGCAGACCAGCTATCGCCGTCGTTGATGGTCAGCTGATGTTTGGCGTGTTTGGAGAGGATTAGCTCGCCGAAGTCCAGAACCCTGACGCGTAGGTGTTCAGCATACGCCCAGGGGTCCAGGGGGGCATTCGGCTTCAAGCCAAGCGAGGTTCGAGCCAGTGCAGCACTGCGTTCGCTTTGGGCTTTGAAACCATGGCGCACGGCCTAGCGGCCTACTTGCTCTTCAGCGGCAAGGACAGCGCGCTGGGCGGCGAGTATCAATTCTCCTAGTGCCTTCGCAGTTTCCACTTGCACGGTTTTCTTTTTCCTGAAGTGAACGACGGCGCGAGGCCTCCTAGGACTGGTCTCGGCAACTTCGATTCCCAAGAATTCTCGCGGGTCACGAGCGAGCCACTTGCAAAGCTTTGCGAATGTTTTGAGATCGGGCATGTGTCCATTCTCAACGCGCGAGAACGTGGAATGGGTGACACCGGCTTCTAGCGCCGCGGCGCGAACGCCACGTCCACCGCGTTTGGCAGCGAGCAGGCGGCCGAAGTCCTCGATCGATAGACTCATCATCACCTCCACAAGTCGAATTTCGAACACCCCTTGACAAGGCCCGAGCGGGAGCCGTTATACTGTCTTATGCGTAGGACATATTGTAACGTCAACGCTCTCCATCTGAGGATAAGCATAACAGAGCTGGAGTCAAGAACAACCGAAGGTCTGCCCGAAGGCGTGAGGGAATGAACGGGATGAGGAGACAGATGCCATCTGGAAAACTGTGTGGCGCTCGGGAGACTGTTCGGCAAATGAGAACCAAGAGTACGGCTCACGCCGCTCCCGCGGCAGCTGTACCGAAAGAAGTTAGCCGCAGCATTCCGGTATCGGTTCAATGTCTACTGTGGGGCAAGGCAGCAGGACGATGCGAGTTCACCGGTTGTAATCAGCCCTTGTGGAAGTCCAGCGTGACTCAAGAGCAGATAAATGTTGCAGAGAAGGCGCATATCTATTCGTTTAGCAGCGGGGGCGCAAGAGGCAACGCAGGTGTTGCGGCCGGCGACCTGCACGACCTGTCGAATTTAATGCTCGTTTGCCACGCCTGTCACCGAAAGATTGACAGAACGAGCGACGGCGGCCGCTACACGGTTTCACTTCTGCAGCAGATGAAAGCGAAACACGAAGGACGGATTGAGGTGGCTTCGGCAATTGCGCCGGAAAAGAGCAGCCATGTCCTGTTGTACGGTGCGAACATCGGCGATCACAGTTCGCCGCTCAATTATTCTGAAGCGGCTTCTGCACTTTTTCCAGATCGTTACCCGGCTGCCGACCGCGCCATCGAACTGAGCGTTCACAACAGCTCCTGTTGTGAGCGTGACGACCGCTTTTGGCGGAATGAGGCGTTCGAACTGCGTCGAAAGTTTGATCGCCAGGTGCGTCTTCCAGCCGCAGAAGGCGAGATTCAGCATCTTTCTGTTTTTGCGCTTGCGCCTCAACCGCTGCTCATTCTTCTGGGAAGTCTGCTTGGCGATATTGTTCCTTGCGACGTCTATCAGCGTCACCGGGAGCCGACGACCTGGGAGTGGCCTCAGGACGGCGAAACGCCATTATTTCTTTTGCGCAGGCCAGACTGGATCGAAGATTCTGCAGCGCTCGTGTTTGAAGTAAGCGCCACGGTTTGCGCAGAGCGCATCCGGCAGGTCCTGGGCGCAAGCGTAAGCATCTGGTCGATCGGGGTGGCCTCGGCGCATAACGATGTCGTTAAGTCCCGCCGACAGAAGGCGGAATTTCGAGCGCTCGTTCGAACGGTGTTGGACCAAATCAAAACTGCCCATGGACAGGGGGAGACCTTACACGTTTTTCCTGCGATGCCGGTTTCTCTGGCAGTGGAAGCCGGGCGCGTTCGAATGCCGAAGGCCGACATGCCATGGATTGTTTATGACCAGGTTGCTCCGCGCGCTGGATTTGTCGCGGCTCTGACGATTCCGGAGGGAGGGCAAGAATAATGGTAGAGAACTCTGCGGTAAATTCATTGCTTCAACTGGTTCTAAGCGAAATCGAGATTCCGCGCTCGTACTACGAAAAGGCCGTAGCGCGACATCGTTCGCTCGGCGAATGGCTCTGCCGACCGGAGTCAGCAGTGGCGGCCTTCTCACCCGTGGTCGTGCCTCAAGGCTCGTTCCGATACGGGACTGTAATCCGGCCTGTTGTGCAGACGCAGAAATACGATCTCGACAACGTGACGACGCTCCAGATTGCGAAAACGGAGATGTCGCAAAAGGATCTGAAGCGTTTGTATGGCGCGGAGATCAAAGCGTACGCCATCGCCCATAACATGACAGATCCCGTCGAGGAGCGAAACCGGTGCTGGCGTGTGTTCTACGCGGATACTGTGAGCTTCCATTTGGATTCGCTGCCCTGCATACCGGAAGACAAACAAGTTGTCGGGGCTATTGTTGAGGCTGGGGTCCCGGCGCGCCTTGCGACGCTCGCGGTAGCGATCACCGACAAGCGGCATCCGCACTACGAACGAATTTCGTCTGGGCTTTTCAGTAGCAATCCGAGGGGGTTTGCAGATTGGTTTGAAGACTGTGCGCGCGGCTGGGCTCTACCGCGCCTGAACGAACTGGTCAAAGGAAAACTTTACGCCGCGGTCGAAGATGTTCCGGCTTACGAGTTTAAGACTCCACTGCAGCAGGCAATTCAGATTCTGAAACGTCATCGCGACGTGATGTTTCTGTCCAATCCGGGATTGGCGCCAATGTCTATGATCATCACCAACCTGGCGGCAAACGCGTATGAGGGCGAGTCGGACGTATACGCAGCGTTGACTAGCATCGTGAACAAAATGCCGCAGTTTATCCGGTCGGAGCAACCTCGCGTTCCGAATCCTGCAAATCCCGCCGAGGACTATGCCGACAAATGGAATCTCAACCCCAACCTCGAACGGTCCTTCTGGCGGTGGCACACGCAGGTTCGAGCTGATTTGAAGAAGCTTGCAGCTTTTGTGAGTGGAGAATCGTTGCGCGAGGAAGCGGTTCGGACGTTTGGTGTAGTTCTGAGCGAAGAGCAGTTGCACCCCTTTGAAGCAGACCGCCCCACTAGTGCGCCAGCGATTGTGCTCACGCCTGTTGTGACGATCCCGAAATCGGCGCCGCGGCCATGGGGAGATCGTCATCGCATCTGAGATTCCAGCGCGCTGGCGTCTTGAAGACCTCCTGGTAAGACAGCCGGGACTCCGCATCGTTCCGGCGGCTTCCGACCTAGTATTGGCAGGCTGGTTGGCATTCACCGCACAGATTCGAGGCAAATTACAAATCAGTGATTGCTATCAGATAGAGCTTCGAATTCCCGAGACGTTTCCTCGAAGAATCCCCGCCGTTTTTGAGAAGGGAGACCGCATCCCACTTTCGTACCACCACCTTCAAGATGGATCGCTGTGCCTGGGATCGGAAACGCGGCTGCGCTTAATGCTTTGCGAAGGTTTGTCTCTTGTAGGTTTCATTGATCGCTGCCTGATTCCCTATCTGTATCGCTTTTCGTACCTAGCGATTCATGGCGAGACTCCATTTGAAGATCTTGAGCATGGGGTGAGTGGAATCAAGGAGGACTTGCGGCAGTTGTTGCGAGCAAAGCGAGAATCCGAAGTTTTGCCGTTTATACGGCTTCTTGGAATGAAGAAGCGGCACGCAAACAAGGAGCGCTGTCCCTGTGGTAGTGGAGAGCGCGTTGGTCGGTGTCATCACCGTCATTTGAACCGTTTGCGTGAGCGCTTGGGCCGGTATTGGTTTCGAATCGTGGAACAGCAACTGCTGAATGAAGCGCTGACCGGGAAATCCTCCGGAATCCGGGGCTCGGTGATGCGTTGGCGGCCGGGCGACCTCATCTCTGACGTGCTTTCGGAACATCTCGGAAGAACACGGGTGAGATGGGGCGGTATAGGTCAGTCGTTTCGGATGCGCCCGATGTTGTCCCCGGATTCCGCGCCCCCCTAAGTCCATGTACGGCGGCGCTGCCGGGTCGCTGAACTGCGCCAGAACTAAAGGTTGACGAGAAGAACGTTAAGCCATATCATGGCCATGATAATTAACGTGGCCATGATAATTACCATGGCCTTGGTAAAATCAATGCCAGGCCGCTACTCCAATCCATCGATCGCCAATGAGGCTCAACTCGTTCGGGTCGTGGCGAACCTTTTCCGCGAGGGAGGGTGGAAGGTCCTCGAAGAGCCACGCGAGAAGAATGTTGCGCCCGACCTCCTCGTGTCTGGGCACGGAAAGAAATTCGTCGTAGAACTAAAAAGGGCTTCGGAAGGTCGCAAGGACCGCGTGATTCCGTTGCTTTCCCAAGCCGCGCTGGAAGCCGCTCACTATTCACGTCTAATGCATGGTCATCCGGTCCCAGTTGCGATCGTGGCCGCAAATCGCATCCCGGAATCCGTCGCCGAGGAAGCGAAGCAATTTGTGCGAGAACGGGCACCCGAAGTCGCAGTTGGACTATTGGATCTTGAAGGTCTTCGATTGTTCGCAGGCCACGGGTTGGAGTCGCTGAGTTCGGCGAGGCATGCCCAAAGTGCCATTCGTGCGCCCAACGTGCGTGCGCGCGCGCCGCAGCTCTTTTCGGATTTGAATCAGTGGATGCTCAAGATTCTTCTGGCTCCCCGAATTCCGGACGTGTATTTGTCGGCTCCGAGAGGCCGCTACCACGGAGCATCGCAACTGGCAGAAGCGGCTGGTGTCTCGGTCATGAGTGCATTTCGTTTCGTCGAGGAGTTTTCGAAGCAAGGCTTCCTTGAGTCCGGGGCAGGAGTACTGAGGCTGGTGCGATTGAGAGAATTGCTGAACCGGTGGGTTTCTGCGAGTCAGCGGCGCGTTCTGGAAATCCCGATGCGTTGGGTTCTTCACCGGGGAAAACAGGCGCTCTGGAACGCGGTGCGTTCCTATCGGTCGGACAAAGCGATGTCCTCTGCGAATCCTGTGGATCAACTCTCGTCGCCGCGACCACGCTTGTGCCTTGGACTGTTCGAAGCCGCCGAGGCATTCGACATCGGATTTGTGCATGGGGCAAAACCATATCTCTATCTTGAGCGTTTGAATACGGAGGTTCTGAAAGACCTCGGCCTTTCGGGGAATGCGGAGGAAGAAATAGCCGATCTCTATGTGCGCATTCCGGGGAACCGCGAGAGTATCTTCCGTGGAATTGTCCAGAAAGACGGTGTTCCGGTGAGCGATATTCTCCAGGTCTGGCTGGATGTCAGCCAGCATCCGTCCCGGGGCAAGGAGCAGGCAGATCTTATCTGGCGAAGAATTCTGTCACCCGCCTTGGAGTCGTCCGAATCATGAGCGACCAGGATGCGGAACTCGAAGCGTTTTCGAAATTCATCGTGGCGCTGGAGCCCTGGCTCGGCGAGGTCGTTCTCATCGGAGGATGGGCACATCGTCTGTATCGCCTCGATCCTCGTGCGAGAAAGCTCGACTATCTTCCGCTGACAACGCTGGACGGAGATGTCGCCGTTCCGCCGAAACTCAAGAAGGAAGAATCGACCGTGCGGAAGCGTCTGCTGGAGGCAGGCTTCCAAGAAGAGTTTGTCGGAGAGGATCGCCCACCGGCGACGCACTACCATTACGGAAAAGGAGGCGGTTTCTATGCCGAATTTCTGGCGCCGCTCGAAGGAAGTGAGTACGACCGAGGCGGGAAGCGGAAGGCGACGAAGGAAGTGGGGGGCGTGTCGTCTCAGCTGCTTCGCTATATCGATATCTTGCTCCTCTCGCCCTGGGAGGTAGCGCTCGGCGAGGAAAACGGATACCCGATGTCACCGAAGCGGACCGTGCAAATCGCCAATCCGGCAAGCTTCCTGACACAGAAAATCCTCATCCATGGGCAGCGGGACTACAAAGACAGGGCCAAAGACTTGCTCTACATGCACGATACAATCGAGGTGTTCTCGGAGACGCTGGACGAATTGCGAAAGCTTTTCCGAAATGATGTTGCGCCGAAACTACATCCGCGAAGAATAGCGGAACTCGAAAGAGCCGCGGGGACGCTGTTTGATAAGGTCACGGACACGATTCGCGAAGCGGCTCTAATAGCCGGCGCACGGAAGCTGAGCCCGGAAAGACTCGCTGAGACCTCGCGAGCCGGCTTGAACGAAATCTTTGGCGTCCGATAGGCGCGTAAGTTTTGGCTGTTGGGGTTGGCGTTCGAGCGAAAAGCAGATGCCCCAAGTCGTTGGAAACAAACAAAAGGGAAAGAGCATGGGAGGGTTTGGAGTAGTCTCGGCGGCTCGCAAAGCACGTGCTCTCCCGTAGATGCAGCACTTATCTGGTTTTTACTGCTTTGCAAGCAGGGGCCGCAGGGTTCGAGTCCCGCCACCCGACCAAACTTGTTCATTTCAGTGAGATGCGGTTGAAACTGCGCCAGCAGTATCCCCTGCTACTGAAGCAGGAGGTCGCCAGAAACAACACAACAATGCCAGCGGGTCCACTCTGGCCTCCGTCAAAGCCGGGACCGAACTGCTCCTCTACGACTCCTCGACAAAACAGGCATATGAACTAGGTGATCAGAAAAAGGCCGAGCAATTTGCTGGCGAGAAAGTGACGCACGCTATGCCTGTAAACTTCTGAAAGTGAAGCGCCGGTACGACTCGTTTCTACTTTGCCAGAATGAGTTCTTTTTGGAAAACTTCTGCTAGCTTTATCCGGCCTAGCAGACCCTATTCTTCGGACTGCCTACGGGAGCATCCAGGCAATGTTCCGTGCCGGCACGAACCCGACCGGGATACGAGCAATTTCTTTCATGGACTTGATGTCGACAACCGAGACGTTGTTCGACTGTTCATTTGCCACGTAGGCAGTCTTGTTATCAGGTGTGATTGTCAGCCAGCTTGCACCTACTCCGCTAAGCGCGGCACTTCCTAGCAGTTTCAAGTCCGGCAGCGAATATGCGTAAAGGGCGCTGTTTAGCCTGCTGTTAACCAAAAGCGTTTTTTGATCCGAAGTGACGGCAATGCCGTGAGACGGGGAGGGTGGTCCAGAGGGGTTCTGTTTTTCGAGAGGTATCTCCGGATTGTTAACCCGTTTGATTTCCCGGCGCGTCGCAAAATCCACGACCACGAATCCATTGAGACTTCCATTCTGAGCAAGTATCCACTTCGTAGAACCCTCGGGATTCGTGTAGATCGCCATTGGGGACGGGGACGGTGACATCGAAAGCGTCCAAGCGACTTCGTTGGTCCCGGTGTCAATCACGCTCATCATGTTCACCGGCGGTTCGATGTCTCGCGCGGCCCCGCCTACCACGTATTTGCCGTCCGGGGTGACATACAGGTCGTGTATGCCGCCCTTGAGCGGGATCGTCTTGACATCCTGAAGCGTACCGGTGTCAATCACATCGATGGCGCCGTTGTTGCGAGCCAAGACCTGCGGAAAATGCGATAGGTCGTCCCAGGAAGGTCTTAGCGCCACATAGAGCCGTCTCTCATCAGGGGTCAATGCGATAAGGTTCGGCACACCTCCGCTCAGAGGAATTCGTTTGATCACTTCTAGAGTTTTGCCGTCAACGACATCGAGAGTCTTCTGCGCCTCTTCGCTAACGTAGATTCGGCTGCCGTCCCGGGATGCCGCAATCCCATGAGGCGCTTCGATACCCTTGATCTCCCCCACCACCGCATGCGTGGCGGGATCGATGATGTTGATGTTATCCCCAGCGGAGTTCGTTTGGACAATCCGCAGCCTCGGTTTAGGCGCGGCCACGGTAAAGTACGCCGCGCACAGAAGAATACCGCACAAAAAAATCATGCACCCGCGAAACGTCTGTTTGTTCGACATCTCCGCACTTCCTCCTTTTGCGAATCGAGCAATTCGTCGGGAAACAAAATTTAGTTACTTCTCCTTTGCCCCAAACACCCATGCTTTCAATATCAGCCATTCCGGATTGTCCTGCGATTCAAAATGCTTGCCTCCTCCATGAGTAGGGTCGCCGCCGGCCTGTTGGGCGAGAGGATGCCTGAGCAGAGGGCTTTTCTCCAGGTTGTCGAAGTCAACTGCCTTCTGGACCAATTCGAAGTTCCGACGCGACTGTGCTTCATTCCAGGTCGTTCCCCCGGGTGGGAGAGGCACTAAGTGGAACGCCACGTGGTTGGCCGTATGGCAGACAACGCATCGAGCGTGACCGGGACGCTTGTTGAGGAAAACAGGCTCCACCTCGGTTTTGAAAAATTTGTAATCGAGCAATAGCGGTTTGGCAGAAGAAGAAGCCGGCTTCTGAGCCCTCGACGACACGGCCCCTGCTAAGAATAGACATGACGCGACAAGCATGCAAGACAGCCCTTTTGCATTCATTTTTGGATCCTCCTTACGAGAGATTCCAAACTTTCGATTACCAAATGAACTTCAGGGCGAAACGGAGCCGGGAGTTTCAGCGTCTACATCATTTCGTTTATTCAGACTTTCTCTGACAATACTGATGTCTACATCCAAGCTCAGATAGATAAGTCTCACAGTGACTCCCTAACGTTAAGGAGCTCATCGCCTCACCCAGGTGCCGTTTCTCGCGAGGGTGCAGGAATGGAAAAACTGTCATCGTTATCGAGGAACGGATCTCAGTTTCGCTCTTCCTCCAATCCTGAACGTCCGTGGTTTATTGCTGCTTGTATTCAGCGGGATTTGCATCACTCTGCGATCCGCCAAACACACTCCGGCCATCGGCTAAAGTAATCTTCTTGGCGCTGGCCATTTTGGCGCCGTCCTTAGCAGGATATCCATCAACCGTGATTTGATCTCCCACCTTTAAGGAATCCCGCGTCCACCCCTGCCGACGCAGTTGGATCGGACTGCCCATTTCAAAATTCCAGTTCGTTACGGTGCCGTTCGAGTCCTTCACATCGATATAGAAGCGAGCGTGGGGATTTGTCCATTCGACTTTGGTGACTATACCCACCCACCGCATCGATTTGCTCGCGTCGAACTCCGCGTTGAAGCCGTGATGTGCAAAAGCTGACCCTGCGAAAGCCAGACCCAGCCAAACAAGCAACAACGCCATCATTATTTTCATGTCGGTGCCTCCACTTCTGGCGGTCTGGTCATTTGCCCACTAGGTGTTCTACATCCTGGTTGTTTTCGTTACAGATCCACTCATGAACATCCTCGTTCTGGGCCAGATCGGAAATTATCTTCATCTTCACAGGCTTCATAAAGGTCCCCGAATCGTCGAAGGTGACTTCCGTTTCCAGATGTCCTAAATTGGGCCGCCGGAAGCGAGAGATGAGATGCAACATTTCTGTATGGGGCGGAGCCAGAGAGGGTAAATCTGAAAGCAAACTCTTGTCATTAAAACCGATCGTATCCACGACCAGCGTGTCTCCTTCCCACTTGCCGGTTGAGTGCCCGGTCCATGTGGGATCGAGATCCTTCGGATGTCCCCGCCCATCCAGAAAAATTTCGCGATATCCGGGAACATCCGCCTCGGTAAGTATTACTAGGAGCGCAGGCGTCTGAACCAATCTATTTACCCCGAAGCGGCCCAGTAATGTGGTGGCAGTTGGAAGACATCGCGCACGAAGTCCGTCTTTTCCAAGGTTCGCCGCACGCTCCTTCATTAGAGCTGCAGCCCAGGGCAGCACGGTGGCTTCTCCGAGATCTACAACCCTGGGTTCCCACCACACTCCGGAAAGGTCTGGCTTACCGTCCGGGGTGCGAGGAGTCGGGCCATCCGGCGTTGCGTGTGGAGATGCAAGGGAGGCGAATAAGGCGCGATCTTCACCCAGCGTGTTTAAAGAATTATCCACGACGCGAATGTCGAGGCGCAAAGTTTGCGATGCTTGGACGACAACGTTTTCCTTACGAAAATTGAGCCCCATCACAGGGTTCGCGAGTTCGTAAGTGCCGGCGGGCAATTGTTCGAGCGTGTAAGTGCCCGTGGTCG
>WNGL01008447.1_pt1 | contig 12044 bp, 14 predicted proteins | sample 5400591 | NCBI WGS metagenome assembly WNGL01 (sample SAMN13153377, study PRJNA577476) | soil metagenome | isolation source: 80 cm soil or saprolite under Garry oak tree replicate 1 | place: USA:California | collected 2016-06-15
CCCGCCTGGCGAACCGGTGCCGGTCGGACCACCCCCGCGCGTACGGGGAGCACGTCCAGGGGGATGCGATGCGGGCGTCTATGGCGGACCACCCCCGCGCGTAAGGGGAGCCGGCTGGTCGGGCGGCACGAGCCACCTGCGGGACGGACCACCCCCGCGCGTACGGGGAGCACCATCTGCCCGGCGTCGGTGATCTCCTGCTCGAGCGGACCACCCCCGCGCGTACGGGGAGCACACTTCGCGGGTCTATCTCATTAACGGTGTTTCCGGGCGGTTGGGTTAGTAGGTCTCGGCGGCCGGGAACCGGTCGCCGAAGGTGATGGCGAATGCGTTCAGGGCCGGCTTCCAGGTCGAACGGTACAGGTCTTGCCATGCCTGGAGTCGCGGTGGCCAGCATGCTGGCCACCGCGTCCGGACTATCGCTGAATCGAGGGCCCGTCGAAGGCGGCGGTCATCGGGGGACCCTCCGCTGGGCAGGTCGCCGGGACCTGCCGAGGCCCGGCAGTCGCACGGCGTCGAGCGGTCGCAGCACCGCCCCGACGCGGCCCTCGATCCTGCGCACGAGGAGTTTCTCGCTGTCCGCGGTCAGGGGCACCACCATCAGGCGGGTCCACCGTGCGGCCCGCCCGGCCAGCACGTGCTCCTGGATGCGGTCACCGACCGGCCCGGCGCGGACCGTACTTCCGACGTAGCGGATAACGTTCTCGAAGTCGGCAGCGATGTAGACGGCCGCCGTGAATTCGTCCCACGCCATGTCCTCGGTGATCTGCAGTATCGTGGCGGCCGCCGGAACGCGCCGGAGCAGCGCCGCTCCGGCGAGATCGCAGGCAGTGTCGTAATTCTCCGGGGTAAGAGTGCGCACGGGGTGGTTCACCGGGTTTCACCACTGTCGTCGAGGTCGGCCCGCATCCGGGCGGCTCTGCGGCGCGCGCCTCGCCATTGGGCGCCGCCGGTCCCGGGGTCCCGGCCCCGGGATCGGTGAGCCGCCGCTCCAGCGCCCGGCGCACCGAACGGGGATGCACCTGGACACCGAACCGCTGCGCGGCCTGCGCGGCCAGCTCGCCGAAGGTCAGCCGGGATCCTGCTCGAGCAGGGCCTGCAGGTGATCCAGCACCGGCCCGGTGAGCTTGTGGCCCCCTCTGGGGCCCGGCTTGCCCGGGATCAGCGCGGCCAGCCCGCCCGCGGCCAGCGCCGCCCGGGCGTTGTAGGCACTCTGGCGCGCGAACCCGAACGTCCGGGCCGCCGCGGACACCGGCACGCCCTCCACCTCGACCTGCCGCACCATCTCGTACTTCACCTGCAGCAGATCGGCGGGATCGAAGAAACCGCCAGCGGTGAACGCCGGATCGGTCACCTTCTGCGGATCGCTGTTCAGCGTCCGTGATGCCGCCAGCGCGGCCTCCTTGGCGTCGTCCCGCCTGGCCATGCCGCCTCCCGCAACCGAATCTCGTCCATGTAATTACATCACATAGATCACGCAGGAGAAGCAGGACCGGACACACTGATGTCAAAAGAGCCAGCTTGATACCCTGAAATCCCGGCAGGAAGCCACCCGCCCGCCAGCTGCCCGATCGTGCTGCAGGCATAATCCGCTGGGCATTCATGACGTAATCCCGTGGACAGCCGCCAGGCACGCCCTGCCGCGACCCGGAACGCCACCGGCGTTGCCCAGGGCTCTGGCGCGGCGAGGTAACGCTGGGATACACCGAGGACGGGAAGCGCAACCGGCGGAAGGTCAGCGGGACGACCAAAGCCGCTGTTGTGGACAAGCTCAGGGAACTGCATAGAGATCTCGACCAAGGGATCATCCCGGAAACCGGTTACGCGAACTACACAGTACGCCAGGCCGCAGAGGACTGGCTGGCGCGCGGGCTTGACGGCCGCTCGGCCAAGACGATCAAGAAGAACCAGAATGTGCTTGAGCCGATCCTGAAGGCTATCGGTGCCGGAAGCTGCGCGAACTGACGGCAGGAGACGTGCGGCAGGCGTTGTCGAAGATGGCTGCCGAGTACTCCAGCGCGGCCGTGACCATGGGGCACCTGGCGCTGAAGCGCGCGATCCGGCACGCAGAAGCCAACGATCTTGTGGCCCGCAACGTCGCCACATTGGTGGATACCCCCAAAGGCCAGGAAGGGCGCCCGTCAAAGTCCCTCACGATGGAGCAGGCGGTGGCGGTCATTACGGCTGCTAAGACCCTTCCAGTGTTAGAACTGCGTCCCGGCCTGAAGGATGTCCGCCGACCTGCCGAGCTCATGTACGCCTACATCGTGCTGAGCCTGCTGGTCGGGGTCCGCACAGAGGAGGCCAGGGCGCTGCGCTGGGACCACGTGGACCTTGACGGCGATCCGGGCGCCAAGCCCACGGTTCCGCCTCATGTGGCTGTGTGGCGATCGGTACGTGTGCACGGTGAGACAAAAACCCAGCGGTCTCGCCGTAGCCTGGGCCTTCCCCAGATGTCGGTGGAGGCGCTTCGTGCACTGTCCGAAAGCCAGGCCCACGAGCGAGCCATGGCCGGTGAAAGATGGCAGGACAGCGGGCTGGTGTTCACCACCCATCGCGGCGCCGCCCTCGAGGCGAGGAACGTCCGGAAGATGTTCAAGCGAGTATGCAGCGTTGCAGGGGTCGGTGACAGCTGGACGCCGCGCGAGCTACGGACCTCGTTTGTCAGCCTGATGAGTCACCATGGGGTCAGCATCGAGGAAATCGCCCGCTTGGCCGGGCACGCATCTACCAGGACAACCGAGGTCGTGTACCGCAGGGAACTGCGCCCAGTCATCACGACAGGCGCCGAGATTATGGATGAGGTCTTCAGGACCAGCTAGCCGTCACAGAGAGTGAGCCCGCTGCCCCTTCCGGGGGAAGAATCCCCTCTGGGTCTTGCCATCCCTCCATCTCCGCGCTCATACTGCCCGCGAGCGAATGTGCACGATCTGAGCGAATGTTCCAGGAAAGGAGTCTCGCCCGTGATGGCCCTTTGGGCGGTGGGCCAAGCGCGCGCCCCCGGCAGCTCGCTCGGAGTCCGGGTTGAGGTCGATAGTCCCGGCCGGGCGGGCCGGCCACCTGGGACTGGATCGCCACCTACCGGGCGTGACAGAGATCCAGGCTCGCTCATACTTGGTTATGGACCATTTCCACGCGGCGATGGTGGATGACTTCGAACCGGCCCTGACGATCCTTACGGCGGTGATCAGCCGATCCCCCAGATCGCATCATCCTCGAGGCCGGCAACAAGTCGATGGGAGCGCCGGAACTGGCGATGATCAAAGGCCGTAACCTCGCGGTGGTTCGTTTCGGCGAGGAGCACGACATCTTCACAGCCATCCCAGACACAGGACTCGAGGTGGGCGATGTTGGGAGCTGATACCGGGTTACGCACCCGCCACGGTCAACTGGTATGACGCCTACCGCACATGGTAGATGATGGTCGCGTGATCGACATCTGGCCGGTAATCCCGCGGGCCCAGGAGACGGAGGTCTGCTGCGCTGATGAACAGAAAGAGCAGGTTTACCAGCGAGGACATGCAGCGCGCGCTCGGCGGCGCGCGCCGGCTGCCGACCGATCTCGACCTGGCCAGGATGGTGCCGCGCCCGGCCATTGTGAGCACCGGGTTCGCGCTGTATGACAGGGACTCCGTTGCGCTCGTCTATCAACCGTATGAGGACGGGATGTGTCTCGACTCCGGCCGCTCCCTGGAAGGTGCCGCCATGGAGTGGCGTGACTTGGTCGACTCCAAGCGCGTGGCGGGACGGATCAGGCCGACCGGCGGTTCCGCTGGCCTTACGTACCCGCCGTCGCCTGGTCCCGCGGTGGCACTCGTCACCCTGGACGGGGCTGATGGAGGAGCGTGGTGACCGCGGCGGTGGAGGGAGGATCGGCCGTGCCGCGGCGTGCGCTCATCACCGGAGCCGCCGGCGGTATCGGACGCGCGGCGGCGGCTAGGCTCGCCGCCGAGGGGGTCTCGGTCGCCATCCTCGACATCCGCGAGCAGGACCTGGCCGCCACCGCCGAACAGCTCCGGCAATCAGGCGCTGACGTTCTCGAGCTGCCGGCCGACGTTGGAGATGAGCAGCAGGTCGCCGCCGCGGTTGCGACGGTCACCTCTCGATGGGGCGGGCTCGACGCCGCCGTGGCGGCGGCCGGCATCTCGATGAGCCTCACCGGTGACGCACGGGTCGACCGCCTCGAGTTGTCGGTTTGGGAGCGGATCATCCGCACAAATCTCACCGGGATGTACCTGACTTGCAAATATGTGGTTCAGGCCATGACGGCGACCGGCGGCGGCTCGATCGTGGTCATTGGCTCCCCCACCGGCATGTATGGGTTCGCGTTCGGAGAACACGCCTACAGCGCCTCCAAGGGAGGGTGTCATGCCCTCGCCCGCGTCATGGCCGGGGAGCTGGCGCCCCTGGGGATCCGCGTCAATATCGTCGTTCCCGGTTTCATCGACACCCGGATGAACGACCACGTGCTTGCCGACGCAGAACTGCTGGCCGAGGCCGAGCGGCTCATCCCGCTCGCCCGCGTTGGCCAGCCTTCCGAGGTCGCGGGGCTGATCGCCTGGCTCACCTCGCCGGACTCGAGCTACGCGACCGGTGGCTATTACCCCGTCGACGGGGGACAAATGTGCCTGTAGGAAGCACGCCGTCCGGAGTTCTATCGCGCCGGGCGACGCAACGCGCCGTGGTGGGCATTCCCGTCGTGTCTATCGCGGGAGCGCGCCATTCTCGCGGCCCTGTTCAGCTGGGTGCTGGGGTGTCGAGGAACCGGCGTGGGTTCTCCTCAAACAACACGCTCAGCTCTGCATCGGTGAAGCCCGCTCGATGCAGGAACGGATACAGGTTCGTCTGGATATGGTCGTAGCCCCATCCGCCGTACTTGTGGAGACGCATCTTCATGCAGATGTCGTTGCTGACTAGCACCTTGTCTCCATGACCGGAATCGAATATCTCCCGTAGATCCTCGATCCGCGCCTGATCGGTGGGGTTCATCGCCGTCTCTGAATCGATCGCGAAGATCGAGCCGAAACAGTCTAGACCGATCGTAGCTCCGCGGCTGACCACGTCCTTCCACCACCGAGCGCGGTTCACATGACAGATGTGAACCCTTCCGATATCGGCGCCGTTCCGTTCGAGCAGGGCGAGCGCGCGCAATACGGTCTCGCGGACGCCTTCGGTGTGAACCATGATGGGGATCTTCGTCTCGCGCTGCACGCAGGCAGCGGCGATCAGGACCTTTTCCTCGCCCGGCGTGATCTGCTTGCCGCTCGTGCCAAGCTCCCCGATGAGCCCGGCGCGTACGTCCGTCTCATCCATGCCCTCGGCGAGCTCGCGATATATCACGTTCTCGAGCTCCGCGACCGTCATCGTCGCGACTTCCGGCGGGTGAAACTTGTCGCGGTAGTACCCGGTCGCCGCGACAACGTGCATGCCGAGCTCCACGCTCAGGCGTCGCAGCGCCTCTGGTTTTCGTCCGAGCCCGATCGGCGTGGGATCGATCACCGCCGTTACTCCCGCACGTCGCGCCCACCGTAGCTCATCGACGGCGTCCTCGTAGCTTTCGAGGATCTGGTTGTTGACGGACCACTGCGGCTCCCGCCAGAGAAAGCCCAGGCTTGGGAGCGTGATGTCGTCCTCGAGATCTACCCCCATGGCTGCCATCAGGCTCTCGATGTTTGCAGGCGGCTCGCGGTAGTCCCCTGAGGTGTCGCAGAAGATGTGCTCATGCGCCAGTGTCAGGCCCAACTGGTCCGCCTCGATGGGTCCATTGACGGTCATGATCGCCATCGAGCAGTCATCTCCCGTCTGCCTGCGCGGCCGTCGCCTCGAGCAGCAGAACGGCATCTTCCGGGTAGGGGGCCGTGAGGACCGCCGGTCCGTTCACGGCGAGGGTCCCACCGGGCAGCCGCTTCCCACTCACTGGGTCGAACCACGTGGCCGCGACGGTCGGCCCCGCGAGAACATCTGTCTCGATCGTGATCGGCCTCTGCTCGGGGACGTAGACGATCGCCAGCCGGCCGTCCCCAGACCGCGCGGCTCCGATCTGATTCAGCCCTCGAGCCTCGCCGCGACCGCTCGAGACGAGCGTCCGATCGTAGTCTGGTACGAGCGCCGACCAGTTGACGGACCGAAAGAACCCGCCCCACCGAGCGACACCGGCTGCGCCGTCGCTCGCGACCTGCTCCTTCCAGCCCGGGTCGAAGAGCCAGACGGGCTTGTTTCCCATGACGTGCCCAATGCCACCGCCCAGGACCGACCAGTAGGCGGCACGCCTGATCTGAAGCTGGCTCGTCTCGTGCTCGTTCTCGTACGCGGTCTCGACCAGCAAGAACGGGCGCGTTGGGGTGCTTGACCAATCGCGCTCGAGCAAGCGAGGGATGATCGCGTACGAGTACGTGCTCAGCAGGTCGAGCCATTCGGCGTCCGGGTACTCCTCGGCCGCCGAATGCTCCGGCAGCATCTGTGCGGTCATCAGGCAGCTAGGCGCAGTCGTCTTTATGCCCGACGCGAGCGCCTCGAGACCGGCCCGGGCGTCCTCGGGGTTTCGATCGGCGCCGATGCTCCAGATCACGTTCTCGTAGCTACCGAATCGCCGCCCCAGGTATTCCCCGTATGCGCGGCATCCGTCCTGACCATTCGCCACGACCTCGTCGTACCACCCCTCGGCTTGACCGCCGTAACCTGGATAGTGAGGTCGTGGATATCCGAGAAACGCCGGATACAGTATGACGATGATGCCTCGAGCACGAGCCAGGTCCAGGATCTGCTCCGCATGTGCCATATATGACTCGTTGGGAGTGGTGAAATCACCGGGAACCGTGAACGGCTCGTCGCCCATCAGGTTTCTGGGCGCGTCCGTGGCGAATAGCCGCTCGATCAAACTGATCAAGATGACGTTGAATCCCTGCGCTCTACGCTGGTCCAGATACCAGGTCGCCTCGTCCACCGTCGTGTTGGCGATCAATGACCACGCAGCATCTCCCTGAATGAGCAGGGCGTGACCTGACTGGTCTACCAGATGCCTTCGATCTGGTCCCACGCTAAGCGGCAACGTGTCGCTCCTCACGCTGGCCGAGGCGCTGTCTGTCACGAATCTCGTCCTCCTGTGCCGAGTCGGGCTCCGTCGGGGCCGAAGAAACAGAGCTTGCTTTGAGCTACCTGCATACAGAGGGACTCGCCTTCGTGTGTCTTGTTTGACGCATCGACAGAGACGACAATCGTGCTTCCCTCAGGCATCCGGACATTGAGATAGACGTCTCCGCCGATTCGTTCCCCGAGTTCGATGACTCCGGCCAGCTGCCCTGGGGTACCGTCGGGACAGACGAACACGTCCTCGGGACGCACCCCCAGCACGATCTCGCCGTCGGCTATTCCCGATAGGGAGTCCGCTGACAGATCGAGCGAGAAGGGTCCCTCGAAGCGGCGATTACCGTTCGCGGTGACGACACGGCCCACGAAGAGATTCATCGAGCGGGCACCGACAAACGTCGCCACGTACGTGTTGACCGGCCGGTCGTACACGTCATCGGGACGACCGACCTGTTGCACGACACCATCCCGCATGACGACGAGCCGGTCGGCCATGGTCATGGCCTCGATCTGGTCGTGGGTCACATAAATCGTTGTCCGGCCGACCCGGCGGTGAAGCCGGAGCAGCTCCGTTCGCATCTGCACCCGCAGAAGAGCGTCGAGGTTGGACAGCGGCTCGTCCATGAGAAACGCGAATGGCTCCCGCACGATGGCGCGACCCAGGGCAACGCGCTGCCTCTGCCCGCCCGAGAGCTCGTCTGGATAGCGGTCTAGCTCGGTTTGTAGATGCAGCAGGTCAGCCGCGAAGTCAACCCGATCCGTAACGAACTTCTTTGCTTTCCGCTGCCTGCGCAAGGGGAAGCCGAGATTCTTCCGTACGGTCATGTGCGGGTAGAGCGCGTAGTTCTGGAAGACCATGGCCACGTCACGGTCCCCGGGCTTCAGGTAGTTCGCGAGCCGTCCACCGATGTAGACCTCTCCACTGCTGAGGTCCTCAAGGCCGGCAACCAGCTTCAGCAACGTGCTCTTTCCGCAACCGGACGGCCCCAGCAAGACGACGAACTCTCCCTCGGCGATGGCGAGATCGACGTTCTGCACCGCTCGTACCGAGCCGTAGTGCTTGCATACGTCGACCAGCTCAATCGCAGGATCGGAGGCAGCGCTCACAGTTCCTCCACGTGTTGGCTCACTGCTTCAGGGCGCCCGCCAGGGAACGAGACAGGAATTGCCGCTGCAGCGCGAAGAACACGATGGCGATCGGCACTAGCGACATGACCGCCGACGCCGACCAGAGACCAAAGTTGACTCCGCCGCGCGAGTGCAAGTTGGCGACGCCGACGGTGAGCAGTTCCATGTTGTTGCTGGTCGTCGCGATGAGCGGCCAGATGAAGCTGATGTATTGATCGGTGAAGATGATCACTGCCAGGACCACCAGGCCGGGTTTGATCAGCGGCAGAACGATGCGCCAGTAGATGGTGAACTCGCTGAGGCCATCGAGCCGGGCGGCATTCATGAGGTCCGAGGGCAAACCGAGAATGAATTGCCGCATCAGGAACACCCCGAGCGGGTTGGCGAGCGCGGGCAGGATCAACGCCCAGTACGTATCGAGCAGGCCGAGCATTCTGATCAGCGTCCAGAGCGGCACGATCAGGGCGCTCAGAGGCACCATGAGAAGGATCAGCATGAGGATAAAGATGATCCGCTTTCCCGTGATCTGCAGCTTGGCCAGCGCATATCCGGCCATTGAGTCTATGAGGACCTTGAGAGCGCTGACCGAGCCCGCGACGATCAGCGTGTTCAGCATCCACCGCAGGAATTGAGTCTGGCTCAGCAGTTCCTTGAAGTTTCCGAGGTAGAGCGGAAAAGGAAGCAGCTTCGGCGGGTAGGAGAAGATCTGACTGTTGTGCTTTACAGACGACAGAATGACGTAGTAGAACGGGACGACAAACACCAGCGTGGCGAGCGCCAGGGCGGCGTGCCGACCGATGGATCCGAGCCGGCGACGTCGGTGCGCGCGACGAGCCTCCCTTGGGAGACTGGTGCCTGCGGCGCCGCCTTGGGCGGCGGGACGGGGCTCGACCTGCTTGACCGTGGCCACGCTAATCCAACCCTCGCCGGCTGCGCAGCATTCGAAGCTGGACCAGAGTAAGAACGAGGATGGCGGCGACGAGCATCGAGGACATGGCGGCCGCCAATCCGATCTCGTCGGGATAGGCGAAGACGTACTGCCAGACGCGATAGACGATTGTCGTCGTCGCATAGCCCGGTCCGCCAGCAGTCATGATCAGGGCGGTGTCGAATACCTGGAGCCCAAAGATCGTCGACACGACGAGCGCGAACAGCAATATCCGCCTCAACAGCGGCAGCGTCAGATGCCAGAAGCGCGCAAGCGGCCCGGCCCCATCGAGCGCCGCAGCTTGGTACAGCTCCTTCGGCAGGCCGATGAGGGCGGCGACGAAGAAGATCGCCCAATACCCCGCGTTACGCCAGACGTCGACGGCCGCCAACGTCCGCAGCGCCGTGGACTCTCCCAGCCACGTGACCGGTTTGGCTCCGACGGCATGCAGGATGTCGTTGAACAACCCGAAGTCGGGGTTCGTGAGGAACAGCCAGATGAGCCCCGCCACGATACCCGGGACGAGGGTCGGGAAGTAGATCAAGAAGCGGTAGACAGCGCCGCCACGACCCACCTGAGCCAACAGGAGCGCCAGAAGGACCCCGAGCACGATCGTCAGGGGAACCGACAGCAACGCAAAAACGAGCGTGTTCTTCACGGCGACCGTAGCATCCACCTGCTGTGGAAACCGCGTGTAGTTCTGGAGGCCCACGTTCGTGGTCGCGCCCAGCAAACCGCCCGATCGAGTACTCCACCAGAACGTTCCCACCACCGGCACGAGCAGGAACACGACAAAGAAGAAGAACATCGGGCCGAGAAATGCCCAGCCCGTAAGCTCACGCCGAAGCCGGGCACGCCGTCGCAGTCGACGGTGCTCCGCGGGCGAAAGGCGCATCCCAGGCAACCGACGAGTCCACTTCTAGCGCGTCAGCCGGCTGTCGCCTGCCACGCCGCGGGCCATGTAACGGTTGGCCGCCCGGCTGCCAGGAGCCTCATAGAGCAGCTCCCGTCTGCTGCTGGACGATCTTCGCGACGTTTTCAACGGCCTGCTGCGCCATCTCCTTTCCGCCGTAGGCGTTCTGGATCTCGGCCTCCGCACTGTTCTCGACATTTGCCCACTGGGGGAAATTCTCCAATCCGACGGCGTACTTCTTGAACGAGGCGAATGCTTCACCCATTTGAGGCGCCGCCCACTTGCTGTAGCCGAAATGTGGGGCGTCGGCCCGCGCCGGGTACGTGCCCGAGTTGCCGGCCCAGTAAGCATCGTTTGGCCCGGAGGTCCACCACTTCAGAACTTCCCACATCAGGTCCTGGTCCGATGACTGAGGGTTGATCATGTACAAGCTCAAGTCGTTGAAGTTGACTCGTGTGACCGGACCGGGTGGATACGGGAGCAGCTTCCAGTTGAAGGGGACCTTCTTGGGCAGCGTCGTCGTCGAGGCGAGGTCGGAGGAGTAGATCGCCATCTTGCCGGCGGCGAACGCCGCGGGCGCATTGTCGTACGTGTAGGTGCCGAGCGGTGGCGCTATCCCCTTCTTGAATAGATCGGCGAACTGCTGTGTCGCCAGTACCACGTCCGGATGGTTGACGTTGACGGTCTTGAGATCCGGAGTGAGATACGAGCCGCCGGCGGCACGGAGGCGCTGGTACCACTCTGCGTAACCGCCGATCTGGATGCCGATTCCGAACCCGTACGTCTTACCTGGCTTGGTCATTTTGGTGACGCATTCGAGGAAGGTGTCCCACGAGTCGGCGAAACTCTCGTCGAACCCTGCCGCATTCACCATGTCCATGTTCACGAACATGGCATCCTCGACGTGCCAGCTGATGGGGAGACCGAGGATCTTCGGGCCGTAGGACTTGATCCGATCCATATAGAGGTACTTGGCCTTTTCCGCGGCGAAGGACGGATCGTTGATACGCGGGGTGAGATCGACGAAGGTGTTGTGCGCCTCGTAGTCCGGATAGGAGCTCTCGGTCGTCATGTAGATGTCCTGCGCACCTTCGATCACAGACGTGTTGATCTGCTGACCGGCAGAGCCCCAGTCGTACAGGCGGAACGAGAACGTGACCTTGGGATGCAGGACCTGGAACGCCTTGGCGATGTGCTGGTGATGGGCCACCTCCTGGTCGGACCAGGGACCGATGAGGAATCGCACGTTGCCCGACAGCTCCCCGGGCGCCGCGCCGCCACTGCTGCTGGATGGCGAGCCGCATGCGGCGACGACCGAGGCGACGGCTCCGGGTGCGAGGCCAAGCGCCAGCAACCGCATCACGAATGTCCGTCGCGAAATCCCACCTTCGAGGTAGGACTCGGCCAAGCCGCTCGTCTGGCGATCGATCTTAGAGCTCACGCCAAGTCCTCCTTCGGAACGGCAGTTGACAGGACGTCCGGACAGGACAACTGGGCGGGACGTCCGGCATCCGCTCAATAGGTGCACATCTGCTCACCCTGAAGCAGTATCCTCCCGGATCGAAGCTGGCGGCAACCCCTAGGCAAGATTTACTGCCGAGTCAGACCGCCTCCAGGGCCGCGCCGCTACCTGTCCAGCTTTGATTCAGGAGGGTGGCGCCGTCCATGGTCACGTTGGCCTCGACAACACTCGCCTGCCGCGACGACGTACTGCGCACGCTGACATCGACCTGCTCTCCCGCAGGCATGCGGAGACTGACATTGATCCGCGCCAGCAAGGCGGCGCCATCCGGCCGGGCGGGCTTCACCCGGGCAGTGCAAAGCTCCTCCAGCATCATGTCGGCACCGGCCGGAGTAAGCAGTCGCGATCTGGCGCCGAAGGCCACGGCGACCTCGCGGCCGACCTTGTCGTGCGCCACGCTGAAGCGGGGCGCGCTGTCGGTGACCCAGCCGACATCCTGCTTCTCCGGAGGCAGCCTCATTGTCGTC
>WNGL01008450.1_pt1 | contig 12043 bp, 10 predicted proteins | sample 5400591 | NCBI WGS metagenome assembly WNGL01 (sample SAMN13153377, study PRJNA577476) | soil metagenome | isolation source: 80 cm soil or saprolite under Garry oak tree replicate 1 | place: USA:California | collected 2016-06-15
GGGCTTGGATGTGCTTCGGTTCCAGCCGGTTGCAGAGACTCTCATTTCCTCCGACCCCAAGGCACGGGGATGCGCGTGACTTGATGTTTCAGAACGCAACGCCAGCTGGGAAACGCGCATCTCTGAAACGCACTCAGGTCAGCGCCGACATGTCTTCAGTTCCGGAGTCATTCCAGGATTTTCCAACGCGGGCGACCGCTTTAGAAGCTGGCCAATTGGCGCGCCGAATTTCGGAGCTGGGAGAGTGGTTCCACAACTTTGACCTGCATGGCATACCCACAGCCCCGCACCACTTTCTAGGCGACTTCCCAAACATCAAATGGAGACGAATTGCCAAGGCAATTCCAGCTGACTTGACCGGTGCTTCAGTTTTAGACGTCGGCTGTAACGGTGGGTTCTATTCCATCGAAATGAAAAAACGCGGTGCGACCCGAGTTCTGGGGATTGATGTAGATGACCGGTATCTGAACCAAGCGCGATTTGCGGCCGAGACTCTGAGCGTGGAAATCGAGCTACAGAAGTGTTCGGTTTACTCCGCCGACAAGTTGCCAGGCGAGTTTGATTACGTCCTGTTCATGGGTCTCTTCTATCACCTGCGCTACCCGCTGTTGGCTTTGGACAACCTGATCAAGAAAGTCGCGGGAAAGCTGGTTTTTCAAACCATGGTGCGCGGGTCCGGGAGGGCGCAAGTGTGGGCGGACGACTATCCAATTTGGAATACGCAAATCTTTGACGACCCCGATTTTCCCGCGATGTACTTCATTGAAAAAAGCTATTCGAACGATCCCACCAATTGGTGGATACCGAATTGCGCGGCTGTAGAAGGGATGTTGAGAAGCTCCGGTCTCACGATTGAAGCGCATCCTGAGCCGGAAACGTGGATCTGCAGTTCAGTTTCGGCAATGCGGCAGGGAAAATTCATTGTGGATCATGAACTCGAAGGGACTCTGTGAAGCGAAGTCCGCGGAGAATGCAAAAGGTAAGCAAAGGAAACCATGGTTGAAGCGGTAATGCTTTGGAATGAGCCGAACAATCTTTCGCACTGGGACTTCCACGCAGATCCCGATTGGAAGATGTTTGCGCGCATGATAATTGCGGCGGCGAAAGAGGTCCGCAAATTGAATCCCAAACTCACGATCGCTCTAGGAGGACTATCGCCGGTTGACCCAAATTTCGTGAAGTTGTTGGGCAGTTACGGAGTGCTGGACTACGTTGATGTGGTCGCCATTCACGGTTTTCCTTTGGACTGGAATCACTGGAGCATCCACGACTGGCCACTCAAGGTGGCAGAGATTCGTTCGGTAACGAACAAGCCAGTGTGGGTCTCCGAGGCTGGGGTCTCATCATTCGGAGCGGAAGAAGTGCAAGTGTTCGGCCTGCAGCGGACCGCGGAATTGCTGCTGCGACAGGTTGACCGAGTGCACTGGTACAGCTTGTACGACCTACCCGGTACGTGGACCGCCACGACCCGTCACAAGGAAGCAGAGGGAAGCGCGTATTACCGGCATTACTACATGGGGTTGCTTCGTGAAGATGGCACTCCGAAGCTGGCGCACGCAAGTTTTCCCCCCGGCATGGGTATCTGCCAGTGGTTTCATTTCGAGGACCATCGGTTGGAGAGCTCGGTAGAGTGGCTGCGGCGATTGGGAGTTACCTATTTGCGAACGGGCCTGAGTTGGGCAGACTGGTTCCGGCCCAATGCGGAAGCCTGGTTTGACCGCCAGATGCAGGCGGTTGAGGAATTCTCTACGACGTTGACTCTTTGCTTTACGCCCGAAAACCTGGGCATGGCTCCCCACTACACCAGTCCGCCCAAAAATTGCGAGGACTTTGCTGAGTTTACTCGTAACATGGTGACACGCTACGCGGTCGCCCAAGCAAGCAGGCGACAGCCTGAATTCATGCCTGAAATCAGCGAAAGTTACGCTCAGCTTCGGTGACAGGCGATCTCTGTCCTTGTGATAGCGAGCCCATAACTTGCCTCACAAGACATCTCACCTACGGTGACATTCATCCAAAGTTGGCTGGGAATGTCTCACTTTGCATTGCGCGGTCATAAGGCATGGATTTTGAGGGAATTAGCCGCTGGATTTAAGGACTTCAGATAGGAATCGAGGGTCAAGTGAAACCGAAACAGGTCCTTATCACGGGTGGCGCGGGGTTTGTCGGGTCCCACACGGCCGGCGCGCTGCTCGAGGCGGGGCACAGCGTCCGGATCTTTGACAGCCTCGATTCTCAGGTCCATTCGGCGGGAATTTTCTCCTACGTCCCCAAAGGAGCGGAGTTCGTTCTTGGTGACATGCGGAATCCAACGCAACTGCGCAAAGCGGTGACTGGCGTAGAGGTTATTTTTCATCTCGCCGCGGCGGTGGGAGTCGGACAATCCATGTACAAGATTGCCGATTACACCGCGGTAAATAATCTGGGTACAGCAAACCTGCTGCAAGCCATCCTCGACACCGGCTCCCAGCCCGAGAAAATTATCGTTGCATCGTCCATGTCAATTTACGGAGAAGGGAAGTACGACTGCCTAAATTGCGGGGCAGTAGCTCCACCGCCTCGTTCTCTGGATCGGTTGAAAGAAAAGCTGTGGGAAACGATATGCCCGACTTGCGGCCAGACCCTGGTTCCGGCTTCCACTGCGGAAGACAAGCCGCCGCAGTGTACTTCCATCTACGCGCTTTCGAAAAAAGACCAGGAGGAGATGGCATTACTTTTCGGCCGCACGTATCGGATACCCGTGGTTGCTCTACGTTACTTCAATATCTACGGGCCGCGACAGTCCCTTTCAAATCCGTACACGGGAGTTGCGGCCATCTTCGCTTCCCGCCTGATGTCCGGCAAGCCGCCAGTCATTTTCGAAGATGGCGAGCAGATGAGGGACTTCGTCAGCGTTCACGACATCACGCGGGCAAATCTGCTGGCCATGGAGAGCGACCAGGTGGATGGGAAAGCCATCAACATCGGCTCAGGAGAGCCGGTCACTATCCGCGAAATTGCCGCTGAGCTCGAACGCGCCCTCGGCGCCCATGTGCCCCTGGAGATTACGGGTAAGTACCGAGCCGGCGATATCCGGCATTGTTTTGCCGACATTTCCGCTGCCACCCAGCTTCTCGCCTATCAGCCAAGTGTCCGGCTGAAGCAGGGAATCGAGGAGCTGGTGGAGTGGCTGCAATCACAACAGGCAAATGACAACGTGGAAAGCGCGATGGAGCAGTTGAGCGTTCACGGGTTGGTTGCTTGAGGTTTGCGGTGTTGTACCTATGCTTGCCACGGCCAGACGTGCTCGTCCGGGTGCGACTGTCCACAGCGGGGGAGAAATGAGTAAGGTATCAGCCATTCGTTCTATCCTGATTTTTGGCGGAGCAGGGTTTGTAGGCTCGAACTGGGCCAGCCGTCTGTTGAAGACGACAGACGCCCGTGTGCACATTTTCGATAATCTTTCACGTCGCGGTGTTCAAAGGAATCTGGAGTGGCTGCGGCAAAAATGCGGCGATCCAGAGCGTCTGAAAATCACTGTTGCCGATATTCGTGATGCTGTATCGGTGCAGCGATCGGTCCAGAGTGCAAGCGAGATTTATCATTTTGCAGCGCAGGTTGCAGTCACCAGTTCCGTCGCCGACCCGCGTCAGGATTTCGAGGTGAACGCCCTGGGCACGTTGAACATTCTGGAAGCCGCCCGAAAGAGCGGCCATCGGCCATTCATCCTTTTCACTTCCACGAACAAGGTTTATGGCAATCTCGCGTCAAAACCGTTGGTGCTCGCGGGACGACGATATTGTGCACTGGACGAAAAGGGAGTCAACGAATCGCAGCCGCTGGATTTGTACTCTCCCTACGGGTGCTCGAAAGGCACAGCTGACCAGTACGTTCATGACTACAGCCGCATATTTGGGCTTCCGACGGTTGTCTTCCGCATGTCATGCATAGCTGGACCGCGGCAATGTGGAAATGAAGACCAGGGCTGGGTGGCGCATTTCCTGTACTCCACGCTCCAGGATAGGCCGCTCCTCATATTTGGTGATGGCAAGCAAGTGCGCGATGTGTTGGCGGTTAGTGACCTGGTGCTGGCATTCGAAAAGGTACGCACGCAAATCGAAAAAACTGCCGGTCAGATTTACAACGTCGGCGGTGGAGTCGAGAACTCGGTTTCGCTGCTGGAGGTGATTGACGAAATCGAACGAGTTACTGGCAAAAAGACTTGCTTCTCCTCGCAGAGACCGCGGCCCGGAGACCAGCTTTTCTACGTCACTGATTTCGAGAAGCTGAGGAAGCATACCGGCTGGCAGCCGCGGATCACGGTTCGTGACAACATCGAAATGATCTTCGACTGGTGGAAGCAACAACAGGCACTCTCAGAGTCGCCTGAGGTGACGCCTAGACCCATGACGGCAATGGAGCCGCTTTCGGAGGCGGCCTCGTGAAGTTCGCCCTGGTGAATCCCGCGTGGACGTTCGCAGGCTCAATCTACTTCGGCTGCCAGGAACATCATTACCCGCTTGAACTACTGTTTGCCATCGATCAGATTCGAGCGGCAGGTCACGAGCCGTTGTTGATTGATGCACAGTTGCAACAACTGGCTCCGGGCCAGGTCAAGGCGGAGCTTGACAGCTTTCATCCGGATTTTCTGGTGATTCCCACGGCCCCTTCATATCTTTTCTGGCGCTGCCCGCCTCCCGAGTTGCGGGTCCCGCAGCAATGGTTTAACGAATTGGGCAGCAATGCTGTAAAGGTTGCAATTGGGCCGCATCCTTCCGCGACTCCAGCCGCAACCCTGAAGAAACTGAATTGCGATGTTGCCATGCGCGGCGAAGCGGACCAAACCCTTTCCCAACTCGCCTCTGACTCTTGGTCCCAGATTGATGGCTGCTGCTGGCGCGACGGATCGGGCATTCACCTGAACCCGAGTCTCGGCGTAGCCGACATGAAGAAGCTAAGCGCGCTCAGCTTTGAGAACTTCGACGTCGAAAAGCGCGAACATCGCCATCATGTGTTTCATGGCTCCGGGCGTGGCGCCGAACTTGAATTCGCGCGTGGCTGTCCGTGGGCATGCAGCTTCTGCAATAAAACACTCTTTCGAAATAAATTTCGTGAGCGTGATCTGGATGTAGTTCTGCGCGAAGTTGATAGGTTGATTTCGCGTGGCGTGGATTACATCTACTGGATTGATGAAATTTTCGGTGTAGGTAAAACGGTCCGTCACCTACTAAAGGAGTTGAGCCGGCGGCCGATAACAATCGGTGTGCAGACCCGAATTGACTTGTGGGACGAAGAGTCGCTCGATCTACTGGGCGCGGCGGATTGCATTTCGATGGAATGTGGAATTGAGTCCATTACCGACGCGGGCCGCGACGAACTGAATAAGAACTGCCGAATTTCGACTGATCGAATTACGGAGCTCTTGATTTATGCACGACAGCGCGTGCCGTGGGTGCAGGCAAACCTGATTCTTACCGAGCATGATGAACGCGGCCAGGTGCGGGAGTTCCAAGAAAACCTGCGCAAGCACGGAGTGTGGGTCAGCGAGCCGGTGCCCATGTTCGCATTTCCCGGCACGCCAGATTATTTGCAGCGGTTCGGCGCGCCCGACGATTTCGCCTGGGAGCGCGCCCATCAGCACTACCTAGCCGCCTTCCGAGATAAAGGTTTCAGCGACATTCAGGACCAGCAGCCCGCTCCTATTGAGGACCTCGAATGCACGTACTGATCACCTCCGACACCGTCGGTGGGGTCTGGACTTATACGCAAGAGCTTGTCACCGGACTGATTCATAGCGGTCACCGTATAACTCTGGTCAGCTTTGGCAAGCTGCCACTGCCTCATCAAACTGCCTGGATGCGCACCCTGCCAGGCGTGGATTATCGGCCTACGGAGTATCGCCTGGAGTGGATGGAAGTTGCGTAGCGCGACATAGAAGAATCGAAGCGATATCTCGAGTTGCTGGTTGAAGAAGTGCAGCCTGACGTGCTTCATCTCAGCCAATACTGCTACGGCAACATCTCAGCGCAGGTTCCAAAAGTCGTCGTCGCACACAGCGACGTTGTTAGTTGGTGGGTCGCGGTACACGGAAAAGAGCCTGATGACACTCCCTGGATGAGCAACTATCGCGAAATGGTGAGCAATGGGCTCCGCGAGGCCGATGTTGTTGTCGCGCCTTCACAGTGGATGCTCGATCAAGTCTCGAAATACTATTTGGTCCCGGGCACGCGGCAGGTGGTTTACAACGGAAGGACGCCGCAACTATTCGATCCAGATCAAAGCAAAGATGACTCTGTGCTGAGCGTTGGCCGCCTTTGGGACCCGGCCAAGCAAGTCTCGCTACTGCTCCATCCATTTCTGTCGAATTTCGACCCACAGGCGAGAATTTGCGTTGTGGGCCGGGAACAAGGGCCGGACGGGGCAGGCGTTCACGTTGCCGGCATCCCCGCGGATGTTCAGCTTGTAGGCCCCAAGTCGCAGGCTGACCTGCGTGTTCTGTATGCCAGTGCGGCGATCTACGTGGCAACATCCTGCTATGAACCCTTCGGCCTGGCGCCACTCGAGGCCGCATTGTCGAGATGTGCTCTGGTCTTGAACGATAACCCCGTATTCCACGAATTATGGGGGGACGCGGGCGTTTACTTCAAGAAAGATGATGCACAGGATATGGCCCGTGCGATCGCCGAGCTACGACGTTTTGCTGACCTCCGCTCCGAATACGCCGAGCGCGCTTATGAGGTCGCGCGAGAGAAGTTCGCCGCCGCCCGAATGGTCCAACAATACGAAGACATTTATCAAGAGATTGCGACTCCCGCGAGAATCGGATGAACGGCCGACTTAGTTTTCGCTTCTTCGCGCATTCGTGGATTTCCGATTGGAACCACGGCAACGCGCATTTCCTTCGCGGGCTCGCCAGCGAGCTGGTGAAGCTCGGACACGAAGTCCGCTGTTACGAAGAGCGTGACGGTTGGGCGATGAGGAATCTTGCAGCGGAACCCAACGGCGCTGCCGCGGAAGCGCTGATCGCGTTTCGTCGCGCGTTCCCGGCGCTTGATGTCCGTTTCTATAGCAATGACGGTGAATTCCCGGAGTTTGCGCGCACGGAGTTGCGCGGGGCCGACGTCGTTGTGATTCATGAATGGAATTCGCCCCAGATTGCTGATGCAATAATTGCTCTGAAGCCAGAGCTTCGGTTCCGCGCTCTGTTCCATGACACCCATCATCGCGCCTACACCAGCCCGAAAGAAATCCTGCGCTTTCCACTGTCCGAGTTCGATGGAGTGCTGGCGTTTGGACAAGCGATCCGGCAAATCTACTCCGATGGTTTTGGCGTGAAGCGCAGTTGGACATTTCACGAAGCCGCTGATGTATCCCATTTTTTCTCGGTCGGAGCCCGGAAAGATATAGACGTGGTTTGGATCGGCAATTGGGGAGACGAGGAACGTACGCGGGAGCTGGAAGAATTCCTAATGGCGCCCGCGGCCGCCATGCGGGAGTGCAAGTTTGCTGTTCATGGAGTGCGCTACCCGGAAATCGCGCTTGATCGGCTTTCGCGCTCTGGAATCGAATTTCGTGGTTACCTTCCGAATTTGCGAGCTCCCGAGGTGTATGGCCGCAGCAAGATCAGTCTGCACGTGCCCCGAAAGTTCTACGCCAATGGATTGAGTGGAGTCCCCACCATCCGGGTATTTGAAGCTCTGGCGGCGAGTGCGCCGCTGATCTGCGCTCCCTGGAGCGATAGCGAGCAACTGTTTCGCCCAGGTGAGGACTACTTGTGCGTGCCGGATTCAAAAGCAATGATTGCGGCGCTCCGCAGCCTTTTGCATGACGACAATGCTCGGGAGCAACTCGCCGCAAGTGGACGGCAGACGATCCTGGCACGTCATACCTGCGCCCACCGTGCCCAACAACTCGTCGAAATCTGCCGCGAGCTGGAGAACTAACGGATGCGAATCTACGTCTTCGGGTCAAGTCTGACTTCGTGCTACTGGAATGGAGCTGCGACCTACTATCGCGGAATTTACAAGAACCTCTACCGTCTGGGGCACGAAATCACTTTCGCGGAACCGGACATTTATAATCGGCAGCAGAACCGGGATTGTGCGAACATCGAATATGCGAACGTTCGCGTTTACCAAACTCCTCGCGACCTGGATCGGGTTCTGAGTGAAGCTACCGACTGCAATTTAATCATCAAACATAGCGGAGTCGGCGCCGACGATGAGCTCCTCGAATTCGCAGTTCCACAGCTTCGCTCGTTTCGTAGGCAGGTTGCGTTCTGGGATGTGGATGCTCCGGCGACACTGGCGCGGGTCGAGAAGAATCCTATCGATCCGTTTCGCCGGCAAATTCCAGAGTTTGATTTTGTCTTCACGTATGGCGGAGGTGATGCCGTCGTTGCGCACTACTCGAAGCTCGGCGCGCGGAATTGCTTTCCGATCTACAACGGTCTCGATCCGGATACGCATCATCCGGTCGCTCCGGATGAACGTTTTCGCTGCGATCTTGCGTTTGTGGGGAACCGCCTGCCCGACCGGGAGACCCGAGTAGAGCAGTTTTTCATTGCCGCCGCCGAACTGGCTCCAGAGTTTCAATTTGTGTTGGGCGGGGAAGGCTGGGGCAACCACCCGTTGCCGAAAAATGTTCGCTGGATCGGTCACGTTGCCACTGCTCAACACAATGTGATCAACTGCTCGGCGCGTTTTGTTTTGAACATTAACCGCGAATCTATGGCTAACGTTGGTTTCTCTCCGCCAACTCGCATATTTGAGGCTGCGGGAGCAGGCGCGGCCTTGATAACCGACGCCTGGAGTGGGATCAAGCAATTCTTCGAGCCAGGCAAGGAGATTTTGGTTGCGTCTGGTGCCGCAGATGTCGTTCGTTATCTGCGCGAGCGTTCTGCGGAGCAGGCTGACTGGATGGGTCGAAAAATGCGCCAGCGGGCGCTTCGTGATCATTCGTACGAATTGCGGGCCCAACAGGTTGATCAAGCGGTGCGCGGCGCGTCGCTGGTGCGGAAGAATCCTGAGTTTGCGCAGTTTGCTGCCTGAGGAGCAAGTGTGAAGATCGTCATTTGCGGGCTTTCAATCACGTCCTCCTGGGGCAATGGGCACGCGACCACTTATCGCGCGTTGTCTCGCGCCTTGCATGCGCGGGGGCATCAGATTGTGTTTTTCGAGCGTGATTTTGAGTGGTACGCCTCCAATCGCGATATGCCTGAGCCTCCATTCTGCAAAGTACACATTTATGAGCAGTGGCATGATGTGGTTCGGCTGCTGCGCCGCGAGCTTGCCTCCGCCGATGTGGCGGTTGTCGGATCGTTTTTCCCGGACGGCGTGCCTGCCATAAATGAAATGCTTGAGTCCCCGGCCGCTGTTAAGGCTTTCTACGACATTGATACTCCGATTACCTTGTCCAAGCTGCGCGCTGGAGATCCCGAGTATTTGCAGCCGCACCAGATACCGAGCTTCGACCTGTATTTCAGTTTTACTGGCGGCCCGAAGCTGCGAGAACTAGAAAGAGATTTCGGCGCGCGTCGCGCTGTTCCCTTGTACTGTTCTTTCGATCCTGAGCGTTACGGGCTGCGAGACAGCGACTCACGCTACAGGTGCGATCTTAGCTATATGGGAACGTATGCGCCCGACCGTCAAGCGCAGATTGAAGAATTGCTTTGCGAACCGGCGCGCCGCCGTCCAGGGCACATTTTTATTGTGGCTGGGCCTCAGTACCCGATGAGAATTGAATGGCCCGAAAACGTAAGGCGCATCATCCACATCGAACCCAAGTTTCACCCACCGTTCTATTGCTCTTCGCGCTTCACTCTGAACCTTACCCGCAAAGAAATGGTCGAGGCCGGCTACTCGCCTTCCGTGCGCCTGTTTGAAGCGGCGGGATGCGGCGCAACAATCATTTCCGATTCATGGGAGGGTCTGGAAACGTTCTTTGTTCCCCAGCAAGAAATACTATTGCCAGGTTCGGCGGAGGATGTAATTTCCTATCTCGACAACATTGGTGAAGCCGAATCGAGGGCGATCGGCCGCCGCGCGCAGGATCGAGTACTGGCTGAACACAGCGCTCATAAGCGGGCAATCCAATTCGAGGAATTCGTCGGATCTAACGGCTCGTTTGATCTCAGAGCGTCTCTCAAAGAGGCAATCGAGCAGACAGTCACTGGACTCACTTGTTAGGTGCAAGGGTCTGTTGCCGATAGAAAAAGCCAGGCCCCCGAGGCCTGGCTGGTAAGAGGAGACTTGCTTTAGTGAGAAGAACCGTTGTTTGAAGGCGGCGGAGTTACGCTGCCTTGCTCTCTAGCCTGCGTGGCATATTTCTTTACCGCAGCCAAGAAGGGTTCGCTGCCATTCGGAGGATCAACCTTGCCGCCGAGAATCGTGGCGAAGGGGACCATCTTTCCGTAAAGAACGCGAGTCTCATCCTGGTCCTGGGCGATTCTCGATCCGCTCAGGTCAATTCCGGCGAAGACTCCGCGTGCGCGGGAGTAGGTCAACACTTCGGACTTCATTTTCCAATCAGTGCTGGCTTCCCCCTGCCTGCCCACCGGTCCCGCGGCAGCCGACGCGTCAGCGCCAACTTTGAACTTGCTGGAGAGTAGCGCGTCCATACCCTTCTGATTCATCACCAGCATGACCAAATCAATGGCTTGTCCCCCAATCTGCAGACCCCAGCTTCCGCCAGTGATGGTGAACGGTGCAGGAGCGCTCCAGCCATTCGCCGTCTTGCAGGTGGCCACACCCTTGCCGTGATTGCCGCCAAAACCGATCGCAATCTTCACCATTGACGGGACCACGGCAATGCACTCTGCATCGGCCATGATCTTGTCGGGAATAGCTTTGTCTTTCACCGCCATGATTTCGTCGAGCACGTTGGCGGCGTTCTGAATACGCTTCTCGATGTCCGACTTGTCCTTCTCATCATCGGCAGCCCATCCCGCCGTTGCGAAGAGCAACACCGCCGTGCATAGAGCCAAAACAAAACTTGTGACTGTTTTTCGTATCATCTCTGCCCCTTCTGTGCCCACAAAGGCACGCGACTAAATTATGCACCGCAATGATATGTGGGGGGAACCGGCTCTTCCTATCCGGTCTTGGCTGTAGTTGCAGTCAAAACCTTCCTTAGTAGGCGGGGAAAGCGTCAGCAGAACAAGCAGTTAGCGGACCGGCTGGCTTTCGGGCGCAAGTCTTGCCACCACCACCAACCTTTGTGGCGCAGGGCCGATGGCGTGCGTAGGATAACAGGTGATCAGCGTCAGCTCTCCCGTCTTGCTCGCCTGCAAGACTGACAGGTCGGTTGGCTCAACCACCCTCTTGGAAGTCACAACGTAATGAAACAGCTTTCGGCTCTTTTGCACGTAGATGTCGTCCCCAAACTTCAGACTGTGAACGTGCCGAAAAAAAGTGTCTCGATGTCCGGCAATTACTGAATTGCCAATGGCTCCGGGATCGGGAGATCCAGTCAAATGGCCCGGCCCCAGCAGCAGTGAGCGCCGCGAGGTGCCCTCAAGAACCACTGCTCGAAGATGAATTCTTGGGATGGAGAGCCGGGTCAAAGGTGCGTCCTGGCTGGGAAGGGAAGCATTCTGGGCTTTCCATTCGTGCATCAGCTTCCGCTGTTCGGCGAACATCCAGGCATAGTTTCCGCCGACATAGGTACAGAGCAAGCCGCCAATAGTGAAGAGCACATAGGAGATTATTCGCCGCCGCGAAGTGCGCCAAACCACCAGCTCAGTTTTTCGCGGGGCTATCCTGGACCGCCATTCGCCTGGTTTCAGCGTCAGCGGGCGGTTTTTGACGAAGGGGCGCCGGCGGATAAGGCTGCTGGTCCGGGGGACCTGCATAAAGATTTTAGCGGCGTGCAAAAAAACCCGCGACCAGTGACCCCAGTCCGATCAGTCCAAGAAGCGGAAGTACGGTTGAGGTTTGGGGCAATTCTGGGTTGCTGGTGCCAGGAGTTTCCTGCTTGGCCGTCGTGTCTTGGACGCCCGCGTCCCCAGCCCCGGTTGCAGCCTTGTTGGCGGAATCGTTTGCACCTGCCGGCGTGGCCGGCTGCT
>WNGL01025227.1_pt1 | contig 12041 bp, 19 predicted proteins | sample 5400591 | NCBI WGS metagenome assembly WNGL01 (sample SAMN13153377, study PRJNA577476) | soil metagenome | isolation source: 80 cm soil or saprolite under Garry oak tree replicate 1 | place: USA:California | collected 2016-06-15
GCAAGCCATGACCGAGAGCGCAGCCGAGAAGGTGGCACGGCGGATTTGGGCTAACTGGCTTGCGCTTAGTGAGATGGAACCAGTCCTTCGGCAATGCTTAACTGTGCTGGACGAATTCGACACAAGTTCCGGCCGACAACCGCGTTTTCAATACACCAGGCGGGCGATTCGGAAAGTGTTAGGCGACTATCCGTGTGAGTGCCCGCCTCCCTAACTCTAAGTAACTAAGGCAAATATAGTACTTGACACTAACCTAGCGTTGGGTTAACATGTACTCATGTTGCACGGAGGATATATGAAAAATGCGACAGAAAAAGAGTATAGCCTTTACGAAGCTGGGAAGCACGCTGGATTGCTGGAACAGGCGTTTACGAAACTGCAAGAAGCATATAACGCTGGCAATCTTAACCATACCTACCAGCAAACGTTGGAAATTGCATTTACGGAACTTGGAGACGCGAGGGTGAATGCCGCCGATGCTGACTGTGCATGGCTTGTAGATCAACTCTTGGACGATTATTTGCTTGGCTTGGATACTTTCGCGAAGGCAATCCCCGCCATGATGATTCCGTCGAGCACGGAAATCTTTGGTGGCGAGTGAACTGCCCCCATTGCGGTAAACGAATATCACGCAAGCAACTCGCAATCGGACTTGGAAAGATAAAATCCGAACGCAAGGCCAGAAGCTCGGCAGAAAATGGCAAACTTGGCGGTCGACCGCGTTGCTATCCTGCGAATGAGAGACGCGCTGATGCGCCTAGTCGATGACCTAGCCCGCGAAGCCATCCAGCAGGGCGCTAGTATCCGCCAGGTGCAAGAGGAGATGGTCAAGCAGGCGTTGATGTTCTACTGTAACGTGAGTCGAGCGGCTATAGCTCTCGGCTGGCAGCGCCCGGCAGTAGCTAAGCGCATGAAGGCGATCGGCCTAACCATTGAAGACCTGCGTAAGTTCAAAGCCGCTCAGAGAAAGTTACCACTAAAGCCCCAACTGTAATCCGCGATCACTATTTGTGCGTTATACCCCCTTGCGTTTTGTCATAGTTCATAAGATAGTTACGCAGAACGATCACGATCATTTGCTCCCCTCCTGGGAATGGGCAGCCGCGAATTAACCTCGTAGCTGCCCGGCGCCAGATGCCATAATGGCCGCGTTCACTGCGTCAGTGTGACAGACCCGCCTAAGCATTCGTGTTCCCAAAATCATGAACAAAGCTTTCGCTTGCCTACTCGCCAATTTTCCGCGGATTCTCTTGCTCAATCCGAGCATCAGGATCGGTGACAAAATCGCCCAAAGATGGGTTAGCTCGAAACAGGCCATACTCCGCCTGCAAAATGGCGATCACCGCGAACACTGGGAAGCTGGCCAATTTATAGGCATCGTCTATTCCCCCCAGACCGCCAAACCATCAAAACCTAGCTATATCCCCGAAGACTTTGGACCCTACGAACTCCCTGGCATTCACTTCAAGCATTCAGCGCCCAAACTCAGCAAGGAACTGCCAGAGGATTGTGCGTTGCTGGCTTAATCCATGCCCCGTAAACAACTAGGCAGCGTCCGTCAACGGCGTACTAGGTTCGTGAAAGAGTACCTGATTGACCAGAACGCGACGCGAGCCGCTATTGCTGCCGGATACAGTGCCAAAACCGCCAAGCAACAAGGTAGCGACCTCCTGACGAATCCTGACGTTCGGGAAGCGGTGAGACGGGGCAACGCTAAACATAACGCCAAGCTAGACTTAACCATAGATCGAGTGCGTAAGGAGATCGCCCGCCTTGCCTTTTACGACCCCATTGACTTCTGGAACGAGAACGGCACCGCCAAACCGATGCATGAGATTTCAGAGGATGCGCGGCCTGCCATAGCGGGGTTTGAGACGGCAGAACTATTCGAAGGCACAGGGGAAGACCGCGGCTTGGCCGGCTACATCAAGAAATTCAAGCTAGTCAGTAAGGTCCATGCCCTCGAGCTAGCCGCGCGACATTTGAAGATGCTGACCGACAAGGTGGAAGTCTCGGACGCAGACAAGATTGTGGAACGGCTCATGGCCGGACGTAAGAGATTGAATCAACAGGTAGTTAATGAGTGACTTGGCGCTGCATTTGCTTTGGTGACAACCTCCACTTGCGCAAGCTAACTACGTCATCTCATGCGATCCCTCTTACGGTCTTGCGGGCTGGCAACGTGCCCTACGAAAGGAAGACGATGAGAAGACAGACAATTGTGCCATTGAGGTCATTCGATGCGGAGTCGGCAAGCAGATGGATATCCAAGTTGCAGAATTTGCTGCCCCTATTGACGCAGAAGATGCAGCAGGAGTTGTTAACTTCCTTGGTCGAATGTACGCGGGAGCTTCTGAAGAAGACCAAGCGCTCGCGATCATCGAAGTCCAACCCGGCATGAAACTAGGTGGCATGAAGCTGAGCGGCGACTGCGGTAAGGGCTGGTATGGTCGCTGGATGTTCTCTATTTTCTTGCCAAATAATGACCCATACTTTTGGTTCGACAATGGCAAGCTTATTCCCAAGCAAAAGCGGCTCTATGTCTGCCCTTTCTTTATTGCGATTCAGTTCTAATGCCGCCACTCAGGAAAGCTAAAGAAGTTCTAAGCCATGACCTGCAGCTAGCGGAAGCCATGTCGAGCTTCTACGCTGACCCGTTGGGCTTCGTAAAGTTCGCTTACCCCTGGGGCGAGCCCGGCATCCTCGAGGCAGAGTCGGGTCCAGATGACAACCAAGTCGAGTTCCTGAGCTCCTTGGGCCAAGCAGTTAGACGAGCGTACCTGGGCGGCAATCCAGTTCTGGACCAAGCTCTGTATTACCTCGCACTGGTTCGAGATCCAGGCGGGTGGTATCTATCACCGCCAATATGGCGACACGTGGAAAGTAAGCTGTCAGACGTCGAAAGAAGAAAATGCGCAATCCTTTGCCGGCCAACACGCCCGAACTAGTACTAGCTGGTACCTGTTTGACGAAGCCAGTGAGGTCCCCGACAAAGTATTTCAGACAGCTTACGGTGGACTCACTGACGGTGAGCCTATGTTCTTCGCCTGGGGGCAACCAGTTCGCAATACTGGAGAGTTCTACCGCATTTGCTTTGGTGACCTTGCAGCGCGATGGAACCATCGACGGGTGGATGGACGCACTAGCCGGTTCACCAACAAAGCTCTCATAACGCAATGGATCGCAGACTGGGGGGAAACTAGTGATTACGTCAAAGTCCGAGTCCTCGGACTGCCACCTTCCGCCGATGAACTGCAATACATTGACAAGGCAAGGGTGGACGCGGCGCGCCAAAGAGTACAGTCTGCGTTCGAAGATGAGCCGCTGGTCGCAGGCTTCGACGTTAGCGGCGGGGGAAAAGCCTGGAACGTCATCAGGTTCCGCCGCGGACTCGACGGTAATCCCGCAGACATGAAGCCCATACGGATTCCGGGGGAACATGACCCGGAACGTTCGCAGCGGGTGGGTGTCTGTGCCGAGTTGCTGGGTGACAGAGCCAGTCCGGACATGCACGCCTTGAATATGCGTGCCTATATGTACATGAAGGCCAAGGAATGGCTGCTGCTTGGTTCCCTGCCCCAGGATGAGCACTTATGTAGTCAGCTGTGCTTGCCGGGCTATCACATCAACAATTCGGGAAAGCTGGTGCTTGAGTCGAAAGCCGACATTCAAGCCCGCGGAGAAGCCAGTCCGGACGATGCTGACGCGTTCTGCCTGACGTTTGCGCAAACGGTAGCGGTACCCAAACGGCCGCCTAAAGAAGAAACCAGATACGTCTATCCAGGGCAGCAGAATCAAGCGTGGATGGGATGACACTCTTTTACATATTTAGACTGCTACAGATTCTCGGATTGAGACGCCTGGCGAATGGCTTCGCGTTTCTGTGTAATGCCCGCTATTTTCGCCGCGATTATCGTCATCAGTTTCTTGGCGGCCTAAAGATGAAACTAGATGGCAGCAGTGCTGGGTTTATCCTGCCACACGAAGGTAAATCATTAGGTAAATCATTATGACCGAACGATACAGCTACAAAGAAGCCAAGACATCAGGCCCGCGCGGCTGGCGTATGCAGCGGTTGGAGCTTGAGACTAACGCCGATGGCAGCTTTACCCGGCGCCTGCATCCGCATCAGGATGATCCGCTCGTGAAGCATAAAGCGCGGGAAGCGCAGTTCTCCGCCGATGAAATCGACGAACTACATGCCGATACTCGGGCTAAAGCGCCCAGTGACCAGCGAAGGGAGCGAGTAATGCCTTGGACGCGCCAACAGGTAAAGTACTTGCTTTCTAAGGTGTCGCCGCTCTCCGGGAAACAGCAGACCAAGATGAAGGGTGAACTGCACTCCGATCCTGCTATGGGCCACAAGAAGAAGGGCGTTCCGCTCAAGTCGCTATTGAGGGCCAAATGAACCGAATCGTAACCAACAAAGCGTCAGTCATCGAGTGTCTAGCTATGCAGCCCTTGCATGACCGCGTGCTGGTCGGACGCCTGCCAGCCGAGCTGGTCTCGAAAGTCCTGTGGATTCCCGACATTGCTATGCAGAACTCGCAGCGCGCCAAAGTCCTCGCCATGGGCAAGGAGTGCTATGGATTCAAGGTCGGCGATACCGTGCTGCTTCCCGGAGTTGTGGCCAAATATCCCGACTGGGAAAGCTGTGACCTGATGCTTATCCAGCAGGCCGACATAGGCGGCATTCTTGGCTGACCAAGAAATAGCCGTGTTACCTGCGAACTATTGCAATGCTCCGCTTGAGGAAGGCCCAACACTGCCCGGAGAGAATGAGCACGGTTGCGTATTGGCGTCGGGACACATAGGCCGCCATAAGTGCTCATGCGGGCGCGAGTATCCCATTTGTGAGTGCGGCGCTATCCACACAGGCCCATGGCATGGCTGACTTACTCACTCCGGAGCAACAGCAGACGGTTGATTCTGTCCTGCCGGCGCTAAAGGTGAAGATGCTGGCCCGGCAGATTCATGGCAATGAGCACTTGGAGCAAATCCTGAGTCAAGCCGACCCAAAGTTGCGCCGCGCGGTTTACGCAAAAATCAAGCCGCATCTCAGATTCAAGCCTAAGCCGTTCTATCTATTCAAGTTTAATGCCACCCAAACATATTAAGTTTGACCTCGAAGCCGTCCGCAAGGTGACAATGGGGCCGGAAGCGCAAGGCCGTAAAGCGCATAACCAGCACCGTCCCCAACCCGGCGAAATCCGTACTGCGGAAACTCCACCGCCCGAACGCGACCGCTTAGACCGCGCATTATCCCGAGCTCACGAGGCTTCGCTTAGCCAGCAAGAGCTAGCCGCCAAAGACAAGCCCCGAGCAGGCGAGATCTTCAGCGCTTCGACCGAACCGCCAGACGAAGAAGTTAAGCGGGAAGCGGTGCGCAAATTCCTGCAACTAGCCGTCGAGCGCTTCAAACTGGCTGCGGAAGCTACTGCTGCTAGCCGCGCCGAGGCCTTAGACGACTTAGAATTTCGTATTGGCAAGCAATGGCCCGCAGACATCGAGAAGCAGCGGACGATCGACGGGCGTCCATGTTTGACCATGAACCGCCTGCCGCAGTTCATTCGCCAAGTCACCAACGAACAAAGACAACAGCGCCCGGCGATTCAAGTTAACCCAGTAGGCGACGGTGCGGACACCGACATTACGATACCGCATTTGAGCAGTGTGTTACCTCTGGGTTTGGCTACTGGCGGATTCTGACCGACTACATCGACAGCAAGAGTTTCGACCAAGAAATCTTAATCAAGCGCATCAAGAATCAGTTCAGCGTATACGTGGACCCGGCCTCGACCGAGCCCGACGAATCAGATGCACGCTATAAGTTCATTATCGAAGATGTACCCATCAGTGAGTACAAAGAACGCTACAAAGAAAGCCAAGCGGCTACGCTAGCGGAGTTTTCTTCAATCGGCGATAACTCGCCAGAGTGGGCCTCGAAAGACAGTATCCGCGTAGCAGAGTACTTTTATGTCGAAGAAAACGAAGAAGAAGTCCCGGAAGAAGCGCGCTTATATCAGCGTTCGCGAACTCGCAAAGAGATCAAGTGGGCGAAAATCAATGCCATTGAAATCATCGACGGAAACGACGACGGAATGGCCGGGCGCACCCTTCCCGGTCAGTATATCGGGATTGTCCCCGTTCTCGGTGACGATTTGGAAGTTAACGGAAAGCGGCATCTGGCGGGATTAGTCCGCTCCTTCAAAGATCCACAACGTATGTACAACTACTGGGTCTCGGCAGCGACGGAGATGATCGCCCTCGCTCCCAAAGCGCCATTTGTCGGCGCGGAAGGCCAGTTTGAAGGCCACGAGAAAGAATGGGAATCGGCCAATGCGCGCAATTTGGCTATGCTGCAGTACAAAGCTACAGACGTAGGCGGGAAGCTCGTACCCCCACCACAGCGGCAAGTGTTTGAACCTCCGGTGCAGTCCATCAATATGATGACCCGGCAAGCCGACAACGACATGAAGGCCGTGACCGGGATTTATGACGCATCGTTAGGGGAGAAAGGGCCAGAGCAGTCGGGGAAGGCTATTCTGGCCCGCCAAAAGCAGGGCGACGTTGCCACGCTCAACTATGCGGACAATCTCTCGCGGGCTATTCGCCATACCGGGCGAGTCCTGATTGACCTCATTCCGCACATCTACGACGCACCGCGGGTGCAACGCATCATCAAGCCCGACCAGACTGTAGATCATGTAATCGTTCACAACCAGCAGCCAGATGCGGCTAGCCAGATGCTTTCTGAGTCAATCAATAAGGTCTATGACTTAGGCACGGGGCGTTATGACATTTCTGTGTCAGTCGGACCCAGTTATCAATCGAAACGCCAGGAAGCCGCCGCAGCGCAGATGGTGCTCGTGCAGTCCTACCCAGAGATGTTCCCCATCATTGGCGATTTACTGGTCGCCAACTTCGACTTTCCGCAGGCGAAGGAAATGGCGAAACGGCTGAAGAAAGGCGTTCCACCGCAGTTCCAAGACGATGACGACCAGTCGCCAGAAGCCAAGCTGCAGTCGATGCAGGCTCAAATGCAGCAAATGATGCAACAGCATCAGCAACTTACGCAGGCGGTAGAGCAGCAGAACCAGATTATCAACACCAAGCAGGTAGAGAATCAGGCGAAGGTGCAAATCACGCAAGCCCAGGAAGCCTCTCGCGTTGAAATCGTCAAAATGCAAGAAGCAACTAAGTTGGCCGTCGCGCAAATTAACGCCAGCAAGGATGCCAGTGAGGGCTTTGCGGAGCGCGAGCTGGCGCAATACAAGATTTTCCACGACTCCGCGCATGATGTAGCGCTGCAAACCCATCAGCAAACGCACGAAGCTGCGCAGACTGAACAGCAGCAGACTCACGAAGTTAGTCAAGCGGAGTCGGCGCAGGACGCAGCCGCTAAGCAGGCCAAGCTCAAGCCCAAAGGAGCAACCAAGTAATGCAATATCTAGAAATCAACGCCACTGGAACTTACAAGCTCAAAGCGAGCGCCGGTTATCTGCAGGGTGTGCAAGTCAATTTACCTGGCGCTGGCACTATTCAGATTTTCGACAACATAACCAACTCCGCTCCAGCTATTGCCGGCGCAACCGCTTTTCTACTCCCGGCAGCAGGCTCATTTATGAATTATGATTGCCACTTTTCTACCGGGTTGACCATTGTCATCGCTTCAATGTCGGGTGGAACAATCACTGTGAGTTTCTACTAATGGCGCGCGCAACTTCAGCCCGCCGCGCGCGCCGCAGAGGTTTGTAACTTTTGACTCCTCCCCGAGTCGGGCGTTAGCCCTAGCAGAACTCGCTAGCGCCCTAATTTTTCATCTCGCCAGCGGATGGCGTTAAAAACCGACGAAAGGATACAACCATGCCCGAAATGACAGTGGCATCTACCACTGATACGCAAGCCGATATCGACCAAGCAGCCGGAGTTGTTCGCGAAGAAGTGAAGTACCGAAAAAGCGACGACGAACAACTGGACAACGCCGGCGAAACCAAGTCAGTAGAAGAAACCGAAAAAGAACAATCGGACCAAGCCAAACCCGCCAAGTCCGGATTTCAGAAGCGCATCGATAAGCTGACCCGCGAGAAGCACGAACGTGACGGTCAGATTCAGCAGTTAAACGAACGCTTAGCCAAGCTCGAAAAAGGCGAAAAAGCCGCTCCGGCAGCAGAAGCCAAAGACGAGAAAGAAGCAACCGCTGAAGTCGCTGATGACCCAGAGCCAACCGAGGAGCAATTCGCCGACTACCGCCAGTTCGTAAAAGCCCAAGCTCGCTGGGAAGCACGGCAGGAATTCCGCGATCAACTGACCAAAATCGAAGCCAAAGAAGCTGAAAAGGTAGCTCTTGAGCAGCAGCAGGCGGAAGTCAAAGAGTTCAAAGGCCGTCTGGAAGAAGCCCGCGAGCGTTATGACGATTTTGACGAAGTGATTGGGCGGCGCAACATACAAGTGCCGCAAGTAGTAGTGGATACCATTCCGGGCCTCGAAAATGGCCCCGATGTGATGTATTACCTCGCACAGCATCCTGACGTGTGCGAGAAGTTAATGGAAATGAAGCCGCATCGGGCGGTTGCGGAAATTGGCAAGATCGCCGCAGCCTTGGAACCCAAAGAAGACGATGAGCCAAGTTCCACGGCGCGCGGCGTAAGCAAAGCTCCGGCACCAATCCGTCCAATTGGCGGTTCTGCGACGAAATCCAGTGTCCAAGCCGATCAATTGCCCTATCAGGAGTTTAAGAAGCTGCGCAACGCGCAGATCAAGAACAGATACCGCTGAACCGCGCTCAGGGCGCGCGTAATCACCCCTGCTAAGTATCCGGTAGAAATTAATTTCTACCCCACCTCTCTCCGCCGGCCTTTCTAGGCCAAAAGGTTAGCTCCGAATCGGAAACGGAAGCAGTCGATTCAGGAGCCTAACCAATGGCAAACACGTTACTTACTATCAGTATGATTACCCGCGAGGCACTGCGAGTTCTCGAAAATAACCTGACTTTTACAAAGTATGTCAGGCGCGATTTTGATGACTCGTTTGGCCGGGCCGGAGCCAAGATTGGCACCGTCCTAAACATCAGAAAGCCGGCTAGATATGCGGGCCGCGTAGGACAGGGACTCTCACTTGAAGATGCCACAGAGACGCAAGTTCCCATGGTACTAAACACCCAGCGTGGCGTGGATATTGCGTTCACTTCGCAGGACTTAGCGCTCAGCGTGGATGATTTTTCCGACCGTTTTGTCCGTCCCGCGATCGCTAACGTAGCCAATAACATCGACTACGACGGCCTGCAGCAGTACTTGAACGTTTACAACCAAATCGGCGCGCCTGGTACCGTTCCAAATGCGCTGTTGACTTACCTGCAAGCCGGACAGCGGTTGGACGAAGAAGCCGCGCCGCGCGACGACTTGCGCTCCCTGGTAATTTCTCCAGCGATGCAAGCGACCATTCTCGACGCCCTGAAAGGCCTCTTTCAATCGGCTACCGATATTGCCACTCAATACGAGTCCGGCAAGATGGGCATGGCCATTGGCTTCAAATGGTCCATGGACCAAAACTGCCCGGTAAATGTTATCGGCCAGTTGGGCGGAACACCGACCGTAAACAACGCTAGTCAGACCGGCGCAACCCTGATTACGCAGGCCTGGACTTCTTCAGCAGCGACCCGGCTGAAGAAAGGCAACGTTTTCACCATTGGTTCGGGCGCGACCGGATGCTTTGCCGTCAACCCGCAGAACAAGCAGTCTACCGGGGCATTACGGCAATTCACCGCGACCACTGACGGAGCTTCTGATGGTTCGGGCAACATGACCATCAACATCTCTCCGGCAATTGTCATTTCTGGGCCATTCCAGAACGTAGTCGCTTCGCCCGCTTCCGGCGCTACCATCAACGTCAACGGAGCAGCTTCAACGCAGTCGCCACAGGGCTTGGCATTCCACAAGGATGCTTTTGCACTGGGCTGCGCTGATCTGCCGCTACCCGGTGGCGTCGATATGGCTGCTCGTGTATCGGATAAACAATTAGGCCTAAGTCTAAGATTAGTAAGGGCTTACGACATAAACACAGACAGATTCCCTACCAGAATCGATGTACTTTATGGTTGGGTAACCCTGTATGCAGAACTCGCTTGCCGAGTGGCGAGCTAAGGAGAGGAGAACAATATGGCATTGAATCAAACCACGCTCTCCGCAGCTATTGGCGCGACAGATATATCGTTTGCCGTCGCGTCCGCTACCGGAGCATCCGCCCCCAACTTCACCACCGGTGTTGGGATCTCATACCTGTTCTGCGAACAGGAAATCATGTTAGTGCTGAGCGTTTCTGGCACCCAAATCGGTGTCCAGCGAGGCTATAACGGCACTCTCGCAACTGCCCACGCTTCCGGGCAGGCCTGCACTTTCGGGTTGCCGACGGACTTCTCCGGCCAGCCACCCGCTATTGCCGGACTGCAACCCAAGTACGGCGCTTTGCCGGTATCGCTCCGCGCCGCGGCCATTCAGTCAGTGTCGTTTATTTCTGTCTCTACGAATGCCACCATCGGTTCAACGATCGCGGCGTTTAACGCAGAAGTAGCCGCCACCCTGATTCAGATGGGCGTTTGGAAAGGCGCAGCGTAAGCATGACGACGGCTATACAGTCGGGCAGAATCCTTCACGTAGGTTGTGGAGGAGTAGAACTGCCCGACTGGTTTTCAAAACTCACCGAAGTGCGCCTCGATATTGATCCGAGTATGCAGCCCGACATTGTGGCCAGCATGGTCGATATAGGAGAAGTCGGCCACTATGAGGCGCTCTTTTGTTCACATGCTCTCGAGCACCTTTACCCGCACGAGGTCCCCGTAGCCCTGAAAGAGTTTTACCGGGTGCTCGAACCTGGCGGATCAGCAGTCATCTTTGTCCCTGATTTAGAAGATGTGCGGCCTACAGAAGACATTCTTATGGTGTCACCTGCTGGGCCGATTTGCGGACTGGATATGTATTACGGTCACCGTCCGCAACTAATAGACCGGCCGCACATGGCCCATCATTGTGGATTTGTCAGTGCCACTCTTAAGACGGCCCTGGAGTCAGCAGGCTTCACAGCCACTATCAAGCGTTGCCATAACTACAACTTGATGGGCGTAGGACAGAAACTTTGACGAAAAAGAAGGTAGTTTTCTGTACGCCATCGTTGACCGGGCCGACCAAGCCATACATCAAGGCTCTGGAAGATTCTATTCCGCTGATTATCGCCGCGGGGTGGGACGAGGGATACGCGCAGGAAATCGCCAATCCTTACATCTCCGGTGCGCGCGCGGCCATGACTCGTAAGGCGCTAGACGCTCAAGCCGACGTAATTGTGTATCTCGACTATGACCTGTCTTGGGACCCACAAGATTTGCTGACCCTAATTGAGACCGAGGGCGACGTAGTTGCGGGAACCTATCGGATCAAGCAAGACGAACCCGAGTATATGTCTACCCTGTACACCGACGCTGAAGGGCGTCCGATGGTAGCCCGCGATGGGACCCTATCAGCCAACAAAGCCCCAGCAGGGTTTCTAAAAGTCACTTCAGCGGCGATTGACCGCTATATGACTGCCTATCCGGAGTTATGTTACGGGCCAAAGTTCAGGCTATCGGTTGATCTGTTCAATCATGGTGCCCATAAGGGCGTGTGGTGGGGCGAGGATTATGCTTTCTCGCGGCGTTGGATTGAAATGGGCGAGCGTATCGCGCTGATACCTAACCTCAATCTTACCCATTGGCAAGGTGACAAAGCCTATCCCGGCAACTTCCATGAATTCTTACTTCATTGTCCAGGAGGACAAAAAGCGGCATGACGGGAAAACAACAGAGTCCTTTTTACCCCAAAGCTAAGTACCACGCCACCGAAAAGCCGGCACTGGTCAATAACCCAGAAGAAGACAGACTGCTCGGCGGCGACTGGTATGACCATCCAAACTTGACGCGTGATCCGAGTGCACCTGTGACCGTACTCGAAGATGTCGGGCCGACTCCGGTTTATCCATCCATAGCCGAGGCTGTAGCTAATGCATATATAGAG
>WNGL01008453.1_pt1 | contig 12038 bp, 9 predicted proteins | sample 5400591 | NCBI WGS metagenome assembly WNGL01 (sample SAMN13153377, study PRJNA577476) | soil metagenome | isolation source: 80 cm soil or saprolite under Garry oak tree replicate 1 | place: USA:California | collected 2016-06-15
TTATGAATACTTGCATGCCTTGGTCAGGTTGCCGCTTGCCAGGCTTTATGTGTTTGCCCTGTGTTTCCTGGCGCTATTTCACTGGGCGCACCGCTTCCGCTACACGCTGTACGATGGCCTGCAGATCAAGCACTTGAATGAATTGATCTTCTTTTGTTGCTACGGCGGAGCCATTCTCGGAACTGTATGGGCCGGTTATCTGCTTTGGAATTTCCGGTAGGAGTGTTCGCTACGCCAGACTGCCTGTGACGGAAGAGCAGGTTGCATCGATGAGTCCGCACGACTCTTTCACGTTTCCCGAGTTTCTACCCCTTGGCTTAATCGTGAGACCCTATGGAGGCATCAAAGCCAAACCACCGGATGTGAAGGCCGAGGAGGATCTCCCACGGAGGTTCATGTTCGGTTGTCTCCAAAAAGGCTCATTCGGGAAGACCGAGAGCGGCTGGGCGGCTTCCTACCGACATCCCACCCCTGAGACCCGTGCGGAGGTTGCCTACAACGGCATGCTGGAAGTCAACTTTTCTTGGCGAGGGGAGAAGTGAGTGGCAATCGCGCCAGGGCAGACATTTACGGACGTCCATCTCTGTATCTATCTATCTATCCGGCGAGCCTGGATGAGGCAATGAAGGAGCGCCTCGAGCAGTGCTACAACTTGGCCTACCGCATCCTGAACGAAAAGATCGGGCGTGACTGCTATTTCCCCGACGGGCCGCCACGATGCATCGTATGTCCGATTCGCGTCAGCAGCCTAGGGACTGCCCGCAAAGCGCTCCAGGCAATGAAGCAGGACGAAGCCATCGTTGCGCCTCTCTTTGCCTCTGCAGTCATGGGCTTGTCCGTAATCGACTACAACCTTCAAGTGGCACCTTCTTATGTCCTCGATCCGCTCTTTCCAATCCTGGGGCCGCTGTCTACCACAGAACTACTACCTGCTGGGGAGGCAGAGAGGTATAGATCGGAGGACGGCACCGAGGTCCTTCGCGTACGCAGGAGGCAATATTTCGCTGCTTTCCAAACTTTCTTCTGCGATTTGGAGCGGGTAGCGCAATGGCTTCGCTCGTTCCAGTTGGTTGACAATGCGCCGGACGGGTTTCGCGATGAGGAACAGCTGGACTCCATCGAGCGCCGGGGTTTTGTCTGCCAGGGGCCGGAGTTGGCAGGCGTCAACATCGAATATCGGGAGAACAAAATCCGCCAAATAGCCTTCAGCATTCAGTTCGATCCCTCAAAGCTGGTTTCCCTGACAGACTCCGATGCCAAGATCGACGAGATGATTCAGGCCGTCCAGCATAGGTCACTAGCGCTGCGGGACGAAGTAGAGTCAGAGCTCAGGGAAGATTAGCCCGCGAGACGACACGCAGCCTACTTGTCTAGTCTTAGTCTAAGTCTAAGTCTAGGTCTAGGTCTAGGTCTGGTCTAGTGTCTCACAAGTGTATTTACCTAGCTAGTTTCCGCTGCAAAAAGCGAAATGCCGCGTCAAATCAGATGTTCCACGCTGTTTGTCGGTAATTATTATTTTCTTGCAAGTATATATGGTGTGTGCCATATATATACTCATGCCCAACAAACTCGAATCTCCCGCCGATGTCCAACGCTGGCTCCAAACTAAGGCTGCCGACCTCTGGCCGGCCGCTCTCGGCTCGCTCAGCCTGCGCCGCACTCGTTGCATTCGCAAAGACTGCAGCGCTTGTCAGAGCGGGGAAAAGCATCCCAGCTGGGTTCTTTCCGGCCATGTCCAGGACCAACGCTTTTCCCTCTATGTCCCCGACGCCCTGGTTCCGGAAGTGCAGCGTTGCCTGGAGAACGGCCGCGCCCTGCAGGAGCTGCTCTATGCCTCTGCGCCCCGCTTGGTCAAAGCCTTGAAACGAACCACTACTGCTTCGAACTCCTGAGCCGGGAGCCCTGTCGATGCCGCGCACCACCGACCCACAAGTAAGCTTTGCCGATTGGCAGTTGATGCAGCAGGGGATGGCGTTAGACCCGCTGCTAGCGGCCATTTCCGACTTGCTCGCAGAGCACCACGATGTGATCGAGCAGATCCGAGTCGATCTCCAGCGCGGCCTGAAACGGCCCGATCTGGGCCGAGACGGCTTGACCCCGCCACAGGTCCTACGCTCGCTGGTGCTCATGCGGATCAAGAACTGGGATTATCGTGAGTTGCGCGAGCGCATTGCCGATGGCTATACGTTGCGCTGCTTCACTCATTTCTATGCTCAGTCGGTTCCCGAACACCACGCCTTCAACCGTGCCTTCAACCGCCTGACTCCTGCGGTGTTGCAATTCATCAATGAGCTGGTGGTGCAAGCTGCGGTCGAGTTGGGACTGGAAGATGGCAAGCGATTAAGAGTCGATACCACTGTCGTACAAACCGATGTTCATCATCCTACCGACAGCGGCCTGCTTTGGGATACGGTGCGCGTGATCACCCGTCTGGTGCAACGTTTGGGCGAAATGATCCCACGAGGTATTGCGACATTTCACAATCGCAGCCGCGCCGCCAAGCGTCGCTATCAAGAGATCCAACGCATGACCAGTTCGCAGCGACAAACACGACTCACCGGAAAATACCGTGAGCTGATCGAGATCACCGCCGAGGTAGTGCAGAGCGCGCACGTCGTAATGGAGAAGACCAAAGATGCAAACGTCCAGGATGAGCTGCAAGAGGCCTTGCTGCGGAAACTCCAACAGGAGATTACGCACTATTGCCAGCTGGCAGAACGCGTCCTCGATCAGACCCGCCGCCGCGTGCTGGAAGGGGAGCAAGTTCCCAACGCGGAGAAAGTGTTTTCCATCTTCGAACCCCACACCGATTTGATCAAGCGCGGCAAACCCCGCACCCCGGAGGAATTTGGCCATAAAGTGTTTCTCGCCGAGAGCGCCCAGGGTCTGATCACTCAATATGAAGTTCTGGAAGGAAATCCTGCGGACCAGGATCAGGTGGAAGTCTCGCTCCTTCATCACCAAGCCACCTTCGACCGTCCCCCATATTGTTATGCTGCCGATCGAGGCTTCCAAAGCGTGGACCATGAAAAGACCTGTAAAGAAGAGGGGGTGAAGCAGGTCAGCATTCCCCAACGCGGTGGGCAGAAAACTCCCCGGCGCCAAGCCTACGAGAAGACTCCCGCCTTCAAGCAAGGCCAGCGTTTTCGTTCCGGCATCGAAGGGCGCATCTCGGTTCTGTTCCGCGGCCGTGGCATGAAGCGTTGTCGCGCCAAAGGACGAGAGCGTTTTGAGGTGTTCGTGGGAGCGGCGGTGTTGGCCAACAATCTCCTGCGCATCGCCGCTCTGCTGGTGGAAAAGAAAAAGAAAAAGAAAAACTTCCACAGATCGAAGGCAGCCGCCTGAACGAAGTTCCTCTTTGCTTCCTCGTCTTTCCCTGGCAGTTGTGTCCTTCTTAGTCGTTCATTCCGCGCAAAACCGGCCACTGTAGGCCCTACCAGCTACGCTACCAACCGCTATACTCCCGTTGATAACCCATATAGCACCGCAAGTTTCTCGTCGGAACTCCATCTCTGTGGCAAAAACACATTTTTGCAGCAGAAACTAATTAGTCAGATACTCGACTGTCGCCCAGTTCTGTACGAGTTTCTGACTCATACAACCACCCCAACGGGGTGGGGTCGCTCCTTTTTTCCAAAGTGTCAAAGTGTTGCCAAAGTAATGGCCGCGATCTTGCGCGCCAGCGTCAGACGAGCCATTTCCGGATTCATGCCATTAGCCAGCAAAGCCGCGTAGAAATCGCGGAATGGTCCCGTACTACAGCTGGCCCTGGTGGCCGTACTCTTGAAGATCTCTTTCATCTCATGATTGTGGTTCTGATTGAGACCACGGAGCTGCTGGGGTTTCTGGGAGCGGTGCAGTTGTCCGCGGACATAGCGGTATTGTGCACTGTCGTGCGTCTCAATGCCCAAGCCACTATAGGTCCACAGTTGCCGCTTGCTTCGGAACCGGTGCGGGGTCTGGATCAGCGCGATCAAGCGGGCTGCTCGAATCGGACCGATGCAGGGAATCTGGCGCAGCAGTTTCGCTGCCTTATGTTTCCGGCTCTCGGCCAAAAACTCGGGTCGCAGGTTTCGCCGCAAGGCCTGCATTCCATCCAGCTGTTGATAGAGTAGCTCTGCGCGGCGGCGTACGCCGGCTTGCGGAATCTTGCTCAACCATTCCTCCCGATAGCGCGGGGCATAGACCTGGGTGCCGCCACAGGGAATGCCCCAGCCTCAAATCTTTGCTGATGGTCTGATAACTGCGCCCCAACTCGCGCAGTGTCCGTACTCCATTTTCTCCGTGGTAGACCCCTCGCAGCATTCCGGTGCGCAGCAAATCGGCCAGCTTGCGCGCATCCGCCTTGTCGCTCTTGCTGCCCTCCTTTAACAAGGCAATGCGGCGCGGATTGCACAGCAGAACTTGCTCGACCTGCGGCTGCAGCAGATCGTACAGCCAGGCTGCCCAGGTTCCTTCTTCCCAGGTCACACGGAGCTCGCCCCGTAAACCGTGGATGAATTGCAGAATGCTGCTGGCTTTGGTTTCCAGGATGGTTTCCATGACCAGCTTCCCGGTGCCATTCAGGGCGGCGATCACTACAGCTTCCTTGTGTACGTCCACGCCGATATAATTAATGTCGCGACTCATGCAGTTGCCTCCTTGGGGGGAAGGTTATTCGTGCTAACGCTTATCTTTCCCCTAAGTAAGGTAAAATGCCACTCTCCAGCCGATTTGCCTATGCCCTCCTGCACTTCTTCCCCACCCGCACAAACCACTGCCGTTACTCTCTAGCCGCCGTAGCGGAGCGAAGCCCTGCACAGCGCAGCGCAGCGGAGGCCGGCGCCACATCCAGCCTCGATCTTCTGAAGCGGGGCGCGCTTTCATAATGCATTTACCGATCCTTGCATGTTGGGACGAATTTCTGATGCTTACGCGGCGCTCCAGCTGGTCCGCCGTTTGCGCCAAGCGGGCGCGCGTGGTGGGATAGAGGCGAGCGCCGTTCCAGCAGCGATTTCAAGAATTCGCGGCGATTCATGAACTCCTCCCGTGCGCACTGATTTATTCCGGGCCCTGCGGTGAACTGACCCGAACCTGGCCTTCGCTGTACCAACCGTCGGGGTCTCGGCCGGCAATCGCAAAACGTATTGCAGGTTTGCCACTCCGAGGATCAAGCATGGCAACCCGGAAGTCGTAAGTGCCCTCGGGTAAGGTCTCAGGGACGTAAACACTTCCATCGAAGACAGCATCGCCAGGAAGCCACTTTCTTATATCCACGGGAACGTTGATCACGGCGCTGTCTTTTGCCGAGCGTAACTGCACAGCCAGGGGATAATTGGTGTAAGCAGGAGCGACACCCGCGTTCAGCCACCACATGTGTATGGACATCATGGAACCAGGCGCGACGGTTTTGGGATATTCCAAACGACGCAGCAAAAAGCGATATCCCATCTTTTTCTGGAAACTTTCGAAGTCGGCCTTCCAGTCCTCAGGAATGGGGGACGATTTTAGATTTACCGATGTAACGTGCCAACGCAAACCTTGTTCCAGAATGTAGTTCGCGTCGAAGTGGTCCCTCTTCCACTCAGAGACGGTACCGCACACTTCTAACGACACCGGTCGGTGTTGCCAAACATCCTGAATGCCGGCCCGCACCACCTGCTGGGGATAGATATCCAACATCTCCGGTTCGAAGTAGGGATCATCAGACTTCACGCGCAAATCGCCGAGACAATCCAGCCGCCAGCCGGCGCCTCGGCTGGTTCCGTACGTCAGCGCCTGCTGTTCGTCAAAGTTCATCAACAGTGTTGTATGGGGAAAAGCGTCGAACCAAATGTCGATCAGTGCCTTCTGATAAGGGAAGGCAGGCATGTAGGAACTCCAGCCCTCGCCCCAGTAGCCCACGGAAGAGATATCCACGCTGTCGAGATAAGGATTTCCGTTATAGCGCTTTCCCGCTTCGGCCACCAATTCACCCCAATACTTCAGAAAGAGAGGATCAGAAAAATCCGGCTGCCAGATAGCGCCGTCCTTGTCGGTGGGCGTGTTGGCCCGCCGCGCGCGGGACTTCTGAAACCACTCGGGAAGTGGATCCTTGTTGGAATAAGGCATAAGCCGCATGGCCAGCGTCTGGCCGTGAGCTCGCGCCTGTTTCAGGGCGAGATCAATGATGTCCCAGCGGAATTTTCCGGGCTCGGGCTCGAGCGCGTTCCAGTACCAGCGGAGATAGGCAATGGTCGTGTCGGGAAAATCAGGTTTAGTTGCGGCCTGCGGTAGTTTGGTGACCGGCCCAACTTCGGACCATTCCAGCGGTGGATTGGTCGCTTGTCCATTGAATCTCTGGAAGGTGGTGATTCCCATTCCCGGGTTCGTCAAAACGTCGTCAATGGGCACCGGACGCACGATCACCGTGTCGTGCTGGGCATAGCAGACGCAACTGAAGAATGCGATTACTGGCAACCGCAAAATCTTTTTCATCGGATTCCTTATCGGGCCAGCCATCGGCCCCGGCAGACGAGATAGCAATCAGTGAATTGACGCGAGCGATGTCTTGTGAATCTCGAGGCGCTCGAGTCATGTGAAAGTCTTAGTCGTAAGCAGGGCGCAAGTGTTCGGGAGGCCGAACGGTTTTCGTGATAAGGCCTATACTCCCAACGGCTGCGTCCTGCGCGCCGAGGCCACCTTTCATAACGGTGACGACTTCCGCGTTTATCGGCGCAAGGAGGGGGACCGCAAAGGGCCCCGCGCTTGGCGTCGACTGCGCCGGGGCATTGCCGACTTACACCGCCGAGCCCAGCTCTCCCACAAAGCCGCAGCACGGTATCTGGACGCTTTCGCTACGGTCGACGACACCACCACCCTCGACCAACTGCTCCAGCGGCTGGAACAACCACGTCAATGGCGCGGCCGTCGGGTGCGTGCCCTCCTGTCCCTTAGCCGATGACCGGGCACTACTGTCCGCCATTAACCACGGCGAGTTCGCTATCCATGGCTTCCGCAATCGCGATCTCCGCGCCATCTTCTTCCCCCAGACTACCGACGACAAACAACAGACCCGCTGCCACCCTGCCTAGATTAGCCGCAAACTTCGCTTGCTGCGGGCTCACGCTCTGATCACCAAAATCGTGGGCACACACCGCTACCAGCTCACTTCCACCGGCCGCAAGATCATCGTAGCTATCCTCAGCGCTTGACGCTCCACGGTTGCCCAGCTTACGCCTGTTACAGCCCAACTAACCGCGGTCGCCGCATAGACCCTGAAAATCTTTGCAAACGAAAAAGATTTTGGAGCTTAAGTACTATAGAGATGAGTGTTAACGCGATGTTGTTGCAACATCTATCGTACAAGCAGTCCCTTCCCCATGCCCTGTCGCCTAACAACTTAGGAAGCGGAGCGGTAGCAAAGCCAGAATTCGCATGCCCGAGCCGGCAAGAGGTTACTTGCTACAGGTGCTGCTGACCATCTTTAGGCTACTGACGTCCAGATCGCCATACTCCTCTTTGCTGGATGCCTTCTCCACCTGTCCTTCTTTCTTCTCTTCGGCTTTCGATTCGTGGGCGCTGGAACCGGTGACCGTCACTTTGTGCCCGAGGTGCTGGTCCAACTTGACCGTGCTGCTGCGCAGTCCCCAGGTCTTTCCGTCCTCGCCCGTGATGGAAAACTCATCGGCCTCGTCACCCTTCTGCAGGCAACCGGTCACCGTTTGTTTGTGCGCAGCCTTCTCCGGTTGCTTTTCTTGCTTTTCCTGCGCATTGCCATACTGCGCCACCAGGGCGAGCGGGCAAAGGCTCAAGAAAAGAATCGGGACCAACCAATAAGCTAACTTCACAACTTTATGGGACATGGATCTGCCTCATCTTTCTAGACGAAGTGAGGGTACGAGTGGCGAGACCCAAAACTTACCACGCTGCTCACATTTCGGCAAGCCTCGTGCCTTGGGCCCCTTGGGCCAGTGCCCGGCGGGAGGCACGCACTACGGTCAATGCAGTGTTAAGGCAAGTGGGTGTTGAAAAACTCTTTCCCGCGAAATTCGCAAAAATAAAATCGCGTCAGGAAGCGCTACAAACGACTTTCTCAGTTTTTCTAGACATTTTCTATCTCCCAAGTTGTGGCTAATTTGAGGAAAATGCAGAGCATTTTTCAACACCCACAGACCCTCTCGCTCCCACGCGTGCACGCTACCCGGCGTGCGGCCCCGGCAGAATCAGCCCCCAACCGACAGGGGTGGGTGTAGCCGAATTTTTCCCGAAAGGTACTACCCCGTCAAACGAGAAAGGGGGGTATTACGCATTGAGGGGAAAATGCTACACCCCTGCCCTGGGGCCTGGGGAACGTATGGAGCGGGAGGCCGCGGGCGCGGGGGGCACTTGGTTAAGGGCGTTTACAAGCAACGATAACCTTCCGAGTAGCCCGTGACTGGGCACAATCCTAAGAGGCATCGCAACCGGCTGCGGACTGGCGAGGATCATCAGAACTCAAAGTCCACCGAGAACCGCAACCGCCTCGAAATACTCGCCTTGTTGGGTGTCGCGAACCGGGAAATGGGCGAACTGTCTGGGCCAAAGAGCTGGTTCAGAGAGACGACATTGGTGTGGTTGAGAATATTAAACGACTCGACAACGAAGTCGAGTTTCCCACGCTCTCCGACCTTGAAGAACTTCAGTACGCGCAAGTCAAATTGCACCTGGGTGGGCGTGAGCAACGAATTGCGGCCAAAATTGAGCGGGCGAGAAGCCAACGGAATTGCCCCACTCCGGTTAGCATCGAAGCCCGTCAGAGCATTGATCGGCCCGCCACTCCCGATTATCAAGATCGGAGCGGCTTCAATATTGCCGAACACCTTGGCGATTGGTCCGGAAGTCTTTTTGCCTTCTTCCTCGTCTCCGAACGGAAGATCGAAAGTGCCGCTGAGCACGAATCGATGCCTCTGATCGTTGGAAGATAAAGCGCGTTCGGCCCGGATCAAGTACGAGTTTTCCGGCTGCTCGTCAAAGTCTGAAGCGTCATCAATCGCTTTGGATATCGTGTAGCTGCCAGCAAACTCGATCTCATTCGCGAGTCGTCGATTCACGGAAAGCGAGAGACCCTTGTAAACGGAACTTGCATGGTTCTCCCACTGATAGATGTCGTCGTATTGAGATGAGAGTCGTGTAGGTGGGAACACAAGCCTCCCAAGCTGCTGAGGAAGGGGATTCGGAATTCCGAGGCTCTGAGCATTGCCGAGTGTGAGCGCGACAGGCGGGGGGAGATTCACGTTGCGAGTGCGAGAAAGCCTCACACCATGTGCAAACAGAAACGTTGCGCTTACCGTCAGGTTCCTGGTAATCAACCGCTCTGCTCCGGCGGTGGCAATTTCGCTCTGTGACGTCTGCAAGTCTGGGTCGGCAGTAAAAATTGATGGACGAATGGAGGGGATGGGAGTTCCGCCGCCTCCGCCGAGGTTGGACTGTAAGATCTGGGTTGCTGCCTGCCCATCTGCGACTTGATCGAACGCTTGCACACCATTCTTCTCAAGCGCCCGGTTTACGGCAGCCAGCAAATAGCGGTCAAAGAAAATGCCAAAACCCGCCCGCAGCGCCCAATTCGGTGAAGGACCGTATGCGATCCCAAAGCGCGGAGCGAAATCGTTCGTGTCCGGCTTGAACTGTGCGGGCAGATGCTCAAAGTCGTACCGGATACCTGCGTCAATGGTGAAACGGTTGGCCAGCGTCCAGTGATCCTGAATAAATCCAGAGTACCTGGGCGTTGCAAAATGGGTGGTGGGATTTCCGAACGCTTGTCGATATTGATCGGGCTGACCGTTCAGAAACGCATCGAGAGTTGGAAAGGTGTAGATGGCTCTAAAACCGTCATAAGCTGACGCGTTTTCATGGATCCAGTCAAAGTCGGCACCAAAACTGACAAGGTGCCGACCCCTCGCGGCGGAGGCGACATTGAGCAACTCGTAATGGTTTTCACGTCTTTTGTCATTTCCGTCGTAAGGGCGACCGAAATCGACGAGACCCGCAATGCTGATTTCCGGCCCGATCTGATCGGTAGTTCTGAGTATGGCTCTGCGCGTACTCAGCTGAAATCGCAGGCTATTAAGGGCATTGTTGCTGAGCACCGACGTAAGAGAGCCTGTGACTCCTTGGTCTTGAACAAAACTGCTGCCCCGACCACTCGGATCGACCAGACCTCCGGTATTGAAGGCGTCTCCCGCTTCGCGATTATTGGTCAAGGCATACTTGAGCAATAATGAGTGCTTGCTCGCGATCTGATCGTCCAATCTGCCAGAGAATTCGGTCTCTGCGCGTGCGACACGAAACAACCCGGGATTGATTGAGCGAATTGCAATTTTCGGGAACGCGCCAGAACCAAGCAGGTTGTTAATTGCACTCGCGACTAATGGTGGAATCAGCGAGCTGTCATCACTGTGCTCCCCTTCCTGCTCGCCAGCCACGTAGTAAAAGGTCCGACCGCGAACGATTGGACCGCCAGCCGACAACCCTGCTCGAAATCTGCTTAAGTGGGGAGCTTCGGTCTCATTCGTGAGCGGCTCCTGGGCATTCAAAACACCGTTTTGAATAAACAGGAAAGCGTCGCCATGGAGGGTATTCACGCCGCTCTTCGTAATGACGTTTATGGGACCGCTCGCGCCCCCGCCGGACTCTGCGGAGAGCCCGTTATTTACTACCTGAAATTCCTGTACGGTCTCAGGAGACAGCTCCGTTCGAGCGGAGCCACTGAATTCATCGTTATTCTCGACCCCATCGATGTAGAGACTGTTGCTGCGAGAGCGTAGACCTGCGAAGGTGAATCCGCTATCAGCAAGCGCGCTCTTGCCGCCGGTCGCCCCCTGCATGTTCGACCGAGTCAACTGGGGAGCCAACAACACGAAGTCGAGATAATTGCGACTAGCTACTGGGGACTCCTCAATTCGGTCATGATTGATGGTAGTCGCCTCAGTAGTCTCGGTGGGATCAAGAGATGGCGGTTGCTCCGAAACAGTGATTTGCTGCTGCACCGTTGCTGGAGCAAGCCGAACTGTGACCTGAACCACCGTTCCGATTGAGACGACGATTGCAGTGTTCACGTAGATGTTAAAGCCGGGTGATTCCACGTGGAGCTCGTACTGGCCCACGGGAAGCTCACCAGCACGGAAGGAACCTTCCAAGTTGCTTGATACCTTGCGAGTCCGGTTTGTACCAAGATTGCGCATCGTCACCGTCGCACCAGCGACGGCTCCTCCGGTCTGGTCCACAACGCTCCCCTGAATAGCGCCCGCAACTCTGGAGGTCTGTGCCGCGCAAGAAAAAACAAGTGCAAAAACGACAAGAGCTGCGAACGGCAACCTCGGCTGTCGTTTTCTTTCCAATAAAAACGTGTCCGCCCTCGATCAGCAGTAGTGATGGATCAATCGTGCCAATCCCTGTATGGAGAGCGAATCAGATTCGGAGAGGAGGGGGTGGGGAATAGCCAGTGTTGGTGATCGGAGGCAGTGCGCATGAAGGGGAAGTCATGGACGAAGAGAAAAGGCAAGACACCGATAATACGTTGCGCATCACTATGGCGGCGAGCCAAAAAACCGCTCCGGCGACCAAAGCCACCATCACCAGGCTGTATTCAATGTCATTGCCTTTCTCGAGTGTGTGATCCCAGAAGTCGAATGTCTCCGCTATATGGCCGCAAAGACAAATCAGCAAAAGCAGAAACGCACCGAATTGAAGAAGTTGTTGACGCACTATACCGTTTTAGGCCGTCCAATTCCGCGTGCGGAAGAGGTCGCACCACCTAACTATACTAGTTGGCTTCACCGGAAGTTGCTGATTTGTCAAAAAGAAGCGGCAGGAACCAGTCTCAGTCCCGTGGTTGGATAGTGGCTTCCTGGCTGTTCTGCCAGTTCTCTCCCGGCCCGCGATCCCCCCTGTCCGAATGTCGATCGGTCAACTAAGGATTAAGATGGCGCTCTTCTCCGAGTGCACGCGGCAGTGTGCTCGAAAAGTGCTAAGGGGTCGCTACGCGGCTCGCTCATTTCCCGGTTCAGTATGGGACGTACGAATTCCCCTTTTGCGGTTGT
>WNGL01012464.1_pt1 | contig 12038 bp, 8 predicted proteins | sample 5400591 | NCBI WGS metagenome assembly WNGL01 (sample SAMN13153377, study PRJNA577476) | soil metagenome | isolation source: 80 cm soil or saprolite under Garry oak tree replicate 1 | place: USA:California | collected 2016-06-15
TAAGGTCGAAGCGGGCAGCCATCCATAGCTAGAAAGGGATACTAGGATATCCGGGGTTAGCCGGAATTGTCGAAATTGGCTTCTTTCACGCGCAAATCTTAAATCGCTAAGTGCTTCTCGTGGCTCTGCCATTGCAGTCGCCCATCAGACGATATCTACCCCATCTACTGGTAGGCCTCACAATAAGCCTCATCATGGTGGGAGCTTACATGGCGGTGGGATTCGCTAGCCTCACAGCCCCAAAGGCACTATGGTCAGCGAACCCAGTCACCATCACGTTCTCAGGAAGTGCGGGCACCGGCAGCTCGGGTAGCGTTGGAGAGGTGGTCAAGTGTGCGCCGAAGGTCGATAATGTGGTCTTTCACACTACTGTCAGCAACCCGACCAAGGTGAGCCTCAGCACTAGTCCCGGAGGAGAAACAACATGTGGTCCAGCTCCGGACGGTGTTACTGTGACAGCGAGCTGTCTAGTAGCTGCGCCGGACTGTAAGGGGACCTACACGGGCACCGTGACGATACTTGAAGGATACACGAACATTTCGCCCAGCCTATCAGTCACGATAGTCGTGACCTAGACAGGCGACGTTTTTCAGAATGAAGACACTTCTTCTGGAAGTCCTCCTCGCCATTCTCTCTCTAAGCATCTCAGCCTACGCATCAGCCTCGCCTGTCTAGATAACCGACAGACTGCTTGCGACGTCCCGGCAGACCCACGATCGCTAAGTCCTCAAACGGGGCAGGTCAGTCATTACAAATAGGTATCACTGGAAACGTCAGCATTGCAAACATCTCACCATTATGCTCTGACACAGGCATTGTTCCTTCGCCAAGCACTACGACCGAGGTCGTCGTCACGGCGCAATCCGGAAAGGAGACGTTCGTCCCGGTGAACTGGTTCATCGTTAACACCTGCGCGTTGTATGGGACCTTCCAGGCGAAACTGTCGCCAGGGACCTATTCGCTGACCCTGTCTTATTGCCTACAAAGCCCCGAACGGCGCTGGATGTCCGAACGCAACATGTGGAATACAATCATGCAATCTACCGATCGCAGTCGTCGTGGAACCTGGAAAGGTTACACATGTCAGTCTCGGGATACAACAGGAATCTACTAGCCAGCACCAGAAAAGACTCTCTCAGCGAATAGACTCATTTCATTCCCCTCGCCAAGTCACTCTACTCATTTACCGTCACTCGCTTCTGCCAGAGGATAGTCATGTAAGGAATGGATTTTCGATTTTTGGGGATTTTCCTGCAATCATTAAGCTAGGTTTGTAAGGCCAAAAACTCATCCCATCTACGATAATATCGTACTTCAAACGACATCGTTTCGTCCACGCCAGACTGCTGTGGGTGATCGGAACTGGAACGTTCTGAACTTCGCCTCGGTATGGAGTAGCCTATACTGTTCCCGGATGCTATACAAGTCTTAGAGACCGAGGATACTCGTGCCCCTCCGATCGCCATCTTCGTATCTGGAGTCTACGAATCTATCACTCGCGAGGGGTCGGCGAGCGGGGTTGAATAGAGGAATGGGATCATCGAAAAATTATCTCGCTATCGATTTGTGTGTCAAAACCTTGAGAGATCGAGGAGTATCTGCTGATGGGAAATGAGAACAGCCTAGCGGTCGCGCGGAGGGCAGGGATAGCCCTATGCTTCATGGCGCTGGGTGCACTTCTTCTTCGACTCTCTTCATTCATCGAGACTCATTCCAGTGGAAAATCAGGCCCATACAGAACCGTGGTTGCCGCGACTGCACCTGAGGGATGGTTCGGCATCCTTTCGAGTATTCCGGCCACTTGGCTGCTCTTGGCGGCGTGGGCACTCGGCTTCACCGCCGTACTAGTAGTATTCGCGACGCGTAGACATCCGCGAGAGTCGACCCCGGACGATCTTTCAATAGGAAACAGACATCTTTCTCGAAAAGCCCATGTGAGGCATATCCATCGAAAGCTTCTAGCTGCAACCATGATATGCCTGGTCGTGGGAGGAGCATTCGCGTTTTTCGTAGCCCTGCCTGCGGCTATCGCAGGGCAAGGACAGACTAACAGGGGCGGTGTGAACCTGGGAAACCTCTCTTCCGTCCTGTCACAAGCGGGCCAGACCAGTGACTCCAAGGGCCTCGGGTACAGCGGGCAGAGAAAAATGGTAGCTGATAGTCTCGGCAACGTGTACCTCGCGTACAGAAAGATTCCGTCGGGTCTTGATCACTACGAAGTATATGTGGCAGTTTCTAGAGACCATGGTAAGACTTGGTCGGACTTGGGTGCAAGTCCAGCTGCCATTGTCAACGCTCCACCACTGGTGAATACTAGCACTGAGGGAGGGGGGAACGGCGCTGACCAGAGAGTTCCAGCAGTGGCTGTTGACTCGAAGGGCTGGGTCCACGTGGTCTGGTATGGGCGCGACCAAGCTTACAGTGGGACGAATGAGAGACAGATAAAATACGCATGTTGGAACGGCACCCAATGGTCCAATTGGGTCAATATTTCTCCGGTTCTGGGCTATTCAGGACAATTGTACTGGCAGGAACACTCCATCATAGCGGTCGATAGGAATGATGTGCTGCATGTTCTCTGGGAGGGATCAGACTCTTCGAGTGGAGGCGTACAACAGATCAAGCACTCCATGTCGGCGGACAGTGGAAGGACCTGGTCCCGATGGGAGAACATTTCACCATTGCAATCGGAACCCGCATCAAGTACGCCCGATGGGATGCCGGAACAGGGACTTGGGGATTCGTCAAGATAGTAGCTGGAATTGAAGGTTTCAACCAGAAGCATGTGAGCATGACCATCGACAGGTCCAACCAGCTGCATCTCGTCTGGGACGGATCGGACAATGCGCATGCCAATTCTCTCGTGAAATATTCATCTCTAAACGCCAACCTCACTGCAACGACTTGGACAGCGTGGACAAATGTTTACCCTAGATCACAACTCAACCAGTCAGACCCGACTCTCTCGACCGGCCAGGGAGGCATGGTCTTTGTGGCTTGGCAGGAATGGTCGGGGATCGACGCGGCCTCGTCAGACAATGCAAAGGCCTTCATCATGCAGATTAGCCAGTACTCAACCCTAACACAACTCGGGACAGGCTTCTCACCCGACAACAAATGGCCCGTTATGCCACAAGATTCATCTGATGGGATCCTTCGAATAGCCTGGCTGAGCGGAGCAGGATCGCCCTATACCATATGCTACAGCCAGACCTCAACAAAGAACAGCTAACAGACTGGTTGCGAGGCGGACCATTCTGACCACCGATGCGGGACCAAAACGGTCCAGGCCGAAGGACATACTGTTGACCGTTCTGACGGCGATCATCCTCATACTCATAATAGTAGGACTACAGATCACGGCTCCAAAACAGAGCAGACCAGCTCCTATCGCTCCTGCCAACGGCGTCAAAGTGGCCTCGACATCCGACTGGCAGGGGCTAGCCTGGGGCGGAACAAGAAAGCTGGCCGTCGACAGCAAAGGAACAACATACATAGCCTATCGGACCCAACCTGGAGGACAAGGCTACGCCAGGGCCTATGTGGATTTCTCGAAAGATAATGGTCTCACCTGGTCTCACCTGGGCGGTGGCCCCATCTACACTGGAGGACAGACTCAACGAGTTCCTGCCATCGCTCTGAGTAGCGATGATGTCATCCACGCTGTCTGGTATCAAGTGCCAAACGACACTGGCCCGGCGGACCGGCAGATCTGGTACTCACGATGGACAGGCTCCCAGTGGACAACACCGAAGATCATCCCATACCATATCGATGGATACCTGCGGGCGCCAGACGCCAGCCACTGGCAGGAGCACCCTGACATTCTGGTTGATCGCTCAAATCCCCAGCGCATCTACGTGGTCTGGGAAGGAACAGATCTAGCGAATCTAGCAAACGGAAAATGTGCCTCATCGAATTGCGACACACCGATGATGACTGTGTCAAATGACAACGGACTGACCTGGTCCAACTACACAAAGCTCGCCCCGCCAAACGGGGAAGTACACTCTAGGCCCACAATAGTCCAAGACTCTACAGGTACATTGCGGGTGACTTGGTACGGAGAGGACCCTGGAGACACAGGGAACAACCGGATCCGATACACGTTCTCGGCGGACCGGGGAAACACCTGGTCCAACTCTACCGCCCCTATTCCCGAAACCTACGGCACAGACCAGCGCTACCCCAGTATGGCAGCAGATTCCCAAGGAAGAGTCCACCTCGTATGGAAGGAAAGGGATACGCGCTCGCAGAACAACTACACAATGTACTCTATCCTGTCAGGCGAAACCTGGTCAGCACCAATCGTGGTTCACTCCGACGGCCAGAACCAGCTGAACGCCATGGTCCAGGTCGACGAAAAGGGCAATGTCTATGTCGGCTGGAATACGGGCGGCCCCTTCTCTTGGAATGGAGATCCCCCAGCCCAGTTTGACAACTCGCAGATATTGCTAGCGAGGTTTGACGGAAACTCTTGGTCCGTCCGGCAGCTGAGCAGCTCCTCGACCAACAGGTTTCTCAATCTGCCTGGGAACATGATGAAATCGCCCAATGTTCCCATAGCTTGGGTCCAAGGAAGCTCACCCAAACCCTACAACGTCGATTACAGTTTCATCACCTTCTGACCCCAGCTCCACAAAGCTGTTCGTCGGTCGAGTTTCGGTTCTCAGACAAGCGCGATGACGGTAGGATGTCTATCTTGTGCCGACCCAGCCCTGCCGATTCATTGTTATGAGGGAGAAGACTTTGACCGGTACTAGCACAAAGATCATTAGGAAAGTCATCACTAGGATCAGCGAGATGTCCCAGGGAACCCTTCTCAAATGACTCAAGCCTTTGAAGGAGCGGCCACTGATGCTGAAGACAATCCAGAGTAGGGGTATGTTGAGGGCTGTCCCGAACACTGGGGCTACCGCACCCGGCTGGGAAAGGGCTAGATAGGTTGTCGCAAGGGCGCCGATAGCGAGGGTGTATGGTGTGATGGTAGCGTGGAAGATACTGATGGGGAGGATCCAGCTCTTCCGCCAGACCCAGCCCTGCCAGAGAGCCCGGAGGTTCGCCCTGTAGCTATTTCTACTCCATCTTATCTTTCTCCTGACAAAGCTGCCGAACCCACCAGAGTAGACAGTGTAGGCCTCGGCGGTTCTCTGGTAGACTGTCTTGTAGCCTTGGATTAGCATGAGCTGCGTTAGTCGAACATCATCACCACCAACGCATTTCTTGCCGAGAAAAGTCTCGCCGACTAGCTCCGGAAGAACGGGGAGGAGCAGAGATCTTCTATACGCGGCCGTTCTCCCCGACAAGCAGTTTACCACCCCGTCCACCGACATTCCTGGAACGAAGTCGATGTACCTTAGATCCAGGAGCCAGTTTTCTATTCTCCAAACCAGAGAATCCTCGAAGTGATCCACGTTTTGCTTCGCCCCGACACCTGCTACTTCCAGGTCGCTGAAAGGCTTCAGAATCTCTTCGAGAAGATTCTCTGCCCATTTGGTGTCACTATCAGATAGTAGAACAATCTCCCCGGTCGCCTCACTGATTCCACGAGCGAGGGCAGGCCGTTTCCCAGGTTCCTCTGTGACAATCAGCCTCACATTGGGGTGAGACGAGGAGGAAAAGCTCGTCTGAATGTTTTCTATGTTCAACTTGTCCTGATGGTCTACGACCAAGATTACTTCCCCAACCCCGTTGGCGAGATAGGATCTGATGGCTCGAAGGAGAACCCTTGGGTCTTCATTGTAGACCGGGACGACAACGGATGTTGTTGTGGTGAAAGAGCCCTGAAACGGTCGGTAGGCTCTTCCGTACATTCTCCTCATCGCCCACAGGCTCCAGGTGACCACGCCAACTGTGCCCAGAGGTATGAGGGGGAGAAGGTCAGCCATTGGCCACGAGCACTTCGATCTTCTGATCTTCTTTGGACATGGCCTGGTTGACTTGTTTGACTGCCTCAAGCAGGGGAACATGAATTCCCTGGTTTTGGGCGAACGCGATGAATGCATCCAAATCTTTGGGGAGGCACATGCCTCCGAAAGCTCGGCCCCCATATATTCCCCATTCTTGAGTGTCGTCTCTGAGCCCGAGGGCGAGTAATGGCATGAGCTCGCTTACTTTTTCCGACCTAACGCCAAGTGCTTTGCAGACTTTGTCGATCTCGTTGAAGAAACTGACTTTTGTGACGTTGAAGAGATTTGACGCGTATTTGGTCATCTCGGATGTCTCCGGGTCGCAGCGGAGTATGGGGGAACCGAACGATGAATATATTGACTGAAGCGTACTGCCTGCCCTCTCGTCCATTTCCCCGATAACTATGGCCCTCGGGTGCAGAAAGTCTTCGGAAGCGAATTTCTCTCGTAGAAATTCGGGGTTATGACAGACTCCGAACCGTAAGCCGGTCGGAGCACCCGCGGTCGCCTCGATTCGAGGAACCACAACTTCTCTGGTGGTTCCCGGAGGAACTGTGCTCCTAACGACTATGAGATGGTAAGAGTCGCTCTGTTGGAGGGCGCTTCCCAGTTCAGAGCAGATGGAGAGGAGTATTCCTAGGTCAACGGTTCCGTTTGCGTTGGGTGTTGGAGCGCAGATCATTGAGACTTCGCTTTTTCCCATAGCTTCCTTGATGGAGGAAGCGACCTTGTGTCCTTCGCTGGCTATGTTGCCGAGTTTCGCCTTGTCATTATCGTAGAAGACGACTTCGTGTCCCTTGCTCTCGAGTCCGGTTCCTGTTGCCTTTCCAACTACTCCAGCGGCGATGACGGCGATTCGCAAAGGTTCTCTGATCCTCGAAGAAACGATGATTCGGTCCCGACGTGATCCTGTATATACATTTTGGCAGACGGCGGTGGCCGGTTATTTAGCGTCGAATGCTGACTCGCGGATCACAGGACGATACGCACATCTCGGTTTCGCCCTTCGGATCCTCACCATGCTTAGAACAAAAGTGCAGAACATGAAGAGGAGTAGGAGCAAAAGGATCAGAGTCATGAGGGAGAGTAGAGTCAGGGTGAGTAGTCGTAGCGGGGTTAAAAGAAAGTTTCCGAACCTGGCTATCGATTCAAGAAATATATTTGCTTGAAATCCGCCTAGGGCCTGGGCCAGATATTGTCTCAGATAGATATTGTTCTCATAATCTGAGAATAATGCCGCTACTAGTATAGTCGCAATGATCGACTCTGCTACTATGATTTTAGATTGTAAAGAGAGCTTCACGAGCGAGGAGCCTGCGCTTTTCCTCGCATAGAATCATCCTAGTATCAGAATAGGCTTCCTCTTTCAGAAATCCGACTGCCTGAGAGTTTTGGAGAGACCTTTTATGAACTGGGTCTGATTTGCCGAGAGATTTGGTTCTTCCAACAGCTCTCACTGTCATTGTGGTCGGGGTCTTCTTCGGAGTCTATGGCCTGATTCTCTCCGACAGGTTTCACAAGCCCTCCGCCGCAGTTCTTGGCGCCACTCTGATGGTTGGCACTGGTGTCTTGAGCGAGACAGATCTTGTCTCGGCGATCAACTGGACGGCGCTCGGCGTCCTTCTGGGGATGTTCATTATCGCTTCGAGTCTCCGAGAGGCGGGGTTTTTCCAGTGGATGGGTCTTCGTCTGGCTGGGTCAGTTGATGCTCATCCGGTCCTCATGTACGTTCTACTACCACTACTGACAGCGGGCATGGCTTCGCTCCTCGACATCGTCACAGTGGCCCTCTTCATTGTCCCGTTGACGGTGGAGGTGTTCGACGGTCTTGGCATTGATCCGATCCCCTTCGTGATAGCGGAGGTATTGGCTGCGAACGTCGGCGGTATCGCTACGATGGTGGGGGACCCGACGAACGTTATCATCGGCTCCTCGCCATTGGTAAATCTCTCGTTCAATCAATTTCTCTTCAACACTGCGCCGATTGCACTGGCGATTCTCGCAGTGAACAGTTCCATTCTCTATCTGAGGAATCACAGATTTCTGCATCGCGACGCGATGAAACGGCATCGGGAACGTGGACCGGTCAAGCTTCCGAGTCCATCGAGCGCTGTCAAGGATCGGGGTCTCCTCCAAGTTAGCCTCGTGTCTCTGGGACTCGCCGTCACGTTCCTGATAGTGCATACTTTTCTCGGGGTCTCCGCAGCCCTCGCAACTCTTCTCCCTGCATTTCTGATTCTTGTCTACGAGTCGTCCAGGTCTAGTGAGGTCCGCGATGTCCTCGGGAGAATCGATTGGCAGATTTTCTTCTTCTTCGGAGGACTATTCATCCTAGTCGCAGGCTTCGCAAAGACCGGACTGCTGGTTCAGCTAGGCGGCTGGATGGTTCAGGAGTCGGGCGGAAACCTCGCCCTTGCCGTCACACTAGTGCTTTGGACTACGGCACTAATCAGCCAGATTGTTGACAACGTCCCGCTGGTCACAGTCTTCATCCCCGTAATTGGAGCGATGTCCAGCTTTCCAGGAGTGTCAATCGCACCGTTAGCATGGGCCCTGGCCGTAGGCACGGGCATCGGCGGAATGGCCACGCCCATAGGGACAGCGTCGAACATGGTCGCACTAAACATTCTCAACAAGGAAGAAAAGAGACTCAGCTTCGCACGATTCGCAAAGAGATCTGTCCCACTGACAATTATTGACTTGCTGATCGCGAATATCATTCTTCTAGTTCGGCTCTGAGAAGTCTCTGAAACCTCGACTCGCGCGATCGAGCTTCTGCAACTGTGCGCCCGGCCCTGAAATGCCCACTGATATTTTGTCCGGTGTCAGGCTTCCCGATGATCTTCAACGCGCTTCTCAGACCACTCATGCCCGCAGTGTTTGCACTTGTACGAGTACTGGAATTCCTCGACATCAACGACTATTGGTCTACTGCTCTCCTGGACAAGTAGGACTGGGGCTCCTCGAAACTGGCTAACACTCAACGGTCCCTCGTTTCCCTGCATTGACTCCCTGTCCAGATGAACCATCTTCTTGCTTTCCAGCTTGATGTGGAACCTGCGCCCACAGCCTGGGCAATGTCTGAAAAACTCCATACCAGAGACCCACTCTGCCCCGTTACGCTGACGAAGCGATAAATATCAAGCTTCCACACAACGACTTTTCGGGTCAAACATTTAGCGCTGTTAGTTTGAACGCTACGAATGCTTGGCTCACGGAAGACTTAGTCTTGTTCACCCCTCCTTCTCTTCCTCTCTTCTTCATCTTGCCTAGCTTCCGCTTCCTGCATACTAATTTTTCCCCCTCCGCTTCGCAACCCTCCCGATCCTCTTAGTCCCGCTCCCGCGCCTCCGAAAATGTACACGATAAGTATCAATCCAGCGAGCAAAAGGAAGACGCCGAGGGCGTTGAGTATAACCAGTAACAAGACTCCTACGCCCGTCATTGTCAGGGCGGCTATAACAAGGGCAAGGCCGACTATGCTCAGTTTCTTCTTAGCCTTGATCTCAGATTCTCTGTGAACGAGTTGCTCAAGTCTCTGGGAGGTTATGCCTGAGAGGCTTGCCCCGCAGACTCCACAGACATTTTCAGCATCTGAGCTGATCGAGTTGCACCTAGGACATTTTTTCAATTTTGCCTTTCGATGACCAGTAACGAGAATTGCTTTCGTTGCTTATCTCATTATCTCGACAGCATGATTTTGCATCACGTTTATTCTAACAGTCGTATCCGCTGGGGCAGCCAACGACAGAGGCCGAGTTGAGGACTACTGATCCTTCGTACAGTACGGGGGAGAGAGCTGCGATGCCTGTTGGTGGGCTGGTGTTCCAGTTATACGGCGCGACCCAGTTGACTCCTACGAACCTGTTGACGATGGCGACTTGAGTGAGGCCTACCGGGTTCCCCGTTCCGGGGTTGCCAATGCCTTGCTGCCAGTGGGAGCAGGGAGGACTGGTGAGGTTGACTGGCTGGCCGAAGCAGGCTGCGATCTGGGAGAAGTAGAGGAAGTTCTGCTGGAAGCTGGAAGTGCAGTTGAACGTGGCCCAGATGCAGAGGGCGAGGTTGCCGCTGCTGCGGAAGTAGATCTGGCTGACGCTAGACGCAGGAGCAAGACCATTCCCGAAACGTGTCAGAGTATAGCTGCCTCCTACCGGTGGATTCTGAATGAAGGGGGATGGGGTGCAGATGCCGCTACCGCTGCCTGTCACTGTGCCGCACTGCCATGGACCCGAGCCAACGAAGATGTGGTTCGCGATCGGATCAAAAGTAACCGTGACATCCGCCTGGTTGACCGTCATGAGGCTCGCCGAGAAGGGAGCGCAGTTTAGGGCGCAATTGACGGTTGACCCTGAAAGCGTGTACTGGGAGAAGGGACAGCCTACGCCCGTGGTGCAAGCCGTGACTGCACTGTCCCAGGCCGAGTTTCCAGCGTTCGTCCAGTAGCGCCCGGACAGTATCGGCAGGCTGGTGAGGTTGGGCAGAACGAAGGGGCCGACCGAGCTGACGCTGATGTCGAACTGGTGGGGTCCAAGGACAGTTATCCCTGTCATGGGTGCCGCAAGGATACCTAGGACAGACCCTGATCGGACCAACGAGAGGTAGCTGAACGCCACATCATACGAGATGACTGATCTACCGTCTTGGAAGTACAGGTCAGGCCGGAGAGTGAAGCGGAAGGTCGAGACAGTTCCTGCCGGCGGGGTGTATGTGATCCCGCTGTTCGAGAGCTGCTGGTGACTTATGCTCATCCAGTCGAGCACTTGCGCCGGCGCTAACGGGTTTGGTCTGAAGAGAGAGTCGAAGACATTTCCTACAATGTAGAAGTCGTGCGTCGTACTGGCAATGTACGGGTTCACAGACCGAGTGCTCTGGCTGAACCCCTGGCGGATTGTACCCGGCTGAGGCGCACTAGGATTCCAGGCGTTCAGCCAGGTGAAATAGTTGGGTAGACCTGCATCGTTGCTGTTGATGGCTCGAATCCAGCCCGTGTTAGGATAGCCGAACTGGATCGATCGTTCGAAGACTGGCAGGGTAAAAGCGCCAGTGCCGAAATTGGCTTCTGCCTGAATGCCTGCACTGATGGCAGAGAGCTGGGACGTACCGGAACATATTCCGTTTCCGGGAGCAGTGGGGAGATTCGACGTAGCGCCCTGCACGGGATCGCCTGAGGCGGTTAGACAAGGAGCAGTTTCCATTTGAGAACTGAGATTATCATATGCGGGACTGCAGAGGTACATGTAGTCCGGAGCACTGTTAGACGGGACAGCCTGAGCGGAGCAGAGTCCGTTCGGAGGCTGGATGGGAGTAATGCCGGAGACGAAACGGCTGTTGTAGGTGAAGTAGAGGCTGTCATCAAAGGCCGGAACGCTGCTGTAGAAAGCCGTGTACATATGCCAGCTAAGGTTGACGCTCGTTGTGGACGTGGTGAAGCCCGGAAAGGCGCTATTCGGACCCTGAACAGATGTCATGTATGTACAAGGCACAACGTACGAACCTGTGAACAGGTAGCAGATCTCTGCCGATAGACCCTTACCAAGATCAAGCCTAGCTGTATCGTCGTTTCTGATGAAGATATTGACGGGGTGAGATGTAGCAGTGGAACTGATACCTGTTAGTACAGATGTTGCGGAGTTGAATCCTGTGGCGACCCCCGCGTTGACAAAGTGTTGAGCAGCAGCATTTAGATCAGTACTACCTGGAGCCGCCAGCCACGGAAAACCGTTGGCCCCCGCAGCAGCGGCGAGATGATAGGATGTTCCTCCGAGAGCACCAACAATGCACTGGGAGCCTAATTGCGGGAATGATGAGTCGTAGCCACACGGGTTAGGCGATGAGAGACCTCCAGCGCTGCTCGTAGGGACGGGATTGTCGATCGGAGTCGAGATGCCCGCGATGTTAGGGTCAGTGTTCGTGAAGGATGCCTTGTCCATCATGTGCGCGATGCCCTGCCGGATCTGTACTCCACAAGCCGCATTTCCAAAGTCGAAATTGCAACCCCAGAAATTGTTGACCAGCAGGTACTGCATCTCGTAATAGCCAGTCTGAGCGACCGGAGCGGTCACGAGAAAGTTAGGACTCTGGTCGAATGGCTGTATCAGAGAAGGATTCAATGGTGAATCAGGAAAGTCG
>WNGL01008456.1_pt1 | contig 12036 bp, 10 predicted proteins | sample 5400591 | NCBI WGS metagenome assembly WNGL01 (sample SAMN13153377, study PRJNA577476) | soil metagenome | isolation source: 80 cm soil or saprolite under Garry oak tree replicate 1 | place: USA:California | collected 2016-06-15
CCGAAGGCGAACAGCGGCGTCGGGTCCACCGAACTGCCCGGGTGCCGCGCGGCCAGCCGCGGGCGCAGGTACGAGGACGGCTGCCCTCCCGGCGAGGCGGGCATCTCGACCGGCAGCCGACCGCTGGGCACCAGCCGCCCGGACAGCACCCCGGCGATGGCGCCGCCGCCCTCCTCGCCCGGGAAGAACGCCTGCATCACCCCGGCCAGCTGCCCGGCCACCGGGCCGATCGCGTACGGCCGCCCGGTGACCAGCACCAGCACCACCGGGGTGCCCGAGGCCACCATGACCCGCAGCAGGTCTTCCTGCACGCCGGGCAGCCGCAAGTCGGCCACGTCGCAGCCCTCGCCCGAGGTGCCGCGGCCGAACAGGCCAGCCTCGTCGCCGAGCACGGCCACCACCACGTCCGCCTGCCGCGCGTGCGCGGCGGCGTGCGCGAACCCGGAACGGTCCGCCTCGCGGACGGCGCAGCCGGGGGCGTAGTCGATCTGCGCGGCGGGAAGTTCGGCCCGCAGCGCGGCGAGGACGGTGGCGGACGGCGGGCCTTCGGCCGCCTCTGGGTACCGTCCGCCGAGGTGGCGCGGCATGCTGTAGCACCCGTAGAAGGCCAGCGGGTCATCAGCCAGCGGCCCGGTCACGGCGATCCTGGCGTTCCGGTGCAGCGGCAGGGCGGCGTCCCGGTTGGCCAGGAGCACTACGGATTCCTCGGCCAGCCGCCGGGCCAGCGCGCGGTGCCCGGGCGGGTCGAGGTCGAGGCCCTCGCCGTTGGCTCCGTTCGCGGGCGCGGCCTCAAGACCGGGCCAGCCGGGATCGAGCAGGCCCAGATCGCACTTCTGGTGCAGCACCCGGGCCGCGGCGCGGTCCACGAACTCCTCGGCCACCAGGCCGTCGCGCACCGCGCCGGCCAGCGCGGCACCGTAGCAGGCAACGCTGGGCAGTTCGACGTCCAGGCCCGCCTCCAGGGCCAGCGCGGCGGCCTGCGCGGGCGTCCCGGCCACCGCGTGCTGCGTCTGCAGGAACGCGATCGCGTAGTAGTCCGAGACGACCAGGCCGTCGAAGCCCAGCGTGTCCCGCAGCAGCCCGGTCAGCAGCGTCGGATCACCCGATACGGGGACCCCGTCGATGTCGGTGTAGGACGGCATGACCGACCGTGCCCCGCCGCGCAGCGCCATCTCGAACGGCACCAGGATCACGTCGGCGAACTCGCGGCAGCCGACGGCCACCGGGGCCATGTTGCGCCCGGCCCGGGAGGCCGAGTACCCGGCGAAGTGCTTCAGCGTGGCGTGGATCCCGGCCGACTGCAGGCCGCGGACGTACGCCGTGCCGACCGAGCCGACCAGGTAGGGGTCCTCGCCGATGGTCTCCTCGGTCCGCCCCCAGCGCGGGTCCCTGGTCACATCGAGCACGGGCGACAGGCCCTGGTGGATGCCGACCGCCCGCATGCTGGTGCCGATGGCCGCGGCCATCTCGCCGACCAGCCCGGGGTCGAACGACGCGCCCCAGGCCAGCGGCGTCGGGAAGATGGTGGCCTTCCAGGCGGCGAAGCCGGTCAGGCACTCCTCGTGCGCGACCGCCGGGATGCCGAACCGGCTCGCCGCGACGACCTGGGACTGAAGGTCGCGCAGCATGCGCAGGGCGTCGGCAGGAGGCACCGGCCGGGTGCCGAACACGCGGGTGAGCTGCCCGAGGCCCTCCCGGACGAGCTCGGCGAACGGCCCCTCCGGGTCGTGGAAGTCGCCTTGCATCGGCGCCACGTTGCTATCGCGCGGCTGGTCGCCGGGCCAGACACTGGTCAGCTGCGCGACCTTCTCCTCCAGCGTCATCCGGGCGAGCAGGTCCGCGACCCGTTCGGCGGCCGGGCGGAGCGGATCGCGCCAGGCTCCAGTGCCAGCCCCCGGGCCGGCACTCGTGTCAGCGCGGCTTACCGCGGGCCGGCTCATCGGGCCGGCCCGGTGGATTCCCGCGTGATCAGCTCGGTGGAGAGCTCGACCCGCCTGCTGTGCAGCGGCCGGTTCTCGATGAGCTCGCCGAGCATCTGCGCGGCCGCCCGGCCCATCTCGGCCAGCGGCTGGCGCACCGTGGTCAGCGGGGGCGAGACCCAGCGGGCGACCGGCAGGTCGTCGAATCCGACCACGCTCAGGTCCTGCGGGATCCGCAGGCCGCGCTGCCGCGCTGCCTCGTAGACGCCGAGCGCCTGCTGGTCGTTGCAGGAGAAGATCGCCGTCGGCCTGGGGTCCAGGTCGAGCAGTTCCCGGCCGGCCTGGAAGCCGCCCTCGTGCTGGAAGTCGCCGTGCCGGACCAGGGCCCGGTCGAAGGCGATGCCGGCCCGCTCGAAGGCCGAACGGTACCCGTCGATCCGGGCCCGGCTGCACAGGTAGTCCTCCGGGCCGCCGATGGCGGCGATCCGGCGATGGCCGAGGCCGAGCAGGTGCTCGGTGGCGGCCAGGCCGCCCGCCCAGTTGGTGGCGCCGACGCTGGCCAGGTCGGGCGGCGGCGGGTTGGCCGGATCGACCACAACCAGCGGGATCCCCCCGCTGCGCAGCTGCTGGAGCTGCTCCTCGGTGGTCTCAGAGATCACCACGATCACGCCGTCGGTGTCATGGCTGGCCAGCGCGCTGGTCCAGCTGGCTGGGCGGGCGTTGCCGTGCCTTACCGCCGAGACGGCGACGCCGGTCTCGTGGCTCGCGCCCCACTCCTCGACGCCGCGCAAGATCTCCACGGCCCACGGGCTATCCAGGCCGCTGAACACCAGGTCGATGAGGCCGGAGCGACGCTGCCTGCCCGTTCCGACCCGGGTGTACTGGTACTCGTCGAGCAGCCGCTCCACCCGGGCGCGGGTGTCGGCGGCGACGTCGGGACGCCCGTTGACCACCTTCGACACCGTGGGCAGCGAGACGCCGGCTTCGGCCGCGATGACCGCGAGCGTGGTCCGGCCGGCGGTGCGATTCCCCGTGGTTCGAGTAAGGGACGCGCCATCCCTGCTGACACGCGGCACAGTAGGCACGGTAGCCGCCCTTTCGGGCGCCCGCTCGCTGCTGGACGGCACTCCCACTCTCTCCCGACCCTTCTCTCGAAATAGTTTCGATAACGGCATCGTAAACCATATCGATTCAATCGTCACCTAGAAACCCGTGATCAGCAAGTTAGCGGGAAAAGGTAGTCAAGTGCCGTTCGTAAAGGATCGGAAACAAGGGGTTGACCGGCCTTGGAGCGCTATCTAGGATGAGGCACGTTCGAAATATTTCTGAATATTTCATAGCCCTGCGGCGCCGGGAGGAGATCCCAATGTCGATCATGCGTAGTCCAGGCGATCATGCGGGCGGGCGAAGATGGCTCACCCTCGGGGCGGCCGCGGCGATCACCGTGGCGCTCGCGGCCTGCGGTTCGGCCGCGGGCAGCGGCAAGGCCTCGTCGTCGAGCGCGAAGGCCGGCGGGACCAACCTGACCATGTGGCTCGTCACCACCGGCCCGAGCCCCGCCAACACCGTGATCAACCAGTCGGTCGCGGCCTTCGAGAAGAGCCACCCCGGTGACACGATCACGGTCAACTACATCGAGAACCAGTCGTACAAACAGAAGATCCAGCTGGCGATGGGCGCCGGCAATCCGCCGACCATCTTCTGGACCTGGGGCGGCGGCCCGCTCAAGCAGTTCATCGACGCCGGTGACGTGGCTTCGCTCGGCAACCCCGGCTACGCCTCGTCCTTCCTGCCTTCCTCGCTCGGCGCGGTGACGTTCGACGGCAAGCTCTACGGCGTGCCGATCCAGGGCACCCAGCCGGTCTACTTCTTCTACAACAAGACCATCTTCGACAAGCTCCACCTGAGCTTCCCCACCACGTTCTCCGGCCTGCTCTCCACCGTCGCCACGCTGAAGAGCCACGGGTACTCCCCCATCTCGCTGGCCAACGGCGACCAGTGGCCGGGCCTGATGTACCTGGAGTACCTGACCGACCGGATCGGCGGCCCCGGCGTCTTCCAGGCGATCGAGCTCGGCAAGCCGAACGCCTGGTCCAACCCGGCGATCATCAAGGCGCTCGCCGACATCCAGCAACTGGCCAAGGCCGGGGCGTTCCAGAACGGCTACGACTCGCTGAAGTTCAGCGGAGGCGGCTCGGACGCGCTGGTGTACAGCGGCAAGGCGGCCATGCAGCTGATGGGCGACTGGGACGTCTCGTCGATGCTCGGCCTGAACAAGAACTTCGTGACCGGCGGGAACCTCGGGCTGGCCCCGTTCCCCGCGGTCGAGGGCGGCACCGGTGACCCGGCCGACCTGGCCGGCAACACGGCCAGCTACGTGGCCATCTCCAGCAAGGCCAGCGCGGCGCAGAAGGCCGTGGCCGAGGCGTTCTTCTCCGAAGTCCTGGCCTCCTCCACCTACGCCAAGGCCACCGTCGGCGCGGGTGAGGTCCCGGTTATCAAGGGCGCGACCGGCCTGTTCGCCGGGCAGCAGCTGGCCTCCTACGACCAGACCATTTACACCTCCGTCGAGAAGGCGCCGAGCTTCCAGTACTCCTGGGACCAGGCGGTGGCGCCGCAGCAGGCGACGCCCATGCTGGCCAACCTGGCCCAGGTCTTCGAGCTGTCGATGACCCCGCAGAAGTTCGCGGCCACGATGGACCGCGCACCTACCGGTGCCTAGGCAGGCTGCGGTGCAGGCCGGCCAGGGTCGCGGTCTCGCGGACCTGGCCGGCCTGGCGCCGGCCATGGCGCTGTTCGGCGTGTTCATCGTGGTGCCGATGCTGGGCGCGATCGCGCTGAGCCTGTTCCGCTGGAACGGGCTCGGCACGCCGCACTGGGCGGGCGCGTCGAACTGGATCCAGTTCGCGCACGACCCGCTGGCCCGCCAGGCGCTCACCGTCACGGCCAAGGTGGTGGTGCTCAGCTGGGTGCTGCAGACCCCGATCTCGATGGCGCTCGGCCTGTTCACCGCGGGCCGCCAGCGCTACCGGTCGGTGTACGCGACGCTGTACGTGCTGCCGCTGCTGCTGTCCACGGCGGGCATCGCGCTGATGTGGGAGGCCCTGCTCGACCCGAACTTCGGCGGCCTCACCGCCTTGTCCCGGTCCCTGAGCCTGGGATTCCTCCGGCAGAACTGGCTCGGGAACCCGTCCCTGACCCTCTACGTGATCATCGCGCTGATCGCCTGGCAGTTCATCCCGTTCCACACCCTGCTGTACCAGATGGGCCGCAGGCAGATTCCCGGCGTGCTGTACGAGGCGGCGCGGCTGGACGGGGCCAGCCCGGCCCAGATGTTCTGGCGGGTGACGCTCCCGCAGCTGCGCTACACCATCGTCACGTCGAGCACGGTGATCATCGTCGGGTCGCTGACCTATTTCGACATCGTCTACATCATGACGAACGGCGGCCCCGGTTACACCACGCGCGTGCTGTCGCTCGACATGTACCAGGCGGCGTTCCAGCAGAACGAGTTCGGCTATGCCAGCGTGCTGGCCGTGGTCATCGGCGTGTTCGGCGTAGGCCTCGCGTTCGGCCTGGTCCGGTTCAGCGGCTTCGCCTCCATGGCCAGCCAGCAGGAAGGAGCGGCGTGAGCGGTACGGCTACTGCCCGCCCGGTTCGTTCCGCCTCCCAGTCGGCCCGCGGCGCCGCGACCCCTCCCAGGCGGCGCCGGCGGGTAAGCCCCGGCCGGGTGGTGGCTTTCTTGCTGGCCACCGCCTGGCTGGTGGTGGTCATCGCGCCGATCTACTACATGGTGCTGGCCAGCTTCCGCAGCCAGGGAACCTACCTGACCCAGAACCCCTGGCTGCCGTCGGGCGGGCTCACGGTGTCCCAGTACGGCACGGTGTTCGGCGCCGGGCTGGGCCGCTACCTGATCAACAGCGCGATCCTCACCGCGGTCTGCATCGTGCTCACGCTGACGATCTGCCTGGGCGCGGCCTTCCGCATCGTGCGGCGCTCGACCCGGGCCGCCAGCGCCTCGTTCCGCATCCTGCTGCTCGGCCTGGCCATCCCGATCCAGGCCATCATCGTGCCGCTCTACCTGCTCGTCTACAAACTGCATCTGTATGACACGCTGTTCGCGCTGATGCTCACCATGAGCGCCGCCGCCGTGCCGCTCTCGGTGCTGGTCATGGTGAGCTTCGTCCGGGACATCCCGCGTGAGCTCATCGGCGCGATGCTGGTCGACGGCGGCTCGGAGTGGACGGTGTTCCGCCGGCTGATCGTGCCGCTGTCCACCCCGGTGCTGGCCACGGTGGCCATCTACGACGGCTTGGACGTGTGGAACAACTTCATCCTGCCCCTCGTCCTCACCCAGAGCAACAGCGTGGCCGTGCTGCCGCTCGGCCTGACCAAGCTGGAGGGTCAGTACGCCATCAACGTTCCGGCCGTGATGGCGGCCGTCCTGCTGTCCGTGCTTCCCCTGGTGGTGCTGTTCGTCGTGATGCGCAAGCAGGTCATGCGGAGCCTGGGGTCCGTAGTCATGCGCTGAACCAGCAGTAGGTGAGTGTTCCCATGGCTCACCAAAGTGGGCCGATGCTAGCTCTGCAGGCACCAGCTCTGCACGGGAGCAGCCGCGCTACGATCCAGCTAGGTTGCGCGAGTGGGGTTCCGGTGATGGCGGGACAGCAAGACCCGGCCCGGAGTGCTGGCGCCGGCGCGGCCTAGGAGATGGCGGCGGCGCATTCGTGGCATGGTTGGGTCCGTGGCGGGTGCGGACCTTGTGACGTCGTTGCGTCAGGCGGGCGTGAGCCGCGGCGATCTCGTCGCGCTGGTCATCTCACCCGCGCTCGACCTCGGGCTGGCCGCCGGGGACAGCTCGTGGGCGGTCAAGGGCGTCGCGGCCGAGGTCGGCCGGGCCGACGAGGAGCTGCGGCCCCGCTGGGTGCTCTGGTCAGGTCAGACGGCGGCGCGCCTGGTTGCCGCCGGGGTCCGGCCGGCCACCTGCTGGGATATCGCGGCGGCGCACCGGCTGCTGTTCGGCGGCTGGCGGGCCGACCCCGGCTGGGCCTGGGCCAGGCTGCACGGCCTGGCCACCGACACGATGCCGACCGACGGCCCGCTCGACCTGTTCGGCATGGACGTGGGCGACACCGGCAACCCGGTGGCACCGGACGGGTATATGCGCCCGGAGTGGGTCAGCGGCGGGTGGTCGGACAGCCCGGAGCGGATGGCACGCTGGGCCGCCCTGGCGCTGGACCTCGCCGGACAGCAGCAGGCCGCGCTGGCCGCGCTGGACGGCCGGCCGATGGCCCTGCCAACGGCTCGCGCCGAGTCCACCGCCGAACTGCTCTGCGCCGAACTGTCCGCGGACGGGCTGCCGGTAGACCTGGCGGCCGCGGAGCGAGTCCTGGCCTCCTTCATCGGCCCCAGGCCACGCAGCGAAGCCGAAGCCGCCGCGCAGCGGGCAGCCCGTGACGCCGAGGTCTTGCGGCACGCGCCCGCGGGCGCCACCGCCGACCTGCGCAGCCCGGCCCAGGTGAAGTCGCTGCTGGCCCGGGTGGGCGTGGACGTGCCGGACACCCGGGCCTGGCGGCTGCGGGAGATGCGCGACGTGCATCCGCTGGTCGGAGCGCTGCTCGACTGGCGGAAGGCGGAGCGGATCGCCACCACCTACGGCTACGCCTGGCTGGACGCGTACATCGGCGCGGACGGCAGGCTGCGCGGCGCGTGGACCGGCTCGGACGGCGCGGCCGGCCGGATGACCGCATCGGCGGGCCTGCACAACATGCCGACCGCACTGCGCCCGGCTGTCATCGCCGCCGAGGGACACGTGTTCGTCCGGGCCGACCTGGGCCAGATCGAGCCGCGGGTGCTGGCCGCGGTGTCCGGTGACCGCGCTCTGGCGAACGCGTCCCGCTCCGACGACCTGTATGCGCCGGTGGCGGCGCAGCTTGGCGTGGAGCGGGCGGTGGCCAAGGTCGCGGTCCTCGGCGCGATGTACGGGCAGACCACCGGGCACGGCGCCCAGGCGCTGCGCCGCCTCAACGCCGCCTACCCGGTGGCGATGGCCTACCTGGATTCCGCCGACCGGGCCGGGAAGGCAGGCCGCGACCTGCGCACCTACGGCGGCCGCCTGATCCAGCTGGCGGCCACGGAGCCGCGGAGCATGAGCCGGGCCGCGGCCTACGGCCGGTACGCGCGCAACGCGATGATCCAGGGCGCGGCGGCGGAGCTGTTCAAGGTGTGGGCGGTCATCGTCCGGGCGCGGTGTGTGCCGCTCGGCGCCCGGATCGTGCTGTGCCTGCACGACGAGCTGCTCGTGCACGCCCCGCGCGAGCAGGCGGAAGCGGTGTCCCGGCTGGTCGACGAGTGCCTGCGGGAAGCCGCGCAGCGCTGGGCGCCCGGCTGCGGGGTCCGCTTCATCTCCGACACCACGATCGTGCGCTGCTGGTCGGACGCCAAGAACGCGGCCCTGGAACCGGCAGGCCCGGCAAGCCCAGCAGGCGCGGCAGGCCCGGCGAGTCCAGCGGGCTAACGGGCTCGCTTGCCTGCGCGCAGCGACTCGACGGTCTTGGCCAGGCGCGTCGCCCGGGTCTCGGCCTTCTTGGCCTCCTCGATCCAGCGCACCCATTCCTTGCGGTGGGTGTAGGACAGCCCGTCGAAGGTGGCCCGGGCGGTGTCGTCACGCTCGAGGGCCGCCGCGAGGTCACCGGGCACCGTCACCTCGCGCGGCCCGCTGTCCATCGCGATATCGACGTCGACCTGGTCACCGGCCGCGACGCCCGCCGCGGTCCGGTTCTCCGCACTCAGCGGGATGAGGAACCGCCCGCTCATCCGGGCGACCGTGGTCCGGTAGGTGTGACCGCCGATCGTCACCGTGACCGGCGGGCGGTTACCCGAGCCCAGCGCCGCGACCACGTCCTGCGGGACCTCGATCCCGGTCGCGGTCTTGCCACCCAACTCCACCGTCGCTCGGAATCTCATGGGCCGAGTATGCCAGCCTGCTCAGTGCTGGATGATCTTGGCGGGCCGGTCCCGACCGCCGCGACCACGGCCGCGGCGAACGCACCCGGCGCTTCCAGCGGCGAGAAGTGGCCAGCGCCGTCGAGCCAGGTCAGGTGCTGGTCGGCGAAGAACTCGGCGATCCGGTCGGACCATTCGCGGGGGAACAGCGGGTCGTGTTCTGGCCATAGCACGGTCGTGGGCACCGCGATCCGGTCGTCCGGGTCCGGGACCTGTTCGGCCAGCGAGGCCGCGACCGACCCGGCGCCCGCCCGGTACCAGGCGATCGAGGCGGTGAACGCGCCGGGCGGCCCATAGACCGACACCAGGTGATCGAGGTGCTGCTCGTCCGGCTCGTAGGCCGGGCCGGACCAGTGTGACCAGAAATGCCTCAGGTACGCGCGGACGGCGTCGGGCCGCCCGTCGATCAGCTCGGCCGACAGCCCGAGGTTGTGGAAGGCCTGGTACCAGAACTCCCGCTGGGCTTGCGGGGCGAGGATCCGGTCCCCGATGCCGGGCAGCGGCGGCGCGATGACGAGGGCGCGGACCAGATCCGGACGGTTCCTCGCGACGGCCTGGGCGATCCGGCTGCCGATGTCGTAGCCGGCCAGGACCACCTGTCCGAGCCCCAGCTCGCCGATCAGCCCGGCGATGCTGCGGGCCTGGGCGGCGGCGTTGTACTCCCGGGCCGGATCGGCGGGATGCTTGTCCGACTCGCCGAACCCCCGCAGGTCGGGGACGATCACGTCGGCGGCCTGCGACACGGACGGGACGACCGCGCGATAGTCGGCCCGGTCCCCGGGCCATCCGTGCAGCAGCAGCACCGCGGGGCCCGATCCGGTCCGCTCGTAGGCCAGCCGGAATCCGTCGATCGCTGCTTCGGAGCGCATACCGGTCATTATCTACAGCGCTCCCGCGTAGATGATCGCCTCCCGGCCGCCATGCACCAGGGAACGCTTCTCCGGGCGCAGGCCGATCTTCTCCGCGACGCGCTGCGACGGCCGGTTGTCCGGGTGGATGATCGCGATCAGCCTGGGGGCACCGAGAGCGGTGCGGGCGTAGTCGCGGCAGGCCGCCGCGGCCTCCGTGGCGTAGCCGCGGCCCTGCAGCGCCGGCAGGACGTGGTATCCGACCTCGAGTTCGGTCACGCCGTCCACGGCCTGCGGGGTGAGGCCGCAGTCTCCGGCGAAGTCACCGTCGGCGGTGGCCAGCAGCCACAGGCCGTATCCGCGCGTGTGGTACAGGCGGCGGTTCCAGTCGATCCACTGGGCCGCCTCCGGCCGGGTCTTCGGCCTCGGGTAATAGGTCATGACATCCGGGTCGCCGAGCAGGACGGCCATGTCGTCGAGGTCGTCGGGTGTCATCTCGCGGAAGGTGAGCCGGGCGGTGTCAGGTGGCATAGCTCGACGTTAACCCGTGCCAGGGCTCGCCCACCTGCCCCCGGCGGCCGCGGCCGCCGGGGCAGGCCGGTATGAGCGTCAGGCGTCTTGCAGGATGCCGATGAGGTTGCCGTCCGCGTCCTTGACCGAGGCGATCAGCCGGCCGCCGCCCACGTCCTTGACGTCCTGGTCCACCTGCGCGCCGCCCTCGACCAGCGCCTGTAGCGTGCCCTTGATGTCAGTGACGTGGAAGTAGACGACGGCGCCGCTCTTGTGGCCGTGCGGGTCAAGGCCGATAGCCTGGCCGTTGACGGTGAACTGGACGTAGTAAGGCTCGTCCATGTCCGGGGCGGCGCCCAGGACCGCGCTGAACGCGGCCTTGGCCCGGGCGAGGTCGCTGGCGGGGTAGATAACGGTCTTGATGCCTTCACTCACGGGTACTCCAGATGGTTGTCGTCACACCGGCGGGGTTCCGTCGGTCATTGATATGACACCCGACGACGGAGGAACGTGACCGTGGACGAACGCGACTGGCTGGCCGAACGGTTCGAGGAGAACCGCCCGCATCTGCGCGCGGTGGCGTACCGCATGCTCGGCTCGGCGAGCGAGGCGGACGACGCGGTGCAGGAGTCCTGGCTGCGCCTCAGCCGTGCGGGCACCGACGGGGTGGAGAACCTGGGCGGGTGGCTCACCACGATCGTGGCTCGGGTGTCGCTGAACATGCTCCGCTCGCGCACGCTGCGGCGTGAGGAGCCGATCGACGCACCGGTCACCGGCCAGCAGGCCGCGGAGCCGGCGGGCGGCACCGACCCGGAGCACGAGGCGGTGCTGGCCGACTCGGTCGGCCTGGCGCTTCTGGTGGTGCTGGACACCCTGCCCCCCGCCGAACGGCTCGCGTTCGTGCTGCACGACATGTTCGCCGTGCCGTTCGAGGAGATCGCCCCGATCGTGGAGCGCTCCCCCGTGGCCACCCGTCAGCTGGCCAGCCGGGCCCGCCGCCGGGTGCAGGAGGCCCGGGTGCAGGAGTCCCGGGCGCAGGAGACGGGGTCTGGCGACCCGGACGCCGAACGGCAGCCGGGCGAGATCTCGCGGCGGCGGGACGTGGTCGCCGCCTTCCTGGCCGCCTCGCGGGAGGGCGAATTCGACGCGCTGCTCACGATGCTCGACCCGGGCATCGTGCTGCGGGCCGACGCTGCCGCCGCGAAAATGGGCGCGGACAGCGCCGATGCTGCCGCCGGGCGGATGGGTGCGGACGGCAGGGTGACCGGTGCGCGCGCGGTGGCGGGCTTCTTCTCCGGGCGGGCCGCGGCAGTGCGGCCCGCGCTCATCGACGGCGTGCCCGGCGGGGTGTGGACGTTGCGCGGCGAGACCAGGGTCGTATTCGCCTTCTCGATCACCGGCAGCACGATTACCGCGATCGAGCTGATCGCCGACCCCGAGCACATCGCCCGGCTCGAGGTGGTCCCCCTTAGCGCGGGGGCCGAGGCCCGCCGGGCTGTGCTGCCTCGGGGGGACGATTCCCCAGACCCCTGGCCTAGCGCGGCCAGTTAGCGGGCAGCAGCGGGATCGCGTTGGCCCGGACCACGTTGGCGTAGAACGCGGCGCTGGCCTTGGGGATCCTGCGCTGCGTCCCGAAGTCCACGAACACGATCCCGAACCGCTTCTGGTAGCCCCAGCCCCACTCGAAGTTGTCCAGCAGCGACCAGACGAAGAACCCGGCCAGGTTGGCGCCGTCCTTGATGGCGCGCGCGGCC
>WNGL01017520.1_pt1 | contig 12036 bp, 5 predicted proteins | sample 5400591 | NCBI WGS metagenome assembly WNGL01 (sample SAMN13153377, study PRJNA577476) | soil metagenome | isolation source: 80 cm soil or saprolite under Garry oak tree replicate 1 | place: USA:California | collected 2016-06-15
CGTTTTTGGACCTACCGGACAACAGGTGTGACATGGCGTTCACGCACAAGCTGGCCGCTCGACTAGCTCGGCTCAAAGATCCCGTTGCGATCGTGGCGGCGCTGGCCGTCGCCATGATCGTCGTCAGCTGCGCGCACCCCGTTACCGATCCCGGCTCCATCATCGCACAGCTCGTTGTTTCCCCGCAGACCGTCACCCTGCAGCAAAACCAAGCGGAAGACTTCCTGGCCGTCGGTTTCACGGCCTCGGGCGACAGCGCGGATATCGCGGTGTCGTGGAGCGCGACGGGCGGGACCATCGACTCGAGCTCTGCCGGCAAGCGCCATTACGGGCACTACACGAGCGCCAGCTGCGGGACCTTCACGGTCACGGCGACCAGCCACCCGGGCAACGTGTCCCAGGCGGCGAGCGTGACGGTGACGGGCTGCCCGCTGCCGGTCGCCGCGGTGACGGTGACGCCGCCGACCGCCACGATCGGGGTGGGGCAGACGGCGCAGTATGCCGCGATTACGCGGGACGCGTTCGGCAATCCGTTGGGGGGCCGGACGGTGACCTGGTCCAGCAGCAACCCGGCGGTGGCGACGGTCAACGGCACCGGGCAAGCGACTGGGGTGGCGGTGGGCGCGGCGACGATCACGGCCACTTCCGAAGGCAAGAGCGGGACGGCGGCGCTCACGGTGACGACCGTGCCCGTGGCGTCGGTGACGGTGAGCCCTGCCACGGCGTCGGTGCCGGCGGGCCAGACAATGCAGCTCGCAGCGACGCCGAAAGACGCGAACGGCAATTCGCTCTCCGGCCGCACGATCAGCTGGTCGAGCGGCAGCACCGCAGTCGCGACGGTGAGCGCGAGCGGACTCGTGACCGGTGTGGCCGCGGGTTCGGCCACGATCACAGCCACGTCCGAAGGGCAGAGCGGCACAGCGACGATCACGGTGAGCACGGTGCCCGTGGCGTCGGTGACGGTGACCCCCGCCACGGCGTCGGTGCAAGTGGGCCAGACGATGCAGCTAACGGCGACCCCGAAGGACGCGAACGGCAACTCGCTCTCCGGCCGCGCGATCACCTGGTCGAGCGGCAGCACCGCAGTCGCAACGGTGAGCGCGAGCGGAGTGGTGAGCGGCGTGGCGGCCGGGTCGGCCACGATCACGGCGACGTCCGAAGGGCAGAGCGGCGGTGCGACCATCACGGTGAGCACCGTGCCGGTGGCGTCGGTGACGGTGAACCCCGCCACGACGTCGGTGCAAGTGGGCCAGACGGTGCAGTTCGCGGCGACCCCGAAGGACGCCAGCGGTAATCCGTTGTCGGGTCGGTCGGTCAGCTGGGCGAGCAGCAACACGGCGGTCGCGACGGTCAGCGCGAGCGGGCTCGTGACCGGGGTGACGACCGGCGCGGCGACGATCACGGCGACGAGCGAAGGGAAAAGCGGGGCCGCGGCGATCACGGTGAGCACCGTGCCCGTAGCGTCGGTGACAGTAAGCCCAGCCTCGGCGTCGGTGCAGGTAGGCCAGACGGTGCAGCTCACGGCGACCCTGAAAGACGCGAACGGCAATCTGTTGGCGGGTCGGACGGTCACGTGGGCGAGCAGTAACACGGCGGTGGCGACGGTGAGTGCGAGCGGGCTCGTGACGGGTGGGGCGGCCGGCTCGGCGACGATCACGGCCACGAGCGAAGGACAGAGCGGCAGTGCGACGATCACGGTGAGCACCGTACCCGTAGCGTCGGTGACGGTGAACCCCGCCACGGCGTCGGTTCAGGTGGGCCAGACGGTGCAACTCACCGCGACCCCGCAAGACGCGAACGGCAATTCGCTCTCCGGCCGCACGATCAGCTGGTCGAGCGGCAGCACCGCCGTCGCGACGGTGAGCGCGAGCGGGCTCGTGACGGCGGTGGCGGCCGGCGCGGCGACGATCACAGCGACCTCCGAAGGACAGAGCGGCACCGCGACGATCACGGTGACCAACGTGCCGGTGGCGGCGGTGACGGTGAGTCCCGCCACGGCGTCAGTGCAGGTGGGCCAGACGGTGCAGCTCACCGCGACCCCGAAGGACGCAAACGGAAACCCGCTCAGTGGCCGGACGGTCACTTGGGGGAGCAGCAACACGGCGCTCGCGACGGTGAGCGCGAGCGGGCTGGTCACGGGTAAGGCCGCGGGCCCGGCGACGATCACGGCTACGAGCGAAGGCAAGAGCGGCACAGCGGCGATCACGGTAACGAACGTGCCCGTGGCGTCTGTCACGGTCACCCCGGCCTCGGCGACCATTCAGACCGGGCAAACCGCGCAGCTCACGGCGACGCCGCGGGATGCGAACGGCAATCTCCTCACCGGGCGTACGGTGACCTGGGGGAGCAGCGCGCCGAGCGTCGCCAGTGTGAGCGCGACTGGCCTCGTGACAGGGGTCGTGGTCGGGACGGCGACGATCACCGCGACGAGCGAGGGCCAGAGCGGCACGGCGTTGATCACGGTGACGGTACCCTCGAGCGGCGGGACGCCGGATCCGACCCTGCTGCTCGTGGCGACGACTTCGCAGGTGCCGCTCACCGGTGCGTACAACGCGCTCAACGTGCCGGCGATCGCCGCCGGCGGCTGGTACCTCGACCCGACCACGGGGGTGAAGATCTACAAACTCACGTCCGGCACGTTCCCGACGTCGAGTCCCAACTGGGGGCATGATTACTCCGAGGGCGGGGACGAGGTGTCGCTGCCGTACAACGGCAACACGCGCGCGGTGCTGGTGCGGCAGAACGGCGGCGCCTGGTGGCTGGTGGACTTCACGCCGGGGGTGGGCGTCGGCAACGGACGCCAGCTCGCGGGCCGGCTGGCTCCCTGTTTTGACCAGTCGTTTTCATTCTCGAACAATCCTGCCACGCCGTATTACGCCTACGTCAGCAACTGCAGCGCCATCATCCGCTTCGATATCCGCACGCTGACGGAAGCCCCGGGCAACGGCTGGCCCATCAGCGAGAGCAACGCTTGCTGGCTGCAGCAGAGCGAGAATGACGGGTTGTTCACCTGGTTGCGCGGGCAGAGCGGGCCCACCGTGGCCGCGTTCGAACCGGCCACTAACACCCTGAAGACCTACACGAACTCAGGCGTCAACGAGCCGCGCATCGACCGCGCGGGCCGCTACATCGGGCTGTCGATGAACTCCCCGCCCGAAGCCTTGTTCGTGTGGGATTTCACCACTAATAGCATCATCTGGCAAACCAGCGGCGATCCTGGGATTCCGTTCTCGCACAACGCCAGCTTGCGGCGGCGCTGGTTGGTGGTGGACTGGAACTCGAGCGCGCCGCATCAGTACGCGATGTTCACCCCCGACGTGCCCAACTCGGGGCAATACATCGGCGGTCCCGCCAACGCCAATGACTTTTATGGCAACGGGAGCTGGATCCAGCATCCGGCCGATCTCAACGACCAGTGGGCGGTGTTCAGCACGATGGAGGGGCTGCAGTCGAGCGGCGGCGGCTGGCTGGCGCCGGGCGGGATGGTGCTGATCACGCCGAACGGCCAGCGGCGCCTGCTAGGGCATCCTTACAACACCGGGACGAACTACACCTTTTATAGCTTTGTGCGGTTTGCGCCGGACGGGCGGTACGTCCTGTTCACCTCGGACATGGACGGCTCCGGCCGCAATGACGTCTTCCTCGCCGAGCTGCCTTCCCGCTAGGGACGTCGATCAGTAGCTGGCGCTCCCCCGCGGGGCGGCTCCGTTCCCGCGGGTAGCTCACGGGTCGAGCGGCGCACGTACTGCCGGTACGGTCCGGGGAGCATGACGCGGACAAATTCCTTAAGGCGCCGGACGAGCCGTGCCCGTCCCCAGCCGCGAAAGCCCGCGAGCTGGCGCACCTGGGAGGCGGGAGTGGTGACCTTCGGGCAGAATCGTCCCAGCACCCAGCAGCCGCCGACCCGCTCGGGAAGGGGTGTGGGCTCGGACGTGAACAGATAGTGGAGCCCGGCGACTGCGGCGGACTCGAGCACCACCGGGGAGATGTCACCGCCGGGAACCGACGCGACGGTGCAGGGCTCGCCCAGCAGATCGGCGAGGCGATCGCAGCTCGTGCGCCACTCGGCGACCATCTGGTCGAGGGTCTGCTCCCGGAAGATGTGGGGATGGGTGCGCGAGTGGCTGCCGATGATATGGCCCGAGCGCCGCAGCGAGCGGATCCCGGCGGCGTCGAGGAAGGTGCGCTCCCCGATGCGGCCGGTGATGATGAAGAAGTGGCCCCGCCAGCCGCGCCGGGCCAGCTCATCGCCTACCTCCAGCGCGCTCTTGCCGCCGTCGTCGAAGGTCAGCACCAGATGCCGGCCCGGCGCCGTCAGGTCCAGGGCGGTTACGAGCTCGGGTCGGAGGGAGACGCCGGCAAATGCGTCGAGGTGCCGCCGGAACGCCGCCCGGCCGAGCGTGTACGCGGAGGCGCCGGGGGACTGAACCCCCGACTCGTGCGGCTCGTCGGTGACATCGTGGTAGGCGAAGCTCGCGACCGTAGGCACGCCGTCTCAGCGCGACAGCGGCAGCTGGGCATGCCGAGCCTGGCGTTCCGAGCCTACGAGGAGCTCCCCGAGAGCCCGCAGGAATCCGAGCCCGTAGCTCAAATGCATGACTGGGAACACGAGCGCGAGCGCGGCGGCGGCGCGGAAGCCCGCGTGGCGCCCAGCGGTGATCGAGCATCCCAGCACGGCGAGCAGATAGGCGGCGGCCGTCGCGCCGAGCAGCACGCCGGCCAGGCCGACCCAGGGGCTCAGGACGGCGGTCGCCGCCAGCAGCAGCACGAAGGCGGGTGGAACGAGCTGCCGGCCCGTCATCACGGCTCCCAGTTTGCGGGCTACGAGCGGCTTGGAGTAGCCGTACTGGTAGTACATCCGGGCTACCTGAGACAGCGAATCCCGGGCGTAGTAGCGGGAGACCACGTTGGGCGAAAGCAGGATGCGCCCGCCACGCTTGATCAGCCGGGCATTGAACTCGCTGTCCTCATCCCGCGCCAGTTGCTCGTCGAACAGGCCGACGCGCTCGAACGTCTCTCGGCGGCAGCAGAAAAACGCGACCGTATCGACCCAGCGCGGTTGCCGCACACCGATGCGGAAGTAGGCGTTGCCGACGCCGAACGGGTGCGACATCGCGAGCGCGATCGCTCGTCCGATGGACGTCTGGTTCCCGGGCACCGTGATCAGCACGCCCCCGACGCTGTCCGCGCCGGTGCGCTCGAGCGCGGCGACGAGATCGCTGATGTAATTCGCCGGGTAGACCACGTGGGCGTCCATGCGCAGCAGGATCTCGCCCCGGGCCGCCCGGATGCCGATGTTCAGGGCGACGGGCTGGATGCGCCCGGGATTGTCCAGGACGCGGATGATCGGATGTCGGGAGACGTAATCGTCGAGAATCGCCCGCGTGCGATCCGCGCTCTGACCGTCCACCACCAGCACTTCGAGCTGCTCGCGGGGGTAGTCGCTCGCGAGGATCGAGTCCAGGCAGCCCGCGATGTAGCGCTCCTCGTTCCGACACGGCACGATGACCGACACGGTGGCGACCCGCCCGGCTCGGGTGCTCATGCCCGCATCACCTCTGCGGGCTTGGGGGCGGGGGCGGGGGCGGGGTCGGTAGGGGTGGCTGGGGCGCGAGTAGCCACGCCGGACCGAGCCCCGAACAGCCGGCGGGCGAGTGCGGCCCGCAGCGTCCCGGCGAGGTCCCCGACGCCCTGCACCCATTCTCCGACGGCAGGCCAGCGGTCGTCCCCGCTCCACGTCTCGCTCCGCGTGCCGGGGAGCTGCGGCCCGAGCACCTCGCGCAGTCCCTGCAAGAGGCTCGGATAGGGCTCCGGGCATCCCGGAGGCGGACCCGCGGCGACGTACAGCAGGCGTTTCACGTCGCCCCAGAGCCAGCGGAGCGTCACGCCGGTGTCGTAGCGGGTCCGCGGCTCGACGGGCGCGCCGCGCAGCAGGTCTACCCACAGCTTCGGGAAGTCGACCCCGGATGCTACGGCCAGCTCCAGCGAGCCCCAGAACCGCCCGTTCACTTCGATCAGGCACGGCTCGGTTGCGCCGTCGTCCCGGAACTCGACCATCGCCGGGCCGTGCCACGCCAGGGCGGAGAGCAGCCGGGCCGCCGGCGTCTGGAGGCGTGGATCGAGCGCGGTGGAGCGCCGCAGACTGCTCCCCGATCCCGACGGCCGGACGTCCCGGAGGCGCTCGTGCGCAAACCAGGCCACGGGCTCGCCGCGGTCGCACAGCGCGAACACGCCCTTCCCCCGTCCGGGAACGATGCCCTGAATCACCGGCCAGAATTCACCCTGCCGGCAGGCGCGCACTCCGGCTTCGAGGCCGTCGGCGTTCTCCACGTAGCGGGCTCCGTGGTCAGCCACGAACCGCTCGCCGTCCCAGAAGTCGCTGAAGCGAGGCTTGAGGATGCAGGGGTAGCCCACTGCCTCGGCGGCGGTGTGACAGTCGGCGAGCGACTGCGGGAACCGTGTGGGTGGGATCCTCAGCCCGCAAGCTTGGGCCAGCTCCAGCGTTTGCGCCTTGTTGAAGGCGCCGACGAGCATCGCCTCGGGACCGCAGCCCAGCGCCATCCCTAGCGCTTCCCACTGCTCGCGCTCCGCGTTGCACAGCACGCAGGAACGCTCCCGCTGAGGGAGCACGACGCGGACCCGCTGCTCCAGCGCCCAGGCGCGCAGCGCCGCGAACGCCGGCACCGTTTCGCCGGTCAAGCGGAAGTGGGCGCGGCAATAGCGCGACCAGGCTGCCAGCGGCCGGCGCTGGGGACTCGCCACGAACACCACGTACCCCGCCCGGCCGAGCGACCGCACGCAGGCGAGCGCTTGGGTGGTCTGTCCATCCAGCACGAGAATCCGCTCGACTGTCACTGCCGCGGCTCCGCCCTGCGGTCAGGGAACGGCATTGGGCGCCCCCAGGAGGTCCGGCTGCCGCCCGCGCTGCGTCGTGACCGAGCGATAAACAGCGATCACCTGCTGCGTCGTCTGCCGCTCATCGAGGTCGGTCACGGTATCACGGCCCGCGATGCGCTGGCCCCGCCGCAGCACGCGCTCGAGCGCGGCGGCGATGGTCTCAGGCCGCTCATCGGCACACAGCTCGCAGCCTTCGATGCCGCGGAGGCGCAGGGGGACGTCGCCGACGGGGACCGAGACCACGGGAAGATTGCAGGCCAGCGCTTCTTTGACCGTGTTGGGCGACCCCTCTTGCGCCGACGGGAATACGAGCACGTCGCATGCATTCATGAGCAGCGGAATGTCGGTATGGGGCGTGCCCCACGCGACCACCAACTCGGCGGGCGTTGACTGGTTGAGGATGTCAACCGCCTGCCGCGCCAGGGGGTGTCGCTTGCGTGGGTCCGCGGGGTTCCCGACGAACAGCACCAGGTGCTTGTCGAGCGCCAGGCCGAGGCGACCCCGCGCCTCGTCTCGGGGGATCACGCGGAACAGCTTCAAATCGAGACCCGACGGGATGACGTGCGGCCGCACGGAGCGGGGGAGGTAGTCCTTCATGTGCTCCGAGACGACGATGGCCGCGTCGGTCCAGCGCGCGACCAGGCGACACGCCAGCTGGAGTACCCTGCCGGCCAACGTGATCCGCCCGCCCTGGCCCACAATGCCCTGCACATCGTCACCCCGGAACGTCACCACCAGCGGCAAGAGCTTCGGCAGCGCCAACAGCCCGCTCATGCCGAATTGGGCGTGCACCAGATCGTAGGGGTGCTGCGACATGCGGCGGCGCGCGCGCACCCAGGCCCGCAGGTAGTTCCACGGGTTCTTGGCCCCCTTGAAGTGGAACACGTCCACCTGCACGCCCGCCGCTTGTAGAAACTCCGCCTGCCGCTTGATGAAGTAGGTGGTCCGGGGACGGCCGTCAGGCACCGGCCACTCGCTGGTGATCATGAGGACCCTGATCGGTGCGTCGGCTGTTCGCATCGCTTTCTCATTGCCCCGGGGTGGAGCGGCCGCCGGGCTGAGGCCTCGCGCCAGCCTGCGGAACGCCCGGGCCGCCGCGACGGCGAGCACGCCCCGCATGGGTTCGGCAACGAGCGGCTGCCAGAACACGTCGCGATGGATCTGATCCACGTAACTCAAGTAGCAGCCGAGGCCGGCGAGCGCGCCGTGGCGCCGAGCCGTGGCCAGGATATAGTCCCAATCCAGCGCACCGCGGCGGATCGTGGACATGGTGAAGACCACATCGCACAGGGCGATCCGGAGGCGCCCCCACACCCGCTGCAGGCCCTGGAGGACGAGTTGATCTTCCGGCGGGGGCGCCGCAAACTCGGACCCGTCGACCACGATATGGCGCCGGTGCCCTATGAGGACCGTCGGAAAGACAGTCTGCTCGCCGACGACTCCCAGGCGGCCGTGTTGCACGTCGAGAGGCGACGGGCAGCCGTCAATCGTGTACGTCGTCGTTCCGGCGATCCACCCGCCGATGTCACGACCGGCGATCGAGGCTTGCAACCCGGCGACGATCCGGTGGTCCACCCGAGCGGACCGCTCGAGCAGCAGCAGGTCGACGTCGTCTCCCATGTCCGGATAGTCCTGAAACACCTTTGGGAACACGAACTCGATGCCGTGCGCTTCGCAGGTGCCGCTGACTTGGCGGACCAGCGCGAGCGTGGAGCGCACGCGCTCCCGCTCGCTCGCCACCGCTCGGGCGAAGCGGTCGGGGACTCGAAGGCCCAGCGTCGCGAGGCGTTCCGCCGTGCGCACGAGCACGCCGTTGGCTCGCGTGATGTCGAGGAGGAGATCCCAGTCGACGGGGTCCGGCGCATGCGCTGCAATGCTCGCGTCCACCAGCAGCCGCAGCACCCAGGAGGCGTGCCGGCGCTCCGTCTCGTAATTCACGCTGCGTCGAGCCTCTCGAGCGCGACGGTCCGGAGGGCGGCCTGCGCGGCCGCGAGGTCGTCGTTCCGAAGCCTGACGGCGGCACGCACCCACGGGAAGACCGTTTGGTACGCCGTCCAGCGGCCCCGCAGGTATTCCACGGAGTACTCGCCCTTGCGCGCGTACGACTGCTCGGGACCGGCATCCACCAGCACGGGCAGGGTCGGGGTGGGCGTGATCAGCTTGAGCAAGCGGATCCATCGCCAACCCCGCCCGTCCGCTACATCGACGAGCGTGTCGTAAAAGTATCGATCCATGATGAGGACCCGCTTCCTGATGCCCTCGATGTAGGCGCGGTAGCACAGGAACAGGAGCAGGTCCACCGGATAGATCAGACGCCGGAGCAGCTTGCTCCACACGATGGCATCCCAGATTCCGCGTAGCACGACTCGGGCGGGGCTGCGCGATCCGGTTGGGACCGGGTTGCGGTCGCCGTTTGACGGCGCGCGCGCCGGCTTCCCATTCGGGCGGCGCATCGGGCCCTTCAGCCGATCGCGCAGCATGCGGGCGTAGGCGTACACACCCACCTCGTCGTCCAGGTGCAACACGGCCACGGGTCGCTGCCGCTCCTCCAAGGCGGTGCGCAGCGACGCGATCAACGTCGATTTTCCTGCCCCATCCAGTCCCGAAAGCGTGATGAGCATTCCTTGCGCCTTTCTGTTGGCGGCCTGCGTTAAGCAACGGTGCAGGTCCCGCTTGCCCCGTACGCACGTGCCGTGCCATGCTGCCGAGGATTAATTCGTTGGGGGGTAAGGCATTAGCTATCCCGCCTGGACTGGAACGGTCCGCGTCCCGGCCGTTTGTGGCAGAACTGCTACAGCAGCGCTGTGCCGGCGCCGACGCACGACGTGGTCCCAGAGACCGCCGAGAAACCCGAGGCCGTAGCTCAAGTGCAGGGTGGGGAACACCGCGGCAGCCGCGACACCGGAGGCCGCGCCGTGGCGCAGCGCCGTGTGGAACGCGCACCCCAACACGGCGGCGGCGTAAGCTGCGACGATCCCGAAGAAGAGGAGCCCCGCGCCCGGCACCCAAGCGCTCGCTGCGGCCGTCAGCGCCAGGGAGAGGATGAACAGGGCGGGAATGAGCTGCCGCAGGCTCATCACGCGGCCGACTTTCCGGAAGACGAGCGGCTTGAAGTAGCCGTACCCGAAGTACATCCGCGCCACCTGGCGCAGCGATCGCCGCGCGTAGTAGTGGGACACGACATCGGGGATGAGCAGGACGCGCCCGCCGTGCCGGATCAGCCGCTGGTTGAACTCGTCGTCCTGATTGCGCACCATCTCCTCGTCGAACAAGCCGATGCGGCCGAAGACGTCCCGCCGCCAGCACCCGAACGGGATGTTCTCCACCAGGCGAGGCTCAGTCACGCCGATCCGGAAGTGCGCGTTGCCGACCCCGAATGGATGCGCGAGTGCCGCCGCGATAGCGCGCGCGATCGGCGTGTCGTCCGCGGGGAGCGTGGCGATGACGCCGCCGACGTTATCGGCGGCGGTCTCCCGCAGCGCGGCGACGAGCCGGGGGATGTAGTGCGGCGGGTATACGGCGTGCGCATCCATACGCATGACGATATCGCCCCGCGCCGTGCGAATCGCCGCGTTCAGGCCTGTCGGTGTGACCTGCTGCGGATTGTCGAGCAGGCGAATCGAGGGATGTTGGGCGGCATAGCGCGCGACGATATCGCGACTGTGGTCGCGGCTCATCCCGTCCGCGACGAGCACTTCAAGGCGCTCCTGTGGATAGTCGCTCGCGAGAATCGAGTCGAGGCACGCGCCGATATAACGCTGCTCGTCCCTACACGGGATGACCACCGAGATCAACGGCAGGGGGGGCCCGGTTGCGCGGGCGGGAGACGGTGAGGTGTCGGGCCGCGGGCTCGAGCCCTCGGTGCCGCGCCCGGCGGGGGCGCGGCGAGCGAGCGCCGCGGCTTTCTCGTCCGGCGGGAGCTCGCACACCACGGCGCGCAGGCTGTAGCGCCACAGCCCTCGATCCAACGGATAGATGGAGAAGACGTCGATCTCCACTCCGACCTCGAGCAGCGCGCGCATGTCGCGCTCGAAGAACGTGGCTACGCGAGCAGGGTATTTGCTGGTGAAGACCGCCAGCCTCACGCGCTCACCACGAGAGCCCGTGCTCGCGCAGCCACAGTTCGAGCGAGAGGATCTCGAACACCCGCTGGTACAGCCCTCCGCGACTGATGGCGCCGCCCCGGGCCCCGGCCCGCGCGTCGCGGAACTGGCGCAGCCAGCGTGGCACGAGGCCGGGGGCCAGGATCGGCCGGGTGCGGGCAGCGGCACCGAGCAGCAGATCTTCGAGCACCATGTGAAAGCCGGCGGGGAGCATGACGTCGAGCGGGATCGTGAACCCGTGCTTGGGATGGGTGGCCACGGTCTGCGGCAGCCAGCGAGTGGCGAGCTCGCGCAGCACGACCTTACCCCGGCGGCCGTCCGTCTTGAGGCGGTGCGGCAGCGTGAGCCCCAGCGCCACCAGCTGCTCGTCGAGCATGGGCACCCGCACCTCGATGCTCGCCCGCATGCTCATCATGTCCACCTTGCGCAGCATGTCCGAAGGCAGGCTGACGGCGAACAGGTTCTGGGTCATGCGGCGGGACAGCTCCTCGACATCGGACACGCCGGGCGGTTCGAAGCCGTCGAAGTGCCGGTACACCGGCGCCATGCGCTCCCGCGCCGCCGGGAGCACGAGCTCGCGCTTCTGCTCCTCGCTCAAATAGTTGGACACGCCCGCCAGCAGCACCGCCGAATCGGCGTGCCCCGCCTGGGCCAGCCGCACGGCCTTTGCCACCTGACGGCCCCAGTCCCGGGTCCATCCGGCGAGGCGGTCTCCCGCCGCCCGGGCGGCGCCGCACATCCAGTCGGGGAGGCGCATGAGGCGGATCAGGCGGTTGGCGTACCAGAAGCGGTGGTAGCCGCCGAACCCTTCATCGCCGCCGTCTCCGGAGAGCGTGCAGATGATGCCCCGGTCGCGCACCGCGCGGGAGATCCAGTAGGTCGGGATCAAGCTGGTGTCCGCGAAGGGCTGGTCGAAATGGCGCAGCAGGTCCAGGACCGATTCGGGAGTGAGCGCCTGGTCGCCCAGCTCGATCGTGTGATGCTGCGTTCCGTAGTGCCCCGACACCGCCAGCGCGGGAACGGTTTCATCGTGGGC